>Ga0210394_10000336_pt1 | contig 106292 bp, 94 predicted proteins | sample IncBWC12MmetaG_FD_160121 | JGI IMG/M metagenome (GOLD analysis project Ga0210394, IMG submission 160121) | Forest soil microbial communities from Barre Woods Harvard Forest LTER site, Petersham, Massachusetts, United States - Inc-BW-C-12-M | ecosystem: Environmental > Terrestrial > Soil >...
CACGCTTCTTTCAGACGGCTCCTCGCGGCAGCCGCCCTTGCGCTTTGCTAGCCCTTCGGTTCCATCAACCTGGGCAAAGGACTTTCACCTCCTAGCTATCGAACATGCTCGGCACACTCTGCTCCCGCCGGGCGTCCCGCCCTGCGGTGGGTCGTGGCGAGTGAACAAATCGAATGTTGAATGCGCGGACGTGACGTTTTCGGGTTTCGATCCACGATGCTTTACGCGCTCGGTCCCACCGCCGGGCGAGGACGCCCGGCGGGAGCAGACGGGGACGTCTGCTGTACTTGGGGCTCTACGCGAACACCCTCAATATCTCCTCCCTCCCCGGAGGCATCGACACCCCCGACGCCCGTTCCCGGATATCGATCACTTCATCGAGCAGCGAGGCGCGCGGTGAGGAGAAGAGAACGCCGACCGTCAGCCGGTCGTCGGACTCGTTCGTGAATTGCATGGCCGCTTCGCGGTTACTCCTGTCGTGATCCGCGGGCACGGGACGGACCTTGGGGCGGAGGAGCTTGGTCTGGTCGTCGCCGCGCCAGGTGACGCAGGGGGAGATGATGTTGAGGAAGGCGAAGCCGTGGTGGGCGATCGCTTCTTTCATCAGCTCGGTCGTTCCTTTGACGTCGCCGGAGAAGCCGCGGGCCACCCAACTGGCGCCGAGGGCGATGGCCAGGTTGCAGGGGTCGATACTGGTATCGGGGTTGCCGTAGGTGGTCGACTTCGTCTTGTCGCCGTGGGGCGTGGTCGGGCCGGCCTGGCCTTTGGTCAGGCCGTAGATCTCGTTGTCCATGATGAAGTAGGCGATGTCGACATTGCGGCGGCAGGCGTGCATGAAGTGATTGCCGCCGATGGCCAGGCCGTCGCCGTCGCCGCCGACCGCGATCACGTGGAGGTTCGGAGCGGCCAGCTTCGTCCCGGTGGCGATGGGCAGGGCCCGCCCGTGCAGGGTGTTGAATCCGTAGGACTCGACATACCCGGGCAACCGGGACGAGCAACCGATGCCGGAGACGACCACCGTCTCGTGCGGCTCGCACTTCAGATCGGCCAGGGCGCGGTAGACGGAGTTGAGGACGGCGAAGTCGCCGCAGCCGGGACACCACACGGGCTTGAGGTCGGTCTTGTAGTCTTGCACTGAATACGGTTCGTGCGTCATGCGATCACCTCTTCCAGGAGTCGGACTGGAGAGTCCGACCTACGTGTTTCATTTCCTGCGAGCAAGCGGCGCAGCTCGATCTCGATCTCGGCGGCGGTCAGGTTCTTTCCGCCCGAGCGTTTATAGACGTTCGTTCTGGTACGCGGGAAATCGACGAAGCCGCGCAGGTAGCGCTCGAACTGCGCGGAGTAGCTCAGCTCGACGATGAGGATCTCGTCGCAGGAGTCGATGAACTCCTGCAGCGGCGCGGCCGGGAGAGGCATGAGGAGTTGCGGCGCGAAGACGCCGATGCCACTGTCGTCGACGGTGTCGCCGAGGCGGTTCACAGCCTCGCGCAGCGGACCGACGGTCGAGCCCCAGCAGATCACGCCGAGATGCGGTCTGGCGGCGCCGAAGCGGCGGAAGAGCGGATAGCGCTCGGCGATACCGTCGAGTTTGCGGTAGCGCTTGGCGTTCATCTGTTCGTGGACGACGAACGACGCATTCGGCCTGCCGCGCTCGTCGTGCTCCAGACCGTTCGTCTGATACATGCCGCCGGGCGTCGACGGGAGGGCCATCGGCGAGACGCCGCTGGGCGTGTCGCGGTAGCGGTGGTAGTCGGCCAGCGCGGGCGGCGTGGCCAGGAGACGGTCGCGCACCTCGTGTACGAGCGCGCTGGCGTCGATCGTGGAGCGGCGCTGGGCGATGGACTGATCGGTCAGCACGATCACCGGGATCTGAAACTCTTCGCTGATATTGAAGGCGTCGACGGTGGCGTGGAACGATTCCTCCACGTCGGAGCAGGCGATGACGACCCGCGGCGTGTCGCCGTGGCTGGCGAAGACCGAATGGAGTAGGTCGGCCTGTTCGCTCTTTGTGGGGATGCCGGTGGAAGGCCCGCCGCGCTGCACGTTGACGATGACGGCCGGGATCTCGGCGATCGAGGCCAGGCCGAGCATCTCGGCCATGAGCGCGAGGCCCGGCCCCGAGGTCGCCGTCATCGACTTCACGCCGGCGAAGGAGCCACCGATGACGGCGCCGATGGCGGCCAGCTCGTCCTCGGTCTGCAGGGTCGTGCCGCGCAGCTTCGGCAGCCAGTCAGCGAGGAATTGGAGGATTTCGGTGGAAGGAGTAATCGGATAGCCGGCGAAGAAGCGGCAGCCGGCGTGAATGGCACCGAACGCGGTGGCTTCGTTGCCGGACATGATGAGGTGCGGCGCGCTGCGCTCGTAATCCAGGCGCTTCGCAACCGTGATCTTCTCGGCCTCGGCGATGCCGAGGTCGAAGGCGGCGAGATTGGCGTCGATGACGGCCTGCTTCTTTTTCGAGAAGCGTTTCGCCACCGCGGAGCGGATGGCTTCGAGCGGCAAGCCGAAGAGCGTGGCCAGCATGGCGATGGCGGTCACGTTCTTTGCCGCTCCCTTGAAGGCGATCGGATAGATGTTGCGTCCGGCCAGCTCGGCCGGCGGCTCATCGCCCACCTCGTGAAAGATGACGGCGTCGGGAGCGACGACGAGCTCGTTCTGGAAACGGGCGAAGTCGGCCCAACTGAAGACGACCAGGGCGTCGACGGTATCGGCCTGGGCGTGGATGGGCGCGTTGCTCACGCGGACGACCGCGGACGATTCGCCCCCTCGTATCTGCGGCCCATAGGCCTCGGTTTTGATGACGTGAAGCCCTTCCCGGGCACAGGACACGGCGATGATGTCCCCCGCGGCAACGGCGCCGTCACCCCCTGCGCCAACGAAGGCAAATGTCAGCTCGTTCATGCGAATCCTCCGAGACAAAGGATGGATCCTCGGGGGCATCGCGGGCCACGAGACGCGTCACAAAGGGGGGTGACAACCATCACCCGAAACCGTTCGGGTGAGGTCCACATTGGCTGAGACCATGTCTCAATCTAAGTCTCAGTTAGAAATCGTCCTCATCGGAAACGCCAACGTCGGTAAGTCGCTGCTCTTCTCGCGGCTGACCAAACGCCACGCCACCGTCTCGAACTACCCCGGCACCACGGTCGAGGTGACGAGCGCCTCATCGGATATCGGGCTCATCATCGACACGCCGGGGGTGAATTCGCTGCTGCCGCAGTCGAGCGACGAGATCGTGGCCCGCGATCTGCTGCTGGAGAAGAAGAAGAACGCCACCGTCGTCCAGGTGGGCGACATCGCCAACCTTCGCCGCACCATCCTGCTGACGCTGCAACTCGCGGAGATGGATGTGCCGCTGGTGGTCTGCCTGAACATGGCCGACGAGCTGCACAGCAACGACGGCGACGGAAGCGTGAACGCGAGCGCGCTCGCGGGCGAGCTCGGATCGGCGGTCGTGGCGGTCTCCGCGCTGCGGCGCTGGAACATCGGACGGCTTCGCGATGCCATTTCGTGGGCGAAGCGGCCGTCGGCGACGGTCACGTATTCACCGGCGATCGAAAGCGCGGCGGAACGTCTCCTGCCGATTCTCCCGGCGAACCTGCGCTGTCGCGGAGTGGCGCTGGCCATCATCGCGGGGGATGTCTCGCTTCGCCCGCTGCTGCCGGCCGAGCTGCTCGCGGCGTGCGACGAGGCACGCGAATCGGTCCCGCAACCGGCCAGCATGGCCATCGTCCACGCGCGCGTGGCTGCGGCGGATGCACTGATCGCCCGCGCGGGCGCGGCCTCGACGCGGCGCAGCGGAAACGTCCGCGAGCGCATCGGCGCGCTGTGCATGCACCACCTGTGGGGTCTTCCGATTCTGGCCCTCGTCCTGGCCTTCGCCTGGTACTTCGTCGGCAAGATCGGCGCGGGCGTCATGGTGGACTGGATGCAGGCCACGGTCTTCGGCAAGTGGATCAACCCGAATGCGATCCGTCTCCTGAAGACGATGCACCCGCCGCGCTTCATCTATGAGCTACTGGTCGGCCAGTACGGCGTGCTGACGATGGCCCTCACCTACGCCATCGCCATCGTGCTACCGGTGGTCATCACGTTCTTCGCCTTCTTCAGCATCCTGGAAGACACCGGCTATCTGCCGCGGCTGGCGGTGTTGCTCAACCGCGCCTTCCGCCGCATCGGTCTCAACGGCAAGGCTGTCCTGCCGATGGTCCTCGGCCTTGGCTGCGACACGATGGCGACGCTGACGACGCGCATCCTCGATTCGAAGAAGGAGTCGACGATCGTCACGCTTCTCCTGGCCCTCGGGGTGCCCTGCTCCGCGCAGCTCGGCGTGATCATGGGGATGCTTGCGCCGCTCGGCGCCCCTGCGGCGCTGATCTGGATCGGCATCACGCTCGGCACGATCGGGCTGGTGGGCTGGGCGGCGGCGAAGGTCGTGCCCGGCGATTCGGCCGACTTCGTCCTGGAGATTCCGCCGATGCGCATGCCGGGCATCACCAACATCGTCATCAAAGTGGCCGCGCGCGCGGAGTGGTATCTGAAGGAAGCGGTACCGCTCTTCATCGTCGGCACGCTGCTGCTCTTCATCCTGGACTGGATCCACGCGCTTGGACTGATTCAGCGCGCGCTCGCTCCGATGATCGTTCACGGCCTCGGGTTGCCGGCCGAGGCCACGAATGCGTTCGTGATCGGATTCCTGCGGCGCGACTACGGTGCGGCCGGACTCTTCACGATGCAGAAGGCCGGGCACCTCACGCCCAATCAGGTCGTGGTGGCGCTGACCGTGATCACGCTGTTCATCCCCTGCATCGCCAACCTGCTGGTGATGCTGAAGGAGCGCGGCGCGCGCGTGGGCTGGACGATGGCGGCATTCATCCTGGTCTACTCGTTCGGCATCGGCGCGCTGATGAACGCCGCGTTCCATCTCTTCGGGGTGGTGCTGTGAGCGAGGTGCAGTGCCCGCTTTGCAGCACCGGCTTCGAGCCCGAGTCCTGCCATCCAACCTGTCCATTCTCTTCCGGCTGCGGCATGTCGCGCTGCCCGCGCTGCGGGTACGAGTTCGTAGCAAGCGGCCGCGTCGCGTCCATCCTGCAACGGCTTTTCCGAGGGAGGTCTCATGATTCACTCAGCAACCGATGAAGTGCTCGAACATCTCTGGTACGCGGTGGAAGAGAACCGCCACGTGCAATCGCTCGACGACCTCGGCGCCGGCATCGAGGACGCGGCGTTCCGCTCCGCCGTCTACGAGTTGGTCGCCGACGACGCCATCGATTCCGGGCTGAGTCTCTCGGCCGCCGGCACGCATCGCGCGCGGCAGATCGTACGCAGACACCGGCTGGCCGAGGTGCTGTTCGTCGAGGCGATGGGAACGGGATTGGACGACGCCGAGAAGTCGGCGTGCGAGATGGAGCACATGCTCTCCGATACGGTCGTCGACCGCGTCTGCACGTTCCTCGGGCATCCACCGGTCTGTCCGCACGGCAAACGCATTCCGACCGGCGACTGCTGCCGGCTCTATTCGAAACAGATCGAGCCTCTGGTGATGCGCGTGATCGACCTGCCGGTCGGGATGAACGCGTCGATCGCCTTCATCGCCCCGAAGACGCTGGCGCGACTGGAGAAGCTGGCCGCATTCGGCATCGTGCCGGGAAGCGAGATCCGTCTCGTGGCACGAAAGCCGAGCTGCGTCATCTCCCTCGGCGCGACGTCGATCGCGCTCGAGGACGAGATCGGACGCGAGATCTACGTGCGGCCGTGTCACACGCAGGAGTGAGCATCATCACGATGCGCCATTCGCGGCGACCTCTAATGTGCTGCTCGTGAGCCGTCGCGCCCTCCCACTGCCCGTAACCGCAGGCCTTCCGGCCAACCTTGCAGGTAACGACTACTGCAAGATGGCCACTCTTGCGCAACATGCGTGCCCCCAAGCCGCGCATGGTGCAACCGTCGTGTGCCGCCTCGCGCGGCCACCCCTGCGGCCAACGTGACGCTCATTCGTCCCCGCGCTCGGCCGTGCGAACCTCCTCCTCGCATTCGGCCGAGCGCGGACTCGATGAGGGGAGTAACGCCGTCGCCGGCTAGCATCCGTCGCGCTCCGCCTCTGACGGCGCGTGTATCCTTCTGAGGATGCCTCGATTCATCGTCCCGACGAACGCCAGTATCCACGCAACTCGCGCGCTGATTGGAGCCAATGACTTCTTCTCGCGCGATGAACGCGAGGCCGTGCTGCATTTTCACCCGAAGTGGTACCACGTCGAACCTGTAGCCCTGGCCATGATCGCGGCGTGGGCCGCGTGGTGCCGCCGTGAAGGATTCCCTCTTCATGTGGAGAATCTCGGAAAGCATGCGGCTTACGCGGCAAGAATGAAGCTGTTTCAGCACCTAGGCATAGACTTCGATCCGGGCGTGACGGAGTACGAGGAAGCGGGCAGGTTTCTTCCGCTTACGCAAGTCAAAACCCAGGCTGATTCTAGCGCCGTCCTTGCGAACATATCGGCGATGCTGCATTTGCAGCACGATCCCGAAAGCCTAGCCGCAGTCCGCTTCTGCGTGAGTGAACTGCTTCGAAACGTGCTTGAGCATGCCAATTCGCCGGACGGCGCATTTGTCGCGGCGCACCGGTTCACCGATAAGGAGCCACACCGTGTGACGATCGCAGTCGCCGATTGCGGCCAAGGTATTGCCGCACATTTGGCACGGGCGCATCCCGAGGTAGGAGCTGCCGATGCGCTAGCAATCAGGATGGCGATGCGCCCCGGCATAACCGGAGCGCAATCAACAACCTACGGCACACCAGACAACGCCGGCGCTGGACTTTACATCACTCGCTCAATAGCAAAGGGAACCGGCGGCTATTTTTTTCTCTATTCAGGTAAGGCGGCTTATCGGCTGCGTCGTGCTCGATCTCAGGACGACATGATGGAGCTATTCCCTGATCCATACCAGGACAAGCGTGGCGACAGATGGTTGTTTCCGGCACCATGGCTCGGTACAGTTTGCAGTGTCGAGATAAGAACAGAGACAATCGCGCACTACGAGAATCTCGTCGAATGGGTCTTCAAACAGGTTCCAAGCCGGAAATCGGACGCGCGAAGGATCAAGTTCACATGACCGCAACCGTCATCATCGAAGCGATGAATGGATTCGCCGAAGACAAAGATCAGGCCAAACTGATTCGTACTTCCGTGATCCTACCCACGCTTTCCAGGAGTGAGGCTGTCGTGCTGGATTTCAAGGAAATCCAATACGCCACACAGTCCTTCGTACATGCCCTAATCGGAGAGGCACTCCAACGCTACGGAGAACGCGCGTTGGAGCTTGTGGAGTTCAAGCATTGCTCTGAGGCCGTCCGCAGCGCAGTTGAACTTGTCGTCGACTATTCGCTCGGGGGATTCGTCGAATCGCACGGCGCCTGATGTCCATTCACCCTACCTACTCGTACCTCAACGCCTGAATCGGATTCAACGCCGCCGCCTTCCTCGCGGGGTAGTACCCGAAGAACACACCCACCGCTCCGGAGAAGCCGATGGCGATGAGCATCACGATGGGGGAGATTACGGTCTCCCATCCGGTGAAGTGGCCGAGGACTTTGGCGCCGGCGACGCCGAGGGCGAGGCCGATGGCGCCGCCGAGGAGGCCCATGACGATGCTCTCGACCAGGAACTGCGTGAGGACGTCGGAGCCGCGGGCGCCGATGGCGAGGCGGATGCCGATCTCGCGCGTCCGCTCGGTGACGGAGACGAGCATGATGTTCATGATGCCGATGCCGCCGACGAGCAGCGAGATGGAGGCGATGGCGGCCAGCAGCATGGTCATCACCTGCGTCGAGCTCTCGGCCGCCGTGGCCAGGTCGGTCTGATTGCGGACGGTGAAATCGTCTTCATCGTTGGTGGTCAGGCGATGTGACTCGCGCACGAGACCTCGGATCTCGTCCTGAGCGGCGGGGATGTCCTGCTGTGAGCCCGCCGAGGCCACGATCTGCGGGATCCGGTTCTTGCCGTTGAGGCGCGTGGCGGCGGTGGTGTACGGCACGAAAATGACATCGTCGGAGTCGGTGCCTGCCGCGGTCTGGCCCTTCGGCGTGAGCACGCCCACGACTTTGAAGGAGGCCTGGGCGATCAGGATGTCCTGCCCCACCGGCTCGTTGGTGCCAAAGAGACGCTGGGCGACGGTGTGGCCGATCACGGCCACGGTGTGCTGGGCGCGCACGTCATCGTCGCCGAAGAAGACACCGTCATCGGTCTGCCAGTCGCGGATGGTCTGGTAATCGGTGTCGACGCCGTTGATGGTCGTCCGCCAATTCGCCTGCGCGGCCACGACCTGGGAGCGGCTGACGACGACGGGCGACACACCCGTCACGTACTGCGCCTCGGCGCGGATCTTGTCGACGTCAGCGATCGAGAGCGTTGGAAATGCCTGCGCTCCCTGGCTGACGCCGGCGGTATTGGACGAGCCGGGCGTGATGACGATCATGTTCGTGCCCAGGTTGTTGATCTGGGCGGCGATGCGGGCACGCGCGCCGGAGCCGATGGCCACCATGACGATGACGGCGGCCACGCCGATGATGATGCCGAGCATGGTCAATGTCGCCCGCATCTTGTTCTTGCGAATGGCCTGGAGGGCGAGGCGTACGAGGGTCCGGATCTTCATGCTGCACTCCTCTCTTCCTGTTCGAGATCGGCAGCCGCGTTGCGGCGGTCTTTGACGAGCTCGTCGCGACGGATGGAACCGTCGCGCATTTCAACGATCCGCTTGGCGTAGAGAGCGATGTCGTGTTCGTGCGTGACGAGCACGATGGTGATGCCTTGATCGTTCAGCGTCTGAAACAGCGCCATCACTTCGATGGACGTCCGCGTGTCGAGGTTGCCGGTCGGCTCGTCGGCGAGAATGATGGCCGGCTCGGTGACGAGCGCGCGTGCGATGGCCACGCGCTGCTGCTGCCCACCCGAAAGCTCGCTCGGCTCGTGCTCGACACGCTCTCCCAGCCCGACGCTCACGAGGGCGGCGATGGCCAGCGCGTGCGTGTCGCGCTTCCTTCCGCTGCGGTCATAGAGCAGCGGAAGCTGCACGTTCTCCACGGCGCTGGTGCGGGCCAGGAGGTTGAATCCCTGAAACACGAAGCCGATCTTCTGATTGCGGATGGCCGCAAGCTCGTTCCTGTCCAGCAACTCGACTTGCACGCCGTCGAGCAGATAGGAGCCCGAGGTCGGCGTGTCGAGACATCCGAGAACGTTCATCAACGTCGACTTGCCCGAGCCCGACGTTCCCATCACGGCGATGAACTCACCGCGGCGGACGGTCAGGTCGATTTCGCGCAAGGCGTGCACGGAGTTGGAACCGCTGGCGTACGTCTTGGTGATCTGACGTGTTTCGATGACGACGTCGCTCATCAGAATCCCCCTCTTCCCGCGGGACGCTGCGGTGCGCTGCTCTGGCCAAATGGAGTGGCGGACGTAGTCGTGGACGCCGCCGCGGCAGGCGTCGATGCCGAGGTGATACCGGCAACGACCCTTGTCCCTTCTTTGATCGCGGAGGTGCCCTTCGTCTTGATCTCGGTCGATGTTCCGTCAGTCACACCGGTGGCGACGGTCGCGGAGGCAAGGTTGCCGTTGCTGTCGACGTAGTAGAGGGTGGCGATCGCCGGCCTCTGTCCGCCACCTGCCGCCTTGCGCGCGGCACGATCCGCGGCCGAAATCGTCGAAGTCGTCGCCGTCGTTGTCGTGGCAGGTAAGGCGGCCTTCTGCACGCCGAGCTGCGCGAGCTGTGCGTCAGTGGGCTTGAAACGCAACGCCGCATTCGAGACCTTCAACACATCGGTTGCCGATTGGGTCTGGAACTCGACGCGCGCGGTCATGCCGGGCAACAGCTTGTTCTGCGCGTTGTCCACGGCGATGACGACGGTGTAATCCACGACGTTGTCCGAGGTCGTCGACTGCAGACGCACCTGCTGTACGGTTCCTTTGAACGTTTGGTTCGGCAGCGCCAGGACCGTGAAGTTCACCGGCTGCCCTTCCTTGATCTGGGCGATGTCGCTCTCCCCTACCTGCGCCAGGATCTGCATGTGCGCCAGATCGTTGGCGATGAGGAAGAGCTGCGGCGCTGAAAGGCTGGCGGCGACGGTCTGCCCTTGCTGCACGTTGCGGTCGACGACCACGCCGTCGATCGGGGCAAAGATGCTGGTGTAGGCCAGGTTCTGTCGAGCGCGACCTGAGCCGACTTCACATCCGCATTTGCCACGTCGACCGATGACTGGCTCTGCTCGAAGGCGCTTTTGGCGAGCAGGCCGTCGCCGTTCAGTTCACGGTTACGGTTGTTGTCGCGCTGGCCCTGCAGGAGCACGGCCCGCATCTTGTCGAGATTCGCCTGGGCGTCGACGACGGTCTGCTGGGCCAGGGTTGGATCGATCCGCGCCAGAAGCTCGCCCTTCGTCACATGATCGTTGTAGTCGACGAGCAACGACGACACCTGTCCCGATACCTGCGTGCCAACGCTGATCGTCGTCACCGCGCCGAGGGTGCCGGTCGCCGAGACCGTCTGCTGCAGATTGCCACGCTCGACGGCGACGAACCGAAACGACTCCGCCGGCTTGGCGATGGCGTCGCGATAGATGAACAGCCCGGCGACACCGAGGACGGCAACCACGATGACTGCGATGATCGATTTGCGTTTCATGAGGACTGACTCCCTTCGTTGCCCTTCACAACACTGCACGAATGCAGCCGCTTGCGCTCTTTTGGCGAGTTGCACGCGCATGGCATGAACTGCATTCGGATGTGATGAGTGGGGGTCACTGTCATCCTGAGGCTGCCGCAGCCGCGCCTCGAATGTTGATGCTTGCTCAGCTCAAACGTCGCGGCGGAGGACGCCGAAGGACCCACCGCGTGCTTGCCGGAAAGGGTGAGGGCTTTGGAGAATAACGTGTCCTCACAACGGCGCGAGCATCGACAGACCACCTCCCGACCCGGCAAGCGCGCAGGGGGTCCTTCGGCGTCCTCCGCCGCGGGAATCAGAGTGGAGCAAACATCAACAATTCGTACCGCGGCTCCGGCAGCCTCAGGATGACAGTCTTGGCAATACCAACAAAAAAGGAGGCGTTGCCGCCTCCTCATTTGCTACTGCGATGCTGGGACGCTTACTGCTTCTGGGCGTTCCGTGCCGCCTGACGGGCCGCGCGGGCGGCCTTGAGGGCCTGGTACTGCGTGCTCTGGTCAGGCGTCAGGATCTTCACGAACTGCTGTTCCTCGGCGGCGCGGATCGTTTGCATCTGCGCGCGCTGCGACTGGAGCGTTGGCTTGAGTGCGTCGACCTTCGCCGTGTCGCCGGCCTTCTTGGCCGCGTGGAAGTCCTTTCTCGTCTGGCGAGCCTGCTGGAAGAAGGCCGCGTTCTGCTCGTGGGAGCTCTTGCGGATCGCTTTCCATTGCGCCTTCTGCGCGTCGGTGAGGTTCAGCTTGCTGGCGAGCTTGCTTCCCCAGTGATGATGCCCGAAACCGTGGCCATTCCCGTTGGCGAGCGAGGTGCCGGCGAATGCGAGCGAGGCCGTGATTCCGAGGGCGGCTACTGCGGTAATCCATTTGCTGTTGGTCTTCACGTTGGTTCTCCTTGGCTGGCGTTTAGGGTTTGCCGATCGGTCTATCTGCTGGTTGCCAGTCGCGCAGAACGACAAATCGCCCGCGGCGTTCCTTTCCCCCTTTTCGCGATTTGCACCTGCATGACACGAATTGCACTTCCGTGAAACGAGCTGCCGGGCCGCAGGGCCTCGTTCGTGCTACGTTCGGCGTGATGAGAGCAGCAATGAAACGATTCTCGCGACGGGAGCTGTTCCTCATCTTCGTCTTCTGGACGTCGCTGGCCACGCTGGCGTCCGCTAATCGTCTTCTCGACCCGCGCGGCTACGGTTTCCGCGGCATCTCGCCGGTAGGCCCGATCGCGCTGGCGTTCCTCGAATCGTGGGCGTGGGCTGCGCTCACGCCGTTCGTTTTCTGGCTCAGCAGCCGCTTCAGCATGGAGCGGTCGCGATGGATGATCCACATCCCGGCCCTGCTTGGGATCGGCGTGGCCATTTCCGTGGCCGTCTACTCCGCTCTGGCCGAGGCGCGTGAAGAGTTCTTCGAACCGCTCGTCACTCATCGCCAGCCGCAGACGATCTTCGCGCCTCTGCGCGAGATCGCCCGTTTCGGCTTCGTCAACCATCTTCTCGTCTTCCTGGCCGTGCTCGTGGCCGGATACGCGCGCAAGTACTTCATTCGCGATCAGCAGCGCGTGCGGGAAGCGGGCGCCCTCGCCGCTCGCGCGGCGCTCCTGCAGGTGCAGCTCGCCGACGCCCGCCTCGACGCACTACGGATGCAGCTCAATCCGCATTTCCTCTTCAACACGCTGCACGCCATCGCCGCTTTGGTCGAGCGGGATCCCGCCGGCGTGCGCCGGATGATCGCGCGCCTCAGCGAGCTGCTGCGCCTGACGATGGACAACGAGGCCGAGCACGAGGTGACGCTCGGCGAGGAGCTGTCATTCCTCCGCCGTTACATCGAGATCATGGAAGTGCGCTTTCAGGGGCAGTTGCGGATCAGCATCGACGCCGCGGAGGAAACCCTGCCGGCGTTCATCCCACGCCTCATCCTCCAGCCGATCGTGGAGAATGCGCTCGAGCACGGCGCCGCGCAAGCGGCCGGCGAGGGCTTCGTGGAGATCGCGACCCGCAGACGGGGAGCACAGCTCGTCGTCACGGTGACGGACAACGGTCCTGGTGTGGAGATGAACGCCGCGACCGGCGTGGGCCTCGGCAACACGCGGGCGCGGCTGGCCGAGTTGTATGACGGCGCGGCATCGTTCACTCTTACGTCGCGCAACGAGGGAGGAGCGATGGCGGAGATGATCATTCCCTTCCGGACGGCCACGCATGGCTGAGGGGAAAACTCTGCGCGTCGTCATCGCCGATGACGAGCTTCTGGCACGCCAGCGGATCGAGGATCTGCTGGCGAAGGATCCGTCGGTCTCGATCGTGGCCACGGCCGCGAGCGGACCGGCAGTGGTCGAAGCCATCCGCAAGTCCGCGCCCGACCTGGTCTTCCTGGACGTGCAGATGCCGGGCATGACCGGCTTCGAGGTCGTGGCCGCCATTGGCGCGGAGAAGATGCCGGTAACGATCTTCGTCACGGCCTTCGACCAGTTCGCGCTGAAGGCGTTCGACGTGGCCGCGATCGACTATCTGGTCAAGCCGTTCGACGACGAACGCTTCGCACAAGCGCTGGCCCGAGGGCGCAAGACGATCGAGCTGCGCGAGGTGGAACGCATTACGAAACAGCTCGTGACGCTGCTGCACGCAAGCAGCGCACCGCCGAAACGGCAGTATCTCGATCGCATCCCGGTCGAGCAACGCGGGCAGATGCGCGTCGTGCCGGTGTCGAAGATCGACTACATCACCGCCAGCGGCTCCTACGCGGAGCTGCACGTGGCCGATAAGACCTTCGCGGTGCGCGAACGGATGCAGACGCTGGAAGAGAAGCTCGATCCCGCCATCTTCTTCCGCCTCCACCGTTCCGCGATCGCCCGCCTGGACCGCATCGACGCTCTCCTCCGCGCCTCAGGCGGCGACTACGCGGTACGCCTGAAGGACGGGACGGAGTTGCCGCTGAGCCGCACGCGAAGGGAGGAGCTGGAGCGGGTGATGGGGAAGGGGTAGGGGGCGGGAGTACCGCTCCTATCGGCGGGAGGCGCGGCTAAGCACGACATCCTGCCAACTCTACCGGCGGCGGGACGCCACGCTTCGGCGCGTACGGCCACAGCCGGGTGACGCGAGTCACACGCACCTGTGCCGGCAGCCGTCGACGCGGAGGGAGCCGCGTGCGATCGTCGTGGCTCGGAGGTGTGTCATGTGTCTTGGAGCTCCCGGTCAGATCGTGCGGTTCATCGATACGAATGTTGCAGAGTGTGATTTCTGGGGCATGACGCGTGAGGTGAAACTCGATCTGCTCGACGGCGAGCTCGCCGTCGGCGACTACATCCTCGATCACGAGGGTCACGCCGTGCGCCGCATCGATGACGCGATGATCGCCGACACGCTGGCGCTGTACGAGATCATTCTCACCGAGGCGGGAGAGGATCCAATCGCCACCGAGGCGTGTTGCGCGGTGAGGTAGTTGAACGTTTTCGAAGGGACGCGGTGAGTTCCTGCCTGTCATCCTGAGGCTGCCGCAGCCGCGGTACGACTGTTGATGCTTGCTCCATTCTGATTCCCGCGGCGGAGGACGCCGAAGGACCCCCCAATCGAAGCCACCGCACGCCCGGGTTGCAGGTTGGGGATCCTTCGGCGTCCTCCGCCGCGACGCTTCATCTGAGCAAGCACCGACATTCGAGGCGCGGCTGCGGCAGCCTCAGGATGACAGCGCGCTGGGTTCGGGCGCAGAGAACGAGCATGTTCATCCGCGATCCCACTTGGATCGCGAGAGGATTCCAATCTACTGATCTACTAATCCCCAGATATCACTTCTCCGCCGCCAGGTAGCTGTACATCTTCCAGCGCGCGTCGACATCGTGCTGGGCGGCGGCGATGACGTTGCGGGATTCGTCGGTGTCGTTCTTCAGTAGTTGATTGAAGCGGTTCTCCATGCGCAGGAACTTCTCGACCGGGAGCTTGAGGGCGCGCGAGTCGAGCGAGAGCGGGTTCTCGCCTTTGGCCACGCGGTCCGGGTTGTAGCGGTAGAGCAGCCACTGGCCGGATTCGACCAGCGCCTTCTGATGCTGGAGCGAGGTGCCGAGGTCGTACCCGTGCGCGACGCAGGAGCTGTAGGCGATGATCAGCGAGGGGCCGTCGTAGGCCTCCGCCTCGATGAACGATTTCAGCGTGTGCTCGTCGCGGGCGCCCATGGCCACGCTGGCCACATAGACGTGTCCGTAGGTCATGGCGATCAGGCCCAGGTCCTTCTTCTTGGCCGTCTTGCCGCCGGCGGCAAACTTGGCCACGGCCGCGCGCGGCGTCGATTTCGACATCTGGCCGCCCGTGTTCGAATAGACCTCGGTGTCGAGCACGAGGACTTTGACGTTCCGCCCGCTGGCGAGCACGTGATCGAGCCCGCCGAAGCCGATGTCGTAGGCCCAGCCGTCGCCGCCGAGGACCCATACCGATTTCTTGACCAGCAGGTCGGCCAGAGCCAGAAGCTGCTGCTCGTCCGTGGGATCGAGCTTGTGCATCCGCGTCTTCAACTCGAGGCGGCGGAGAGCGACCTTGAGAAGCTCGACGCGTTTGCGTTGCTCGAAGATCTCGGCGTCATCGTGCTGGGTCGATTCGATGATCGAAGCCGCTAGATTCTCACCGACGGCCGGCGCGAGCGACTTCAGCAGCTCGATGGCGAAGTCGCGCTGCTTGTCGATGGAGACGCGGAAGCCGAGGCCGAATTCGGCGTTGTCTTCGAATAGCGAGTTCGCCCAGGCCGGCCCGCGGCCTTCGCGGTTCGTCGACCATGGCGTCGTCGGAAGATTACCGCCGTAGATCGACGAACAGCCGGTGGCGTTGGCCACGACGAGGCGGTCGCCGAAGAGCTGCGTGAGCAGCTTCACATACGGCGTCTCGCCGCAGCCGGCGCAAGCACCCGAGAATTCGAAGAGCGGCTGCTGGAGCTGCTGATGACGGATCAGGGTCGGGTTGAGCTTCGATCGATCGAGCTCCGGCAGATCCAGGAACCAGTTCCAGTTCTCGCGCTCCGCGTCGCGCAAGGGCGGCTGCGGCTGCATGTACAGCGACTTCTGATCGGGAATGGTCTTGCTCTTGGCCGGACAGACGTCGACGCAGATGGTGCATCCGGTGCAATCCTCGGGTGCGACCTGGATCGTGTAGGCCAACCCTGCCCAATCCTTGTGCATCGGCTTTAGCGACTTGAGCGTGGCCGGGGCGCCTGTCAGCAGCGACTCGTCGTAGGCCTTGATGCGGATTGCCGCGTGCGGGCAGACCATCGCGCATTTGCCGCACTGGATACAGGAGACGGGATCCCACACCGGGATCTCGGTGGCCAGGTTGCGCTTCTCATAACGGGCCGTGCCCGAGGGGAAGGTGCCGTCGCAGGGCATGAGGCTGACCGGGAGGTCTTCGCCGCGGCCTTCGATGATGGGGATGACGACGTTGCCGACCAGCCCGGTACAGACAAGAGTGTCTGTGCCGCATTGGCTCTCCTTTTGTGGCACAGACACTCTTGTCTGTGCTCCGCTGTCGCTCAGTTCGATGGGGCGCAGATTCTCCAGCGCGGCATCGACGGCGCGGAGATTCATGGCCACGACCTTTTCGCCTTTCTTCGCATAGGTCTTGCGGATGGTGTCGCGGATGTCTTCCAGCGCCTCTTCGATCGGCATCACCTCGGACGTGGCGAAGAAGCAGACCTGCATGATCGTGTTGATGCGATTGCCGAGGCCGCACTCCCGCGCCACGCGGGTGGCGTCGATGGCGAAGACGCGGGCCTGCTTGGCGGCCAGCCGCTCGGCGAAATGACGGGGCAGCACGAAATCCGACGTCGCGTTGAGCAGGAACACACCACCCGGCGCCAGGTCCTTCAGCATATCCACCCGCTCGACGAACTGCGGCTGATGACAGGCGATGAAGTTGGCGCTGGTTACGAGATAGGTCGAATGGATCGGTCGCGGCCCGAACCGGAGATGAGACACGGTGATGGCCCCGGCCTTCTTCGAGTCGTAGACGAAGTAGCCTTGCGCGAACCTCCCACCCTCTTCGCCGATGATCTTGCAGGTGTTCTTGTTCGCGCCAACGGTGCCGTCCGACCCGAGGCCGTAGAAGAGCGCGCGATAGACATCGGATGGTTCTGTCGAGAACGAGTGGTCGTAGTCGATGCTGAGATGCGTCACGTCGTCGACGATTCCGACGGTGAACTGCTTCAGCGGCTTGGGATCGAGCAGATGATCGAAGACCCCCTTGGCCATGGCCGGAGTGAACTCCTTCGAGGAGAGACCGTAGCGTCCGCCGATCACGCGGGGCCGTCGATCGGAGTCGAAGAGGGCATTGACGACGTCGAGATAGAGCGGCTCGCCGGCGGCGCCGGGCTCCTTGGTGCGATCGAGGACGGCGATAGCGCGGGCCGACTGCGGCAGCGCATCGAGGAACCGCTTGTTGTCAAACGGGCGATAGAGCCGCACTTTCAGCACACCGACGCTCTCCCCTTCCGCGCGCAGCACATCGACCGTTTCGTGAAGTGTCTCGGTGGCCGAGCCCATGACGATGACGACGCGCTCGGCGTCGGGCGCGCCGTGATATTCGAAGGGCGCGTAGGCGCGGCCGGTCATTCGGGCGAATCGCTCCATCGTCTCGACGACGATCGAGGCGCAGTCGCGGTAGAACGGATTGGACCGCTCGCGCGACTGAAAGAAGACGTCGGGGTTCTGCGCGGTGCCGCGGATCACCGGATGGTCCGGCGAGAGCGCGCGGCTGCGATGATCGAAGACGAGCTCGAGGTCGATCATCGACCGCATTTGATTCGCGCTGAGCAGCTCGATCCTGGCAATCTCGTGCGAGGTCCGGAACCCGTCGAAGAAGTGGAGAAACGGGATGCGCGCCTCGAGCGTGGCGGCGTGCGCGATCAGGGCGAAGTCCTGGGCCTCCTGCACGCTGGCCGAGCAGAGCATCACCCAACCTGTCGAGCGCACGGACATGACGTCGGAGTGGTCTCCGAAGATCGAGAGGGCGTGCGTGGCCAGAGAGCGCGCGGCGACGTGGAACACCGCCGGTGTGAGCTCGCCGGCGATCTTGTACATGTTCGGGATCATCAGCAAGAGACCTTGCGATGAGGTGAAGGTCGTGGCCAGCGATCCGGTCTGCAACGCGCCGTGTACGGCACCCGCGGCGCCGCCCTCGCTCTGCATCTCCACGACCGCGGGGATCGTGCCCCACAGGTTCTTCTGTTTCGACGCCGACCAGGCGTCGGCCCATTCACCCATCGACGACGACGGTGTAATCGGGTAGATGGCGATCACCTCGGTCATTGCATAAGCGATGCGGGCAACGGCTTCGTTGCCATCGACCATCGCGTATTCGGCGACGTTTTTCGGGGATGCAGTTTGATGCGGTGCGAGGACTTCGGCGAGCGACATGGTGGCGCGTCTCCTTCGGATCGCAAGGTACTTCGCAGCCGAACAACGAGGGATGACGCTCGTCAAGCGGGCCTGTGATGACGATCACAGGCCCTGGTTCACAATCACTTCGCCAACGCGATATCCCGCATGCACTCGTAGCACGCGTTCACGTCCTCACTCAGGAGGCGCAGGACGTCGAATAGCATCTCGGGCGTGGTTTCAAGGAGCTGGTGGAAGGTGGCTTCGTCGACGAAGCCGAGATTGCTCGTGGAATGGACCGTGGCGGTGTAGTCGTGGGGCCGATGCGAGAAAACGGAGCTCAGTCCGATGATCTGTCCCGCGCGGGCCTCATTGAGCGCCTTGGCACGGCCGTCCTTCGCGGAGAAGATAAGGTCCACGGTTCCAGAGTGAATGACATAGACGCCGCGGGGCTCTTCGCCTTCATAGAAAAGCGTTCGGCCGGCAGGCCAGACTTCCAGGGTCTGGTGGTCTAGCAGCGCCGACTCGATCGGGTGCGTTTCAACTGCGAGTACGCTGGTCACAAGGTTCACCTCGATCGCGACAATAGAGGTGACCTTGTAACCCCGCTGTGACAACTGGCACAGGAGGTGGTGCGTTACGTCTCACACCGTGACCATATCGCTCAACTTCTGGTGAGCGCGAACGAAGAGATTCGATCCCTTGATGTCGATCATCTCTTTCCGGCGCCAATCGCTGAGGATGCGCGTCACGGTTTCGCGCGTGGTACCGATCATCTGGGCGATCTCTTCGTGCGTGAGCAACACCTGGAGACGGATGCCGCGCGGCGTTTCGTCGCCTTCGCGCGCGCACCAGTCGAGGATGAGACGGGCCAGCTTCTCGCCGGTGGTCTGCGACAGCCCGAGGGAGCGGATCTCGCGCTGGGCGGAGTGATATTTCTCGCTGAGCTGCTCCGCGGTGTGCATGCACGCCTCGGGATGGGCGTTGAGGAGGCGCAGAAAGTCGTCGCGGCCGATGAAGTTCAACTGCGTCGGCTCGATCGTCTCCGCGGAGAGCTCGTAGGGACGGCCCAGGATCGCGCCGCTGGCGCCGAGGACCTCGCCCGGTCCTGCCACGCGGACGATGAGCGTGCGGCCTTCGCTCGACGACGTCGTCAGCTTCACTCTGCCGCTGCAGACCACGAAGACGCCGCGCGGAGCCTCGCCTTCGACGAACAGGACCGAGCCCTTGGGATAGACGCTGGTGAATTTCACCGAGTCCATCGCCGTCAATGTCGGTCGGGCCATGTTGCAGAACGTGTGGCTCTCACGAACCGTGCAGTCGGAGCAGGTGTTGTGGATGGCAAGGTTGTACGGGGTCGGCATATCGCACCTCATCTTTCGTGAGCCCATCGTCACACGGCGATGTGATGTTCGACACCACCCCACGGGGTAGGGAAGTCATCGCGGGTGGGTGGGGAGTTTAGGGGGTTGGGCGGTTGGGTTTGCTGGGTTGCTGGGTTGCTGGGTTGCCAGGTCAACACGACCGGTATCCTTCGGGCTGGATCGAGACGTCCCCCGATGAAAGCTGCGGCTCTACCGTTTGCGGTTTGCCAGCAATCTTTCATATGCCTCGTGAGGACCGATCCAGAACCACAAAATAGCGCCTGCCTCGCGTGCACACCTACGGCCCGATAGTCACGACCGATGCGGACAGATACGATCGGATCGCGGGTGAACGTCCTCTTGAAGTGAAGGCTTGGATGATGAGGGCTCGTCCGGAAAAGCTGATATGCGGTGTGCGCCTGCTCGCGTACGTCACGAGGAAGAGCGGCAAGCAGCTTCCGAAAGGTCTGATTGGTCCGCGACTTCAAATGTCGTCCGGATCAAGAGGCTGCGTCAGGCCCGCCTCATCCTCGCGGATCGCTTCGGCCGCCATTTCTGCCAGCATGTCGTGCGACCTTGCAAACAAGTCGTCCCACCGCCGTTCCGATTCAAGCTCCGCAAGAATCCAGGCACCTACGGCTTCCTGCTCGGCTTCCGGCAGTTTCGAAGCCTCCGCAACCGCCTTTCGCAGTAAGCGACCCATGACGCAAGATTTTAGCAGCATTGACTCGCCACGCCGCGACGCGGGCGCAAGAGAGGATAGACAGAGATGCGCCTTCATGCGTCGAAAGCCTCCTCAATATTTGATCGGCAGACCTTCGATCGTCCGTCAGTACGCGACCCGCAACGAAGGCTGCGTCACTGCCGGACGCTCCACCCGAATGCGCGCGTCGACCACCACTGCACCTGATTCGCGCACTTTGGTCGGATTCAGATCCAGCTCGCGGATCTCGGGACAGATCTCCAGCAATGCTGATACGCGGAGGATGACGTTTCGCAGCGCCGCGATGTCCGATGGCTTCGATCCGCGAAATCCGCGGAGCAGCTTCAGGCAGCGGAGACCGGAGAGCATCGCCTCGGAATCAGCATCGGTAAGCGGGTTCAGGCGGAAAGCGACATCGTTCAGGAGCTCGACGAGCGTCCCACCGGCTCCGGCGGCGATGACGTGGCCGAAGGCCGGGTCGACGGTGGCTCCCACCATCATCTCCACACCGTCCGAGGCCATCGCTTGCACGAGGGCGCCGGTCATCCGATTTCCGATCGCGGAGAGCAGATCCTCGTAAGCCGTATAGACGCTCGATTCGTTGGGCAACCCCAGTTTCACGCCTCCCACTTCGCTCTTGTGCAGCAGCTCCTGACCATAGGCCTTCAGCGCGACGGGGAACCCAATGCTGATCGCCGCTTCCATCGCCTCGTCGGCGGTCCTGGCGAAGGCGATGGCCGGAGCGTTGATGCCGGTGGCCGCCAACACGGCCGCAACGTCCAGCGGTTCGAGCCAGCCGCCGCCATGCTCCAGCGTGGCGTCGACGATGGAGCGCAGCCGGGGCTGGTCGATGTCGTCGAACGAGATCACGCTCCCGACCGGCGTCCGGTGCCAGTCGGCGTAGCGTGTGGCCGCGGCCAGCGCCTGCACGGCACGCTCCGGGAATGGATACGCGGGAACGGGATCGAGCGGAATCGGAGTGCCGGCCGCGCCCATGAACGTCGCCAGCAGCGTCTTGCCGTTCGCGTCGCTGGCGCATCCTTGAATCGCTTTGGCCACCTCGGTGGCCTCCGTCGGCAGCACGGGGATGTAGATAGCGATCACGGAGTCGACGCCTGGGTCGGCGAGCAGCAACTGCAGCGCAGCGCGATACTGCTCTGCTGTCGCCGAGGCGATCATGTCGATCGGATTGCCGACGCTGGCCGCGGAGGGAAGAATGGCACGGAGCTTCTCCGTCGTCTCCCTGCTCAACCGCGCCAGCGTCAGGCCGTTCGCCTCGCAGGCATCGGCGGCGAGGATTCCCGGCCCGCCCGCGTTCGTGGCGATGGCCACGCGGCTGCCTTTAGGAAGCGGTTGCTTGGCGAGCAGCGCGGCCACGTCGAACATTTCCTCCAACGTATCGGTGCGGATCACACCCGCCTGGCGAAAGAGATCGTCGACGATGGCATCGGCGGAGGCCAGCGCCCCGGTATGCGAGGAGGCGGCCCGCGCTCCCCCCGCCGAACGGCCGGCCTTCACGGCCACGATCGGCTTCTTCCGCCCGACACGCCGCGCGATCTCGGAGAACTTGCGCGGGTTACCGAAGCTCTCCAGGTAGAGAAGGATCACGTTCGTGCGCGGATCGTCGGCCCAGTACTGAATGAGATCGTTTCCGGAGACGTCGGCCTTATTGCCGACGGAGATGAACGTCGAGAAGCCGATGTGCAACGAACGCGCGTAGTCGAGAACCGCCAACCCGAGCGCGCCGCTCTGGCTGGACATGGCCACGTTGCCAGCCGGAGGGTAGACGTCCGCGAATGTGGCCTGCATGCGAACGGACGGATCGGTGTTGATGACGCCCATGCAGTTCGGGCCGACCATGCGCACACCCGCGGCGCGGACTTTCTCTAGCAGCCTTCTCTCGATGGCGCGTCCCTTCTCGCCGGTCTCACCGAAGCCCGCGCTGATGATCACGACGGCCGAGACATGTTTGGCGATGCAGTCGTCGAGGACCGACTCCACGAAGGCTGCCGGCACGGCGATGATGGCGAGCTCGATCTCGTCCTTGATGGCGATCATGCTCTGGAAGGCCGCGACGGATTCGACGTCGATCGCGTGCGGATTCACGACGTACAGAGATCCGCGATATCCGGTGCTGCGCAGGTGCCGCACGATCTCGTTCCCGAGCTGGCCTGGCCGCCGGCTGGCGCCGACGACCGCAATCGAGCGCGGCGCAAAGATGGTCCGCATCGAGGCCGCGGCGGCGGTCTGCGAGCGCTCGGCGGCACGTTGCTCGGTCAGCAGAGTCGGCGCGATCGGAAACGACAGATGAACAGTCCCTGCTTCCATGTCCGTTTCGACGATGAAGCCCATACCCAGGAAGACGTCGAGCATGCGCCGGTTGTCGGCGAGCACGTCTGCCTCGAACCGGTCGATGCCGTGGGTACGCGCCGCGGCGATGAGCACCTCGAGCAGTTTCGTTCCGATGCCGTGGCCCTGGCCGGAGTCCGCGATCGCGAATGCGACCTCGGCGACATTGTTCCGGCGGGGCGACGCGAAGTAGTGGGCGACGGCGATGATGTCTTCATTGCTCTCGCCGATCACGCCGAACTCGCGGTCGTAGTCAACCTCGGCGGGAGAGTACGCCGCCGCCCGATCAGGCGTGCAGGTGTCGAAGAACCGCGCGTGCAACGCCTCGGCCGACAGGCGCGCGTAGAACGCGATCAGCCGCTCACGATCCTCGGCACGGACAGGGCGAAGGTGCAGTGTGTGTCCGGTCCTGAGAACGACCTCGGATTCGAACTGCGTCGGATACGGCCCTACGGTCATGTGCTGCCTCCGTCTCACAGTATGGCCGCGTCGCGAGGCGCGACGCGAAGGGAGTCACACCGGCGTGTGACGAACATCACCTGCTCGAATGACCGGGGTCATCACTGATTTCCCTCGCCATCCCTATCTTCATGACAGCCACGGAGGCGAATCATGGTCACTGGTCTGGGCAAACCTATGAGGCAAATCATGCCGGCATACGAGACACACCCGGTTGTCATGTGGGAGCTCACCCGCGCCTGCGACCTCCATTGTCGCAATTGCACCATCGGCGCGACGGATAGTCGGGGAGCGAATGAGCTGACGACGTACGAGGCCTACAAAACGATCGATCAAATCGCCGGCCTCACGCCGCGGGAGCTGATCATGACCGGCGGCGACCCTCTGGAACGCGGCGATATCGATCAGATCGTCAACTACGCCCGGCGGCGCGGCCTTGACCCGGCGCTCGTCCTGAGCCCGACCTCGCAACTCACGGGCGACGCCATCGAGCGCGTCGAGCGCAGCGGCCTCACGCGGATCGTGCTGAGCATCGACGGTTCCACGCCTGAGATCCACGAGGCTCGCCACGGCGTTCACGGCACGTTCGCCGTCACGATGTGGGCGGCAGGAACGGCGAAGAGCGCGAACCTCGCCATCGAGATCAATACGCTGATCACGCGCCGAAACGCCGGTGATCTCGAAGCCATCGCCGATCTCATTCGCTCCATCGGCATCGCCCGCTGGAATCTCTACTTCCAGGTGCCCCTGGCAACCTCGCATACGGAGTTGATCAGCGCCGCGGAGACCGAGATCCTCTTCGGAATCATCGACCAGATCCGCGGACGGGAGACCTTTGCGGTGCGCGTGATCGAGGCGCCGCATTACCGGCGCTATCGTCTGCAGCGCTCGCTCGATGTGCGGCTCGACAATGCCGCGAACGCCAACTGGTCGGACTTCAGCGGCTATGAACCGGACGACAACAATGGATTGCAGGACGTGATGGAATCGGCGCTCGACGGCGCCCGCGATTTCGTCTTCATCTCCCACGCCGGCGACGTGCGCGCCAGCGAGTTCCTCCCCTTCAGCGCCGGTAATCTGCGCTACCGTCCCCTCGGCTCGATCTACCGCGGCAGCGATCTCCTCGTGGCCCTTCGCGATCCCGAGAACCTGCAGGGCAAATGCGGGAGTTGCGAGTATCGCCGGATCTGCGGCGGCTCGCGTGCCCGCGCCTGGGCGATGGAATGGAACGTCTTCGCCGACGATCCCCTCTGCGCCTACGAGCCGGGCTTTCCCATGCCGCTGCCTGCGTCGCAGAGTCCTCACGCCGAGGCGTGACCGTCGAGAACCGCGCTGGGCAAGGGCTTGGCAGGGTGCGTGCAGCGCACGCAGTCGGGAAACCTGAAGCACGACAAGAGCGGCCATTCCGGTCAGCTCGGTCCGAAAACTTCTGAATCGCCGATGGCATTCAGTCCGGTGACAAGCGATGTTCCGCTAGTGGCCACCGGGTTTTCGAGCCACCGATCCGCACCAGAAAAGGCCTCGCAATGAAGAAGACACTTCTCGCACTTTCCGTAGCAACTCTCACGCTCGCGGGCTGTACCACCGCGATGAACACGGCTCTCCCGCCCGGCCGGATGGACGAAGCAGGAACGATCCGACCGTGTCATCGCGACCACCGCGACGCACAAGTCTGCGGCAACGCGATCTTCAATCAGACCGTAATCGCCCAGATCCACACGGGACAGACTCTGACCGACGTGCGAGCCATCATGCGTCATGCGGCCGAGCGCCGCACCGTCGAAGGTTCGACTGAATCGTGGGGCTACATCACGAATTACGACGACAAGGTGATGACGTGGATCGCTTTCACCGACCGCAAGGTCAGCTCGGTCACGCCGCAGCCCTGGGTGCGTGACTGAGGTTCTGTGACTCTGAAATCGAATGCCGCGGGCTCTCCGCGGCTTTGCCAACCTGCGCTGCCGGTGAATCCGGAGCGAGAAAGAAGGACTCTATGGGCTTACTTTGGTTCGTTATCATCGGCGCGATCGCCGGCTGGCTCGCCGGAAAATTCATGAAGGGGCATGGCTTCGGCCTGCTCGGTGACATCATCGTCGGAATCATCGGCGCTTTCATCGGTGCCTGGCTGTTCGGCCTGGCGGGAGTCAGTCTCGGCGGCGGAGTGATCGGCAGCCTGATCGTGGCCTTCCTCGGCGCGGTGGTCCTGCTCTTCGTGGTCCGCCTGTTCACCGGGCGCAGCAGATCGTCGCGACGGAGACTGTGGTCTTGAGCGCGTTGAAAATCGTAGCCATCCTGCTGATCGTGGCCGGCATCGCCGGCCTCGTTTACGGCAAGTTCACCTATACCAAGGCAACGCACGAGGCAAAGCTCGGCCCTCTCGATTTGTCGATCAAGGAGAAGCAGACGGTCAACGTCCCGCTATGGGCCGGCATCGCCGCGATCGTTGCGGGCGGGTTGTTGCTGGCGGTACCGAAACGAACGTAGAAGCAGTGGATTAGTCGATTAGTGAATTGGTCGATTAGTAGATTAGTCGATTTGTGGATTGGTCGGATCGAGCCGGCCCGTCCACTAATCTACGAATCGACTAATCTACTAATCCACTTCCACGATATCGTTCTCACGATGAGAGCACCGATCCTGTTCGTGCTGCTGCTCCTGGCGAGCGCGGCCTCCGCGGCCGATCTTCGCGACGTGAAGGACCCCGCCAAGATCAAGGACGTCTTCCCGCGCGCGGCGAAGCTCCGCATCGTGAATATCTGGGCCACCTGGTGCGTCCCGTGCGTCGCGGAAATGCCGGAGCTGCGCGCCGTCGGCGCGGCCTTCGGTCCGGAGGTGGCGCTGGCGGGCGTGTCGATGGACGACATGATCCCCGGCGCGAAGCGAGAGGACGTGGCCGCCTTTCTCGACAGGCAGAAGATCGCCTACGTCAATGTTTACTACAACGGCAATGCCGACGATATCTCCGCCTACTATCATTTCGAAGGCGAGATTCCCGTGACCATCGCCTTCGATGCCGCCGGCCGCGAGGTGTGGCGGCATCAGGGAGTCATCAAGAGCGCGAGCACGATCGCGGAGCTGCGTACGCTACTGAGGAGGATGCCTTGAAAACCTTGAAAAGCCCGATGAGACTGTTTGCTTCGTTCCTGCTGTTCCTCTCGACGGCCACATGCGTCAATGCCGATGAGCTGTCCATCGGTTCGACGGCACCGAAGTTCTCGCTCGTGAACGCCGTCGACGGAAAAACCGTGGCCTTCCATCCCGGCGACGGGAAGGTGTCGGTGGTCATCTTCACCTGCAACCAGTGCCCGTACGCGAAGGCGTTCGAGCCGCGCATCATCGAGCTGGCCAGGCAGTATCAGGCCAAGGGCGTGGTGTTCTACGCCATCGACCCGAACGACGAGGCACAGTACTCGGTCGAGTCGCTGGCCGAGATGAAGGCCCGCGCCATGGCGAACGGCTATCCCTTCCCCTATCTCAAGGACGGCGACAGCGCAATCGCGCACGCGTACGGCGCCCGCGTCACGCCTCACGTCTACGTGATCGACGGCAGCGGCACGCTCCGCTACCGCGGCTACGTCGACGACAGCGCCAAGCCGGAAGAGCGCCGCACGACCGGCCTGAGCAACGCCCTCGATGATCTGCTGGCCGGCAAGTCGGTGGCGAATCAGACTACGAGAGCGTTCGGCTGCACGATCAAATGGAAAGCGTGAGCACCATGGTTAAGCGCCTCTCACTTCACTGTCATCCTGAGGCTGCCGCAGCCGCGCCTCTACTGTTGGTGCTTGCAAGGGTCAAGCGTCGCGGCGGAGGACGCCGAAGGACCCCCCGACTACAGGCCGGAAAGGGAGGTGATACGTTGATGATCGAGAACCCCCACCCTCTCCCGCAAGTAGTCGAGGGGTTCTTCGGCGTCCTCCGCCGCGGGACTGGATCGGAGCAAGCATCAACATTCGTACCGCGGCTGCGGCAGCCCTCAGGATGACAGCGAAAGTGGAGCTCTGCGCGAGCATGCTCCACCCATGATTTCAATCTTGACGCGCCACTAGTCGACTCCAAGAGCTCACCTGGTGGACTCCACGACTCCCCTAGTCAACTCCGTGAGGTCACTAGGTGGACTCCGCGATGCCACCAGTGGACTCCATGAGGTCACTAGGTGGGCTCCACGAGGTCACTAGGTGACTTCACGAGGTCACTAGGTTGACTTCACGAGGTCACTAGGTGGGCTCCACGAGGTCACTAGGTGACTTCACGAGGTCACTAGGTTGACTTCACGAGGTCACTAGGTTGACTCCACGAGGTCACGAGGTGACTCCACGAGGTCACTAGGTGACTCCACGAGGTCACTAGGTGGACTCCATGAGGTCACTAGGTGGATTCCACGAGGTCACTAGGTGGGCTCCACGAGGTCACTAGGTGGCCTCCACGAGGTCACTAGGTGGACTCCAGAGGTCACTAGGTGGACTCCACGAGCTCACTAGGTGGACTCCACGAGGTCACTAGGTGGACTCCAGAGGTCACTAGGTGCACTCCACGAGGTCATCAGGTGGACTCCAGAGGTCACTAAGTAGACTCCACTGCCCGCCGCCTGCCCGCCAGACCACGAACGTTCGCTGGGTGTCAACGCGCCAGAGGCGAGCGCTCGGTCACTGGCGGCACAGCCTCCGCAATAGAATCGCCGAAGTGGACAACGAACCTCTCTCCGCCGACGACCTCCGCCGCATGAACGCCTGGTGGCGCGCCGCGAACTATCTGTCGATCGGTCAGATCTACCTGCTCGACAACCCTCTGCTCCGTGAGCCGCTGACGATCGATCACACGAAGCCTCGTCTCCTCGGGCACTGGGGGACGACGCCGGGACTCAACTTCATCTACGTCCACCTCAACCGCATCATCAAGGCCCGCGACGTGAACATGATCTACATCGCCGGTCCTGGCCACGGCGGGCCCGGCATGGTCGCGAACACGTATCTCGAAGGCACGTACAGTGAGATCTATCCTCACATCTCTGCCGATGCCGAGGGGATGTGCAAGCTCTTCAGGCAATTCTCCTTTCCGGGCGGCATCCCCAGCCATGTCGCGCCGGAGACCCCGGGATCGATCCACGAGGGAGGCGAGCTCGGATACTCGCTCGCGCACGCGTACGGCGCGGTCTTCGACAATCCCGATCTGGTCGCGGCGTGCGTCATCGGCGACGGCGAAGCGGAGACCGGCGCGCTGGCGACAAGCTGGCACTCGAACAAGTTCCTCAATCCGGTCAGCGACGGCGCGGTGCTGCCGATCCTTCACCTCAACGGTTACAAGATCGCCAATCCGACGGTGCTGGCGCGCATCAGCCACGACGAGCTCCGCGACCTGCTCGCCGGGTACGGGTACAAACCGCATTTCGTCGAAGGCGATGACCCCGAGGCCATGCATCAGTTGATGGCGGAGACGCTCGATACGGTGTTCGACGAGATCGCGGACATTCAGAGGACATCGCGGACGAGCGGCTTCACGGCGCGGCCGGTGTGGCCGATGATCGTCCTTCGCTCGCCGAAAGGGTGGACCGGGCCGAAAGAGGTCGACGGCAAGCAGATGGAAGGCTCGTGGCGGTCGCACCAGGTGCCGATCACTGATCTGGCCGGCAACCCTGCCCACGTCAAGCTTCTCGCGGACTGGATGAAGAGCTACCAACCGGAGGAGCTCTTCGATGAGAAGGGGACGTTTCGTGCCGAGCTTGCCGGTCTGTCGCCGGCGGGCGAGCGGCGCATGGGAGCGAATCCGCACGCCAATGGCGGTCTGCTGCTGCGCGACCTGCGCATGCCTGATTTCCGCGCCTACGCCGTCGACGTAAAGAGCCCCGGAACGGAGCTGGCGGAAGCGACGAAGGTCGCCGGCGGCTTTCTGCGCGACATCATCAAAGAGAATCCGACGAACTTCCGCATCGTCGGGCCGGATGAGACGAGCTCGAACCGTCTGGATGCCGTCTTCGAAGCCACGGACCGCGTCTTCACCGGAACGATTCTGCCGACGGACGAGCACATCGCGCAAGACGGCCGGGTGATGGAGGTTCTCTCCGAGCACATGTGCCAGGGATGGCTGGAGGGCTATCTACTCACCGGGCGGCACGGCTTCTTCTCGTGTTACGAGGCATTCATCCACATCATCGACTCGATGTTCAATCAGCACGCGAAGTGGCTGAAGACCACGCGCCACATCCCCTGGCGCCGCCCCATCGCCTCGCTCAATTACCTGCTGACCTCCCACGTCTGGCGGCAGGACCACAACGGCTTCAGCCATCAGGACCCGGGCTTTATCGATCACGTCGTCAACAAGAAGGCCGAGGTCGTTCGCGTCTATCTGCCACCCGACGCGAACAGCCTGCTGTCGGTGGTCGACCACTGCCTGCGCAGTCACCACTACGTCAACGTGATCATCGCCGGGAAGCAGCCGGCGCTGCAGTATCTCGACATCGACGCCGCGACGAAGCATTGCAGCGCCGGCGTCGGCATGTGGGACTGGGCCAGCAACGATCAGGACTCCGAGCCCGACGTGGTGATGGCCTGTGCCGGCGACGTGCCCACGCTGGAGACGCTGGCCGCGGTCTCCATCCTGCGCGAGCGCATTCCCGACCTGAAGATCCGCGTCGTCAATGTCGTCGACCTCATGACCCTGCAGCCGCCCGGCGAGCATCCGCACGGCTTGTCGGACCGGGATTTCGATTCGCTCTTCACGGCAAACAAGCCGGTCATCTTCGCCTTTCACGGTTACCCATGGCTGATCCACCGCCTCACCTACCGGCGGACGAACCACGACAGCCTGCACGTCCGCGGCTACAAGGAGAACGGGACGACGACGACGCCGTTCGACATGACCGTGCTGAACGATCTGGACCGCTTCCACCTCGTCATCGACGTCATCGACCGGGTGCCCGGACTGGCGACCCGTTACGCGCACGTGAAACAGGACATGCACGGCCTGCTCGTCGAGCACACGCAGTACATCCACGAACACGGAGACGATATGCCGGCTGTTCGGGACTGGAAATGGACGCTTGGGACGTCTTCGGCTCGTTCTTGAATCACCTCTCAAAGCAATGTTGGATGTTCAATGTTGAATGTTAGGTGTTGAATGGGGACCCGCGGCGTGAGCCATAGCCTGAGTCAGCCCTGTTTTGCATTCAACACTGAACATTGAACATTCAACATTCAACATTCGCCTTTCAATGAACATCCTCATCCTCAATCCCGGCAGCTCCTCGCTGAAGGCCGGCTTCTACCGCTTTCCCGGCGAGACCGCGCTTCACACCGGGAGTGGAACAACGGTCAGCGACGTCATCCACAGCATCTCCGGTCCCATCGACGCGGTCGGCGTGCGCGTCGTCCACGGTGGATCGCGCTTCGAGAATCCCGCCGTCGTCGATGACAACGTGCTGGCGGAGATCCGCAAGCTCAGCGAGCTCGCGCCGCTTCACAATCCGCTGGCAATCGGGGTCATCGAGGAGGTGCGCCGTGCGTCGCCCGACGTTCCAATCGTCGCAGTCTTCGATACCGCCTTTCATCAGACCCTACCTCCCGTGGCATTCACGTATGCCGTTCCGCCCGAGCTTGGCATTCGCCGCTATGGGTTCCACGGGATCTCCTACTCCTATGTGTCCAAACGTCTGCACGCGCTCAACGCCGGGTCCCGTCTCATCGTCGCGCACCTCGGCTACGGCGCGAGCGTCTGCGCCATCCGCGACGGCCGCAGCGTCGACACCAGCATGGGCTTTACGCCGATGGAGGGGCTGGTCATGGGCACGCGCGCGGGCGATCTCGACCCGGGCGTCATCCTTTATCTAATGCGCGGCGGCCGGAGCGAGGCCGATCTCGATGATCTGCTCAACCATCGCTGCGGACTTCGCGCCCTGTCGGGGACGGGCGGCGATGTCCGCGAGCTCGAGCATGCCGCTGCCGACGCCAGGGCTGAACTGGCGCTCGACGTCTTCGCCTATCACGTGTCCAAGTACATCGCGGCGTACTGCGCGGTGCTGGAGGGCGTCGACGCGGTCGCGTTCACCGCCGGCATCGGCGAGCACTCCGCCTCCATGCGCAAACGGATCTGCGATCGCCTGGCTTTCGTGGGAGTGTCGCTCGATGCAGCCGCGAACAACGCGGTATCGCATGACGAGCGCAGGATCAGTTCAGGCGCCGTCGGGGTATGGGTGATCCCGACGAATGAGGAGCTGGAGATCGCGCGGACGGTGTTCGGCATCCTCGGCCCGTGACTACGGCGGCTAACGCCGCAGTCTGGAGATTGGACGTCAAAGGTGTGTATTTGGAATTTGATGTTTACAGATCGCTGGCAAGCTAGCGCGAAGCACGCCGGAGGCGTTCCGTAGATTAGCCGGTGGCAAGCGCCGAAGGACGCGCCGCCACCGGTTAGGGATCGTGGCCATCACCGACCCCGGTAGGGGTCGCGGACCGCGCCCGCGCCACCTGAGGACACGCTCGTCGAAGCTCGATGTCGTAGACGGCATGCGTCAACCCTCCGGTACCCCTGCCGGGGTACGACATTTGTGCGGATCGGTAACCGGTGGCGGCGCGCCTTGCGGCGCTTGCCACCGGCTAATCTACCGCACGCCTCCAGCGTGCTCACGCCGGCTACGCCAGCGGTCCGGCAAGATTCCAATACGTTCCTTGAACGTCCAATGTGTCTGTGCCACACAACACTCCTCTTGCGCCAAATAGCCGCCTCCGGCGGCTTGGGACAGACACTCTTGTCTGTGCTCCTGGTGACCGAGGTCTCACACCGTCGTAGACGGTGCGATCCGCGCGATTTCATCGACGAGCTGGAACGGATCGATCGGTTTCGAGAGGTAGGCCTGGAAGGCGCTCTGCTCATTGGAGGCTGCCGTAAATGCCGACAGCGCGACGATCTTGAGCTCCTCTGGATAGTGGCGCTCACGCAGTGTACGAGTGAAGGCATATCCGTCCGTCCCGGGCATGGCGATGTCCGTGATCACCAGATCGGGCCTGCGCTGGTCGATCGCGTCCAGCGCCGTGCTCGCCGAATCGAAGGGCAGGACGTTCGCTCCGGCTGCGCGAAGCACCGTGGCGATCATCTTTCGTGATTCCACCTCGTCGTCGACGAGAACAATCTCGACACCGCGAAGCCGGTCGCGATGCAGGAATGTGTCGCCGAAGGTGTTCCTCACCGCGCCCGGGCCTTCGCTCACGGCACGCACCGGCAGCGTCAGGGCAAATGTGGTCCCCTTGCCGCGGCCTTCACTCTCCGCGCTCACTCTTCCTCCATGCGCCTCGGCGATGTAGCGAACGATCGAGAGGCCGAGACCCAGGCCGCCGTGAACCCGTGTCTGCGGAGACTCAGCCTGCCGGAACGGCTCGAAAATGTGCGGCAGAAAATGAGGATCAATCCCTTCGCCGTTGTCGTGGACGCTGATCTGAATATGGGACGACGTACGCCGGGCAGAAACCTGCACGATTCCATTGCGCGGGGTGAACTTCACGGCGTTCGAGAGCAGGTTCCAGATCACCTGCTGGATCCGCGTCGGATCGGCAACCATCATGCCGAGGTCCGGTGCGAGCGAGGTGGTGATCGTGATCTGTTTCGCGTACGCGGTCGGATTCATGGCGTCCACGGAGTCCTTGATCACATGTCCCACCTCGAATGTCTCCGGCACGAGACGCAGCTTGCCGGACACGATCCGCGAGACGTCGAGGATGTCGTCGATGAGGCGCGCCTGGAGGAGAGCCCCGGCGGCGATGGAATCGATGGCCTCATGGAAAAGAGGATTGTCAGGGGATATGGCCGGCAACATTCGCGACCAGCCCAGGATGGCCGTCATCGGCGTACGCAGCTCGTGAGAGAGCGTCATCAGGAACTCGTCCTTGGTCCGATTCGCCTCCTGCGCGATGCGGTAGGAAGCCTCGGCAAGCCTCTGCTCTTCTTCCGCCTGCACCCGCGCTTCGCGTTGTTCGGCGAGCGCCTGTTGCGTCTCCTCGGCCTTCTTCCGGTCACTGATGTCGCGCGTCACTTTCGCGAAGCCGCGCAGCGTCCCCTGCGCGTCGTGGACGGCGGTAATCACCACGTTCGCCCAGAAGCGGGTGCCGTCTTTGCGGACACGCCACCCTTCGTCCTCCACGCTCCCCTCCTCGCGGGCGATGGCAAGCTCACGCTCCGGTTTCCCGTTCCGCTTGTCTTCCTCGGTGTAGAACGTGGAGAAGTGCCGGCCGATGATCTCCGCCGGCATGTACTGCTTGATCCTCTGCGCGCCGAGGTTCCACGTCGCAACGTTCCCCTGCGCGTCGAGCATGAAGATCGCGTAGTCGCGGACGGCGGACACGAGCAGTTGAAAGACTTCCGTGTTCTGGCGCAGGTGCTCGTCCGCGGTACGCCGCACGGTCATATCGCGCGTAATTTTGACGAATCCGCGGATGCCGCCTCCCTCATTGGGAAGGAGAGTGATGACCGTGTTCGCCCAGAAGCGGCTGCCGTCTTTTCGCACGCGCCATCCCTCGTCCTCGACGCGGCCGTCGCGCAGGGCGACCTCGAGCTCATGTTTCGGTTTGCCCGCCGCCAATTCATCCGGCCCGTAAAAGAGAGAGAAATGGCGGCTTACGACTTCGCCTTCCGCATAGCCGAAGATCCGCGCGGCACCGCCGTTCCATGAGCGGATTCCGCCCTCGGGATCGAGCATGAAGATCGCGTAGTCCTGCACCGCGTCAACGAGTAGTGCAAACTCATCGGGACGCGGTTCGGAGGCGTGCGTATCGCGGCGCGGCGGCATCATCCGTTCATCGTTCCCTGCTCCAGCTCGCCCGCCATCGTGGGTTGCTCCTGGGAGCAAATCGACTGATAGTGCATGATCTGCGCCGATGATCCGAACCGTCACCGCCACCGAGTACGTAACCCCGCTCCGTGAGGGGGGCTCGCTACCCGCGATCGTCGACGGCGATGACGACGGCACGTACGTCGTCAAGTTCCGCGGTGCGGGACAGGGTGTGCGCGCTCTCGTTGCGGAGCTGGTATCCGGCGAGATCGGCCGCGCGCTCGGCCTGCCGGTGCCGGAGATCGTCCTGGTCCAGCTCGACGGACGCATCGCCAAGACGGAGCCGGATGCCGAGATTCAGGAGCTGTTGGGGAAGAGCGAAGGGCTGAACATCGGCCTCGACTATCTCCCGGGATCGATCACCTTCGATCCGCTCATCGACCGGCCGATGCACGGCAAAGAGCGCCTGGCGTCATCGATCGTCTGGTTCGACGCGCTGGTGACGAACGTCGACCGCACACCGAAGAACACGAACCTGCTGGTCTGGCATAAGAACCTCTGGATGATCGATCACAGCGCCACGCTCATCTTTCATCACAACTGGAGCGATGACGTTCTCAAGCGCAGCGGCAAGCCGTTCCCGCAGATCAAGCATCACGTCCTGCTGCGCTGGGCCTCGCAGATCCGCAAGGTCGACGACGCCATGGCGGCCATGCTCACGGGCGAGGTCATCCACCGGATCGTCCAGGCCATTCCCGATGACTGGCTCGGCGACGAGCCGCGGTTCGCGAGCGTGAAGGAGCACCGGGCCGCGTATCGTGATTACCTGCTGCAACGTCTGGAAACGCCGCGACACTGGATGGAGGATGCCGCTGATGCGCAAGCGCTATCCGTTTGATTACGCCATCGTGCGCGTGGTCCCGCGCGTCGACCGCGGCGAGTTCCTCAACGCCGGCGTCATCCTCTTCTCCTCGACGGCCGCCTTCCTCGATGCCCGAATCGGATGTGATCGCCACCGGCTGAAGGCGCTGGCCCCGGCCATCGACGTCGCGCTCGTCGACAGCTACCTCGATGCCATCCCCAAGGTGTGCGCGGGTGGGGGTGATGCCGGCTCGATCGGAGCGCTCCCACAAAGAGCCCGCTTCCACTGGCTCGTCGCACCGCGCAGCACGATCATCCAGACCTCGCCGGTACACTCAGGCGTGAGCCACGACCTGAACGCCGCGATCGAGAGTCTGTTCGCGAAGCTGGTGCGGCCGCCGGGGTGAGGCGGTTGCGGGGTCTCGCGGTCTCGCGGTTTCGCAGTTTCGTCGCGCGGGCTAAACCCGTCCGTTTCCCACACCCCACACCCCACTCCCCACTCCCTCATTCGCTCATTGCCGGAACGCCAAACGTCCCGTTCACCACTTCCGTGAACGTCCGCTCCTCGCGAAGAATGAATCGCTTCTCCTGGGCCATGGCAAAGTTCTCGCGCGACTCCGGATCCGACCTCAGCCGGCTCCGGTAGACCTCATACGAGGCCAGGCTGTCGAAGGCGATCAAGCCCCAGGCGACGTCATTCGTCCCCTCGTGCGGGAGGAAGTAGCCGACAAGGTTGCCTCCGCATCGGGGAATGATGCGGCCCCAGTTCTCGGCGTACTCCCGAAAACTCTCCCGTTGAAACGGATCGATCTGGTAGCGGATGAAGCAGGTAATCGTCATCGGTCCTCCTCGCTGTTCGGCACAGTGTCGCGGCTGTCCGACGACCTTGCTTCGTCTGCCATCGAAGTATGACCACGGGGCCTGTGCCGGCGATCACACGTCGATCGCTTACACGTCACTGATCGCTGCCTGGCGCGGATCGAGACTGCAAGAGGAGAAAACCCATGGCCACCACATTCGAAGTCGAAGAGATGTTGATTCCTCACACCCACACCGCCACGATGCGCGCCGTCGTCTTCTACGGCGTCGACGAGATCCGCCTCGAGGAAGTGCCGCGGCCCCGCCCCGGTCCAGGCCAGGCAGTCATTCGCGTGACGATGACCACGATCTGCGGGACGGACATCCACATCGTCTGCGGCGAGTACAAGGTCAAGCCGGGCCTGATCATCGGCCACGAGCCGATCGGCGTGATCGAGGAGTTGGGGATCGGCGTAACCGACTACAAGATCGGCGACCGCGTCATCGTTGGCGCCATCACCCCATGCGGCCAGTGCAATGCCTGCCTCTCCGGCAATCTCTCGCAGTGCGGCCACGGCAGCGGCTACGAGGCGGCCGGCGGATGGCGCTTCGGCAACACGATCAACAGCGCGCAGGCCGAATACCTCCTCGTCCCGAACGCACTGGCCAATCTGGCGAAGATCCCGGACGATGTCACGGACGAACAGGTCGTCCTCCTTACAGACATCGCCTCGACCGGCATCAGCGGCGCGGAATCGGGCGGCGTGAAGATCGGCGACGCCGTGGCTGTCTTCGCGCAGGGCCCGATCGGACTCTGTGCCTCTCTCGGCGCCAGGCTGATGGGGGCGGCCATCGTCATCGGCGTCGACGGCGACGACAACCGCATCGCCTTCGCCAGGAAGATGGGCGTCGACGTCGTCCTCGACTACCGCAAGGTTGACGTTGTCGACGAGATCCGCAGGCTCACCGGCGGCACCGGCGTCGATGTGGCCATCGAAGCGCTCGGCGAGCAGTCGACGTTCGAGAACGCCCTCCGCGTCCTCCGGCCCGGCGGCACTCTCTCATCCCTCGGCGTCTACTCCGGCAAGCTGCAGGTTCCCTACGAAGCATTCGCCGCAGGCCTCGGTGACCATCGCATCGTCACGACCCTCTGCCCGGGCGGCAAGGAGCGGATGCGCCGCCTCATCGAGATGGTGCGCCGCGGCCGGCTCGACCTCCGCCCGCTGATCACGCACCGTTTCAAGCTCGCCGACATCAAAGAGGCCTACAAGCTCTTCGGCTCGCGCGCGGATGGTGTGATGAAGGTGGTGATCACGCCTTGAACCGCATCCGCAGATGACGCAGATATACGCAGACCGCGGATTGCGACCATCCTCTTGTCTGTGTACATCTGCGTCATCTGCGGATTCAATATTCAACATTTCGACGACTGCCCAGACCCACATACACTTGCGATCATGACCACCCGCAGACTCGGCTCCCTCGAAGTCTTCCCGCTCGCTCTCGGATGTATGGGGATGTCCGGCATGTACGGAGCGGCGGATGAGGACGAGAGCATCGCCACGATCCAGCAGGCCATCGACAGCGGCGTGAATCTGCTCGATACCGGTGACTTCTACGGGATGGGCCACAACGAACTGCTCGTCGGAAAGGCCATCCGCGGCCGCCGCGACAAGATACTGCTCTCGGTGAAGTTCGGCGCTCTGCGCGGTCCGGACGGCGCTTGGCTCGGCGTCGACACACGTCCGGTGGCGGTGAAGAACTTCCTCGCCTACACACTGAAACGCCTCGGCGTCGACTACATCGACATCTACCGGCCGGCACGTCTCGACCCATCCGTGCCGATCGAGGAGACCGTCGGCGCGATCGCGGATCTCGTGAAGACGGGGTACATCCGGGCGATCGGACTATCGGAGGCCGGCGTGGAGACCATCCGCCGGGCGCACGCCATCCATCCGATCACCGATCTGCAGATCGAGTACTCGCTCATCAGCCGCGGTCCCGAGCGCGAAATCCTCCCGGCCCTTCGCGAGCTGGGTATTGGCGTTACCGCCTACGGCGTCCTCTCACGCGGCCTGCTCAGCGGATCGACGCCCGGGAAGGGCGACTTCCGGGCCTTCCTCCCCCGCTTTCGCGACGAGAACATGGCTCGCAACCGCCAGCTCATCGATGCTCTCGGCGCCATTGCCGCCGCCCGCGGCGTGACTCCCTCCCAGCTCGCCATCGCCTGGGTTCTCGCCCGCGGCGAGACAATCGTCCCGGTCATCGGCGCCCGCCGCCGCGCCCAGCTCGAAGAATCCCTCGGCGCCTTGACGATCCGATTAACCGCCGACGAGATGCATCAGATCGAGCGCGCCGTCCCCGCCGGGTCGGTAGCCGGCACGCGCTATGACGAACACCAGATGAAGGCGCTGGACAGCGAGCGGTGAGTTTGGTTTTGGGTTACTGAGTTGCTGAGTTGCAGAGTTTCTGGGGTTGCCGAGTGCCAAGGCAACTCAGCAACCTGTAACTCGGCAACCCGCTACCCCCCACCCTTCCTGCCCAGAAGCGAAACCAGTCCGTCCGACAGCGAGCCTCGCCATTGCTCGTAATCGTGGCCGCCGTCGAGCTCGCGGTAGTCGACGTCATACCCCTTCAACTGCAGGACGTCGCGAAGCTCGCGGTTCGATCCCAGCAGGGCGGCTCCCAGATCGTAGCGTCCGACATCGATGTAGAAGCGGATCGGCAGGCGCTCCCGTCCCTTGAACATCTCGATCATCATCCCTGTCTCGCGCGGATAGGGTGGCCGGACCGACTGCCAGTCCTTCGTGACCCAGTACGCCCCCGATTGCGAGAGGACGTTGCCGATGGCCTCGGGATGCTCGAATGCGCACCAGCTAGCGGCGAACCCGCCCAGGCTCGATCCCGCCATGACCACGCTGCCGGCCCCTGGCAGGATCGTGTAATGCGAGCGCGCCCAGGGAACGACTTCGCCGGCGATGAAGTCCGCGAACGGTTTGCTCCCCGTGAGATCGCGATTCCGTTTTCCCATCGACGGGACCAGGATCGCCACCGTCGGGCCGATCTTCTTCTCGGCGATCAGATTGTCGAGGATGGCCGGCGCGGGAATCTCCGCCGGCTCCTGGCCGGGCTGTCCGCCATACGTGGCTCCGTCAAACACAACCAGCAGGTTGCAGGCCGTTTTGCCGTCGTAGCCGGCGGGTGTGTACACGGTAACGCTCCTGTCCTCGGACAGGATCGTGCTCTTGATCGTCGCGGTGACGGTTTTCCCCTTCGCCACACCGTCTTTCACGACGACGTCAGGCTGCTTCGGAGCGTCCGGCATTTCCAGAAGCCATGGACCGGTCCGGGCTCCTTCCGTAATCTCGACTTCTCCGTTCGGGCCGAAACGATGCACCTCCCGCAAGACGAACGAATACTCAAAGCGGGCATCGTTCGCGACGAGCTGCGTCCCAAGGAAGAGGTTTGTCCTGCCCAGGCGGCGCATGACCACCCCGAAATCCGGCCCGCCGTACAGGACAACTCTCTCCGTGTCGCGGTCGCCGAGGCAGATATACGTGACCCGCGTCTCCGATGCGCTGACCGGCGTGGCATCGATCACCGGCGTCTTCCCCTTCCGCGTGGCGATGAATCGGTCGACAGCGGTGGGATCTGTGAAGGAAGCTTCCCACAAGTCGTAAAGAACCTTCACCGGATAGGCCTGCCTGGCCAACCGCCTGGCATTGTTGGCCGTTGAAAGGATCTGCTCGATCCTCATCACATACCTGCCCGGCCTGGCGCTCTTGTCCGACGCCGTGACGACAAAGCGGTATGTGCCAGTGAGCGGCGCCGTAAAGTCGATCGGCTCTGCGCCCTGTGTCCCGTTCGGACTGTCGAGATGGGCAACCGATTGCTTGTTCGGGGCGAAGACGTCGATGACCAGATCGATCCCGTCCTGATCGGCCTCCCCGATGATCGCGGAGCCGCCGTCCAGGTCTGCCGTGTACACATGCTCGTCCAACGGACCGAGCGTCCGCTCCAGGATCATCCCCTGGCTCAACGTGATGCTTCCGACCGTTTGTCCCGCCGCGCTGCAGGCGACCAGCAACACCGGTACGCAGGCCAATACCGTACGGAGCCGACAAGTCATCAGGTTTCTCTCCCGCATATGAGACGCCATTGGCGTTTGAATCCGCGCAAAAACGCAAGGCCGATTTCGTGACCTGAACGTCCGTCTACGGAACCACAAGGCCGGGCGGGAGAATCCAACCGCCGGCAATCCGGCTACCCAGGCGCAGTTGTCACGCCCATCTCCGCCATTGCCATCTCCAGCGCCGCGGTCTTGAGCTGTTCCTGTTCCGAGAGGTGCTCGATGGCCGCTTGACGCGCGGCCGCATTGGCCATCTCTCGTTGCCCGAAGATACAGGACCAGATCAGGAAGACGTCCTCGAAGGCGACCCATCCGGCATGTTCGAGAAAGCGCCACCACTCAGGGTTGCTCACGCCGTAGACCGATTCCGGCCAAAAGATGCCCCGCAGGAAATGATCGGCCGCGACGACGACCGTGGCCGTGACGATGACCTGCCAATCGAGGTAAAAGGCCAGGAAAGCCAGCGAGCCGAAGACATGGAAGTGCGTCTCGATACGGCCTCCGGTCAGGTGGATGAGCAGTGCCGAGAAAAGCATCTGAGAGGCGGCAATGACGTGCCGTGTGAGCTTCGTACCGGGGCGGAGGAATGCCAGCATGACCGGCAGAATGGTGATGCCGGCACCGCCGAGGATCGCCACCCACACGTGCATGTGCAGCACACGCTCCTTCCCCTCCCATGCGTACGGCGAGATCACGATCGCGGCGATGATGCAGGCGATCCATTGCACGATCAGCAGAAATGCGAACATCCGATCCACTTTCGCCCGGCGAATGTAGGACTGCTCTTTCTCCAGTTCTGCGGCGCGCTCCGCGGTCTTCGGATCAGAAACGGCGAATTCGCTCATCTTCTCTACTCCTCTGCTGACGCCTGCGTTCTACCGGCGCTCGCTTCTGGCGACAATGGAACAGCCGAACACCGGATGACTGCCTTTCCCGCTCTCCCCGTTGGCGATGCGGATGACGTCGACGCGCCCGCTGTTCAACCCGGCGTGACCGCGCAACATGGTGATGCCACCCTCGAATCGAAGAGCTCCCTGGGCGTCATACAGAAACGTCTGCCCGGAGGTAAACGTGCCGAAGCGCTTTGCTTCCCGTCCCTCCTCATCGACGATGACGCGCGCGCCGCGAAGCCGCATCGCGGCGGTGTAGACGTCCGTCTGTTCCCATCCCGGCTTCGCCTGGCTGGGGCGGTAGACGACGACGTAGGTGCGCAGCGAGCGCGGCGAGTTCTCGATGACCGCCTGCAACTCGGCCAGACTGGCGCGCGTGCACGAGCATTGCGGGTGGACGAGCATGACCAGCGTCGGCGCGCCCTGGTTGCGAACGAGGGTGCTATCCGCCGGCCAGTTCCTCGGAGCTACGGCCGCCCGTCCGGGCGTCGTCTCGAAGCGCCGAATGGCGCGATACGCGGCGCCCACGGTTCCTATCCAGACGATAGAGGCGGTGACGATCGCCGCCGTGACGATGACGGAGCGTGTTCTCATTTGGGCTTGATCGCGTCGAGCGGGGAGATCCGCTGGTTGTCTTTCTCGAACTTGATACACCCGCGCGTGAGCAGTTCGATCCGCTCACCCAAAGGAATACCGAGGAACTCCTGCGGTGCCACCTTGGCGACACGTCCGTCCGGATAACTGATCGTCGCCCAATCAAAGTTCATCTGCGGGGACCTCTCTCTGGGAACACGAATAGTAGCGCAAATCACTAACTGGCAAGGACTTAGGTAAGTCAGAATGATGAAGAGTGAAGGCAGAATGATGAGGGATGAAGGATGAGGAGCTCAGCAGCGGCATCCACCTTCCGCTTTCATCCTTCATCCCTCATCCTTCTGCCTTCTGCTTTCTGGCTTCGACACACGCCCTATCATTTATCCCACACTTGCGCCCACTCCTTCTCCTGCTGACGATCGCCCTCATCGGTCTACCGTTGCGTGCGAATGACTACGTCGCGGACGCGGCTTGTGCTTCGTGTCATGCGTCGAAATACGCGTCGTACCAGGGTGTGGGGATGGCGCAGTCGATGAGGCGGCCGCGCGCCGAGGTCTTGATCGAAGACTTCCGCAAGGCGCACTTCGTTCATCAGCCGTCGCGGTGCCATTACGAGATGGCCTGGAAGGATGGGAAGCTGCTCTTCCGGCGGTACCAGATCGACGCCGGCGGGCAACGGATCAATTTCATCGAACAGCAGGTCGATTGGATCGTCGGGTCCGGGCACCGCTCCCGCGTCTATCTCTACCGCACGCCGAGCGGCGAGCTGTATCAGTTGCCGATCGCCTGGTACACGCAGGAGCACACCTGGGGGATGGCGCCCGGCTACGACCGCGCCGACAACGACGGCATCACCCGCCCCGTCCGCCGCGAGTGTCTCTTCTGCCACAACGCCTACCCCGACGTTCCGGCCGGGAGCGACGCCCACTGGATGCCGCAGCGATATCCGGCCGCGCTCCCCGAGGGGACGGGATGCCAGCGCTGCCACGGTCCCGGCGCCGATCACGTGCAGATGGCCACGAGCGGAGAGAGCAATGCCGCGGTGCGCGCGGCCATCGTCAATCCCGCGCGCCTACCGCCGGCGCTGCGCGACTCGGTCTGCTTTCAATGCCATCTGCAGCCCGCAGTGGCCATGATCGGCGTGCGACGGTTCGATCGCGGCGACTACTCGTTCCGTCCCGGCGAAGCGCTCGGCGATTACATGCTGCACGTCGACATCGACGAGCCGGGACGCCCGCGGGGACAGCGCTTCGAGATCAACCACCACGCCTATCGCCTTCGGCAGAGTCTCTGCTACATCAAGGGCGGGATCACATGCATCTCCTGCCACGATCCGCATCAACCGCTGAAGAAGGATCCCCGGCTGGCGAACGTCGTCTCCGTATGCCTGAGCTGCCACCAGCGCCACACCGAATCGAACGACTGCGTGCGATGCCACATGCCGTCGCGGCGGGCGCAGGACGTTGTACACGTCGTCATGACTGACCATCGAATTCAACGCCGTCCGCCGCCGGGTGACCTGGTCGCACCGCTCGCCGAGCACGAGTCGAACATAAGTGATGTGGAGCTCCTCAATCGAACCGAGGCTCCGGACGGCACGCTCAGCCAGTTGTACCGGGCCGTGACCGTGCTCCGGATAATGCCGCGAAACGCCGACGCCACGCGCTACCTGGCCACCCATCTTGATGCCACTCCCTCGCTCGTCCCACGCTTCGATCTCGTCGCCGTGCTTCTGCAGCAGCGTCAGTTCCGCCGGGCGCTCGATCTGATCAGGATCCTCGGCGACGCCGCCAACAACGATCCGCGCCTGCGCGATTGGCGTGGCTCAGCCGAGATCGGAGTGGGATCGACCACAGAGGGGCTGGCCGATTTGCACGCGGCCATGGACGCAGAGCCGGAGATCCCCGAGTATCCGTTCAACCTCGCCGCCGTACTCCATCGAACAGGCCGTGACGCCGAAGCCCTTCCGCCGCTGACGCGAGCCATCGAGCTGCGCCCGAACTTCGTGGCCGCCTGGATCATGCGCGCGGAAACGCTGACCGCGCTCGGACGGCGCAGCGAAGCCATCGCCGATCTTCATCGCGCTCTCGCCGTCGATCCCCGCCAGTCGCGCGCGTATGTGATGCTGGCCGATCTGCTGAAGGAATCCGGCGAGCCAGGCGAAGCCGAGCGCTGGCGGAAGCAGGGCGAGCGCATTGGGAGCAAGCGCCCACCCAAGTAACGCAAATACGAGACGAATGTCCGTCTCCGTCCCGATAACTTTGCAGGAAATCGGTGATACCATCCGTCCATCACCACAACGGAGGGAACTTGCGAGCATTCGACTCACGTCGCGTGCGCGAGGCGGAGTTACATCATTGGATCACGGCCGCAATTCTTACGGTCGTGGCGCTCATCGTCTCCCATTACTCCTGGATGATGCGAGCCAGAAACGTTGTCTATGGCCTGATACAACGCGCCACGTCCACCTCGCCATTCGCTAGCGTTGTCGTGGTCCTGATCGGAGACGAAGAATTCTATTCGCCGGCGCTCGATCATCAGCAGCCGCTGAGCCGTGAGTACCTCGCGTCACTTCTCGACAAAGTCACCTCGGGCAATCCTGAGGTCGTCGGAGTCGATGTCGAGATGCGCTCGCCCGACCCATCAAGAGCGGAGCGACTCAACCACGAGAAGGGAACGAGTACGTTCGTTCAAGCAGTATCCAAGTTTTCTGATCGTTGCCCGATCGTTGTGGCGAAGGCGCTGTCGCTCGATGCGAAGAACACAGTTGCCGACATGGCTGACCTCCTCCCAATGAAGGACAGCATCGGACGCGGTTTCCTGAACGTGGCGACTGACGTGAGGCAAGTCCCGCTGATTCTGCATGTGTCGAAGAACGCTCTTCAGTCGTTTTCGCTTGCGGTGGTTGCCGCTAAGGTCCGCACGACGCGCGGCTTGCCATCCAGCGACCACGCCTTTCCATACGCGCTCTTCCGACCACCGTCATTCTTCGTCACGGTGCATTCGCGGGATGTGCCTTCCGCCCAACTCCCCGACCTGAAGAAATGGTTCGCCCACCGAATCGTCCTCATCGGCGGTGACTGGGGATTGCGGAGCAAAGGAGGCGACGAACGCATCGACATCGTGCCCACGCCGGTGGGTGATATCCCAGGGGTCTACGTTCACGCAACTTACATCGAGTCCTTGCTGCACGGCACGATGCGCGAAATGCCTGGCTGGGTAAAGACCACCGTCGAGCTTCTCATCGCCTCAACGATGTCAATCCTGTTCACGGCCTCGCGCGGCGTTTGGCGAATCACGACAGTACTCGGTGGCACGTTCTTCATTCTCCTTCTTACATTCTTCTTCTGGCAGAACCTCGGAATGTTCTTCGAAGCGTTCGTGCCTACCGTCCTGCTCGGTGGCCACGTGCTCGGTGAGCAGGTGTTCGAATGGAAAGAGCAGGCAGCGAAAGTGAGAGAGCCATGAAGAAAAGAGATGTGTTCCTCGTCATCGTGCTAGTCGGCCTTATCGTCTTCCTAGCCTTTGACTTGAGGGAAGGTGGCTCGGGCATTTCCAGCCACATCGCAGGCGTCTTTAGAATGTGGCTCTTCGGCGGTTCAACCTCGTCCGGCAAGCCAATCGCGGTACCGGCAGCTCTGCAGCAAAAAGTATCTGAGCCATCAGCGATCGTTTTTCCATCAATGGAGTCCGTCCCCGCGTCTAACTCGAAGCCGGCCGCTAATCCTGACTCTTTCCGAAGAGAGATCGAACTCGACGAGATGAAGCGCGTGGATACGGCGCCGCGTTACATCCGCGAAGAATCACGCAGGGATTCACCTGACATTGTCACTTCAGTCGAGGAAGGACGGGCGGCGTCACGCGCGGCGGCGTCCGCACCAACGGCTGCATCTGCTCCACTGGAGGCTGCGGCTGCCCCACAGGAGTCTGCATCGCAGGAGGCTGCATCACAGGAGGCTGCTCCACAGGCCTCTTCTCCACAGGCCTCTTCTCCAAAGGAGGCTTCTCCAAGGAACGATACTTCAAAGGCTGCTGCACCAAAGGCTGCCCCGCCGCCACAACCACCACCTTGAAAATTGAATGTAATGACGAGGAAAGCTTCTAGAGTTTCGTTCGCGGGAGCTGACGCAATCCAGAGGCCGGCGTCGACCGCACAGAGGAGAACTTTGAGGTGCGAGGGTGAAGATTGGTCAAACTTTGAATCGTCTCTCCATCTAGTCAGCTCTGCAGCCGCGAGCGCGTTGCACGACAGTAATAGCCAGAGCGCTTTCGCTCGCGAGAGCTGGAGCGCAAGTGAAAGCCTACCCCTTGTAACCGATCCCTCACTCTCTCCCATTGCTGCCTGACGCCACTGTCGAATAAGCTGACGCAGCAGTCAGTCAGCCGGCCGCGGGAGTCATATGGCTACGACCAAGGGTGAAATCGTCGAGCAGTTTCGATGTCAGGCCATTCGCGAGGCGGCCATGCGCGTGGTTTCCCGCAAAGGCTACGACCACGTCACCGTCCAGGACATCGCCGACGAGGCCGGCATCGCCAAGGGGACGGTCTACCTCTACTTCCGGTCCCGCGAGGACGTCCTCGAGAAGACGATGTCGATCTCGTTCGAGGACTTTCACATCCTCATCCGCGAAGCCATCCTCCGCGGTAACACGTTCGTGGAGCGCGTCGAGGAAGTGGCCAAGGCACACCTCGGCTACTTCGAAGAGCAGCAGGAGTTCTTCCGGCTCTATCTGGCCATGGCCGAGCCGCTCGGAGAGAGGCGCCTGCGCAAGCACGCCTCCTATCGGACGCACATCGCCCAGCTCGTGTCGATGGTGGAAGCCGCCGCGGCCAGCGGCGAGGTACGCGACGAACCGCCGGAGCGGATCGCCATCGCCCTGGCCTCGGTGATCCGCGACATCGGCCTGCAGCGGATGACCGAGAAAAACAAACGCCCTCTCGCCGACGACGCGGCCTTCGTCCGCGATTTCATCTGCCGCGGCATCGCCGCTCCACCTGCAACACCCGAGGAGAACCTATGAAGCGTTGCGCCGTCGTCTTTTTGTCGATCCTTTCGCTGGGCGCCGTCGCCTGCGACAAAACAGAGACCGCGAAGCCGCCGGCGCCTCCGCCGGCTGTCGTCGTCACCACGGTGATTCAGCGCGACCAGCCGATTTATCAGGAGTGGATCGGCACGACGGAGGGCGACGTGAACGCGGAGATCCGTCCGCGGGTGGACGGCTATCTGCTCCGCCGGGTCTACGCCGAGGGAAGCTTCGTGCATCAGGGCGACGTGTTGTTCGAGATCGACGCACGGCAGGTAGAGGCCCAGCTCCAGCAGGCCGAGGCCAACCTGGCCCAGGCGCAGTCAGGCCTGACCAAAGCCGACCGCGACGTGACCCGTTTCGAGCCGCTGGCGGCGCAGAAGGCCATCAGCCAGCAGGAGCTCGACGATGCCCGTTCGGCGCAGTCTGCCTCCCGCGCCACCGTCGGCGCGTCGCGCGCCGCCGTCGAACAGGCCCGCCTCAACCTCTCCTGGACGCACGTCACGTCACCGATCAGCGGCATCGCCGGCATCGCCCAGGCGCAGGTCGGCAATCTCGTCAATCCCCAGACCGTGCTGGCCACGGTCTCCAGGGTCGATCCGATCCGCGTTCTCTACCAGATGAGCGAGCAGGAGTACCTGCAGTTTCAGAACGATCCTGCCATGCGCAATGCACCGCTCGATCTCATCCTCTCCGACGGCAGCACCTTCCCGGAGAAAGGTCGCGTGCTGCTCTCCGGACGTGATGTCGACGTGAAGACAGGCACCATCGCTACGATTGGAATCTTTCCGAATCCCGGCAACCGCCTGCGGCCCGGCCAGTACGCCAAGATCCGCGCGGTCACACAGATCCGGCGCGGCGCGATCCTGGTGCCGCAACGCGCCGTCAATCAGATGCAGGGCGGATTTCAGGTCGCCGTCGTCGGCGACGGTAACGTGGCCCGAATCCGCAGCGTGCAGGCCGGCCCGCAGATCGGCAGCCTCTGGCTCATCGATCAGGGCCTGAAACCGGGCGAGCGCGTCGTCGTGGAAGGGTTTGCCCGCGTGAAGACCGGCATGACCGTCGCGCCAGGCGAAGCACCGGCGCCTGCCTCCGGCACGGCAGGAACAAGGTAAGGCATCCATGGCTCGCTTCTTCATCAATCGACCGATCGTTGCCATCGTCATCTCGATCGTCACCGTCCTGGGCGGACTGATCGCGCTGTTCGGACTTCCTATCGAGCAGTTCCCGGACATCGTCCCGCCGCTCATTCAGATCCAGACCTCGTATCCCGGTGCCGACGCGCAGACGATCGAGCAATCAGTCGCCACTCCCATCGAGCAGCAGATGAATGGGGTCGAGGACATGCTCTACCTGCAGTCGGTGAACGCCAACGACGGCACGATGACCGTGCGGGTCACGTATGACGTCGGCACCGACCGCAACACGGATCAGGTCAACTCGCAGAACCGCGTGTCGCAGGCGCTGCCCAATCTGCCGCCCGAGGTCAATCAGTTCGGCATCACATACCGGAAGACGCAGGGCACGCCGCTGATCCTGGTCTCGCTCTACTCGCCCAAGAACACCTACGACGGTCTCTTCCTGGGCAACTACGCGCTCATCAACATCAACGACGCCATCTACCGCGTGCCCGGCGTGGGACAGGTAGTGAACTTCGGCGCTGCCGAATACGCGATGCGCATCTGGCTCAATCCCGACCAGATGGCCAAGCTCGGCCTCACCGTCGGCGACGTGCGTGCGGCGGTACAGGCCCAGAGCACCGTGAATCCAGCCGGCCAGATCGGCGCGGAGCCCGCGCCGGCTGGACAGGAGTTCACGTACACCGTGCGCGCCGTAGGCCGCCTCATCACACCGGAGCAGTTTGCGAACGTCGTGGTGCGGCTCAATCCCGACGGCTCGATGGTCAAGCTCAAAGACGTTGCTCGTATCGAGCTCGGCGGCCTCACCTACAAACAGATTGGACGGTTGAACGGCAAGCCCGCTTCCATCATCGGGGTCTTCCAGGCTCCCGGCTCGAATGCGCTGGCGGTGGCAAAGGCCGTGCGCGCCACGATGCTGACGCTGAAGGAGCGCTTCCCCGAAGACATGGACTACGCCGTGTCCGTCGACAACACCGCCGCCGTCACTGAGGGGATCAGGGAGATCTCAACGACCCTCCTCGAGGCGATGCTGCTTGTGATCCTGGTCGTCTTCCTCTTCCTGCAGAACTGGCGCGCCACGATGATTCCGCTCGTGGCAGTGCCCGTCTCGCTCATCGGCACGTTCGCCGTCTTTCCGATGCTCGGCTTCTCGATCAATACCCTTTCGCTATTTGGACTGGTGCTGGCCATCGGCCTGGTCGTCGACGATGCCATCGTGGTTGTGGAGGCGGTAGAGCATCACATCGAGGAGGGAATGGCTCCTCGGGCGGCCACGCTGCAGGCGATGAAGGAGGTCTCCGGCCCGGTCGTGGCGATCGCCATGATCCTCTCCTCGGTCTTTCTGCCCGTGGCCTTCATGGGCGGGATTCAGGGACGGCTGAACAAGCAGTTCGCGGTCACCATCGCCGTCTCCGTGCTCATCTCCGCCTTCAATGCGCTCAGCCTCTCGCCGGCGCTCTCGGCGCTCCTGCTCCGTCCGCGCACCGCGTCCCGCGGACTGCTGGCGCGCTTCTTCGGCGGGTTCAATCGGATGTTCGCGAGCGCCACGCGCGGCTACGTCAGCGTCTCGTCGCTGCTGATCCGCAAAGCCATTCTGGCGGTGGCGATCCTGCTCGGCTTCGCCCTGATGGCCGGGTTGACCGGCAAGAAGGTGCCGACCAGCTTCCTGCCGCAGGAGGACTACGGGTCGTTCTATCTCAACGTGCAGCTTCCCGACGCCTCGTCGTTGCAGCGGACAGATGCCGTCTGCCGCAAGGTCGAGACGATCCTCGCGAATACGAAAGGCATTCGCTACTACACCACCGTCGCAGGCTTCAGCCTCCTGTCCTATGTCTCCGCCTCCTACAACGGCTTCTACTTCATCTCGCTGCAGCCGTGGCATGACCGCGAAGAAGGGGGGCTCACAGCCGACGCGCTGGTCACCAGGCTCAATCAGAGGTTCAAGGCAGAGATCCCGGAAGCGACGGTCTTCGCTTTCCAACCGCCGGCCATTCCCGGCCTCGGCGCGGCCGGCGGCTTCTCGCTCTGGCTGCAGGACCGCAGCGGCGGCACCCCACAGTTCCTCAGCGACAACGTGCAGAAGTTTGTGGAGGCAACGCGCAAGCGGCCGGAGCTGCAGAACGTCAACAGCACGTATCGCGCGCAGGTGCCGCAGTTGTACGTCGATGTCGATCGTGACAAGGCCCTCAAGCAAGGCGTGCCTGTGGCCAGCATCTACGACACGCTCCAGACGCTGCTGGGTGGCTCCTTCGTCAACCAGTTCAACCGCTTCGGCCGGCAGTGGCGCGTCTTCATGCAGGCCGACGCGCCAACCCGCCTCAATCCCGCTGACGTCGGCCGCTTCTATGTTCGTAACAACGACGGAACCATGGTCCCGTTGTCGGCGTTGACCACGGTCCGCTCCACCTCGGGACCCGAATACACGCAGCACTTCAACCTCTTCCGTGCCGCGCAGGTCACCGGCGCCGCGGCGCCGGGCTACAGCTCCGGGCAAGCCATGGCCGCGCTCGAGGATGTGGCGGCCAAGACGCTGCCGCGCGAGATGGGCTACGAATGGTCGGACCTCTCGTATCAGGAGAAGCGCGCCTCCGGCACCTCGGGACGCATCTTCGCTCTGTCACTCGTTTTCGTCTTCCTCATCCTGGCCGCGCTGTACGAGAGTTGGTCGTTGCCGCTCAGCGTCCTGCTCTCCGTCCCCGTGGCCATCTTCGGCGCCTTCCTCGGCCTGCTGCTGCGCAAATACGACTTCGACGTCTACGGCCAGATCGGTCTGGTCGTGCTGATCGGACTGGCGGCCAAGAACGCCATCCTTATCGTCGAATTCGCGAAGGCGGAGTTCGAGAGAGGGGGCGATCTCGTCAACGCGGCGTTGTACGGCGCCCGATTGCGGCTCCGCCCGATTCTCATGACGTCGTTCGCCTTCATCCTCGGCTGCGTGCCGCTCTGGCTGGCCTCGGGTGCCGGCGCCGCATCACGGCGCATTCTAGGCACCGTCGTCGTCTCCGGCATGCTCACCGCCACGCTGCTGGGCATCTTTCTCATCCCGGTGTTGTACGTGATCGTCGAGCGTCTGGCGCGATCGGAGAAGAAAGCCGAAGCGCGCCTGGTCGATGGAGAGCCGGTCGTCGAGGAGGCACACTCGTGAAACGAGCAATCCTCGTCCTGCTGACAACCACGGTGCTGGCCGGCTGCAAGACCGTCGGCCCGAACTACCAGCGGCCGCCGGTCGCGATCCCCGACCAGTTCTACGGCGCGAACGGCGCCGCATCGTCCGCGTCGCTCGCCGATGCGCCGTGGTTCGATGTTTTCGGCGACCCCACCCTGCGATCGCTCATCGACGAAGCGCTGCGCAACGGCTACGACGCGCGCATCGCCGCAGCACGCATCGACGAAGCGCGTGCGCGATTCGGCATCGTGGCGGCCGAACGCTATCCGGCCGTCGGCTATGAGATCTTTCCCACGCACCAGCACGTGGCAGGACAGGGGTCGACCGTCCTCATCGCCGGGGTAGGCATCTCGTCATGGGAAGTGGATCTGTGGGGCCGCGTCCGACGCTCGAACGAGGCGGGCCTTGCTTTGTATCTGTCCTCGGAAGAGGGACACCGCGCAGCGTTGCTCGCGCTCACATCCGAGGTGGCCACCGCCTATTTTGATCTGCGCGAGCTCGACGCCGAGCTCGACATCGCCCGCCGATCGACGAAGGCGTTTCAGGAAACATACGACCTCTTCAACCGCCAGCTTCAGGGCGGAACCGCCTCAGCGGTCGAGACCTCCCGCGCCGAGGCGCTGCTGGCCAATGAGGCGGCGGAAATCCCGTCGCTCGAGCTGCAGATCGTGGAGCAGGAGAACCGGATCAACTTCCTCCTCGGCCGTCCGCCGGGACCCATCGCGCGCGGCGTGGCGCTGACCGATCTGCCAACACCTCCCGCGGTTCCCGCGGGTCTCCCCTCGGCCCTTCTGCTGCGGCGGCCCGATCTTCGGGCCGCGGAGCAGCAGTTGATCGCCGCCAACGCCAACATCGGTGTGGCCGAGGCCGCGTTCTATCCAACGCTCACCCTCACCGCGGTGGCCGGCGGGCAGAGCACCGACCTCGCCAACTTCATCGATCACGGCCCGGCCTGGTCGATCGCCGCGGAACTTCTCGGCCCCATCTTCGCCGCCGGCCGGCTGCGCGACCAGCGCCGCGTTGCCGTGGCCCAATTCGAACAGGCCCGTCTCTTGTACGAGCAGGATGTCATGAACGCCCTCGGCGAAGTGTCGACCGCGATCGTGGCCATGGACCGTCTGGCCGAAGCCGAGCACGAGCGCACGCGCGCCCTCCACGCCAACCAGGAGGCTGTGCGCCTCGTCAACCTCCGGTACGCCTCCGGCCTTTCCGCCTACTTCGAGGTCCTCGACGCCATGGAACAACTCCTCACCGTCGAGAACAACGTGGCCCGCACAAGGCGTGACCGCCTGGTCGAGTTGGTGCAGTTCTATCGCGCGCTGGGCGGGGGTTGGCAGGCGGAGGCCGCGACGACGACGGAGACAAAGCCCGCGGCCCCGGCGAAGTGATCTGAGAAAGGAGCCCACAATGAACATCGGCATCATCGGAGCAGGCAACATCGGCGGAACGACAGCTCGCCTTTTCGTCGACGCCGGCCACGAAGTGGCCATCAGCAACTCGCGCGGGCCGGAAACCTTGCGCGATCTCGTCGCCTCCCTCGGACCGAGGGCACGCGCCGCCACTCCATCCGAGGCGGCCCGCTTCGGCGAGATCGTCCTGCTGGCCATTCCCTTGAAGGACTACACAACCCTTCCCGCCGACGACCTCCGCGGCAGGATCGTCATCGACGCCATGAACTACTACCCCGACCGCGACGGCCACGTCCCGCGTCTCGACTCAGGCGAGAGCACTTCCAGCGAAATGGTGGCCGCCCACCTCCCCAGCGCCCGTATCGTCAAAGCCTTCAACACGATCTGGTCCGAGCACCTGAAGACAAGAGGCAACAAAACCGTCTCCATGGACAAGCGCCGCGCCATCTTCGTCTCCGGCGACGACGCCGAGGCCAAACGCATCGTCTCGAAGCTCATCGAAGAGATCGGCTTCGGCCCCTACGACCTCGGCTCCCTCCACGACAGCGCGAAGCAGCAGCCGGATGCCGCGGTGTACAACAAGGACGTGACGGTGGCGGAGGCACGGGGGATGGTGTGACCGGAGTGCGAGCGAAGCCGAATGGTCTTCGCCGCTGGCTTGGTCACGGTGCCTTCGATTCGAAAAGAACCAGCGTGCACCTTGAAACAAGGACCAGCGCGGCCCTTTTCTGTTCTGCCTTCTCAAGCATCTGATCCGTTCCATTGACCGGCCATCCGACGATATTTGCATGCAGTGGAGGCGGTTCGTCAGCAATGACATCGAGCTTTGCTGAGCGAACCGCGACAGCCTTGCAGATCGCTGCGCCGTAAGCGGTAACGTCCGGCCTTTGTTCGCCAGCGATCTGAATCAACGACTCGCGCGGCTCGGCACCATGGCGAAAGACCGACGTCGTCATCCGGGCTTTCGGGTTCGGCAGAAAGGCCGCCGGTTTGACCATAGTCGCGTTGTAGTGCGAGGAAGACATGAGGAAGCGTGCCAAAGCCTCCTCGTCGGCTACGTTCTCAGGCAGCCCGGACGGCAGCATGCCCCATCGCCTCGCGGATTCGCTCGAGAATGAGCGATGGAATCCTCTCTCCGTCGAATCGCGCCACCGCGTGGCCCTGATCAGTCCCGTCCAACCAGGCGAAGGCCAACCGATCGCTTACGCCGATGCTGATCGAAGCGATGCGGCTGCGGGAGCAAATCCAGTCGAGGGAAATCGACCCGTCTGGCTCGGGGGCCACCTCCGGCATGGAAACACTGCGGGGTAACGCACGAATGAAAGCCACGGCCCGATCAACAGCCAGCATGGAGATAGGCTCCGCTCCTTCGCCATTCCAGCCGGTCTCGCCGTGCTCGGCCGCCACCGCGAGAATCTCGGAAATGGCCTCTGTCTTCGGTCCGAACAATGCGATCGATTGTTCCATCGACTCCATCGCCGCGGATACCGATCTGCGAATGGTCGCCGCCTCAGCAGAGAGCGCAGTCCCATCGCCGGCAGCGGCGTTCGAGGCCGCATAGACGGCAGGGGCGTGTGTCAGCGAAACAGGTTCAGGCATCGTTCGGTCAGACTGCTCCGGAAAACGGCGTTCGTCATCCGATCCAAAGTAAGGATCGTCTCCTCAATATTCTCCCATACCCGCGGATCGGCGGAGCCGCGATGGCTTCCAGCGATATCGAGGATGACAATCAATGGCTGTCGCTCACGCCACGCAGACTGCTCCTGTTCATCGATCACCATCCTGACGTTGACCTCATGACCCGTGGCAGGCTCCACAGCCGTGTACTGGTTCAGAACGGAGGTAAGTTCCAGCGAAACTTCTTCCGGAAATTTCGGACCGAGGGACACATACTCGCTGAGATCGATAATTCCCTCACCAGCCGGAAGAAGGATGCGATTGATGTACCTCAGGCCGACGCGCCGGATCGCCACAGGCGAGACCAGATCGACGAAGATCCGCCATGTCCGCTGGATCTCCGGAAGGTACTCGTCAAGATCTTTGTACGGTTTGAACCAATTGAACGAAAAACCGTCCCGTCTGATCTGCAAGAGTTGGGGCTCTTCACTGAGAAACTGAAACGAATAGGTCGCATCCCGGAGATTGAACTTCCGGGGCGAGTCCCCCGAGGGCAGCTCGGGCGGCGGTTGCCGGAGGCGTCGACGAAACCCGGGATAATGATCCGAGACTCGCTCCCGGGCTCGCTCCTCCAGGTCAACAAAGTCGATGTCCGCCGGCAAGTCCCAATCGATGTCGACCACCGCTTCGACGATCGGAGACCGCGCGAGGGACAACTGCTCTTCCGGGCTCACGTCCGAAGCACCTTCTTTACCTCGATCATCGTGCAGGCATGATAAGGGAACGCGCAGCCGTTCCCGCAGCCCGAACGCTTCGGATCGACGATGGATACGTGCAAGGCAACTTTCCGCCAAGGGTGAAAGCGCTGCTGCTGGAGTGGTGGGATGTGAATCCTGTTACCGGAACCATCGAGTGGCCAAACGGCGCTGACTTTGCACCCGAGTTTCTATACGAGATGGTTCACGTAGCCGCCTGAACTTCGCGGGCCGTTCTTGTGGCAGAGACACCTCTTGTCCGCCCCGGCGACTTGCCATGTCCCACCTCTCATGCGATCCTCGCGCGCTCGAACGAGCAAAGGAGGGACACCATGAGCAAGCATCAGAACGAGGATCACTGCTTTTGAAGTGAGCAGCAAACGCCGGAAGGGCTTCCCGTCCGAAACGCGTGTCAAGCGCGGCGTGCGGATCGTCCACGGCGACAAAGAGTTGCTGGAGAAGCTCGGCCGGAACGACCCCTGCCCATGCCACTCCGGGAGGCGTTTTCAAGAACTGCTGCCTCCGCTCCGGCCGCTACGACGGCACGCCCAGAGACCACTACTTTCCGCTGACGAAGCCAGCGCCGGGCCCAAGTGCCCGGCGCTTTGTCGGTTCGAAGGCATCCGAAACGGCAGTCCAGTCGGATTTGCGTAGAAGGTGCGATGGGTCCGGGAAGCAGTTCACACACTCCAGGAGGCAGTGAACACATTCCCAGAGGCGGTTAATTGGCTCCCGGAGGCAGTTGTTTTCCTCCCAGAGGCAGTTGTTTGCCTCCCAGAGGCAGTTGTTTGCCTCCCAGAGGCAGTTGTTTGCCTTCCAGAGTCCCCAACCAGAGAAACGCCGATATTCCAGAGGCAGTTGTTTGCCTCCCAGAGGCAGTTGTTTGCCTCCCAGAGGCAGTTGTTTGCCTCCCAGAGGCAGTTGTTTGCCTCCCAGAGGCAGTTGTTTGCCTCCCAGAGGCAGTTGTTTGCCTCCCAGAGGCAGTTAATTGCCTCCCAGAGGCAGTTGTTTGCCTCTCAGAGGCAGTTGTTTGCCTCCCAGAGGCAGTTGTTTGCCTCTCAGAGGCAGTTGTTTGCCTTCCGGAGGCCGTTAACACGCTCCGGCGAGTGAATCAGCGGGCCCTGGGAGTCAGTGAATGTTCCCGAAATGGTGGGATTGACCGGACCGGACTCTCGGTCTCAACGCTAACGACGTCGACGGAGACGCGGTCTCGCGGTTGTCCGGCGTGGCTCAGCACCCAGCAACCCAGCAACCGACGAACCCCACATCCCTCCACCGCGAGACCGCGAAACCCCGCAACCCCGCGACCGCCACTGTGACCTGGCACACGCAATCCTCTCCATTTGTAACAATAATCACGTCATGAGAACCCTACTCCTTGCGGCCGCGGTGCTCGCGAATCCGATCCTCTTCGTGACCCAGGTGCCGGTCCCGGCCGACTTCACCACCGTCGCCTCGGTTTTCGGCAATCAGACTTCGACCGTGGCGGCGGCGCCGCGCGGGGGCGATCTGTGGATCCGTTATCCCGACGGGACGATGAAGAACCTCACGCGCGCGGCAGGCTTCGGAGGAAACGGGATGCAGGGGGCGAACGCCATCGCCGTGCGCGAGCCGTCCGTACACTGGAGCGGCACCAAGGCCCTCTTCAGCATGGTCACCGGCGCCCCGACGCGGCAGTATGTGTGGGAGGACTACGTCTGGCAGATCTACGAGATTACCGGCCTGGGCGAGACCGACACCCCGGTCATCCGCAAGATCCCCAACCAGCCGGCGGCCTACAACAATGTCAGCCCGATCTACGGGACCGACGATCGCATCCTTTTCACCTCGGATCGTCCGCGCAGCGGCGACACGTATCTCTATCCCCAGCTCGATGAGTACGAAGAAGCGCCAACCGTGACCGGCCTGTGGAGCCTCGATCCGGTCACCGGCGATCTGCGCATGCTCGATCACACACCGTCGGGGCTCTTCTCGCCGTCGATCGACAGCTTCGGCCGCCTGATCTTCACGCGCTGGGATCACCTGCAGCGGGACCAGCAGGCCGACACCGATGCCACCGAGGGGGGATCGTACGGGACCTTCGACTACGCCGACGAATCGGCCGGGGCCGCGCGAAGCGCCCAGCGGCTGGAGGTCTTCCCGGAGCCGCGCAGCAGCCGCACCGATCTTCTGGCCGGCACGAACCTGCAGGGAATCAGCATCAACCACTTCTTTCCGTGGGCGATCAACGAGGACGGCACGTCGGAAGAGACGATGAACCACATCGGCCGGCACGAGCTGCACGGCTACTTCGACAAGAGCATGAGCGGCGACAGCGGCCTCTCGGAGTTCATCGCCGCCACGAGCGGGCGCACGAATCCGAACGACGTCGAAAACCTGTTGCAGTTGCACGAGGACCCGGCCCATCCCGGCCTCTACTTCGCGGTCGACGCGCCGGAGTTCCAGACGCATGCCTCCGGGCAAATCGTCCGCTTCAGCGCGGATCCGTCGCTGCCGGCGGACAAGATCGTGGTCACGTACATCACGCCGCGCTCCACGAGCACTGTGCCCGACGGCACGCCGGCCTCGGACGCCTCGGGGCACTATCGCGACCCGCTCCCGCTCGCCGACGGAACGCTGCTGACCGTACACACGAGCGAGCTGCGCGCCGACAGCAACGACGGGACGCGCACCGCGCCAACGTCGCGTTACGCCTTCCGCATCCGCACACTCGTACCGCAGAACGGCGTCTATGTCCCGGACGCGTTGCTGACGCCGGGCATTCAGGGCAGCGTCTCGTACTGGGATCCCGACGAGCTCGTGACGTGGTCGGGCGAGATGTGGGAGCTGAATCCGGTCGAGGTGCGCCCGCGTCCGCGCCCAGCGATGCGAACGACAGCGCTCGAAGAACCGGAGGCCAAGATCTTCCGCGACGAGGGGGTCGATCCGAATGCGTTCCGGGCCAGTCTGGCGGCGCGCAATCTCGCGCTGATCGTGAGCCGGAACGTGACCGCGCGCGACGGCGCCGACAAACAGCAGCCATACAACCTCCGCGTGGCCGGAACCACGACGCAGAAGTCGACCGGCAGCGGCAAGCTCTACGACATCGCTCATCTCCAGCTTTTCCAGGCCGACCAGCTCCGCGGCCTCGGCGGCACGGCGGCGCCCAAGCCGGGACGGCGCGTGCTCGCCCGGACGATGCACGACGCCGCGGTGAAGAATCCACCGACAACCGGCCCGGCCGGCAGCGTACAGATCGCCGCGGACGGCTCGATGGCGGCAATCGTCCCCGCGCGCCGCGCCATGAGCTGGCAACTGACGGACAGCACCGGCACGCCGGTCGTGCGCGAGCGCTACTGGCTGACGTTCCAGCCCGGCGAAGTGCGCGTCCTGCAGCGCTTGCCACGGCGTCAATTCACAGGACCAGTTGGGAGCGCCCGCCCCGCAGAACTCCCCCGAGGCGCTGCGGGCGATGCTGCGATTCTGGAAGTCGTCGCAGACGGGACGGCGGAGGGCTGTGAAATGAAGTGTGAAGAGTGAAGGGTGAAGAGTGAAGGGTGAAGAGTGAAGGGTGAAGAGTGAAGGGTGAAGAGTGAAGGGTGAAGAGCATCCGCCGCACGAGAACCAACTGCCCGAGGTGGTAGGTGTTGTGGTCGGCGATAAGAAGGATTTGGGCGAGCAGGATTGCGGTGCCGTGCGGGATTTTGGCGAAGAGATCGGTCGACTCGTCGTTGACCAGGGCGATGATGGCCGCGCGGGTGGCGCGGAACTTTGCCACGCTCTCGTCCCATGCGGCATCGTTTGGGGGCTCGGGCGAAGGCGGCCAGTATCCATCCGGGAACTCGGGCGAGACGTGTACGGCCTTGCGCGAGTAATCGAGGATGTCCGCCTGGGCGATGCGCACATGCTCCAGCAGTTCCCACGCCGAATGGGGCATGCCCGCGGGTCGCTTTCCTCGCAGGGCAGCGGGGATCTCGTCGACGGCGGAGTCGAAGTCCTGATGGGCATCCCCGCTGTTGAGCAGGTTGACAAGATTCTCGCGGAGGGCGTTGTCGTTCGTCATCGTGTTGCTCCGTCGCCTGAGAATACACCTGTCCAAGGGAGCGCCAGCGCGCCGGCGGCGCATGTTGCTGAGGTTGCTGGGTTTGGCCGGCCGCAAGCCGGCGCGGATTGACGAGCGGCTGGCGCGGTGCTTGCTCTTTTTTCCGTTTCGAGGTGACTTATGCGAAAGATTTCAGTTGCGGTAATCGCGGTCGCGCTCGTGTCGCTGTTCACCGTCAGCGGCTGCGCCGTGTACCACGATCGGTATGGAACGGCCGTGGCCTTCGAGCCTGAATTCTGGGGGACGGTGACGTACGTGGATCCTGGTTCCGGAATCATCGCCCTCGACTATGTCGGCGACGGCGGCAGGCACTTCACCCGACGCGTCTATTACGGTGCCGACGCCCGATGGGACGGCGTGCGAGACGCCGAATTGCACTCCGGCGACCGGATCTGGGTCCGCGGCCGTAGTACCGGCCGGCGCTACCAGGTGGAATCGGTTCGACGCCACGATTGATGCAGAGGCGGCCGGGGGCGGAAACACCCTCTCTCAAGTCTCCGACTCCCATCTGGCTGAGTGACGCGTCGTCGTGGGCCGGGTTCTCCAATCGCGGATGCAGCTTATTTAGAGAACCCGGCCCTGTCGGACTGGAACCCCCGCTCCAGATATCCCGTGAGGTCGCCAAGCACTTGTTCGAGCGCCATCAGCAGCCCGGGAAGGCGCGGCAACTCCGCGCCTGTGAGCAGTTCGATGCGATGGGCTGCCTCGTACACGTCGCCATGCGCGAAGTAGCCGATGCATCCCTTGAGCGAGTGCGCCGCGAATGAAACCGCGCCGGCGTCGCCCTTGTGGAATGAGGAGCGGATCTGCTCGAGTAGAAGCGGGCAGCGGCACAGAAATGCGTCGACGATCTCCTTCACGAAAGCGGCGTCATCGTCAAACGAAGCTAGAAGCTCGGCACGGGTGACGTAGGAAAAGGTCAAGTGCTGTTTGATCTGAAAATCAGGTTCCATAGCATCTCCCGCAATACCCTTCATCAAACAGCGGACCAGGCCTTTCAAACACACAACTCGTTGAGGCGTAGTGAGTTTGCCCGGTTGGCGAGATTTCGGGAGGCGTTTGGAAACAGGAAAGCGTCCGCATTCCGAACGGCGTCATCTGCGCCTCCGAATGAAACGCTTTGGAAACGAATATGTCCGAATAACAAGCGGTACCGGAAAGACCGCGAGTCAGTCCCTCACCTAGAGTGGCGCTCGTCCGGGCGAGGGATCAAATCTTTCCAGACGAGATCACGCTCACGCTGTATCCTTATTATCCACACTTATGGCCGCACGGCCCATCTCGTTGTCATCGCCATCGACCGTCCCATGGATCGTAACGCGGGAGGAGCACCCGTGAGCCGAGCACTCACGGACGTTCTTCTGGACGAAACCCCGGACGCCGTGGTCGTCACCGCACCTGATGGAAAGGTGTCGTACTGGAACGACGAGTCCGAACGCGTTTTCGGCTATTCGAGCGCCGAGGCCGTTGATCAGCCGCTCGACACGCTGATCGTCCCGCCGGGACACCAGGATCTCTACCTTCAGTTCAGGCGGGAAGCCCTCGAGAAAGGGCAGTGCACTTTCGAAACCACCCGTAGGCGGAAAGACGGCTCGCTCGTCCATGCCGTGGTGACGAACAAGGTGATCTACGACAAAGAGGGGCGCGCCGAATTCATCGTCACCACGCAGAAAGACGTGACCCAACTGAAAGTACTGCGCGACGCCAAGCTCGTCGAGTCGAAGTTCCGCGATCTTCTGGAATCGACCCCGGACGCCATCATCATGGCCAACGAGACCGGTCGCATCGTGCTGGCGAACAGCCAGGCCGAGGCGCTCTTCGGATATGACCGCGGCGAATTGCTGGGGCAACTGGTAGAGCTGTTGCTGCCCAGCCGCTATCGCGGAGGCCATGTGGCCCATCGCTCCGGATACTTTGCCCAGCCGCGCACGCGCTCGATGGGCGCCGGGCTGGAATTGTACGGACTGCGCAAGGACGAGACGGAGTTTCCTGTAGAGATCAGCCTCAGCCCGCTTCGGACGGACGAGGGCACGCTGGTGATGAGCGCCATCCGCGACATCAGCGAGCAGAAACGGGCCGAGCAGAAGTTTCGCGGTCTCTTGGAATCCGCACCAGATGCCATGGTCATCGCCAACCACGCCGGCGACATCGTTCTTGTCAATGCGCAGACGGAGCACCTGTTCGGGTATCCGAGGGAGGAGCTTCTCGGTAAGAAGGTGGAGATTCTGGTTCCGGAGCGCTTTCGAGGAGTCCATCCCGGCCATCGCAACGGCTTCTTCAACGAGCCCCGGGCGCGGTCGATGGGCGAAGGGCTGGAGCTCCACGGCCTCCGCCGGGACGGGTCGGAGTTCCCGGTGGAGATCAGCCTCAGCCCGCTGGAGACTGAGGAAGGAACGCTGGTCTCGAGCGCCATCCGCGACATCACAGACCGCAGAGGCATCGAGCGCACACTCCAGGAAAAGAACGCGGAGCTGGAGCGGGCCAATCAGGCCAAGGACCGCTTCCTGGCCAGCATGTCTCACGAGCTGCGGACGCCGCTGAACGGCATCATCGGCTTCGCTGAGTTTCTCTCTGACGGAAAGCCCGGGTCGATCAACGACAAGCAGAAGGAGTACCTCGGCGACATCCTCAACAGCGGCCGGCACCTATTGCACCTCATCAACGACATGCTCGACCTCGTGAAGGTCCAGGCCGGGAAGGTTGAACTGAGCGCGGAGCGGTTCTCTCTCCGCGAGGCGATCGGCGAGGTCTGCGCGGGTATACGCCCGATCGCGGAGACCAAGCGGATCGCTGTGAAGGTCGAAATCGCTCCGGGCCTCGATTTCGTGACGCTCGACCAGCAACGCTTCAAGCAGATCCTCTACAACCTGCTGTCGAACGCCTTGAAGTTCACCGACGACGGCGGACACGTGGGGGTCGAAGCCGCGCTGCATGGAAAGGAAAGTCTCCAACTGGCCGTTTCCGACGACGGCATCGGTATTCGCAGGGAGGATATCGGCCGGCTCTTCACAGAGTTCGAGCAACTGGAGACGGGAACCGCGCGCCGCTTCGGTGGGACCGGCCTCGGTCTGGCGCTCACGCGGAGCCTGGTCATACTCCACGGCGGCGAGATTGGCGTCGAGAGCGAATTCGGGATGGGAAGCACGTTCCGCGTGACCCTGCCCCTCATCGTCACGGGAGAAGGCGCATGAGTACCGCCACCATCCTCGTCGTCGATGACAACAGCACCAATCTCAAACTGGTTTCCGACGTCCTGGGATTCGAGGGCTACCGGATCCTGCAGGCGGACGACGCCGAGTCGGCGCAGGAGATCATCAGGAAAACGCCGCCCGATCTGATCCTGATGGACATCGCCTTGCCGGGCATGGACGGTCTGACGCTCACCCGCCTGCTCAAGGCTGACGAAACGACGCGTCACGTCATCGTCATCGCGCTGACGGCTTTTGCCATGAAGGGCGATGAGGCCAAGGCGCGCCTGGCTGGCTGCGATGGATACATCACGAAGCCGATCGATACACGAACACTCCCTGGTGCCGTGGCCGGTTACCTGAGGTCCGCGAATACCGAAGAGATTCGAGGCAAACCATGAAGATCCTCGTCGTCGAGGACCAGGCCATCGAGTTGAAGCTTGCCGTGCACGTGCTCAGCGCGGCCGGTCACGACGTCGCGCGCGCCGATGCCGCCGAGCAGGCCCTGGCGGCGATCAAAGCGGATCACCCGCATGTCATCCTGATGGACCTTTCGTTGCCGGGGATCGACGGCCTGACGCTCGTGCGCATGATCAAAGCCGATCCTGCCACGCGCGACATCCACATTGTCGCCGTGACCTCGTATCCGGAGAAGTTCTCCAGAGCCGAGGCGCTCGGGGCGGGATGCGATGCGTACCTCGGAAAGCCGCTCAGCACGCGGGACCTTCCGGAGATGTTGGTGGATGTGGTGGAAAACGCGGAGAGGCCACCGGATCCATGAAGCCTCTGACCATCCTGATCGTCGACGATCAGCCCATCAATCTCAAACTTCTGCGTGCACAACTGGAAGGAGAGGGGTATGCCGTCGTCGAGGCCGCCAACGGGGCGGAGGCGCTGGCGGTCATGGACCGCAAGAAGGTCGATGTCATCGTCTCCGACATTCTCATGCCGGTCATGGATGGATATCGCTTCTGCTACGAAGTGCGGCGGAGCGATCGATTTCGCCAGTTGCCTTTCATCACATACACCTCCAGCTACGTTTCGCCGTCCGACGAGAAGTTGAGCCTGGATCTGGGCGCTGACAAATATCTGCGCAAACCGGCACCCGTCGAGGAGATGGTGCGGGCGATCGCCGAGGCGCTCGCCAGCCCCCACCGGCAACCCACGGCGCCGACGGATACCGCCGACGTGCTCAAGGAGTACAGCGCGCGCCTGGTGACTAAGTTGGAGGAAAAGAACGTCGCGCTGACGAAAGCGGTGGACCGGCTCGAGTTGCAGAACACCGCCCTGGAGACCTCCGCGGACGCGATCCTCATCACCGACGCCGAGGGAGTGATCCTCTGGGTCAATCCTGCCTTTACCGCGACGACGGGATACACGGCCGGGGAAGCCATCGGCAAGACACCGCGCATCCTCAAATCAGGCCTGCACGACGCCGAGTTCTACCGCAAGTTCTGGGAGACGATCCGCGGCGGGGGAACGTGGCGAAGCGAATTTGCCAACCGGCGCAAGGACGGGAGCATCTATTACGACGAGCACACCGTGACTCCCGTGCGCGGTGCTGGCGGTTCCATCACGCACTTCGTCGGCGTCATGCACGACATCACGGAACGGAAACGGGCCGAAGAGGAGCTTCGCGATGCGCACGCGCAGCTCCGCGAGCTGCTGGAGCACAGCCCCGCCGTTCTTTACGCGTTGCGAGTGGAAGGAGAAGCGATCATTCCGCGCCTCGCCAGCGAGAACGTCAGCCGTCTGCTCGGGTTTCAGGTCGCGGAGGCTCTGCGGCCGGAGTGGTGGATCGAACACCTTCACCCCGAGGATCGTGAACGCGCGGAAGCGAGCAACCTGGAAACCCTGACGCTGGGAGCAACCCGCACGGAATACAGGATCCGGCATAAGGACGGAGGCTATCGGTGGGTCGAAGACACTCGCCGGCTCGTGAGCGATATGGAGGGCCGGCCATCCGAACTGGTCGGCGTATGGACCGACATCACCGAGCGCAAACAGGCCCAGGACGAGTTGCACGAGAGCGAACGGCAATTGCGCGAAATGCTCGACAACCTCGAGCTGGTCGCGGTCATGGTCGATCGCGATGCGCGCATCACCTACTGCAATGACTACTTTCTCCGTCTGACCGGCTGGGGGCGCGAGGAGGTGATCGGGGTCAGCTGGTTCGAACGATTCGTTCCTCCTGAGAGAGTGGATGAGGCTCGGGAACGGTTCACAGTGCTGCTCGCCGACGGACAGGATCTCCGGCACAGCACGCACGAGGTCTTCACGCGCTCCGGCCAGCGACGGCTGCTTCAGTGGAACAACTCGCTCATGTACTCGGCCTCCGGAGAGGTCATGGGATCAGCCAGCATCGCCGAAGACATCACCGATCGCGTCCGTCTGGAGAAACAACTTCTGCGTGCCCAGCGCCTGGAGAGCATCGGCACGCTGGCCGGCGGCATCGCTCACGACCTGAACAACATCCTCCTGCCGATCCTGATGGGCGTGACCCTGCTCAAACGGTTCGATCCAGGCGAACCGAGCATGAAGGCGATCGACAACATCGAGCGCAGCGTCAGGCGCGGCAGCGAGCTCGTCAAGCAGGTGCTTCTCTTCGCGCGTGGCACGGAGACGTCTCGGGCAACGGTGCAGCTTGCCGAGATCGTTCACGAGATCGAGGCGATCATCACCAGCACGTTTCCCAAAGACATCACGCTTGACGTGACGATTGCCACGAACCTCGGTGCGGTGACCGGAGATGTGACCCAGTTGACGCAGGTGCTGTTGAACCTGTGCGTTAACGCGCGCGATGCCATGCCGCGCGGCGGCACGATCTCCATCTCCGCCGCGAATGCCGACATCACCGATCATGATGCCAGGCTGCACGGAGGGGCCAGGGGCGGACGGTATGTCGTCATGGAAGTGTCCGATACCGGAGAAGGGATGTCGAAGGAGATCATCGACCGCATCTTCGATCCGTTCTTCACAACCAAGGAGGTCGGCAAGGGGACCGGACTGGGCCTGTCGACCGCGCAGGGAATCGTCGCCGCACACGGCGGAATCTTCAGCGTGATCAGCGAGCCCGGCGAGGGGAGCACGTTCACAATCCATCTCCCCGCCCAGCCGGCACAACCCGCCGCGATCGGGATCCCGGAGCAGGCCGGGCCACCCCAAGGCCACGGAGAACTGATCCTGCTCGTCGACGATGACGTTTCGGTGCTCAGCATCACAAAACAGACCCTCGAGGTGTTCGGATACGAGGTGCTGACCGCGGAAGATGGGGCTCAGGCCATCGGAATCTTCTCCCACCGCTCCGCCGACATCGCCCTGGTCCTGACCGACATGGCCATGCCCATCATCGACGGGGCCGCGCTGATCGCCGCTCTGAATCGAATGGTTCCGAACATCCCGGTCATCGCCACCACCGGCAATCCTTCAGCAGCATCGATGTCCAAAATCACGAAAACGGGGGTCACGCACATCCTCACGAAGCCATACACGGCCGAGCACCTCCTGCGGACGATCGCGGAGGTGTTGGGCAACGTGTGACGGCCGGCACCAGTTCATGCGCACGCCACCGGTCTCGTGGCGAATTCGGTGAGCAACGAGGTGAGAGCCGTCGTTCCGGGTGGGTAAGAATCCGTCATCCTTATAGGTGCTTGAGATCGAATCCCTTTCGGTTGTTCTGGAAACACTGAAAGAATGCGAAGGCCGTCATTCACAGCATGCAGTCGCTGGAGACCGAATGTACCCTGAGCTCATGTATGCCATGGTGCTCCACGAGGCCAGGCGGCCGCTCGCACTGACCGAGATACAGGTGCCGGAGCCGAACGCGGATCAAGTGCTTCTGAAGGTCGAGTGCTGTGCCGTCTGCCGCACCGACCTTCACGTCGTCGACGGCGAGCTTCGCGACCCGAAATTGCCGCTGATTCCGGGGCATCAGATCGTGGGGACGGTCGTGGGGGTGGGGAGTGGGGGGTGGGGAGTGGGAGAAGAGGCACGGGGAGCAGAGAAAGCTGGAGCGCAGGAGAAAGTTGGAGCGGGAGAAGACGCGCTTGATCAATCTCCCACCCCCCACACCCCACCCGCCACTCCCCCCCGCGTAGGCGTTCCCTGGCTCGGCTGGACATGCGGCGTCTGTAGCTTCTGCCGCAGCGGCCGCGAGAATCTCTGCGACAGGGCCCGCTTCACCGGCTACACACTCGACGGCGGCTATGCGCAGTACGCGGTGGCCGACCGGCGTTTCTGCTTCCCCATCCCGGAGACCTACAGCTCACCGGAAGCTGCGCCGCTTCTATGCGCCGGTCTGATCGGTTTCCGGGCCTGGCGGATGATCGGCGAGGCGCGACGGGTGGGGTTCTACGGATTCGGGTCTGCCGCGCAGATCCTGGTGCAGATCGCCCGGGCCGACGGCCGGGAAGTCTTCGCCTTCACGCGCGGCGGCGATACAGCGGCAAAGCAGTTTGCCCTCGACATGGGAGCGGTCTGGGCCGGCGACTCGGGCAGCAGGCCGCCCGAGCCTCTCGACGCCGCCATTATCTTCGCCCCAGAGGGCTCGCTGGTCGTCACGGCGCTTCGCGACATCGTCAAAGGCGGCGTCGTGGTCTGCGCCGGCATCCACATGAGCGATATCCCCTCCTTCCCCTACGAACTGCTCTGGAATGAGCGCTCCATCCGCTCGGTGGCCAATCTCACTCGCAACGACGGCGAGGAATTCTTTAGGCGGATCGCCGGGCTTCGCATTCAGACAAAGCAGACCCTCTATCCGCTCGAACGGGCCAACGAAGCGCTCGCGGACCTTCGCTCCGGAAGGCTGACGGGAACGGCAGTGCTCGACCTCCGGTGACGATCGCCATGCCGTGCCATGACCTCACCGCTTGTCCGCCGTTAGAATCGGAACCACGATAGCGACATGACGACGCCGGAATCACCACCCGGAAAGCCAGCGCTCGGCCGCCTCCGCCTCGTCTATACGTCCATCGGCCTCCTGCTGGGCCTCGGCGCACCCGCCGGCGCGCTTCTGCTCCACATGATTCTCGACGGGCATGCGCGGGCGGACGTGCTCCTCGATCTCCGCACCGACGCGTTCTTCTACCTGTACGACCTGATCGGAACTTCGCTGGTCTTCGCCGCCGCCGGATACATCGCCGGTGCCCGCGCCGACCGTCTGTGGAGAGCCGAAGAGTTCTACCGCCGGCTCTCGGACGCCGATCCCCTGACGGGTCTGCTCAATGCGCGAGCCTTCTACGATCACTACGGCCGGACCATCGAACGAGCAACGAAACTCGGCGAACCGGTGGCGTTGATCCTCATCGACGTCGACCGGCTGAAGGACATTAATGATCAGCACGGCCACGACCGCGGCAGTGCCGCACTCGTCAAGGTCGCCGAAGCCATCGAGTCGTCAAAACGCGCCAGCGACGACGCCGCCCGATGGGGAGGCGATGAGTTCGCGGTGCTCCTCGACGGCGGCGACGAAGCCGCCGCCCTCCGCACCGCGGAAGGGATCACGCGCTCGCTGGCGGCCGCGACGATGCCGCACCCTTCCATCGTTCTCACCGTGACGATGGGGATTGCCTCCGGGATTCCGGGCACCAGCCGCAATGACCTCTTCGCGCTCGCCGATGAGGCGCTCTACGCCGGCAAACGAGGCGGCCGGAACCAGGTGCAGACGCGGAGTCTTTGAAATCCGGGAGTCGGGAGTCGGGGGTCGGGGGTGGGAGAAGGATGCGTATTTCCCCCCTCGACCTCCAGCATTTCTCAACATCTGAATGGAATCGCGGACACTGTGTATCGTCGAGAGCCTTCTCCCCCGCGCTTTTCAGCGGGGGAGAAGGTGCCGACAGGCGGATGAGGGGGCGGTGCTCGCGCGGAAGTTGCGTGTTTTCATGCGCTTCCCCCGGCCCGTCACTTCGCAGATCGGCAGCCGCGCGTCCCCTCACCCGGCCGGAGCCTGCCCTGAGGAGCGTTAGCGACGAAGGGGCCCACCCTCTCCCCGCTCGATCGCGGGGAGAGGGTTCTCGATAGGTACCATCACGAGCCTTTGTGAGAAATGCGTGTTAGACGGTGAGAAGTCTGAGCTAAGACTTCTATAAGAGTCATATCTGAAAGATCCAAAACAGCGCGATACGGAGCGGTCCCCAGGACATCTGCTTTCTCCGACCCCCGACCCCCGACTCCCGACCCCCGTCAACCTCACATCACCTTATCGCGCGCATACAGTGCGCGCACGGTCGCGTAGCATTCGCAGGCCGCACCTTCCAGGGCAGATCGATCGATGATCTCGATCAGGTGCCTTCGATGACGGATCAGACCGGACGCGGTCAGCGTGGAAATGGCTTCATTGACGCTGGCGATGCGCGTCCCGAGCATGCTCGCCAGAAACTCCTGTGTCAGCGAGATTTCGATCGGCATGGCCTGGTCCGCAGGCCTCACTCTGTCCGCGACCTTCAGAAGCCACCGGGCCAGGCGGTGCTCGAGCGAATGGAACCAATTGCAGGCCACGGTCTGACTGATCTGCAGGGTGAAGGCGTTCGCGAAGCGAAGCACAAGCCCCCGAAACTCGCGGTCCGCCTCAAAGACCAGACAGGCGGCAGAAACGGGAACGCGAACGGCGGTCCCGGTCACCTGCACGATCACGTCGCTCGGCTGCGCGGTGGCGCTGAACATCGCTTCGACGCCAATGACCCCCTCGAAACCGACAATCCCCGCTTCTATGGTGTTTCCGTCGACTAGGCGGCGCACGAAGGTGGCCACTACGGTTTCCGGAAAGTAGGCGTGGGACGTCGTTTGGTTCGCCCGCAGAATCACGTCACCGGCGCGGAACGTAACCTCGTCCGCGGAATCGCCAAAACGCGGATCGCATCGCGAAAGGATTGAGTTATCCCGGCTTGATGTGTTGATCGCCATAAATCACGTTCGCCCAACTCCAGTGCCGCTAAAAACGTGGCGGCGAGGTCAACATTTATCAGGGAGCAAAGTTTACGCCCTATCCCGCCTGTGAACATACGGGAGCGTAATGTTCTCCATCGACGCGCCGAACTACTGTGTGACAACCTCCAACGGTGACGCAAATGAATGGCCGCGAAGGGCGCAACGCTGAGGTCTGTAGCCGGCCCCGAGCTTGCTACTGCCAACGGTACCCCAGGGAACGCCGCCGGCAATCCTCTGACGCGGTTAACCTGAGGGGGTGCGGAATACCGGAAGTCCTTCCCTGTCTGAAACTTACGGTTAAATCGCTCATCTGCTATTCAGCAGAAATGTCTTATAGCCACGGATGTCATTGAACGAACTCATGAAGCCTCTCAATATCCTCATCGTCGATGATCAGCCGATCAACCTGAAGCTGCTCAAAGCGCAGTTGGAGGCCGAGGGTCACGCCGTCCTCGAAGCCGCAAACGGGGCCGAAGCGCTGGCGGTTCTCGATCGCCGCGAAGTCGACGTCATCGTCTCCGACATCCTCATGCCGGTCATGGATGGCTACCGCCTCTGTTACGAGGTGCGTCGTCGAGAAGGGCTCCGGGAGCTGCCATTCATCATCTACACCTCCAGCTATGTCTCGCCGTCGGACGAGAAGCTGAGCCTGGATCTCGGCGCGGACAGATACCTGCGCAAGCCGGCATCCTCCGCGGTCCTGATGCGGGCGATCGAGGAGGCCATTTCCAGCCCTCGGCACCAGCCGGCCACGGCGCTGGACGCCACTGACGTCCTCAAGGAGTACAGCGAGCGGCTCGTGACAAAGCTGGAGAAAAAGAATACCGAGTTGCTGGCAGCCGTGAGCCAGCTCAGTCTGCTGGGTACCGCCCTCGAAACAACCGCCGATGCCGCCATCATCACGGATGCAGCCGGGGTGATCCTATGGGTCAACACGGCGTTTACGACGACGACCGGCTACACCGCCGAAGAGGCCATCGGAAAAACACCGCGCATCCTCAAATCAGGCCTGCAAAGCGAGGAGTTCTACCGCGAGTTCTGGAAGACCATCCGCGATGGACAGCCCTGGCTCGGCGAATTCGCCAATCGCCGCAAGGATGGGACCATCTATTACGACGCGCACACCGTGACGCCCGTGCGCGGTGCCGATGGTTCGATTACGCACTTCGTCGGCGTGATGCACGACGTCACCGAGCGTAAGCGGGCCGAGGAATTGCTGCGCGAGAGCGAGCTCGCCGTGCGCCGCCAGAACGAATACCTGGCCGCGCTTCACGAGACCGCCGTCGGCCTCATGAACCGGCTCGATCTCTCCGAGTTGCTACTTGCCATTGCCAATCGCTGCGCCGCAATCACGGAAACACAGCACGTCTTCGTCGGAATCGTCGATGAGAACGACAGCGACCGATTGATTCCGGCCGGCGGGACGGGCGTCTTTGCCACGATGAGACCTCAGATGCACAGGGGAGAGGGGCTGGTCGGCCAGGTGTGGGATCGAGGTCTGACCATGTCCGTCAGCGATGTCGCGACTTGGCCCGATCGCAAGCGTGATCTTCCCGTGGACCTGCACGCATCCTTTGCGGTTCCTGTCCGGTCGGGGAGCAAAGTCACGGGCGTGATCGGAGTTGCTGATCTGAATAAGGACCGGCAGTTCTCGCCTGAGCAGATCGAGATCGTCGAGCGTTTCGCACAACTGGCCTCAGTGGCCCTCGACAACGCCAGGCTGTACGGCGAGGCCAGGCGGGAAATCGCGGAACGGCAGAAAGCGGAGGCCGAAGTGCGCGAGCTGAATAGCCAGCTCGAAGACCGCGTCGAGGAACGGACGCGCCAACTGGCCAGCGTCAATCACGAGCTGGAGCTGCGCACCAACGAGCTCGCCGCGGCCAACGTAGAGCTGTCGGCCGCCAGCAGCCTGAAGGACGAGTTCCTGGCCAACATGAGCCACGAGTTGCGCACACCGCTCAACGCCATCCTGGGGATGTCGGAAGTGCTGGAGGAAGGGATTCACGGCGCGTTGAACAATCGGCAGCGGAAGTCGCTGAAAACGATCGAGGAGAGCGGCAGACATCTGCTGGAGCTCATCAACGACATCCTCGACCTTTCGAAGATCGAGGCCGGCAAGCTCGAGCTCACGATCGCCCCCGTCGGCGTCCGAGCCCTCTGCGAGGCCTCGGTGCGCATGGTCCGGGAGCTCGCGGTGAAGAAGGGCATCCGCCTTTCCACGAGCATCGACCCGGCGCTGGTCACGTTGAGCGGCGATGATCGGAGGCTCAAGCAGATCCTTGTCAACCTCCTCTCGAATGCCGTGAAGTTCACGCCCGAGGGAGGCGCGGTCGGACTGGATGTGACCGGTTCCGCCGAACAGAACATCGCTTCCTTCTCCGTTTGGGATACCGGAATCGGGATCTCCGCGCCCGGGATCGATCAACTTTTCCGGCCGTTCGTTCAACTCGACAGCACGTACGCGCGGCAATTCGCCGGGACAGGTCTCGGCTTGTCGCTCGTGCGGCGGATGACGCAGCTCCACGGCGGGCGTGTCGACGTCGAAAGCGCCGTCGGCCAGGGGAGCCGTTTCACCGTCACGATTCCATGGCGGCAGCCGATCGAGATCGCTCAGACTCCCACCCAGCCGCAGTCCCGGTCAAAGCTGGAGAGTGACCGCCTCACGGCCCTGGTCATCGAAGACGATGACGCCACCGCCGAACAGCTCACCCGCTACCTCCTGACGATCGGGTTCGCGGACGTCGTTCATGACAGCGGTGCGCACGCTCTATCGCTGGCCGCGGAACACAATCCCGCCGTCGTCATCCTCGACATCATGCTGGATGGGGAATCCGGCTGGAACATTCTGGGAGAGATGAAGTCGAGGGCACAGACGCGGCACATTCCGGTCATCGTCGCATCAGTGGTGGACGACGAGCCTCGCGGCCGTGCGCTCGGAGCCGCGGACTACGTGGTGAAGCCGGTCTCCTATGACAACCTCGCCGTCGCGGTCGGGCGGGTCGTCCCCTCGGTCCGAGACCTGGAGAAGACACGCGGGCCGCGAAAGAGCGGCGTGATCCTTCTGGCCGAGGACAATCCATCCAACATCGAGGTGATGCGCGACTTCATCGACAGCCGCGGCTACGCCATGGTCGTCGCCGCGGACGGATTCGAAGCGGTGGAACGCGCCGTCGAATGTCATCCCGCGATGATCTTCATGGACATCCAGATGCCGCGCCTCGACGGTTTCGAGGCCATCCGCCGCATCCGCAAACACAGTCTGCTCGAGAAGACCCCGATCGTGGCGCTGACCGCATTCGCCATGGGAGGCGACCGTGAAAAATGCCTCGCCGCCGGCGCCGACGACTACATGACCAAACCGGTGAGCCTCAAGACCCTTACGGAAGTCCTCCAGCGATTTCTGTCAACCTGAGCGCGGCATCGTGATTCGCATCGTGGTGCCATGAGGTTGATTCGGAAGCGCCTCGATGGTTCCGCCATGAGCCACGACGACGAGTTTGCAGAAAGCGAGTCCGAGACCTGTCTGCCGGATCTGCTTGTCTTCCGATGGAAGCGACTTGAAACGCTCGAAGATCACCTGGCGATATTCCACGGGGATGCCCGACCCCGTGTCGATCACGTCGATCACGAACGCATCCGGGCGATTCTCCGCGACCACGCGGACGTGGCCGCTCCTCGGGCTGAACTTGACCGCGTTGGTGAGGAGGTTCTCCATGCAACGCTCGAAGAGGCGTGCGTCGATGGCGACGACTTGATCGAGGTCCCCGTCCGTTTCGATGATCACGTCTGTTCTGCGCGCGATCGGCTCGATCGCGGTCACGACGTTCTTCAGCAGATCGCCGAGGGGAACAGGCGAAAGAGAAACCTGAATCTCCCCCGATTCGCTCTTGGCGACGATGAGCATCTCGTTGAGCAGTCCGTTGAACGACGTCGCCAGATTGCTCAAACGCTCGACCACACCCTTGGCCCGCACTTCCATCGGAAGGCGCCGCAGCATCTCGATCGAAAACATCATCGCCTGCAGCGGGTTCCTGAGGTCGTGGACGGCCATGTTGGTGAGGTCTGTCCGGAGCGCCAGCAGTTGTTTCGCCAGATGCTGCTCGCCCGCCACGCGCAGCATCGAGCGGACGCGTGCCCGCAGCTCGATCCCATGAACAGGCTTCCCGATGAAGTCGGTCGCGCCGGCATCGAGAGCTCTCGCAAGATCTTCGCGCCTGTCCGACGCGCTGACGATGATGATCGGCGTGGTCCTGGTCTCCTCGCGCTCCCGCAGCGCTTTGCAGAGAGCGAAGCCGTCCATGTGCGGCATCATCAGGTCGGAGATGATCACGTCCGGCGGGTCGCTGTGCACCAGAGCGAGCACTTCCTCGCCGCTCCCGGCCAGCGTCACCTGATACGGCTCGGTCGACAGAAGATCGCGGATCACATCGCGCGCGCTCTCGTCGTCGTCGACTGCGAGGATGCGGGGCGGCCGTGTTTTGTGTTCCGGTGACATTCGTGCATGCAGGGTATATCTAAGTCATCTGACCCCGTGTCACGATTCTCCGGCAAAGACCACTGGTTTTCTATGCGATCGCGCAAGGTGGGCGTATCCGCGGCTTTGTTCGGAGTCTATATTCAGATCTCCCGAGATCTGCGGGCGGGACGCCCGCGCTCCCAGGGAGGCGTAGACAACCGGCGCGCGAAGCGATGCAAATGCGCGGGCGCGCCTTCGGACGCGCCCGCGCGGGGACTTACTGCATGGACCTCCGGATCATCACTGCTTCGGCAGCGGTGCCGGTGACGACGGCGTCACGGGCGAGGACTGCGTCGGAGACGGCGATGTGCCGGGGGCCGGCGCCGGGGCCGGCTTGGATTTGGCCTTGCGGCCGCGACTGCCGAGGGCGAGCCGCATATCCTCGACGTGCGGCGCGAGACTGGCTGTCTCGGGGCGTTTGGCCAGGCGCTGCGCCAGGGCGTAGGTCGTGAGCGCTTCACTCCCTGCCTTGTTGCTCGCCGCCCGTACCGTGTGACGGACGAAGAACGCCATCGCTTCCAGCTCATCGGCCAGCGGGGCAAATGCCTCGGCGAAGCTCGCCAGATCGAGCATCTGCGGCTGGTCGGTGTTCCCTCCGCGGGTCAGCTCCGCGTTGTTCCGGATCGCCAGCGCCGCGAGGTTGACGAACGCCAGAGGGATCGAAGCGACTCTACCAAGCCGCTGGCTCTCTCCTTTGGACGGGATGACGAAATTCGGGATCTGATCTTTCAGACCTCGAACCACATCGATAAGCGCTGCCGCGGCGTCCATGTAGGACACCGGCGTGGGTGTGACGGGTACTGCATTCGCGTTGGACATAAGTCCTCCTATTCCTTTCTCAACTTGCCGTGATCAGAGCGAGCAGGTTGAGACGGACGGAGGAGCACGGCCTCGGAAGACCCGTTTCGGAGCATCGGCGACGGTCAGACGAGCGGACCGTAGTCGCCGAAGGTGAATGCAGAAAATGCGGCCGCTTTCGATCGACAGGACCTTGAACGACGGGCGGCTGGTGATGAACCGCGGAGCGGGACCGGTCTTCCCGAACACCTCGGCGAGATCGAGCGGAGCGGTGCCACCGTTGACGTATTCGACCAGAGCGGCAAAGGTCTCGTCCAGCCGGTTCGAGAGCGCGGCAAGCCGCGCGGCGGCGGCGATCCAACGTTGCGTGGCGGCAATCACCTGTTCCGGAGCATCCCCGGCCTCTTCCGGTGAGAGAGCCACGCGGTTGGTCGTCTCGTTCAGACCTTCGGCGCCACTCTCCAACAGCGCCGCCACTCTGGCAAGCCGGCCCCAGACCCATTCCAACCGCTGCGTGGCCAGAATCGGATGTTCCAACGCAAGCTTCTCGCAGTCCTCGATGATGCGGGTGGACGAACCGATCAGCCGCAACGAGTCATCGATCACCTTCACCGTGTGACGGATGGGACGTTCCCACGACGGTGGATCGTCACGCAGTTCGCACGAACGCAGTCCGGCCCAGCGCGAGTCATTCGCGTTCCTCCCCGGGGCGGCTCCGTTCCGTACGTCTGTCATCACATCTGTCATCTTCTAATCCTAATCTCAACCGGGCAACGTAGGTCCGACCAGCCGATTCGTCAAGTGCTTCACGTTACGTTTATGTAAACATTTGCGGTTAGGATCGGATACTTATGGTCGGCAACCAGAACGGCCTGATCGGCGATTCGAATGAGCGTTCCTCGATGTGAGCCGCACGTCCGGGGACGTCAGCTTCACGTCCGGGCACGTCAGCTTCACGTCCGGGCACGTCAACTTCACGTCCGGGCACGTCAACTTCACGTCCGGGCACGTCAGCTTCACGTCCGCGCATGTCAACTTCACGTCCGAAGACGTCAACTTCACGTCCGAAGACGTCAACTTCACGTCCCACGACGTCAACTTCACGTCCGGGCACGTCAACTTCACGTCCCACGACGTCAACTTTACGTCCGGGGACGTCAGCAGGGAACCGATCGGGTACAGTTGCGGGCAAGACCATGTGGTTCGACGGACAAGCCAAACAGTTTGATGAATCCGCGGGGCTCGATCCGGCGGTGGGCGGGCGCGTCGCTCAGGCCATCCTGGACCTGAGTGGCGCCAAGGGTGACGACGTGATCCTCGACATCGGAGCGGGCACCGGAGCCATTGGCGGTCACTTCGCCACCTCGTCCAATCGTTACTTTGGCCTGGACCTCTCCTGGCACATGTTGGAGATCTTTCAACGCAAGCTGGCGCCGCCGCCCCCGAACATGCTGCTCCTCCAGACGGACAACGATCGCTCGTGGCCGATCGGCGCTGGGACCGTGACCGTCGTCTTCGCCTCACGCGTGGTGCATCACCTGAAGCCTCGGCATTTCATCCAGGAGACAGAACGCGTGTGCCGCCCGGGTGGGCACCTGTTCTTGGGGCGGGTCACGCGGGACGCCGACAGTCTGCCGAGCCGTTTGCAGCGGTACAAAAAAACGCTGTTGGCCGAGCACGGCTTTCCCAAAACGGGCAGGGAACAGGCGGTCCGCCTGGTCGTAGATGCCTGTTGCGCAATGGGCGCGACCGCGTTGCCGCCGGCCATCGTGGCCCGCTGGAACCGGAGCGCCACACCGCGCCAACTCATCGCCGCCTGGGAAAGCAAGCCCCATCTGACCAGCGGCGCCCTGAGCAAGGAGATGAGCGCTGAGCAACGCACGCTCATCGTGAACGCGTTGACCGACTGGGTGGGCACCGACTTCGGTGACCTGGACCGCGTGCAGGAGTTCACGCAAGAATACACATTGCACGGCGTACGGCTTCTGTGAATGATTGTCGCAAGCGAGCGCGACCGGAACGGGAGAGTGGATATGGAACCCGACCTTTTGAGCGAATTGGGCAGGGCGCTCGTCGAGGGCAGCCTCACGGATGAGGCACGATTGGCCGAGCTCGATCGGCAACCGACAGTGCAGATCCTGCCCGAGGCCAACGTCATCAAGGTTGGCGGCCAAAGCTTCATCGACCGGGGACGGGCGGCCGTGTTCCCCCTGATCGACGAGATCGTGGCCAACCTTCCCCGTCACAAGATGCTCATCGGCACCGGGGCCGGCACGCGCGCCCGCCACGCCTACAGCGTCGGCCTCGACCTCGGCATGCCGACCGGCGTGTTGAGCGTGCTGGGGATCTTCGTCAGCACGCAAAACGCCCGCATGCTCCACTACCTTCTGGCCCGCCACGGCATCCCGTTCATCGAGCAGGCCCAGTTCGCCCAGTTGCCGCTTTACCTCGCCGAGCGCCAGGCCGTCGTCTTCGTGGGCATGCCGCCCTATAACTTCTACCAGCCCAATCCGCAGATCGGGCGCATCCCGCCCCACCGCACCGATACCGGCGCGTACCTGGTCAGCGAGGTCTTTGGCGCGCGGTCGATGATTTACATCAAGGATGAAGAGGGCCTGTACACGGCCGACCCGAAGAAAGACCGGAACGCCCGGTTCATTCCGCGCATCACCATCGAGGAGTTGGAGGCGCTGGACCTGGATGACGTCGTCGTCGAGCGCAGCGTGCTGACGCTGATGAAGGATGCGAAGCACAGCCGGTCAATCCAGATCATCAACGGCCTCGTGCCCGGCAACCTCACCCGTGCGCTCAACGGCGAGCCGGTGGGCACTATCATTACTTCTTGAAAAAGCGAGGCACGGCGAAATCATGACGACGGAACAACCTCCACCGCCCCCGGCCACAGACGCCGATCGGCGTCATCACGTGCGCTCGTTCCTGATGCGCGAGAGCCTGCTCGACAAGCAAGTCATGTCCTCCACCGAGACGCCGGTGGTGCGCATGCTGCCGTCCTGCCACGTCATCAAGGTCGGCGGCCGCTCCATCATGGACGGCGGTAAGGCCACGGTCTATCCCTTCGTCGAAGCTCTGACGGCGGCCCTCGAACAGCACAAGCTGGTGATCGGCGTCGGCGGCGGCATCCGCAGCCGGCACACCTTCGCCATCGGCAGTGACCTCGGCCTGCCTTCCGGTGTACTGGCGCAGTTGTCACTGCTGGACACGAACGGCAACGCGCACATGCTCGGCACCTTGCTGGCCCCTCTTGGGATCGTCGCGATTCCGCCGGAGATCTTCGGTCACTTGTTACCGTTCTTCATGAAGTCGGTTCCAGGAGTCGTCTTTGTCGGCGACCCTCCCTATTCGCTCTGGGAGCACCCGCCGCATCTCGGCCGCATTCCGCCGCACCGAAGCGACGCCGGAGCGTACCTGCTCGCGGAGTGTTTCGGCTGCGCAAGCCTGACACTCATCAAGGATGTCGACGGCCTGTACGAGAGCGACCCCAAGACGGATCCCCATGCGCGCTTCATCCCGGACATCACCGTGGCAGAGTTGAAAGCCCTCAACCTGCCGACGCTGCCGTTCGACCGCGTCCTGCTCGACTTGCTGGCCCGTGGCCGCTTGGTCAGGCAGTTCCAACTGATCAACGGGCTGAAGCCGCACCTGCTGGCGGCAGCCCTGGCCGGCCAGGCCGTCGGCACGATCATTCGCCAGGACGCGTCGTAGCGACGAGGCACACTCTCACTGGAATCGTCGGCACCCTGTACCCCGTCGAGAGCCCTTCTCCCCCGCGTTTTTCAGCGGGGGAGAAGGTGCCGACAGGCGGATGAGGGGGCGGTACTCGCGCTGAAGTTGAGTGTTTTCATGCGCTTCCCCCGGCCCGTCCCCGCCAAAGTCAGCAGCCGCGCGTCCCCTCACCCCGCCGGAGCCTGCCCTGAGGAGCGATAGCGACGAAGGGGCGCACCCTCTCCCCGCTCCTCGCGGGGAGAGGGTTCTCGATAGGTACCGTCACGAACTCTTGTGAGAAATGCTGGTCAACGCGCGCCCTTCGAAACGCCTGAATTCATTTGACAACACGATAAAGTTCGTATCAAATCGCCTTCCATTCGCCAGTGTTCTTCGATTTCAGAGGGTTTCAGAACGGAGAAGCTATGCCAAGAAATGGAGCGACCTCTTCGTCGTCACGCCTACGCCGGCTCCTATTTCCTATCGTCGTCGTGCTCCTCTTCACCACGACCTTCGCCCAGGCTCAGATCGCCATCAAGGTCAACGACAACATCAATTTCCGATTCGGAACCCTGATCCAGAGCTGGCTCGATGAGCTGCAGGACGCCTCCACGCGGGAGTACGCCCAGAACCTCTACCTGCGCCGGGTCCGCTTTCTGATCACCGGGCAGGCTGCGCCCAACGTCACCTTCTACTTCCAGACCGATAACCCCAACATCGGCAAGACTCCGAAGGCTCTCGGTTCGGGCTTCCTCTTTCAGGACGCGTGGGTCGAATGGAAGCTTCGCGACGAATTCATGCTCGACGGGGGTGAGTTCATCGTCCCCATGAACCGCATTGAGCTCGTATCCTCCGCCGCCTGTATCACGGTCGATATCAGCCCGACCGCAAACCTCTTCAGCACTCCGACCCAGTCGAACGGGAACCGGGACACCGGCATCGAGGCCAAGGGATACCTCGCCGACGGCCGGCTCGAGTACCGCGCCGCGCTCCTCCAGGGCATCCGGAATGCAGCGACGTCCACGACGACCGCCTCCAGCAACGCCTTCCGCAGAAGCGGGTATCTGCAATACGACTTCTGGGAAAAAGAACGCGGGTACACGTACCCGGGAACGAGCCTCGGCAAAAAGAAGATTCTCGTCGTCGCCGGCGGCTACGACGGGCAGAAGGACTACAAGTCGTACAGCGGAAACTTCTCTGCGCAGGTCCCCATGGCCGGGAACGAGTTCGCCACACAACTTCAGGCGGTCCACTACGACGGAGGAACGTTCATCAAAACCATCCCTCGGCAGAACGACCTCCTCGGTGAGTTTGCGTACTACATCGCGGCGGCCAGGTTTCAGCCGTATGCCAAGATCGAAGAGCAGAACTTCGCGACGACGGTGTCCGCCGCCACCACCGATCAGCGGCGCTATGGATTCGGCGCCAACTACTACGTCGCCGGTCAAAACCTCAAGTTCACGGGCCAGTTCCTCCACGTGATCCCCAAGAGCAGCGCCATCCGGAGCACGAACGAGTTCACCGTGCAAATGCAGATCTGGTACTACTGACGGACAACGGTGTCGCAGGAGAATCCGATGTCAGACGATGGCGACAACCTGACGAGGCGAGACCTCCTGGTACGCGGCAGCTTGTTGACGTTGGCAACAGCCGTAGCCGGCTTCCCCACCAATCTGCGGGCGGCAGAACAATCCTCACTTGACGTGGCATATGCTGGCTCCATGGGCTCCATGATGGAAGGACCGATCAAAGCGTCCGCGGCGCAGAGCCTGAAACTCGAATTCAGAGGCCGCGCGCAGGGATCGAGCGCGTTGGCGCAGTTGATCGTTGGCGGCAGCATCCGGCCTGATGTCTTCATCCCCGTCACTCCCGGGCCGGCGCTCACCGTTCTGCGGGCAGGCAAGGCCGCGTCGGCGCGGCCGATTGCCCACACCGAAATGGTCATTGCTTACAGCCCCAGGAGTCGTTTTGCGCAGCGCTTTGAGGCCGCGGCCAGTGGCAAAGAAGCTTGGTGGAAGATCCTGCTGGAACCAGGGCTGCGGTTCGGGCGTACGGATCCCATCACCGATCCGCAGGGCCGCAACATCATCTTTACCATGATGCTGGCGGCCAAGGTTTACAAGCAGCCGTACCTGGTGGAGAAGGTCCTGGGCCCGGCGATCAACGAGCAACAGATCTTCGCGGAGCCAACCGTGATGGCCCGGCTCCAAAGCGGCGAGTTGGACGCCTCATCCGCATACAAGATTCAGCCCGGACCTCTTAACCTGCGCTACATGCCGTTGCCCAGGGAGATCAATCTGAGCGGCCAGAATGTCCATGCCGACAATCCGGATGTGACCTTGTCTGTTGGCGGCAAGACCTACAGCCCCGAGCCTCTCATTTATTACGCATCTATTCTCAAGGATGCGCCGAACCCCACCGGTGCGGCGGCATTTACGGAATGGCTCGAAGGCCGTGAGGGACAGGCGATCTTCCGGCAGTTTGGTTACGATCCGCCCGGAGACGCTTCAACGCTTCACGCATGAACCTCGATCGCCCGTGGGTCGCGAGAGCCGGCATCGCCCTGTTTGCGATGGCGCTCCTGTATCCGTTCACGGCGTTGTTCGCACGCATCGGTCCCTGGCAATGGGGAGAGTCCGTCCGCGGGCCGGTGCTTTCTTCCGTTCGCGTGTCTCTTTTGTTGACCGCTTGCGCCATGGTGATCATCGTTGCCATCGGCACGCCGGTCGCCGCCTATATTGCTCACTGCAGAACGCGTGAACGGCTCTTGTGGCAGGCTGTCCTGCTCGTTCCGATTCTATTGCCGCCGCTGGCCCTGGGGATCCTTCTGACGCTGGCCTACGGACCATACGCAACCGTGGGTTCCCTGCTGGAGCGTTTCGGCGTCGTGATGACGAACAGCGCCACGGCGTTTGTGTCGACGCAGGTCTATGTCGGCATTGGCTACTACGTCCTCGGAGCGGTCGCTGCCTTCGACGCCGTTCCGGTCATGCTCCAGAAGCAAGCGGCCTTGCTCGGCCTTACGCCGGCGAACGTTTTTCTGCGAGTGACCTTACCGCTCTCGCGGCTTGGGTTGGCCGTCGCCCTCAGCCTCGCCTGGGTACGCGCGATCGGTGAGTTCGGCGCGGTGATGGTGACCGCGTATTATCCTACCGGAATGCCGGTTCAACTCTGGGTGAACCTGACGAGCTTTGGCCTGCCGGCCGTGATGCCCTTGCTCGTGGTTTTTCTGGCCGTTGCCCTGCCGCTACCCTGGCTGGTCCATGTGCTCGCGCAGCGACGACGACATGCTTGAAGCGCGAATCATCAAGAACCGTCGGGAGATCAGCGTTGACGTTTCACTGGCACTGGGACGCGGTCAGTCGTTGGGGCTGTTCGGCGCGTCGGGTGCAGGCAAGAGCACCGTACTGGCATGCATCGCCGGAATCGAGGAGCCGGACGACGGTTTTGTGAAGCTGGACAACCTTCAGTTCTTTCCCCCTTCATTACCGTTGCATCGCCGTCCGCTGCGATACCTGACGCAGGAGCCGGGCCTCTTTCCACACTTGAGCGTGGGCGAAAACATCAGCTTTGGCATTGCCAAAGCAATTGCCGCCGAGGAGGAGCAGCGACGATGGATCGCGACACTGCGCGACCGTTTTCAACTGGGCCCCTTCTGGAATGCTCCGGCATCGCTGATCTCGGGCGGGCAGGCAAGGCGGGTTGGCTTGGCGCGGATGCTGGCAGGCAAGCCGCGGCTCGTGCTGCTGGACGAGCCCTTCGCGGGGCTGGACCGCCAGTTGGTGAGGGAATTGATCGACGATCTTGTTTTTTGGGCCAGGACGCTGGGGTTCAGCATGATCGCCGTCGACCACCAGGCGGAGGTTCTCAAGCGACTCTGTCCCCACCAGGCGATCGTGCTCGAGCAGGGAAGAATCGTGCAGCAGGGAAGCTGGGATGATCTCTACCGCGCTCCCGCAACGCCGTTGCTGCGGTCGCTTCTCGCACCTCTTTAGTTCATCATGGAACTGGCTTGGTCCAGGCCGGTCCGGCTGCCTGATCAGGCTCGCAGTCGACTGCGAGCGTTTCAGGCTGTTTTGTTAGGGAACCGAGCGCGATGATCGAACCCGAAAGGCAACTATGAAGCCCGATTCAAAGCCAAAACTCTATCCTGTCCGTCACGCCTGCAAGGTCCTGGGCGTGAGTTATCCCGCACTGAAACAATGGATCTACCAGGGAAAGATCAAAACGATGAAGACGCCGGGCGGACACCACCGGATACCGGCCACGGAAATCGACCGTTTGCTGCCTGCCGTTCCGCCACAAGCCGCGACGAGCCGAAAACGAAGAGAGAACTACCGGAACATCAGCGGCCGCAACCAACTCGTCGGCAGAATCGTTGACCTGAAAATCGAAGGCTTGCTGGCGCAGGTCACGCTCTCGATCGCGGGGCAACAGCTTACGTCGATCATCACCGCGGACGCCGCGCATGAGATGCGTCTGGAAAAAGGCCAGGTTGCCGCGGCTTTGATCAAGTCGACAGAGATCATGGTCATGCGTCTGAAGTAAGTTTGACGCCGCGTGACAGCGTCCTCCGAACGCGTGTATCCTTTCGAGGGTTTCCATTTTCGTCCGCCCAAAGGCGTCGTCGCATGGTCCGTTCGGTCAGGCAAGTGACTGAATTCAGCGGCTGAACCTCGAGTGTCCGCGAGAGGAGAGGTGCTCTGCAATTGTCAGCAAGGCGGGAAACCGCGGCTGGGTGTGGTCGGGCCCGAGGAGTGCGCCGGCGCGGGTCGGCGGGATTCATTCTCACGCTCGAACTGCTCATCCTGCTCACCATCTTCGGCGTCGTGGCCATCTTCGCCATGGTTCTGATCCAGCAGCACTTCGTGAATGAGGCCGGCGACTACTTCGGCCACAACATCTTCATCTACGACTCCAAAATGCCGGCCGGGAGCAGCGTGCTGGTCGGCCGAGCCGTCAGTTTCAATTCGCTGGAGGCGCCCCAGATCATCTATCGCGTTTCCACCCCCACCCCGCCCCTGGCGGCGCTCCTCGGCGTCCGCTCCGCCAACTTCACGACGCGGCCGTCCGTCTTCTATGACAACGCGAACTGCACCGGGAACTCGTGGATGCTCGATCCGGCGAACCCCGTCAGCGGAACGGTCGGCGAAGTCTCCGACCTCTACTCACTGCAGGGAACCGCGTTCGCCATCGGCGTATCGGGGATGGACCAGAACGTTCTCTACCGCTCCACGCCTGGCGCGCCGCCCGGTGCCACTCCGCAATCGCGATGGGTCTCGGAGCGCTACAGCGTCAATTGCCAGGCCGTTGCCGATGACCCGGTTCTGCGCGGGGCGCTGATCCCGGCGAACCTTGTCTTCTCGATGAGCACCGTCTACGTGCCCCCCTACTGGACCCCGGCGGGCATCGTCGGTCCTCCGCTGAGCGCGGCGACGGCGCCGAAGAAAGAGGGGGATCCCTGGCCATGATCGGACGCACCGACCGCGTGCTGATCATCTATCCGGATCCCGCCGTCCGGCGGGAGATCGAGACCGTCGTGCGCCGGGCTCACAAGCACTCCATCGCGGCGCGCCACGCCGGAACCGCCGGCGCCGCCGTGCAGATGGCGCGCGACTTCGACCCGCGCATCATCCTCCTCGATCTCGTGCAGGAACGGGCGCTGGCGCTGAGCGTGGCCAGGGAACTGCGGCGGCCGGATCGCTTGATCGTCGGCCTGATCAATCCGTTAGTGGATTCCGGGGGCGGATCGGAAGCGGAGTTCCTCCGGCAGGCGGTGCGCGCCGGAATCGGCGACTTCGTCGCTCTGCCGCTGTCCGACACGGAGATCGCATCGGCGCTGGAGACGGCGCCGCAGGCGGGACCGGCGGCGCATGAAGGGCGGGCCATCGCGTTCTTCAGTCATCAGGGCGGCGTGGGAACAACGACCCTGGCCATCAACACCGCGATCGCGTTGCGCGTGGGAGAACCGTCGCGAACAGTGGCGGTGATGGACGCCAACATTCAATTCGGCTGCGTGGCCGCGCATCTGGGCATGGTTCCGGAGCGCGACTTGGGCGATGCAATCCGCGAACTCGATCTCGGACCGATGTTCCCCCTCCCCTCCACCGGATCGGAGGCAGCTATCTCTGTGCTGGCCAGCCCGCTCGATCCGCGCGCCGCCGAAATTGTCACGCCGGAGGACGCCTCGCGCGTGCTGATCGAGCTGCGCCGCAGGTTCAACTCGGTGGTCATCGACACCGCCCCCGTGCTCGACCTGATGACCCTTTCGGTGCTCGATCTCAGCGAGACGGTCGTGGTGGTGACCGAACCGCTAGCGCCGACGATCGCGGGAACCGCACGCCTTCTGGGCATGCTCTCCAGCCTCGGCATCTCCGATGATCGCGTACGGCTCGTCGTCAGCCGTTACCGCGACGCACCCGACGTTCTCTCGCCCTCGGTGGTCTCTCAGCAGTTGGGCCGCGCGGTCGATCATGTCGTGCCGTTCCTGGTGCCGGTCACCGCGGGCACGCATCGCGGCGTGCCGGCCATATTCGAGCGGGGGACGGCGCCGTTCACGGATGCGATGAAACGCCTGGCCCGCGATGTCGCGCGTGGCGGCATCCGAGGAAAGGCTTAGACGTGACGGACAACATCCTTCCGGCCGGAGAAGATCTCCGCTCGCTGATCCGCACCGCCTGGAATCGGCGACGCCTGCCGCCGCTGCCTGCCGGTCAGGCGCATGACTCGCCGGCGGAGCCGGGCCTTCGCCAGCGGCTCTTTCAGAGGATCCTCAAGAGCCTGGAAACGCCGAGCGCGGGAGTGAGCGTTCGCGCGCGGGTTCGCCGCATCATCGAAGAGAGTCCCGAGCTCGATGGGATCGACGAGGAGTGGCTGGGCCGCATCGAGTCGGATCTGATCGACGAGGTCGACGGCCTGGGGCCGGTGGCCTCGCTGCTTCGCGATCCGACGGTCTCCGACATCCTCATCAACGGGCCGTCGGATGTCTGGGTCGACCGCTTCGGAAAACTGGAGCGGAGCAGCGTCCGTTTCGAAGACGAGACGCACCTTCGACGCATCCTTCGACGCATGGTCGGAACGCAGGGACGGCGGCTGGACGAAGCGGTTCCGTATGTCGACCTCCGCCTTCCCGACGGCTCGCGCCTCAATGCGGTGCTCTCGCCCGTGAGCCTGCGGGGAACGGTAGTCTCCATCCGGCGCGCACGGGAAGCATCGTTCCGGATGGAAGACCTCGTGGCATTCGGAAGCCTCACCGCCGAGATCGCCGAGTTGCTGTCCGAGGCTGTAAGGTTGCGGCGCAACGTTCTCGTCTCCGGCGGATCGGGTGCCGGCAAGACCACACTGCTCAACGTCCTCTCGCGGGCTATCCCGCCGGACGAACGGATCGTGACCATCGAGGAGACGGCAGAGCTGCGGCTCGAACATCCTCACGTGATCGCCTTGGAAGGGCGGCAGGCGAACGTGGAAGGATCGGGTGGGATCGATCTGCGTGTACTGGTGCGGAACGCGCTGCGAATGCGCGCCGACAGGATCATCGTCGGCGAAGTCCGCGGCGCCGAGGCCTTCGAGATGTTGCAGGCCATGCACGTGGGACATGACGGCAGCCTCACAACCATCCACGCGAACTCGGTCCATGACGCGCTCCGCCGTCTGGAGAGCCTGGTGCTCATGGGAGGCGTCGAACTCGGGGCAGCCACGGTGAGCGAGATCATCGCCTCGTCCATTCATCTGATCGTGCAGCTTTCACGCTTCCCGGACGGAAGCCGCAGGATCACCAGCGTAGCGGAAGTCGTCCGCGCGGGCGGCGCAACGACGGCGCGCGAGCTCTTCGTCTACCGGCTGGCGGCGAGACGGTTCGAGCGCACGCCGGCCGCTGGCGATTTTCTGCTCCGGCTGGCGGCGGGCCAGGAGCGGTCGCCGTGAGCGGTCTGTCGCAACTGATCCTCGCGCTGATCATTCTTCTGGTCATCGTGTATCTGATTCTACGAAGCATGCGGTTGCGCCGCGGCCGTGTCGAGGATGAGCTTCACCTCGGCCGGTTGCTGGCGGGACGGCAGGCGGCCGAGGAGCCGGAGCGGGTTGCGGAAGCGCCTCCTGGCCGTCTCGAGCGAATGCTGCAAGGGGCGGGAATCGGGATGCCGCCGATTGTCGCGGCGGTGCTGATCGTCTTCACCGCTGTCGTGGTGACGCTGCTGGCGATGGGCATCTCGCCCGTGCTGGTGTGGGCCGCGCCGCTGGCCGGTCTCACTGCCGCTTGGATCATTTTCTCATTGATCAGTGAGATGGCCCGGCAGCGCGCGTGGCGATTCGAGAACCGGCTGGTCGATGCAATCGATCTGATGGCGGGCGCCCTCTCCGCCGGACTGAGCCCGGTCGAGGCTCTTGCCAGCGCTGCCGAAGGCGCGCTCGAACCGGTGAAGAGCGAGCTGCGCTTCGCCGCCGGGCAACTGCAGGCCTCGGTCCCCGTCGAACGGGCCCTGCGGCGAATGTCCATCCGCTATGACTGCGAGGGCGTGCGCATCTTCACCCAGCTCCTCATCGCCAAGTGGGAGATCGGCGGCCCGTTTGCCCCGATCCTGCAATCGGTCAATCGCACCATGCGTCACGGGCTTCGTCTGCGCTCGCAATTGCAAACGCATGTAGCCAGCGCACAGATGTCCGCGATCATCGTCGCGCTGATCCCGTATCTGCTCATCGCCTTCTTCGCCTGGAAACGCCCGGAGGCTATCGGCCGGGTATGGTCTCTTCCGTGGGGTCCGCAACTGTTCGTCGCGGCGATCATTCTGCAGATCGCCGGCTTCACCTGGCTGCGGCGCATTCTCAGGACGGAGCTATGAGCGCCAGCCCGATTATCGACTTCATCCTCCTGGCGCTGCTGGCGATTACGATCGTCGTGTTGATCGCATGGAGGCGCAGGGGACGTCCGAGCTATTGGCCGGCTCTCCTCCGCGCCGCCGGTTATGAGCCGGGGAGAAGCGCACCGCTGTATTGGGGAGCGAAGATCATCCTCGCCCTTCTGCTTCCGCTTCTGATTGCGGAGATTCTGCGCGCGACGGGATGGCTGCTGTTCGTACCGCTGGCGGTCGCCGGGTTCTTCATTCCCGACCTCTGGCTCGTGAGCCGCCGGCGCCGCCGTCAGGCGCGCATCCTCCAGGCACTCTCCTTCTTTCTGGATCTTCTGGTCTCGCTGCTTCGTTCCGGTCTCGAGGTCGAAGAAGCGTTCCGGCGCGCCGGCGCACGCGGCCTTCCGCCGGAACATCCGCTCGCCGAGGAAGTGCGATGGGTGTCGGACGAGATCGCCGGAGGGGCCGATCGCTCGGTCGCGTTCGGGGCGATGGCGGCAAGGAGCAAGGTGCAGGATCTGCACGCCCTTGCGGCGGCGCTTGAGCTGGGCAGCCGCCTCGGGTTTCCGGTCGCCGACATCCTGGCCAGCCAGGCCGACATCCAGCGGGAGCGGCGCGCCGAGCGGGGCCGTAAGCGGATCGATCGTGCCATGGTGATCGCGCTCTTCCCCGTCCTGCTCTGCGGGTTCCCTCTTTTCGTCGTCGTGGTCGTGCTCCCCTTCGTGCTGGAGCTTCTGAAGACCCTCGATCTCTTCAAGCTGATTCCATAACTGCCGGTAATTCTCTCCGGAAACCCCACTAATCATCTACTGTGTAGTTCCTCATTTAGATGCTTAATTCGCTTCGAATCAGTAGTTTGACGAATCATTCACGTGGGTGTACCGTTTCTTTAGGGTCTCAATCAAGCTCTGGTGTGGTTGCGTCGTCCGGATCGTCCGGCGACGTCTTTTTTATCAATACGGGTATGCGAGAGGAGGAGAGCTCCCATGTTACGGAAGATCCGCAGTCGTCGTTCGCAAGCAGGGTTCATCGTCACCATCGAGCTGTTGCTGTTAGCCACGATCCTGGTCATCGGGTTGATCGTCGGGATGACGAACGTTCGCGACTCGGTCCTGGCCGAGCTGAGCGACGTGTCGGAGTCGATCGGCGCCCTCAACCAGGGCTATCAGGTCACCGCGGTCGCCAACGCAGCCGGCACCGCAGCGACCGCCGGAAGCGCATGGGCGGATGCCCCGGACACCAACGGGCTCAAGCCAATCGACACCGGGAATGGTAACTCGACCAACGAGCTCGTCTTCACCCCGGCACCCACGGCCATATCCGAGTCCATCGCTCCGACTCTTCAGTAAGTTTGAACAAGGTCGTCGCGGCGGGGCGCCTGGCCCCGCCGCGCACCGACCCTTCGCCGTTAACGTGACGTGAGCGGTTTCGATCCGCGAACCCGGATTCGATGCCGCTGGAGTGAGAGGTGCGATTGTGTATAACGACCGCGGCCGAGGGCGCATCTCGATTCCTTACGTTTTAACCATCGCCGTCGCACTGCTTCTGGTGGCGGCATTGGCGGCGCGTCAGGTGTCGAGGGCTTACTCCACGCGGGTCGTCGTAGCACGCGACGCCATCGCATCCGGCGAACGCATCGACGCTTCCAAACTCGGCTTCGCCGAAGTGGCAAAAGGAGCTGTTCCTCCCGGTGTCGTGCTCGATCCGGCTCTGATCATCGGTCATATCGTGCAACGACCGGTGGCGAAGGGACAGGCCATCACCGCCACCGACTTCGCGGCGGCGATGACACCGACCAAATGGCTGTCCGACGCGCCGCCGGAAGGACGGGTGGTGGTGACCGTCGCGGTGCCTGGCACGCTGCTTCCCGTGCAGCAGCTTCGGCTGGGCGATCAACTCGAATTGCTCGGTGTCTCGCGCGAAGGTGTATCCAAGGTCGTGGGCCGCGACGCCTATTTCCTCGGTGCCATCAAAGCCGCGCGGAGGGAACCGGCCCGTGGCCCGCTCGACAGTCTCGTCCAGTCCGCGCAAGCCCCTCGGCCCACCGGCGTCGTCGGTCTGGTCCTGGCCGTGAGACCGGAAGACGTGTCACCCATCGCCCAGGCCCAGGCCAAGGGAGAGACCATCGCGCTGGCGTTGCACGGGAGCCGGGAGATCGTGAGCGGACATCTCCTGGAGATCTCACCTACCCATGAGCACACAGCGTCCGTGGCCGCGGCACCCGATCAGGTTGAATTGATTACCGGCGCGCATAGGGAGAAGGTTGACTTGCACTGATGAGAAGACTCGGCGTGGTGTGGGGGGTTGTGATTCTCGTCGCCGGTTCCGTCCAAGCGGCCGGAGCCTCGAAAAAGACCGCGAAGGCGACCGCGCCTGAACAGACATCCGCGGCGCCAGAGCCAATTCAGACCGTGCCGGATCTGATCCGCGTTCGCGTCGGCAGCGGCAACGTCATCACCTTTCCTTCGCGCGTGCTGCGCGTGGCCGTCGGCGATCCGAAGATCGTGGCCCTTCACGTCGTCGAAGCGAAACAGATCCTCCTGCAAGGTCTGGCCCCGGGCCGTTCCACGGTGTTCGCGTGGCTGTCGGATGGCAGGCGGCTGAAGTACGACCTGGTCGTCTCGCCCCGGATGGAAGTGCTCGAGTCAGCCCTCCACGACCTCGATCCGCACATCGAAATCGAACAGAACGACGGCGGATCCTCCCTGGTGCTGAGCGGGAAGGTCAAGAACGAGCGCGTGGCGGACGAGGCCCGAAAGCTTGCCGAGAACATGCTCGGCAACGTCCCGGGCAACGCCAGCCGCGTCATCAGTCTCCTTCAGTTTCCAGGCTCCAACGACGAGGACCTGCGTCTGAAAGCGGCTCTCGGCGACGTCGATCCCCGCATCCGGCTGCGCCGCATTCAGGTCGGCCCCAAGGTGAGCAACAGCGCCGACGCCGTGGTGCTCGAAGGGCGGGTCAAAGACATCTCGTCGCTCGTCCGCGCCATCACGCTTGCAGAGTTGCAGCTCGGAGGCGTGGGTGGAAAGATCCAGCCTCTCTCGCCGGATGCGGTCGATCACGGACGCAACAGGAACTTCAGCGGCACACTCCAAAAGCTTCAGTCGGACGATCCGGCCCCGTCGGGGCTGGCCGCCTACGTGGCCCGCGGTCTCATCCTCAAGTCGGCATCGGGCCGCGTGCTCTCCTTCCTGGAAGTCGATGACCTTCCGCAGATCATGGTCAACATCCGGGTTCTGCAGGTCGATCGTGGGCGCGCCCGCAGTATGGGGATCGACTACCGGGTGGATGGAGCAAGATTCTCGGTCGGTAGTTTTCAGCAACCGAGCCAGACGCCGGTCAGCACAACCCCATCGTCGCCGCCGTTGATCAACTCGCTGGTCGGGGGGAACGTCGTGGCCACGTTCGTCGACAAGACGATCGCCATCGCCGCCGCCATCGACTTCCTCCAGCAGAAGGATTTGGCCCGTTCCGTGGCCGAGCCGAACATCACCACGCTTTCGGGCGAGTCGGCATCGGTGCTGATCGGCGGAGAGGTTCCCATCCCCACGACGACGGTCGGGCAGACCACGTCCGTGCAGGGGTTCCTCTTTCAGGACTTCGGCGTTCGTCTCGACATCCGGCCGACGCTGGCGCCGAACGGACTGGTGGCGATGGAGATCTCGCCGAGCATCATCAAGCCGAGCGCCGATCTGGCGGTGTCGGGCGTTCCCGGCTTCAACGTCCAGTCGGTGCAGACCACGGCCAAGGTCGCACCGGGACAGACGCTGGTCCTCGGCGGTCTGATCTCGTTCACCGAGGAATCGCAGAAGCGGGGCGTGCCGGGGTTCTCGGAGATCCCGCTGCTCAAGCATCTCTTCAGTTGGGAGGGGAGAACACTGCAGGAGTCGGAGATCCTGTTCGTCATCACGCCCCGCATCCTGAACGAGCATGCGGACGACGTCGCGAACGCGCTGCAATGGCGCGATGTGGAACCGCTTCCGCCCGGGGCGACCGTCGAACTGCCGCCGCTGGAGTCCGATGTACCAAAGACACTCACGTCGTCAGCGTTGAGTCCTTCGGGGCTGCCACCGTCGTTCTGGGAGTCTTCCCCTATTCGTCCGGTGCATACACAGTCCTCGAACAGCAAAGAAGCAGCACCGTCGCAGCACCCGGCGGCACCGCCGCCCGTGTCTCCGACTGTGAGCGCACTGCCGGAAACCGTGACCGTCAAAGAAACGACGCCGAACGTGCCGGCTCCCGCGTCGCAACCGAAAGAAACGGCGCTGAGCACACCGGTTCCCGCCACGCCGCAGAAGGAAACGGCGGCGAGCATTCCCGCGCATGTGGTGACCCAGAAAGAAACCACGCCGAACGTACCCTCACCAGCGGCGCCTCAGGTCGTAAAGAGCGACCCGCCACCATCGGTTGAGCCGTCGAGTGTGAAGCCGATCGTCACCGCGGCGCCGGCACCCGAGCACGCCAGCGCGCCGGTGCAGCCGGCGCCGGCCACGGTGAAATCCTCCGCTTCTCCGACAAGAACAGAGCCGCAGAAACCAGCACAAACAGACCTGGCGAAGAGCTCGACATCCAAGATGGTCGCCGCGGCGCCAGCACCATCCAATCCCGCGCCGCCGGCGGCCGCGAAGCCGCCAACCGCTGCCTCGATGGTGGCCGACCAGAAGAGCGCGCAAGCTCATGACGTCATCGCGCCCGCGCCGAAGAGCGTGTCCGCGAGCAAGCCTTCGTCCACCGAAGCCGCCAAGCCCCAGCCTTCCGCGGCATCCACAACCGAAAAACCTGGCGCAGCCCCGCAGCCGTCGCCTGCGCCCGCGACGAACCGCGGCGGCGGCGCGTCAAACGCTCCGATCATGGTGGTTCAGGTGAATCCAGAGCTTCGCGCTTCGGTCACGCGCGACTACAAGATCATCGTAGTCGTCTCGCCCCATCCGGGAGACGCCTGGTCGCGCCTGGCCCGCCGCCTCACCGGAAACGGCAACCATTGGCGCGAGATCGCCGACTTGAACGGCGGTGATGAGAACCTGACCTCGGAACAACACGTTCACATCCCCTTCGAGATGCTTCGCCCCGAGCTGAAGCAACAGATCGTCGCCACCCTCTTCCCCAAAGGCAGCGCCGCCGAAAGCGACTGGAACCGGGTCAACGCGGGAAGGTAGATCCGCAGATGACGGGGACGTACGCAGATTGGGATTGCGTTCATCTTCTTATCCGCGTACATCCGCGTAATCTGCGGATAAACTCGGTCCGATCATGAATCGACGCACATTCATCGCCTCCTCCACCGCCCTCGCCGCGCTATCGAGAACGTCGTCGCTGCTCGGGCAGCAACGTGAGCGCGAGCAGACCGACGCTCCGCCGCCGGCCTCCATCGCCGCTCTGACTTCGATGCGCGATCAGGCCAAACCGATCACGAACGAGGAGCGCCGCGCCCGCATCGAGAACGCCAGGCGGCTCATGGCGGCGCACAAGCTCGGCGCGCTCGTGCTGACCGGAGGCACATCGCTCGTTTACTTCACGGGGATGCGCTGGTCAGGCGGCGAACGCCTCTTCGCCTGCGTCATCCCGGTCAAAGGAGAGCCGTTCTTCGTCTGCCCGGCCTTCGAGGAAGATCGCGCCCGGGAACGGATCACCAGCGGACCCTTCGGCGGCGCTCATGCCGACGTGCGCACCTGGCAGGAGGACGAGAGCCCGTATGCGCTGGTGGCGCACGGTCTCAAGGACCGCGGACTGGCCACCGCCTCCATCGGCATGGAAGAGACCACGAAGTACGTCTGGAGCGAAGGGATCGCCTCCGCGGCCACTCATGCCCGGGTGGTCAGCGGCACTCCGGTCACCGCCGGCTGCCGCATGATCAAGGACGCCCACGAGCTCGCGCTGATGCAAGTGGCCAACAACGCCACGCTGAAGGTCTACCACGCGGTCTACCAGGCGCTCCAGCCAGGCATGACGCAGAACCAGGTCTCCGAACTGATCTCGGTGGCATACCGCCGCGTCGGATTCCCCGGTGATGCGAGCGTGCAGACCGGCCCATACACCGCGCTTCCTCACGGCTCGGCAACGCCGCAAACCATCAGCGAAGGGACCATCATCATGGTCGACGACGGGTGCACGGTGGAGGGCTATCAATCAGACATCACGCGCACGTTCGTGCTCGGCAGAGCGAGCGAGAAAATGAACAAAGTCTTCGGGATCGTCCGGCAGGCACAAAACGCCGCGCTCAAAGCAGCCCGCCCCGGTGCGGCCCTCGAGTCGATCGACGCTGCCGCGCGCGAGGTCATCGTCAATGCCGGCTACGGCCCCGGTTTCAAGTACTTCTCCCACCGCCTCGGACACGGCATCGGCATGGATGGGCACGAGTGGCCCTACCTGGTGAAGAACAACATGTTCGGATGGGCCAGATCCATGAAAGCGCAACCAGGAATGTGCTTCAGCAACGAGCCCGGCATCTACATCCACGGCGAATTCGGAGTGCGTCTCGAAGACGACATGCACATCACCCCCGAGGGTGCGACGTTGTTCACGTCCCAGTCGGAGTCGCTCGAGAAGCCGTTCTGACGAAGTTTGACTCCCGGAGTCGCACGCGATCAATGATGTCCTTCTTCCGCGAGCAGCGAAAGGAGTGACAACACGTTAGCCGCAAACGCCAGACCCTGGAGTGGTCCGCGGATGTCCTGCCAGAAATCAACCTCTTCGAATGACGTCTGCGGCTCCGCCCGATCATCTCCCACATCACGAACGCGCAACTGGCTCGGCGCGCCCCCAATCGTCGCCAGCAGTCCTCCGGTGGCAAGGACTGCCGCAGCGATCAACCCCGCGGACGAGAGACGCGACACGTTCTCCGACCGGCACTTCACCGCCGCCGAAACACTGAGAGTCGTCCCGCTGATGGCCAGGGTTGGATACCAGAAGAACGCCCGAGGCCCGGCCCTGGGACGGGCGCCGGCGCGCCGAACGGCAGGCAGTTGAGTGAACGTCCGGTCGAGACTGGCACCTCCCAGGAGTCCATCGATCAGAACAGCTCCCGACACAAGGCGAATGAGTGGGGAAGGCAAGTCGTAATCTCCGAGCGATCTCCGTGCAATTCCCGTGACGAAGGAAGCCGGCTCAAGTGCGCCGCATCTACGGTCCAGATTGTTGGCATGAAAGTCGCCCGCGTTTTCTCAACCCAGGCATCCTGGGGAATGAACCACGAAGACCAAGCACGGCCAAGGCGCCCCACATCTGTCAACGTGTATTGGAGCTGGTCGTCAAACAGAAGGAAACGATTGAAATGAGACACCGATTCTTTTTCTGCCTGGGACTCCTCCTCACCGCGGGCATTTCTGGCATTGCCTTAGCCGACCCTCCCGAACGTGTTGCCCGTCTGAACTTCATTCAGGGCGACGTCACGTTCCGCCCGTCAGGGCTCGAAGAATGGACGGACGCCACGGTCAATCGTCCTCTGATCGAGGAAGACGAGCTGTGGACCGATCTCGGTTCGAAGGCAGAGCTGCATCTCGGCTCCTCCGCAATCCGGTTAGGGGAATTGACCTCGTTTTCATTTCTTGCCCTTGACGATCACCTCGCCCAGATCAGTCTCAGACAAGGAACGCTCGACATCCGTATCCAGCGCCTCGGCGAGGAAGACACGTTCGAGATCGACGCGCCGAACGTCGCGCTCTCCGCGCTGCGACCTGGGAGCTATCGCATTTCCGTGTCCGCCGACGGCCAGCGGACCCAGGTGACGCTCCGAAGCGGCGAGATGGAAGGGACCGCCGAGGGAACTGCCTTCGTCGTTCATCCGCACGAATCCATGATCGTCGACGGCTACGGCGGCGATCAGGCGCGCCGGATCGCCGACCTGCCTCCGCCCGACGATTTCGACCGGTGGTGCCGCAACCGCGATCTCCGCGATGATCGCGCCGCGGCCTCGGCACACGTTCCGCGCGAAGTCATCGGCTATGAAGACCTCGGCGACTATGGTGTGTGGGAGAACTCCCCAGTGTACGGATGGGTATGGGCGCCGCGCGGCGTCGTGGTCGGTTGGGCGCCATATCACTTCGGCCGTTGGGCATGGATCGAGCCCTGGGGCTGGACCTGGGTCGATGATGCGCCATGGGGCTTCGCACCATTCCACTACGGCCGTTGGGCCGCGGTGAGCGGCCGCTGGCTCTGGGTTCCCGGCGCGGTCGTACATCCGGTTTACGCCCCCGCCCTAGTAGCCTTCGCGGGCGGCGGTGGCTGGTCTGCCTCCATTTCGTTCGGAGGTGGCGCAGGGGTGGCGTGGTTCCCGCTCGCGCCGGGTGAGGTCTACGTCCCCGCCTATCGGGTCAGGCCCGCGTACGTGCGAGCGCTCAACGTGAACGTCACGAACATCAATGTCACGAATATCAACGTGACAAACATTCACTACGCGAATCAGAACGTGCAGGGGGCGGTTACCGCCGTTTCTCGTGAAGACTTCACACGAGCGCGCCCGGTCGCCCAGGCCGCCGTGGCGGTGAACGTGAAGCTCGCGGCCTCGATTCAAGTGGCTGGATCGACCGCTCCGGTCGTGCCCCAGGCGGCCAGCGTTCTCGGGCGTCCGGCAGGTGCGTCGACGGCCCGCATGGCGCGTCCTCCTGTAGCGGCGTTTGACCGTCCTCTCGTCGCGAAGATAACCCCTCCGGCGCCGCCCATCCCGTTTGTAGCGCGACAACAAATCCTGGCGCAGCATCCGGGACGCGCTCTTGATTCAACCGAGGTTCAGAACCTGCGCCCCACAGTGGTTGTGTCGCAGCCGAAGGCCGTGATCCGGCCGGCGTTGCGCACGGGCTTCGTGACGCCCAAGGATGCCGTCAAGACCACCACAAGCACGCCTGCCATTCCGGGTCCGGCCACTGCTTCACCTGCCTCCACAAACACCATCGGAGGCATCAACAAGCTCGCGACACCCACGAATACCATCGGGGGCGTCAACAAGACGGCGACTGAAACGACGGGGCTGGTTGGTCAGACGAAAGTGCCCAAACATGAGGTACCGGTAATCGTGCAGCCAAAGACCCAGCCGGTCACCGGAACCCAGCCCCCGATCGTCAGCGGAACAGTCCCGCCGAACCCGATCAAACCGGTTGTCCCCGCGCCGCCGACGCCAACGAAGGACGTAAAGACCCTGAACGAGACGCCGCGCCGGCCAGTCGTGAAACAGGAGTTGAAGAAGGAACCGCCAAAAGAGGGAACGAAGAAGGACCAATCGAAAAAGGACGGCTCGAAAAAAGACGACAAAAAGGACAAGGACGAGCCGAAGAAAGACTGATTCTTGTGATCGCCTGGCGGGCAACCTGATCGGAAGGAGCCCTCGGATTCTCGCGATCACGACACCATGTCGATTGCGCTCATGATCGGATCGCCGAAGTCCAGTTGCGATAGGCTTGTGTTTCGTCGGTGATCGATGCATCGCGAATCGTTCCTGCAAGGCGCCTGCGATCGCTGGTGCTGGCATGACTGACCGTCCTCCGGAAGGCTTGCCTACCGGAGACAGCGCGGTTCTCCGACGCCTTCGGCTGCTTCGGCTGGTCTACAGCGGCGTGGCGATCGTGCTCGTCGTCGCCGCGGGCGATTTCTTCTATCCAATGCTCGATCGCCGCATCGGCTGGTTGGCCAGCGACCTGGTGGAAGCGGTGATCGTGGGTCTGATCCTCTGGACCGTCAGCGCTCCCGCCACGCGCGAGTTGAGCCGGTCCATCCGCGCACTCGACGAACTGCGGCAGCGCTTCTACATGGAGTCGATCCACGATCCTCTGACGGGCCTGTTCAACCGGCGCTATTTCAGTGCGCGACTCGCCGAGGAGCATGAGCGCTCGCGGCGCTACAAGCTGCCGCTGTCGCTGATCGCCATCGACGCCGATCACTTCAAACGGATCAATGACGAGCTCGGACACACCGCCGGCGATGCGGCGCTGGTCGTGCTTGCCCGCGTTCTCAGCGAGCGTCATCGCAAGACGGACGTTCTGGCCCGCATCGGCGGAGAGGAGTTCGCGGTCCTGTTGCCCAACCTCGGGGCGGCCGGGGCCAGAACGCTGGCTGACGAGCTCCGGCGCCGCGTGGAGAACGAGGAAATGCTTCTGCCGTCGGCGAACGGTCTGCTGCCACGCCGGATCACTGTCAGTTGCGGAGTTGCGGAGCTGTCGGCCGCGGACGAGTTCGATTTCGATCTGCTGCGCCGGGCCGACGAAATGCTCTATGCGGCGAAGAAGACCCGCAACCGCGTGGCCTGAGCAGTCGCGCCTCGGCCGGCACGGCCGGCAGCGTTGGTTGCCCAAGGCTCAGCCACCATCTTCGTCAGATCGTCTACCACGGAGGCTCCCAGCTAAGGTCTACTTCCGCCGTTCGTAGATGTCGAGCGCAACGCGTGTGTGATCTCCCGGGTCGTACTTGACCGAGAGCTCGGCGCCCGGCTGGATCTGCGGGATGTCCAGGCGGCCGATCAGTGCCTTCGTTTCCGCCTCGAACGGCTCGATGCCCTCGGCATGGACCTCGAGGCGCAAACCGACGATCGGGTTCTCGTTGAGCGTCATCCCCGTGTCCCAGATCCTGAGTACGCGCGCCTTCGCGGGCTTCCCCGTCTTGCGGATCGCGTTCGCCTGCTCTTCGCCTGTCATGTGGTCGATGAGCCCCATCACGCAGCCGCACAGAAGGAGGCACGGGAGAAGGAGGACGAGGGAGCGCAACTTCATCTTCATAATCTTTCGCCGTTTGCCCGGCGATGACGTGACTGCCGTCACGGAAGACGCATCCCGCTCCGAGCGCTCAACGGCTACAATGGCTCGTCCATAATCGAGTTCGGGGTTCACCGGAGAGCAGGGGGCTAGCATGCAGTACTGCGCCTATTGCGGCCAGGCAGTCGAGGCCGTTTCGTACACTCCATGCCCGCGGTGCGAAAACCCGAGCAACGGCTCGCCGCACCCGGCGGCAGGGGGGAAGAACACGAGCACCGCCCTGGTCGTTGTGCTCGTGATCGCCGGCGGCCTGGTGGTCATCGCCATCATCGGCATCCTGGCCGCCATCGCCATCCCCAATCTACTCACGGCAACACAGAAGGCGAAACAGAAGCGAACGATGGCAGACATCCGGTCGCTCGGGGTCGCGCTGGAGTCCTACAACGCCGACAACAACGAATATCCAAAGGGCGCGGCCCCGGTCGACCTGCGCGACGCGCTCGTGCCGAAGTACATCCGGGCCGTACCGGGCGTCGACGGCTGGGGATTCGGGCTTCAATACACTTGCCTGAAGGACGCCACCACGCCGGGGAGCGACAAATGCGTCGGGTACATCATCGGCAGCCCAGGGAAGGACGGCCATTTCGAGCATGATTCGCTGCTCGAGGTCCTCGCCGGACCGGAGAAGACAACCACGAACTTCGACTGCGACATCGTCTACTCCGGCGGAAAGTTCGTGGAGTACCCGGAAGGAGCACAGCACTGATGTATTGCACCAACTGCGGAACGAGCCGTCCCGACGGAATCAGTGCCTGCCCCAACTGTGGCATGGCAACGCCGGCCTTCGCCGCGCCGCCGAAGATTCAGAACTACCTTGTACCGGCGATCCTGATCACGCTCTGCTGCTGTATGCCGGCGGGGATCGTGGCCATCATCTATGCCGCGCAGGTGAACTCCAAACTCGCCGGCGGCGATATCCGCGGCGCGCAGGAGTCGGCCCGTCTTGCGAAGATCTGGAGCTGGGTCGGTTTCGGCGCGGGCGTGTTGCTCATGATCATCTACGGGATCCTCGGTGCCGTCGGCGCGCTCAACAGCCATCATTAGCGGTCTCGCCGCCCTCCTTGCCGTGGGCGCCGTGATCCTCTATCGGTTCGATCCGGCGACCGTCCACGGTTACCCGCCCTGCGTCTTTCACGCGCTGACAGGCCTGCAATGCCCCGGCTGCGGAACGACGCGCGCGCTGCACCACCTGCTGCACGGCGACGTCGCCGGCGCCTTCCGCCTCAACGCCATGCTCTTCGTAGTCGTCCCCTTCGGTGCGCTCGCCGCGGCCTCGCGGCGCTTCGCCACCCACCCGCTCACGGGATGGGGCGCGGTGATCGTGACGATCGCGTGGTGGATCGGGCGGAATGTGATGTAAGACGACCGCATGGATTGTAATTCTGACTTACAATCCATGCATGATCCACAGGGCGCTAACGGCTCGACTGAAGGACGCGGCAGCGCACCTGCCGGTGGTGACCCTCACCGGCCCACGACAGTCCGGAAAGACTACGCTCTGCCGCGCGGCCTTCCCCGGGAAGAAATATGTCAATCTCGAGCCGCTTGACACACGCGAGCTGGCGCGCAACGACCCGCGCGGTTTTCTCGCCGAATACTCCGCGGGCGTCGTGCTCGACGAGATCCAAAACGTGCCCGAGTTGCTCAGCTACATTCAGGCAGACGTCGATGAGGATCCCACGCCGGGCCGCTTCATCCTGACCGGCTCACAACAACTCGCCGCGAACGAGGCGATCAGTCAGACCCTGGCTGGCCGGACGGCGATTCTTCACCTCCTTCCCTTCTCGCTCGACGAACGGCGCCACAGCGAGGACTGGCAGGAGGACCTCTGGCTCGACATGTTTCGCGGAGGCTACCCCCGCGTCTACGACCGCCATCTCGATCCGGTTCGCTGGTATGCCGACTACATCACGACGTACGTGGAGCGTGACGTCAGACAGGTGAAAGACATCGGCGACCTTCGCGCCTTCAGAACCTTCATCACGCTGGCCGCGGGACGAACGGCTCAGGAGATCAACCTCTCGTCTCTTGGCGGTGACGCCGGCGTTTCCCACAATACCGCGCGAGCGTGGCTCAGCATCCTGGAGGCAAGCTTCATCACGATCCTCGCCCCAGCCTGGCATCGAAACGTACGAAAGCAGATCATCAAGGCGCCAAAGTTACACTTCATCGACACAGGCGTCGCCTGCAGTCTCCTCGGGATTCGGGACCCGGATCAGCTCCGCAATCACCCCCTTCGCGGCGCGTTGTTCGAAAGCTGGGTGGCCGGAGAGATCCTGAAGGCGCTGTTCAATCGAGGACAGCAGCCGGATCTGCAGCACTATCGGCAATCGCGGGGAATCGAGATCGACATCGTTGTGCAGCAAGCCGGCACTCTTCATCTCGTCGAGTGCAAATCAGGTGCGACGACGCATCCTTCGTTCTTCGAGCCACTTTCGACGATGCGGGATCTGACGGATGGATCATCGCCGGAGTCCACGGTCGCGGCCGCACTTGTGTACGGCGGCAAGGAGAGCCACGCGCGCCGCGCCATTCCAGTCTACTCGTGGAGCGACATCGAGCGCCTTTGTCGTCGCATTGTCGATTGAGTGCGGTCGGTCGAAAACGAGGAATCCACCACAACGCCAATCATGTTGTGGAAGCCGCATCGCCAGGCTGTCGCAGACCCGCAAGAAATGCCAGGAAGATGGCCCGGATCTCGACGTTGGAAAACGGATCCTCGTTGCCTGACCGTTGCGCCATGAGCCGGTCGCGGATCATCCCTTCGGTGGCACCCAGGATGGCTGAGGCAATCGCCTCGTCGCTCAGCTCAGCACGGAAGGTGCCGTCCTTCTTGCCCCTCTGAACCAGGAGACGGATCAGGTTCGCAAATTCGATGAACCCCTGCGACAGGACGATCTCGGAGGACTCGCCTCGCACCCGTCGTCCTTCCAATAGAAGAAGGAACGCCAGGTCGGGATCACGGCCGAAGGCATCCGTGACGTGCTCCAGCACGCCGGCCAGAGCGTCGCGCGCGTCCTTCGCCCCCATGACCACCTGCTGAATCTCAGGCGTGAGCGTCTGCCACCAGGCATTGAAAATGGCCTCCAGCAAGCCCGTCTTGGTGTGGTAATAGCGCACCAGTTGCGACTCGGAAGTCCCCGCCTCGCGGACGATCGAGGCGGTGGAAGTCCGCTCGAAACCTTGCTGCGCGAACAGCATCTTGGCGGCAGCCATCAGCCTCTGCCGCGATGTCTGGGTACTATCGTGATCCAGGCTAGTCACACCCACATCGTAGGGTGAGAGCATCCACTTAGTCAAGGTGGTGCACCGACATTTGGGTTGTATCACTACCGGATATCGACAGCAACGCTGGCATTACCTTTGCTCTTTGGCTACGACACTGCCATGAAAAGGCAGTATCACTACCACATTGGGGTCGTTTCGCTGACAAAGGAGAAGGCTATGAGGTCGTGGCAGAAACTACTGCAGCCGTCGTTGATCATTGCATCGTTATTGTTCCTGCCGGCGATCGCAGCCGGTCAGTCGCTTGGATCGCCCCCATATGGGACGAGCGTCGGCAGCGGAACCCTTTCGGTTGCCAGTCCGAAAGTGACGTTCTCCGATGGCCCATTTATCGTCCCCAACCCCTCGGCGCAGACCAGCATTCTGAACCTCGCGGTCTCCGTCCCCAGCACACCGACCTGCACGAGCACACCGGCCCTGCCGGGAGCTCCGCTCAGCACCAATCAATGCGACTTCTTTACGCTGATGACCGCTGCTTCCACGCTGGCCGCCACGAACAATATCCAGTTCACTGTGACCTGGCCGGATGCGAACAATCCGACCGATCAGTCGGAATTCGACCTCTATGTCTACGATTCCGCGGGCAACGTCATCGCCTCTGCCTTCTCCGGGAATGCATCGCCGCGCATGACGACGCTCCCCATTCCGCCCGATGGAACGCAGTACACGGTCCAGGTGGTCCCGTTCAATCCCGAGGGATTCAGCTATACGGCTACGGTCCAACTGGTTCCCAAGCCAACGTTCACCCCTCCGCCACCCAACCCCGGTGCGGCGCGCTTCCAGACCTATATGTCGCCGGCCGGCCTGGGTGAAAACGCAGGCGAGCCCTCCATCGGAATCGACTGGGCAGCCAAAGACCCGACGCTCAAACACGGTACCGTGAATCAGGGAGGCGTCAGCTTCTTCCAGTCGGGTCCCAACACATTGCGCGTCAGCTTCGACGACTGCTCATCCCCCGCCGGGCATCAATGGGACGATGTCTCGACTCCGCTGGTCCAACAGTTCGTCCTTTCCGATCCGATCGGATTTGTCGATGCAACGACCGGCCGTGTCTTCTCCCTCGACCTCATCGGCGGCGAAGGCAACAGCTTCATGGCCTATTCGGATAACGATGGCGCCTCCTGGACTCCGGCACAAGGCGGAGGCATCCCGGGCGGGCCGGATCACGAGACCCTCGGCGGCGGCGCGTATGCGTCCTCGCCGGCGAACGCGGGTGCCGTGTATTCGAACGCGATCTACTACTGTAGCCAGGACATCGCACCCGAGGCGCAGTGCTCGGTCAGCCTCGACGGCGGCCTGACCTTCGGACCGGGCGTGCCGATCTATCAGACCCCCGCGTGTGCCGCGAACGGCAGCATCCACGGTCACGTGAAGGTCGGACCGGATGGCACCGCCTACGTCCCCTCGGGATCCTGTTCCGCCGGTCCGGGCGTGGCCTTCACCCAGGACAATGGCGTGACCTGGAACTTCTCCGCGGTTCCAAACTCGACCGACTCGCAGAACCTCGATCCTTCCGTCGCCATCGACGCGGCGAACAACGTCTACCTGATCTGGCTCGATGGAAAAACGAACCACCCCTACGTCTCTGTCTCCGCCGATCACGGTGCCACATGGAGCACACCGTTTGACGTCGGCGCGACCTTCAACATCCAGAATGCCGACTTCGTGATCTCCACGGCAGGTGACGCAGGCCGCGCCGCGGTCGGCTTCGTCGGCACCACGGTCGCCGGCAATTCCCAGAGCGCCAGTTTCCCGGGCGTGTGGCACCTCTACATCGCCAGTTCCTTCGACACCGGCAAGACCTGGACGACTCTCGATGTGACTCCGAACGATCCTGTGCAACTCGGCTGCATCTGGACTTCGGGAGGCAGCAATCCCTGCCGCAATCTCCTCGACTTCAACGACATGAGGATCGATAGCCAGGGCCGGCTGGAAGTGGCATTCGCCAAAGGCTGTCTCGCCTCGGCGAACTGCACCGCGGCCACAGCCACGCTTCACGGACCTCCGTACGCCGAATCGGAGGCCTCGAAGGCCGTCATCGCACGGCAGTCCGGCGGACTGCGTATGTTCGCGGCGTACGACCCACCGCTCGTCGGTCCGCCGGCCATTCCGAAACTCGATGCAGCCAATGCCGATCCGGTCACCGGCCACATCACTCTGAGTTGGGAGTCGCCGGACAACGGGGGCGCGGCGATCACGAAGTACAACATCTATCGCGGCACGTCCTCGGGCAATGAAGTACTCTACGCCGCCGTCGATGCGTCCCGAACGACCTTTGCCGACACGGCGGTTACGCCAAAAACGAGCTACTACTATTACGTCACGGCGACCAATAGCGCCGGAACCTCTGAGCACTGCGCCGAGATCGCGTCGGCCGCTACGGTCGCTTCGACCCAGAGTCCCTGCACTCTGCCTGGTGTCACCGTCGGCACCAGCCCTACCGGAAACCAGGCCGAGGCGCCGGCAAACGCCGCTCTCGACATCACGGAAGTCGATGTGGCCGAACCGTATCCGTCGCCGGTGAGCACGTCGTCCGTCGTCTTCACGATTCAGGTCTCCAACCTCTCGCAGCTTCCGCAACTGCAGCCAAACTCGGAGTGGGAGGTGCACTTCAACGTCCAGGATACCAACGGCGTTCTCCACACCATGTTCGTGGAGGCCGACACGAATGACGCCACGGCACCGAACGGAAAGTTCGGGTACGGCTACCTGAGCGGGTCGACGGAAGCGGGCGAAGGCTCGACCGGAGTGACCGGCACGTTCAACTTCAATACGAACTCGATCATCATCATTCTCGACACCTCGAAGCCGATTCAGTTTGCACCGGCCATCGGCTCCAGCGATCTTCCCTTCACGGTCAACCTGGGAACCGGCAGCCAGTTGAGCGGCATGTCCGCGAAAACCACACTGCTCCTCGGCGCGCAGCCCGCTGGAATCGGAGGCGGCCTGCTGGAGACGGTCGATAGCACGAACGCGGGCGCCTACACGCTTCGTGGCAACGGCTTCTGCCGTCCCGACGGACCGGTGTTCGCGGTCATCCAGGCCCAGCCGAACGTCGGCTGCCAGCCGCTGACCGTCAACTTCGACGGCTCGCAGTCGTTCGATGCGGCGGGCGATCCAATCACCTCTTACACGTTCAACTTCGGCGACGGATCGGCTCCGGTCAGTCAGTCCGGGCCGACGGCGACGCACACCTACACGAGCAGCGGAAACTACGTGGCTTCTCTAACCGCAACGTGCTCCCGAGGTGCGACGAGCAAGAACGTGGCGCAGGCGCAGGTCTCGGTAGGCGCCAACCCGGCCAAGCCGACGATCACCGCGCCTGCAACGGCGAAGCAACTCCAGAGCGGCTTGACCGCATCCGTTGTCTCTCATGCAGGCAGCCGCTACTCATGGGCGATTACCAACGGCACGATCACCGCCGGCGCCGGCACGAGCAAGATCACCTTCAATGCGGGGACGAAAGGCCAGACAGGCCTTTCGGTCACCGAGATCACGACACAAGGCTGCGCATCGCCGGCCGGTACGGCGACGGTGACGGTGAGGTAGGGCACGTACCAACCGCGGGCTCTCACGTTTGAGGACGTGAGAGCCCGCATTCTCCGTGAGCACGACCCATGAGAAAACAACTCTTCCTTGCTGCCGCCCTGCTCGCCTTTGCCGCCCCTGCATTCGCGACGGCGCCGCTGACCGCCTGCGACGTACTGACGAAGACCGACCTCGCCGCGGCGCAGGGCCAGGAGTTCTCGGAAGCAAAACTGTCAGCGAAGACCCAGGGCTCACTCTCGGTCTCGCAATGCTTTTACCGGCTGCCGTCCTTCGAAAAGTCCGTGAGCGTCACGCTCGTGCGCCCCAGCACGACTACCGACCGATCATCAATTCTCGATTACTGGAAAGCGCACGACGCGACCTCGGTGATGGATAAGAACGACGATGGCGATGGCGATCGGCCAACCGCGAAGAACGATCGCGACGATGACGACCATCACGGCAATGCCACGCGCGTGTCGGGACTGGGCGACGACGCGGTATGGTCAGGCACGCCCATGGCCAGCGCGCTCCACGTCCTGAGGCATGGAACGATCGTGCGCATCAGCGTAGGAGGTTCCGCCCCCCTCGATCAGAAGCTCAAGGTGTCTCGGCGGCTGGCGATGGCCATCCTGAAGCGGCTGTCTGTGCACGCTCACGTGAAGGGCACGCCCGCGGACGCGTCCACGGGATCGCAGTGAACGCGCTGACATAGGATAAAATCAAAGGGTGACGAGGATCGCTGTCGAATTACCCGAGGAAATCGCGAAGCAACTCGAAAGGGCTTGGCGCGATGTCTCACGTGGCGCGCTCGAGGCCGTGGCCCTGGAGGGCTATCGCGACGGCACATTGACTCGAGACCAGGTTGGGCAACTGCTCGATTTCTCGTTATGGGAAACGGAAGCCTTTCTCAAACAGCGCCGGGCGTACCTTCACTATGCGGAGAAGGATCTCGAACACGACCGGCGAGATCTTGATCTCGCCCGTCCTCAATGACGGTCGTCTCGGACGCCTCTCCGATCAACTATCTGAGATGGCGGCGTAACCACGCCGGAGGCGTGCGGTAGATTAGCCGGTGGCAAGCGCCGCCAGGCGCGCCGCCACCGGTTACCGATCCACATGAATGTCGTACCCCGGCAGGGGTACCGGAGGGTCCACACAAGCCGTCAACTCAAGAGGAGTATCTCGATTTCTTGAAAAACATGCATCGAGTACGACAAGAGTTTCGTCTGGTGACGTTTGCGCGGTCCGCGACCCCTCCGGGGTCGGTGCTGGCGGCGATCCCTAACCGGTGGCGGCGCGTCCTTCGGCGCTCGCCACCGGCTAATCTACAGAACGCCTCCGGCGTGCTTCGCGCTGGCTTTGCCAGCAATCTGTAAACGTCAAATCCAAATTCGCATCCTGAACGTCCAAACGGCCAGAGTGCTTATGGCGGCACGATATGGAGTGACCCCAGAGAGTGCACGGATTCACGCGAGCATGAGTACGTGTCAGCACTCCCACTCCCCACTCCCCACTCCCCACCCCCCCACCTCACCCCTCCGTCGCCTTCTCCCCAAACTCCCCGCACCGGTGCCGCATCCCGTCGCGGAACTTCTCACGCTGCTCGGGCGTCATGCGCTCCCAGATCCGCTGGCGTGCTCTGTGTCCCGGGCGCCCGCCCAGGCCGCCAAACAGGATGCGGCTGAGGATCAGCACCCCGAACGCCTGCCAGTACGTGATGGCCCGGAGGCCGAACAGCAAAGGCATCAACCAGTTCCACAGACTCATCACCACGAAGCCGAACACCGCGAGGGCTACGATCGCCACCGGCGCGAACATCAGTACACGAACCACCCGATTCCGTCTCATCTGTCGTTTCTCCCTTTCATCAGTCATTGAATTCGTCATAAATCTCGCGCAGCCGCCGGCGCAGGTGGACAACCGCGTAGTGCTTGCGCGACAGCAGCGTGTTCACGCTCACGCCCGTCTCCGCGGCGATCTCTTTGAAGCTGCGCCCCTCCAGCTCGTGCGCCACGAACACTTCGCGCTGGTCCTCGGGGAGCTCGTCCAGCGCCGCATCGAGCTCGTCCAGCAGAACGCCGCGTGCAAACTCCGCCTCCGGCCCTGCCTCGGCGGACGGCAGGAGCTCGTGCAGCGCCAACGCTTCGTCGTCGATCGAGACGTCGCGCTGCCGCTCCGGCTTCTGCTTGCGAAAGCGATCGATGATGCGATTGCGGGCCACGCGGAACAACCACGCACCCGCCTGCTCGATCGGTTTCATCATCCGCACCGCTTCCACCAGCTCGAAAAAGACCTCCTGCAGAAGGTCTTCCGCGTCGCTGGCGTCCGGCACGTATCGCGCGATGAACTTACGGAGCCGGGACTCCTCCCGGTCAACCGTGCTGGAAATCCGCCGGTCCTGCTCCTCCGCCATCCCGACGATCGTAAGCGCGTTCATCTATCTATGTAGACGATTCGCCGCCCCGAATATTGTCGATAGAGGAGCGCAGACGTCCTCGATTCGGGATAGGGGGGAGCCTCACGGCTCCGCCCCTCCCACACCACCGTGCGTGCGGATCCGCACACGGCGGTTCGGCTGGTTGAACACGTCAGCTGTAGAGCTTCTGAAGGCC
>Ga0210394_10000337_pt1 | contig 106099 bp, 108 predicted proteins | sample IncBWC12MmetaG_FD_160121 | JGI IMG/M metagenome (GOLD analysis project Ga0210394, IMG submission 160121) | Forest soil microbial communities from Barre Woods Harvard Forest LTER site, Petersham, Massachusetts, United States - Inc-BW-C-12-M | ecosystem: Environmental > Terrestrial > Soil >...
ACCCAACCGGCTCGCGTCTCATAGATTGCCTCCCGTATTTTCTCTGGAGCAAGCTGCTTCAGCAAAATGCGATAAGCCGCGTCTACAAACACCGGATTCCTGTGAGTTGGAATGTCCTTCGCAATTGTCATGATATTGTGCGAATGAGATGTCGGCTTGAGATAGCGATTGGGGCTGCCACGAGCCGACATGACTTGAATCACTGCGCATTTCGATTTATTTATGATTTCCAGAACGCCCACCGACTGTAGGTAGAATTCCGGTTTACCTCCACCATGACCGAGGTTCAATACGGGAATGCCCAACTGCTTCTGCAATAGTGCCGGATATGGATATTCCACAAACCGACCAAGCGTGTGCGCGCCGCCGAGACATGTGATGAAACCTCCGGAGAGATCTTCAGGCATCGGGCCGCGAAACAATGTCTCCGTGCCAGAGAGCTGCGCATATTTATAGTCAAGGATTGCGTGGTCGGAGTCCTGATACTTTCCCACTTTGAGAGCTGTATTCTCGCTCGCCCCCGAGCCAGCACCCAAGCTCTTAATCTTAGGTGACGATGGTTTGCCAACCTTGGTAGGTGCCCGCTGCGTTGCCAACGCCGCTGCAGAGCTTTTTGCGTCGAGCTGCGCAAATGATTGCGAATCCGCGCGAAGACAGATAGCCAGCTTCTCAGCAACAGAGAGACTCTCGTTGCGTTGAGCTCTGATCGCGCTAGAACGTTGCAATTGGAGCTGGAAATACTTGTAAACATCTGGCGTTGGCTTCAAGCCAATGAAATCAAATAGCTCATCAAGGCCCGCGCCATCAATAAATAAGCGCTCGTAGGCTAAAATATGCATTTGATCGGGGAACTGCATTCTTGCCTCTACAGTCTTTGAATTTGCGGCGTTCCAATCGTCGATTGCCCTCATTGCATCGCGATTACCAGACCACGCATGGTCTGTCTCGTCTTCGGCCCTTCGCTTGTATGAGCTAGCAACATCAATAAGATTTCTGGAGACAAAGATGACTCGTGCGGAGGGAAAACGATCAAAGACTTGCCCATACTTGGTGTAAAGTTTGGGAATTTTATCTCCAATAACAACACTGCGGGACCATTTAGCGCGGAGAGAATCGTAGAGGGATTTGTAGAAGTCTAAGTGCTCGTAAAACGTATCTCCCTTTTCTGCAAGGAAAAAGCGGCGCTCCTCAAATAGCTCCGGTAACAGGCCGCCGCCTGAAAGGAAACGGGAGATGTACCTCTCCATACCAATGGAGATCTCTGTATGTGCATTCAGGAGCTGCACGAGTGCCGAGGTCCCAGAACGTGCGCAGCCGCAAACAAAGAGGAATCGTCGCACTACTATGTCCTCATCGGCGGTAGAAAAACACTCGAAATCCAGGGATATCTGTGACCACGGATAGGTTCGTCGGGCCAGTTAACCCGCTGCTTAGTGGTGTTTACGAATTTATTCCAGCCACTGAGCGCACATGATCCCGCATAGGATAACGATAACCTCGTACGGAAGAGCAAGTATAAGTAGTTCGCGCGGTCCGACATAATATTGACGAAGGATTTCTCTCGAGCGTCGTTTGTTGGCATCCGTAGGCCATCTCCTAGGTCGTCTGAGGGGAATGCGTCAATCAGTTGCAATTCGGGGATGTTGGTAGACGGGTGCCTTGAGTTCGGGTGCTCCAATGCCAATGCGCTTGCGGGATGGGTCACCCAAGCACGCGGGGTTGCAGTTGGGCGCGAGGCAACTTAGGCAGCTTGGGAAAAAGAATCTTGGTGCTTAAGTAAATGCTGCCCGGTGCGGGACGTGCGCAAAGCGGCATGAGGAAACAGGGCGGAGCGCCCGTTTATGATCTCGACTACGGTTGTACTGATTGGGTTGCCGGGTATTCTTCCCAATGTAGTGGATACCCTTCGGCCGGAGCTTGCAGGGCCGCGGGACTCAATCGAGTTCCACGACCAGCAACTCGTTGGCTTCGAGATTCGCGCTTAGCGTGCGGCCTTGTAAGGATACATCTTCATCGCCGCTGCGCCACCGCAGCGTTTCCTTCATCTTGGCCTGGTATGCTGGGTAATTGCTGGCGATTATGGCGCGAGCGCGCTCGAGATCGACCGCCATGAAGGCTGGTGGCGCTAGGCACATCGGACAGCCAGAAAACTCGCGTCTGAGGTTGCCGCCATTCGTCAGATCGGCGCGGATGCGCACGAACACGTTGTCGCTTGCCCGGTAATGGATAGCCCGGATGGAGCTGCTGGACAGGCCAGAAGGCAAAGTGAATCTAGCAACATGCTTCGCTGCGGACATCTCAGGGCTGAAGCTCGAAACGATCAGCGCCGCTTTGCCGATTCCAGTGAATGTCGCCGCTAGTGATTCCGTCCCGCCCGTCTGGCGACCGCCGCTGCCGTTCTCCGGATGCAAAAGGAAGACGTGGGCGCCGGTGTAATGATCCAGGATGAGACGCAAGAAGCCCGCGCCGTTCAGGAATTCCATGTTGCCCATCTGAATGACGCCGCCCCAATGGAATACGCGTCGCGGGTGCAACTTCTGCCACAAACCCATTAGAGTTTGGAATTGCCAGCTCGCCTGCGCCGCCGCAGGATCAGCCGCGCCGGCGCCTAGACCGAATGGCTGATCCATTAGGCCGAATTGGTGGATTTCGGCGATTGTACCTGCCGGCAGTCGGGCGTAGGAATCGACCGCTCGTTCAACTGCGGCGGAAGGCCACGGGTTGGGTCTGTTCAGGAAGGCATGCAGGCTTCGGGGGACATCACTGACGGTAAGGCGGTGTGCACTTGCGTAGCGGAGAAAATCCGCTGTGCTGTAGTTGCAGGTAGCCACCCTGCACTCGCCCAGGCCAGTAAACTCTCCTGGACCGAGGGCGGCGCCCGGCAGAACTGTATGCAATCCGCGGTCAGTGGCCTCATAGAGCGCGAAGAAATCCTCAGACGAGCCGTCAAAGCTCGCTTTTTCGTCGTATTCGACTCCGGTTTTGAATGATACGGCGGAAGCCGCGCTGCCGAGGTAGGCTTTCAGATCACTGGCAAAATGGCTTATCACTTCAGTCCATATCCGAAGATCCGCCGGCGGCGATCGATCGCCCCAATTGCCGAATTCGGGCGCACGCGCAAGGTCGGAAGGGACATTTTCGAGTGCCAGAGTGATGTCCTGCGGGCGGTATCCGACCGCTAGATACGGCTTGAGGCGACGCTCGATGAGTTCCGGCCGAAATCTCAGGGAGCCGTCGGCGGATCGGACGACATAGTCCATGGAACGGATGCCGAGGTTATTGTCCCAGGAGGCCTCGGGCTGCCTCAGCCAGTCTTCGCGGTATCCGCCCAGGAACCGGTTGATCGTGAAACTGTCGACGAAGGGGATCTCCCGGGCAGCGCCTGGCTTTCTCCGGTAGGGGAAGTCGATGTCAGATCCCAGCAGATATTCGGGAATCTCGATCAGATGCAATCCGATCAGATGCCCCTGAAGCTGTGTACTTCGATAGAACGGCTGAAGAATACCGAGGTCTGCCGGCGCCTCTGCGGCGAGGGCGCTGGCCAACCCCATCGGAATGATCAGCGCGATGGCCGACCAAGTCCGCCCGAGCCACTTCATCGTCGCACCAATTCGCGGAAATTTCCGGACGTTGGTCGACTCCTCGGTCGGCGAGCCCCACACATTTCCGGCAGTGACGGCGGAGGCTGGCAGGATAGATTGAACCATGGTTTCTAAAGTCGAAGAATAAGCGATTTCTGGTTCAGGAGTTCCTTCACGCCGTTTTGTTCCCCCTTCGCATTCGCAGCCGTCGCTCAAGTTTCGAGGTCTCTCGCTCGATTACATCGACTCGCGGTCATCTGTATCTGAATCAACAGTCGCCTCGAGTCTCGAGCCCTCGGCACGACCCTTTTTTAATTTGTTCCGACCTCGTCTTCAATACCCCCCCAATCATCTGCTGTCTAAAATAATGATATAAATCATTGTATTAAGGTAAATCTAAACCAGCGTCTTAGGCAGTAGCGACTTTGACTTCCGGAAGGCACATGGGCAATATATTGCCGCATTCTACGTAGGAGAGAAATCCAAATGCATTTTCGCGCACGCGGCCAAGTGGTCCAGGTCATTCGTACTACATACGACAAAGGCTCGAAGAAGGGCAAAAGCGAAATCGTGGGACGGTTGGTCAAGGCCAATCCACAGATCACCGAAGCTCTCGAGGCGGCGCTTACCCCTGAGGAACGCAAGGAGGTAGCGATTTGGATTGGGGGCCATGCCACCACTGAGCGACTCAAGAGAGAGCTCGCGGTGCGTACTTTATCCGAGCAGCTGGCACTCGCCGAAGAGTGGTTTGCAGATCAAAAAGGCGATGATGCTCGTGTTTTGGCAGCCACGCTTATTCCGGCGTGGGCGCAGCTTCGCGTCGCCTTAAAACGAAACGGCCTTGTTGAATAAGTTTCCGCTTCTCGAGGCGATAACAGCCGCGCCGTCGGGTTTGCGATCAGCGTCGCTTAATGAACTCTCGCTGCAACACGACTGCGTAACAGTTATGCAAGGGCAAAGGTAATGGAGACGGAACTCGAATCCGAAGCGACAGTATCCACGTCGCTTCGAGCGCTGGCGGCAATAGCGTCACGTCTTGGATTGGACGTCAGCGTTGATCAATTGCGGCGACGCTTTGCGCTGCAGTCAGGAGAACCTAACACTCCGACGCTTGTCGCCTTGGCACGGGAGCTCGGTCTCGAAGCCAAATCTCTGCACATGACGTTCCAAGAACTGCCGCGCGTCGGCCGCTCTCTACCCGCGATATTACGCGCGAAAGACGGGGGCGCCCTGATATTGGAAGAAGCGCGCTCAGATCCCGCCAAGGGCACGGTTGCGGTCATCCGAGATCCCAGCGCCGACGACGACGTCTTGCTCGCCATTGATGAGTTGCACCTCGCCGAAGTTTGGGAAGGAGAGGCGATCCTCATCAAACGCCGTCATTCTGCCGCCGACGAACAACAGCCCTTTGGAATGCGCTGGCTCGTAGGTCAGGTAGTGAAGGAGCGCAAGCTATTTCGTTACATCGTAGCAGCGGCTTTCGTTAGTACGATTTTTGCCATCGCGCCCCCCTTCGTTTTCAGAATCGTGCTGGATAGGGTGCTAGTACACAATTCCTATCCGACCCTAAATATTCTTGTCGGCGCGATTGTGATTTTGCTCGTCTCTGAAACCGTCCTAACATATCTGCGAAATATCCTCACGGAATCTGTAAGCACACGGATTGACGGGCGAATCAGTTTGCTCGTCGAGGAACGGCTCCTCAAGCTGCCGATGGATTACTTCGAGCGCACACCGACCGGCCGCATCCTGTCCAAGCTCAACAACATTTGGCTAATTCGACACTTCCTAACTGGGCAACTTTTCGGTGTGTTTCTTGATGCCGTGCCGCTGCTCGGACTGATTCCCTTGATGCTGTTTATTCAATGGCAATTGGCGCTCATGGCGTTGTCGTTGGCGGGCATCATTGCGTTGATCGTCCTGATATTCATCAAGCCGATGCGCCGGGCGTTTCACAAGGTGGTAGTTGCGGAGCAGGCTAAGAACACGCATCTCACCGAGACGATATATGGGATGAAAACAGTCAAGTCATTGGCATTGGAAGGACGTCGTCGGCGCGAATGGGACCATCGCGTCGCCGATCAAGTCAGTGCTCGACACGCCTTCGGGCTTGTGGCGAACTATCCGAAGACACTCACGCTACCCTTTGACCGTTTGATTTATTCCGGTTGCTTGGCGGTAGGCGCCTATATGGTGCTCGCTCAGCAGACGAGCACGATTGCGCCTGGTGTGTCGTCGATCTTTACTATTTCAACTATCACTCCAGGCGAATTGGTGGCCTTTGCAATGCTCTCGATGCGGCTTGGTGCACCTCTGGTGAAAATCGCGCAGCTCCAGATGGACATGGCAGAGGTGCGAGGGGCGGTTCTTGAGGTGGCCTCGGTCGTAAACGTTACTCCGGAAGCTGCCCGCACTAATGGTCTACGTCTGCCGATCAAGGGCGAGGTATCTTTCAAAGGCGTGCGCTTTCGATACTCACCGGACGCACCTTTTGCTCTAGAGGACGTCAGCTTTACGGTGCCAGCTGGAACAATGCTCGGCATCATGGGGCGCAGCGGCTCGGGCAAGACTACCGTGACGCGCCTGTTACAGTCCTTAAACTCGAACTATGAGGGCATGATCAAGATCGACAGCATGGATTTGCGCGAAATCGACCTTATGCATCTGCGCACGCATATTGGTGTCGTGCCGCAGGAAAATTTCCTATTCTCCGGTACGATTCGCGAGAACATCTCAATGGCAAAGACGGATGCAAGCTTTGCAGACGTCGTTCGCGCCGCGCAGTTGAGTGGTGCAGAGGAGTTCATCGAGCAGTTACCGCGCGGCTACGATACTGAACTGCAGGAGGGTGGCACCAATCTCTCTGGCGGTCAGCGCCAGCGACTCGCTCTGGCGCGCGCCCTCATTATTGACCCTCCTGTCCTTATTCTTGATGAAGCTACCAGTGCGCTTGATGCGGAGAGCGAGGCCATCGTCAACGCCAATTTGAAGCGTATGGCAAAGGGGCGGACCGTACTGTCCATTTCCCACCGGCTGTCGATGCTTGTGGAGTGCGATGCCATCATAGTGCTGGAGCGCGGCAAGGTCTATGACATGGGAACGCACGAGGAGCTGCTGCGGCGCTGCGACATTTATAAGCACATGTGGCATCAGCAGAACCGTCATCTTGATCCTCGTGCTGCGGACATGCCGTTCGTTGCCCGTGGTGGTGCTCGATGAATTTGTTGCTCACCGGCCCGAAGAGGGCTCTTGCGCTGCATCGCCAAACAGAAGGCGTCGGGGAATTGATCGGTGCATTCGAGTCTGACACGGTCGGGGTGTTCCAGCGCACTGCGCCCGTGCACGAACATATAGTTCTTCACGTGTTCGTGATCTTGATCTCAGTTGTGGTCCTGCTCTCATGCATCGTAAAGCTCGATCGCGTCGTCACCAGCGTGGCAGGGATCATTAAGACATCGGGTGGATCAATCTATGTATCGCCACTGAATCCTTCGGTGGTTCGGAAGGTAAATGTAAAGGTTGGCCAAGTCGTGAAGAAAGGTCAGGCGCTCGCGACTCTAGATCCGACCTTTACCCAAGCGGACCTGCTACAGATGCAGGAGCACATGGCGAGTGACCAAGCGACGGTCGCTCGCGAAGAAGCCGAGGTCGCGATCCGTCCGTACAAATTTTCAACGACGGACCGATACCAGTCGATTCAGGGCGGAATCTACCTGAAGCGTCAGGCGCAGTATCATTCCGACCTTGCCAGTTTCGACAGCCAGATTGCGAGTGCCTTAGCGCAGATGGCGCAAGCCCAGTCCGATGCGGTGAAGTATAAGGACAGACTTAAGTTTGCGAGCGATGCCGAAAACGTATATTTGCCGCTACTTGACAAGGGCTATGTGTCGAAATTGCAGGTGCTTACAGCCTCCGATGCGCGTACGGAAATGAGCCGCCTCATGGCGGATGCTCGGAATCAGATCGATCAGTATCGCGAGACAGCGGCTTCCCTTAAGGCTCAAAGGGAGTCCTATATCCACAAATGGTTCTCTGACACGGCCGCCCAACTGGTGCTGGACCGCAACGACTTGGATCTGACGCGCGATAGCCTGGACAAGGATCAGAAGCTGCAAGATCTGACCAGCCTTAATTCGCCGACGGACGCCATCGTATTGAAGGTCGGCAAGCTGTCTGCGGGTTCGGTGACGGCTGGTCAGGGCGCAGATACGATTACGCCGGGAACCGATCCGCTCTTCACACTGGCGCCGATGGACGCACCCGTGGAGGCGGAGATCGACGTTGCCACTACGGACGTTGGCTTTATTGCAGTCGGAGATCCTGTCCAACTGAAACTCGATAGCTACTCGTACACGCTGTATGGCCTGGCCAACGGCGTCGTCAAGAGCATCAGCGAAGGCTCATTTTCGGAAGATGACAACAACACGCCGGTGGCCCCGTATTTCAAGGTGAGGGTGAGAGTCACGGCGCTGAAGCTGCATGACGTACCGGCGGACTTCAGACTGATTCCAGGCATGACGCTAGAGGGGGACATTATGGTCGGAAGCCGCACGATCATGTCCTACTTGACGGAAACTCTGATGCGCCAGGGATCTGAAACCATGCGCGAGCCCGAATAGGGCGCACCCAGCGGCCCTACACAGGATACTGCACTGCCTGTGACCGGTTTCAGCTGGGCCCGCACTGCAGAGTTAGCGAGGCCGCGCGGCCTGTTTGTCCGATGTTTATGCGCTTTGTCGTCTGTGATGCACCTTCAAAATGACAAATAAAAAGCCATCGCTCACACATTTGCAGCGGCTCGAGGCGGAGTCGATCCACATCATGCGCGAGGTCGCCGCGGAGGCGCAGAAACCCGTCATGCTGTATTCGATGGGCAAGGATTCTTCCGTCATGGTGCATCTGGCCCGCAAGGCATTCGCCCCCGCAGTACCCCCATTCCCATTGATGCACGTCGATACGACTTGGAAATTTCGCGCGATGTACGAATTTCGTGACTGCGTGGCGCAGGACTCGGGAATGGAGCTAATCGTGTATCAGAACCCTGAGGCGAAGGCGCGGGGAATTAATCCATTCGAGCATGGGTCGCAGCTGCATACGGACATGTGGAAAACCGAGGGCCTGAAGCAGGCGCTCGATCTGCATGGTTTCGATGTCGCCTTCGGGGGAGCGCGCCGCGACGAGGAGGCGAGCCGTGCGAAGGAGCGGGTATTCTCTTTCCGTTCCGCAAACCACCGCTGGGATCCGAAGAACCAGCGCCCGGAATTGTGGCAGCTCTACAATGCGAAAAAGTCCAAGGGTCAAAGCATCCGGGTGTTCCCGATATCCAATTGGACGGAGCTCGACATCTGGCACTACATTCATCTGCAGGCCATTCCGATTGTGCCATTGTATTTTGCCGCTCCGCGCCCGACGGTCCGACGTGATGGTCTCCTCTTGATGATAGACGATGAACGATTTCCCCTGCGGCAGGGCGAGACGCCGGTTATGCGCTCGATTCGTTTTCGCACGCTCGGTTGCTATCCGCTGACGGGTGCGGTCGAGAGTGACGCCGCCACGCTTCCCGATGTTATTCAGGAAACGCTGCTCACAACGACCTCCGAGCGTCAGGGTCGTGCGATCGATCATGACCAGACCGCCAGCATGGAGAAGAAAAAGCAGGAGGGCTATTTCTGATGGATTCCGGCCATCAGCGGGACGGCTATCAGGCGCAAGCGCTGATCGCGCAGGATATTCACGCCTACCTGCTGCAACACCTGCATAAGAATATGTTGCGCTTCATCACCTGCGGAAGCGTGGATGACGGCAAATCGACCCTGATCGGACGCCTGCTCTACGATTCGAAAATGATTTATGAGGATCAGCTCGCGGTGCTTGAAGCGGATTCGAAGCGGGTCGGTACGCAGGGCCAAAATATCGATTTCGCATTGCTGGTTGACGGCCTTGCGGCCGAGCGCGAGCAGGGCATAACCATCGACGTTGCCTATCGCTTCTTCTCCACCGAGCGGCGCAAATTTATCGTGGCCGACACGCCCGGCCACGAACAGTACACCCGGAACATGGTCACGGGGGCCTCCACGGCGGATCTCGCCGTCATCCTGATCGACGCCCGCAAAGGCGTGCTGACTCAGACGCGTCGCCATTCCTTCCTCGTTCACCTGATGGGCATTCGTCACCTCGTGCTGGCGGTCAACAAGATGGATCTGGTTGACTATGATCAGGGCACATTTGATGCGATCGTCACTGATTATCGAAGCTGCACCGACGGGATTGGCATTACTGACTATCTCGCCATGCCGATTTCGGCACTCGTGGGCGACAACATCTCGACTCGATCCAGCAATATCCCGTGGTACAGCGGTCCGTCGCTGATCGAGCACTTGGAAACCGTCCCTGTTGAAGTCGACGCCGAGCAGACACAGCCGTTTCGGATGCCCGTGCAACGGGTCAACCGGCCTAACCTCGATTTTCGCGGCTTTTCTGGCTTGATTTGTGCGGGCTCGATCAAGTCGGGTGAGCGGCTTCGTGTGCTGCCCTCCGGTACGCTGTCTGGGGTGAGCCGTATCCTGACGCCCGACGGCGACGCGCTTCAGGCGATCGCCGGGCAGTCCGTTACGATTTGCCTCGAGGACGAAGTCGATTGCTCGCGTGGTGACGTGCTCGCCGCCGCCGATGCGCCCCCACAGGTTGCGGACCAGTTCGAGGCGACCATTGTGTGGATGGCTGAGGACCCCATGTTGGCCGGCCGACCCTATTGGCTGAAATTGGGCACGCAGACCGTGAGCGCGACGATTCAACCGCCCAAGTACCAGATTAACGTCAATACGATGGAGCACTTGGCGGCCAAGACGCTGACCTTGAATGCGATCGGCGTGTGCAATCTCGCAACGGATCGGCCGATCGTCTTTGAGAGCTATGAGGAGAACCACGATCTCGGCGGTTTCATCCTCATCGACAAGCTGAACAACGCGACCGTCGCCGCCGGCATGCTGCACTTTGCACTCCGGCGCAGCCAGAACGTCCACTGGCAGGCACTTGATATCAGCCGCGAAGCGCGTGCGCTCCTGATGAATCAGAGGGCGGCGGTTCTATGGTTTACGGGGCTCTCGGGGTCAGGCAAGTCGACGATTGCCAACCTCGTCGAGAAAAAACTGCACCGCATGAATCGGCACACCTTCCTGTTGGACGGCGACAACATCCGCCACGGCCTTAGCCGCGATCTTGGTTTCTCCGACGCCGACCGTGTGGAGAACATTCGCCGCGTGGGTGAGGTGGCCCGACTCATGACGGATGCCGGTATCATCGTCGTCACCGCATTCATTTCGCCGTTTAGTGCAGAGCGGAAGATGGTGCGGGACATGATGCAGCCGGGAGAGTTCATCGAGGTCTATATCGATACGCCATTGGCAGAGGCCGAGCGGCGCGACGTAAAGGGGCTGTACAAAAAAGCGCGCGCTGGACTACTCGCGAACTTCACGGGGATCGCGAGCCCCTACGAGCCGCCGAGCGCGCCCGATATTCGCATTGATACCACCAAGATGTCCGCCGCAGAGGCCGCAACCTTGATCGTGGAGCATCTGATCGGACCCGGCTAATTGGGAAGTGCGCGCGCGAGCCCGACTTATCAGTGCCTCAGTGATTGTTCCCGTGAGACTGAGTGGCGATGTGCAGCTCGATCGTCGTCTTGCCCCCATTCATGCGGATCACAGTATTGGGGCCATGGCCGCTGATGTCGTGGGCGCTCGCCATGAAGGGGAGCGAATTTCCGTCGACAAACAGGTGATCTTGGCCGGAGACAAAGTTCTTGATGACGTGCTGGCCGCCCTTTTCCTGTCGGAGGAAATCAACGGGCTTGGCACCGCTGCTGCCGTGGCTGCTGCTGCTGCTGACGCTGCCATGAGCGCTGCTTCCGCTTACCGTGGTGCTATGGCCCGACCTGGTGCCTGGGTGTGTCGAGCCCGAGCCGCCCACAAACCCTGTGCTCGCTCCAAGCAGCGAATCTTGGCCGTACGGAAGGACGATTACGCGCTCCTGGCCGCCTGATTGAAAGACTTCCATCGTGGCGCCGGCGATCGTGGCCGTGCCGAATGCGCCGGTTACGGTCGCGTGACCTTGTTCGTTGATGACGTAGTTGCCGGTGCTGCCGAGGTGAATGGTGTCATGGCCGGAGGCACCATATTGATTGATCACGCCACCGTGGTTGAGCGTAAGCGTATCGTGGCCACTGCCGACGACGATCGTGCCCTTGCCTTCGATGTGGATCCGGTCGTTGCCGTTACCCGCGATAACCGTACCCCGGCCAAAAACGGTAATGTCTTGATTGCCGCTACCAGGAATACTGATCGTGGTGCCCACTGTTTCTCTCCCCGATCCCAGCCGCTGACGCCGGGAATTTCATTAATGGCTCAACTTGACAGGCGACCTGCAATGCAAAAAGCCTGCCAAGTCGAAAAATCATTCCGAATCGGAAAATGTCACTGATTTAATACCATTTCTCTACTTCGGTTTTATTACGCCGTCCTGGGGTCCTCGCACCGGCGCGGCGCAACGCGCGAATGCGCGCACTTTTTTGGATCATATTGTCAAATCGTCTGGCTTCTAGGCGCCCTAAAACCATCGCGCGGCTGAATTACGTCTGCATTGCTCGCTAGTCTTCGCGTGCTTAATGCCATCGCGATGACTTCGTGATAAGTTGTTCATAGTTAATGAATTGACGGCTTCCGCCAGTCTCTAAAACAGCGAATGGGGCGGAAGCTTGCGGATATTCATCCCAAGCTGAACGCGCACATGACTTTTGATCCATACACGCTTTTTCGCCCGCGGCGCGGGCCGGCACTTTTCGTGATCGCGACGCTCATCAGCGTGTCCGCGGGTCCACCCTCATTCTCGGATCCGATGTCCGATACATTCCAGCCCGACGTGTTTCGCACGCGCCCCGCGCTCCGGCAACGCACGACCGGACTCACGGACCCCTATGCGATTGACTGCAAGATGCCCGTGGGCACGCTGTCACTCGCGCAGGCGGTGGCAATCGCGTTGTGCCGGAACCCTACGACGCGCAGCGCCTGGGCGGCCGCGCATCAGCAGGCTGCGGCGCTGGGCAGCGCCGAGAGTGCCTGGCTTCCCACTATCACGGGTACGGACTCAGAGATCCGGACGTTTGGGCCACACGTGGACGTTACCGGCCAATCGATTAATGCAGATCAGAATTCGAACGATGCCGCGGTCAATCTGACCTGGGTTTTGTACGATTTCGGCGGCCGCACCGGAAAGATCCGCAGCGCACGCTACCTGTTGGACGCGGCAGCGGAAACCGCGAACTACACCGTTCAACAAACCGTATTCAACACGGTTCAGGCTTACTACGGCGTCATCTCTGGCAATGCGGCGCTCGCGGCCGCCAAGACCGCAGAGGAGGCGGCAAGGTACAGCGTCGAGGCCGCGCGGGCACTGCAGTTGGGCGGCGCCACCGCGCTGGGAGATGTGTTGCAGGCCGAAACCGCCTATGACCAGGCGGTGCTCGCGACCGTGCAGGCTGAGCAGACGGCCAAGACCTCGATCGCCACGCTCGCCGTTACCATGGGGCTGCTGGCTGATGAGCCGCTGAGACTCGATGCGGCGGAGCCCGTGCCTTCCGAGGTGCCGGCACTGACGGCTCGCATGACGGACCTGATGGCGGAGGCGATGCGGCAGCGTCCTGATCTTTCCGCGGCGCTGGCACAGCGCGACTCGGCGGTGGAGGACATCACGGTTGCTCGCGCAGTCGGCCGCCCGTCCATCGCGATCACGGGCGGGCATGACCACACTGACGCCCAGGGCGTGCCGCTCCAAAGTTCTAGCCAGATTGGCATCCAGCTCACGGTGCCGATTTTCACCGGTTTCAGCGTGGGATATGGCGTTCGTAATGCGCAGGCCGTGCTCGAAACCCGTGATGCGAATGCCGAACAGGTTCGTCTCACCGTGTCGCAGGCGGTCTGGGACGGCTACTACGCGCTCGAATCAGCCAATAAGCAGCTGGCAGCGACTGCGACATTGATCACGACGGCAGATAAAAATCAGGAAGTCGCCCTCGGCCGCTATCAGGCGGGTGTCGGCAGTATCCTCGACGTGCTGACGGCCCAGACGGCTGCGGCGAGCGCGGCCCAGGTGCGCATCACCGCGGAACTCAACTGGGAGGTGTCGCGTGCGCAGCTGGTGCTCGCGCTCGGCCGGCTTTATGGCTCCGAGCCGCTGACCACGGGTGCGCCCCTGCAACTGCCCTAGGCGGCGTGACGCTCGCCTGCTGCGGCTTTCGGAGCTCGCGACCGCAGGGCTGGGCGTCGCCCCGCGATAACGATGTACTGTCGTGCGGCCCTACCGACATCAAGTGAGCATTGGAATTACATGCGCAAAGGAATCGTTCTCGCCGGAGGAACCGGCACCCGGCTGCATCCGGTCACGTATGCGGTCAGCAAGCAATTGCTGCCGGTCTATGACAAGCCGATGGTGTACTACCCGCTGTCGACCCTGATGCTCGCCGGCATTCGCGACATCCTGCTGATCACGACGCCCACGGATCTGCCCGCATTCCAACGTCTGCTCGGTGATGGCAGCCGATGGGGCCTGGCGCTGAGCTACGCCGAGCAGCCCCGGCCCGAGGGCTTGGCACAAGCATTTATCATCGGCCGAAGCTTCGTCGGTGCGGACCCTGTCGCCCTGGTGCTGGGTGACAACCTCTTTTATGGTCAGGGGCTTTCCGAGCAGCTGCAAAAAGCGGATGCACGCCGCGAAGGGGCGACGGTCTTTGTCTATCATGTAAAAGATCCCCAACGTTACGGCGTAGTGCACTTCGATGCGGAAGGCCGGGCACTGGGAATAGAGGAAAAACCACGCGAGCCCAAATCGAACTACGCGGTGACAGGACTCTATTTTTACGACAATGCAGTGCTCGATGTGGCGGCCACTCTTACGCCTTCGCCGCGGGGTGAGCTCGAGATCACTGATGTAAACCGGAAGTATCTCGAGCGCGGGGAATTGCATGTGGAGCTTTTCGGCCGCGGCACCGCCTGGCTTGATACCGGCACGCATGAGTCACTGCTGCAGGCCTCGATGTTTATCGAGGCCATCGAAAATCGTCAGGGGTGGAAAGTGTGCTGTCCGGAGGAAATCGCCTTTCGCAGCGGGTTCATCAATGCCGAACAGCTCGAAAAGCTGGCACAGCCGCTGCGCAAGAGCGATTACGGGGCCTATCTCCTCAGCCTGCTGCGCGAACGGGCGTAATAATGGAACTGGAGCCGACCCGACTGCCCGAAGTCGTGTTGATCAAGCCTCGCATCTTCGGCGATGCACGGGGATTTTTTTTCGAAACCTGGCAAGAGCGGGAATTTGCGGCGGCCGGCATCACCATGCCCTTCGTACAGGACAACCACAGCCATTCGACTCTGCACACGCTGCGCGGACTGCATTTTCAGGTCGAGCAGCCGCAGGGAAAGCTGGTGCGCGTGACTCGGGGCAAGGTGTTCGATGTCGCCGTCGATATCAGGCGCAGCTCACCGCGCTTCGGGCAGTGGGTCGGCGTCGTACTGAGCGATGCGAATCATCACATCCTCTGGGTGCCCCCGGGCTTTGCACACGGCTATCTCGCTTTGAGCGAGGAAATCGACTTCCTCTATAAATGCACGGATTACTACGCCCCGCAGCATGAGCGCGCGATCCGCTGGAATGATCCGCATCTTGGGGTGGAATGGCCGTTACCCGCAGGTATTGCACCGATCCTCTCGGGCAAGGACGCGAGCGCACCTTTGTTCGGGCAAGCCGAATCGTATCCGTAGGCCGGGCGTTAGAAGCCGCGAGCGCGCATCACAGCGCGAATCCATGTCCGAGTGCCCGGTACCCGCGCTCGAGACACCACAGCGCCGACTGAAAAACGTCGCCGGCGGCGCCTTGGGCCACGATCTCACACGTAATGCTCCGCGCATCCTCCGGTAGATTCGCCGTCACCCAAAGGCGTTGCCAACGCTCCCGAGACTTTAGGTCCGCGGTCCACATCGCGACCGAGGCAAATCCCGGGAGGAGCGCTTCGATCTGCCGGCCACGGAATCCTTGCGGAATTCGCACCCACACGGAGAACGCAAACGGCCCGCCGGAGGCGATCGGCAGGTGCGCGCCGTAAACCGACGTCGGCCCTGCCGTTTCCAGCCTGTGTTCCAGCATGACGCCGGAAGCAAGCGTCGGCTCATCGAGCGCGCGGATGGCCGGAGGCGCTTCGCCAAACCATTGGCACGTGCCTTCGGCGGCGGCGCTCGAGATCAGGTTGTCGATGGGCGTCTTGGGCGGATCGGCGCCGCGCCACAGGCGATAGGCTTCGGCGCAAACCTGGATCCATTCTTCCACCGGTGGGCGGGGACCACTGCCGTCATGCGTGCCGAAGCGACTCAGGAAGCCACGCAACAGCTGAGAAGAGACGCGCTCCACGGTACCGGGTTGATGTGCGGGGCCGGCGAGGCTCACCCAAAGAAGGCAGTTGGGCCCGTAGTTCTGCATCTGCGCGGCCACATCCTGAATGATGGCCATGTCCGCTTTGCCCCTGAAAACAAACAATTTTCGCCCACGCGTCAAGTCGCGTATCAGGTGATCCCTGAGAAAGCGCATCTTTTCGAGCTGCGCCATGCGTGTCGCTTCACGGTCATCCTGGCCGCCGTATCGATCGGAGTGCGCCTCGATCGAGAAATGGTGTGACTTCACCCAGTACTCCCGGCGCGGCCCCACTTCATCGAGCCACAGGTCCTCGGGTTCCCCCAGTGGCTGGAAGCGGCCCCGCAAGAGCGCAGCAACCCCCGCGGCATTACAGAATGCGAACCGGAAAAGACCAAATGGCTCGAGGCCCACCGCCCGCTGAATGACTCCCAGGTCGCAGTTCTCGCCCAGACTCTCGAATAGTTGCAGCAGCCGCGGAATGTCAAAGCATTCTTGGGCGGTGGCGATTTGCCCGCTCATTACCTCTCCCCCGACTCATGTGATTATCGCCAATCCCGCCAGGGACACTCAATGGAATCCCAAGCCGCATTGACGATGCTGCAATTCAACGGCCGCAGTTATGTCGGAACGATGTCGCAGTAGTTGAAGCGCGGCGTGCGCATCACAGATTGACCTGCCTTGCAAGTAATCGCCTGACTGAAGATGGGGCCAGCATAGACGAACGAGTGATATTCGCCGTACTCGCCGCACGGATCGGCGCTTTCTGGAAGATCGCGCAGCAGGTCATGGTCAATTTCCCGGCCGGCGAACGAGGCATCGATGGCATGCGTGTCGACGCATGCCAGGATCGCCTTGAATCCGAGGCCAATGAAGGTGCGCACGAGCTCCTCGGTGTCGCGCTTCCAAAGAGGGTACAGGCCCTGCATCCCGGCTTCGGCCAGGAGCCTATCCCGATACTGCCGTACGTCTTCAAGAAACAGATCGCCGAAGGCGATCTTCATGATTCCTTGCGCCTTGAATTGGCCGAGGGTCTCTCGCATGCGCGCCTCGTAGATCTCATTGCTGCAATCCTTCGGGATTTGCATGACGTATAGGGCGATTCCCAAAGAATCGGCTTGCTGCTCGAGAAGCATGCGCCGAACTCCATGCATGCTGATGCGGTCGAATTCCTCGGTCACCGTCGTCCAAAGCGCCGCGATTTCATACTTACGCGACGCGAGCAGGTGGTACGCCGCCATCGTACTGTCCTTGCCTCCGCTCCAGGACAGAACTATCCGCTCCTTGATGATCGGTCTGCGCGCTCGCTCCGTACCCGTCTGAATGGGAACAATCGTTTGCGAAGCCTTGCAGTCCCTCAGGTCTTGCGTGTTCATAGAAACATGCGATTCGGTGTTTTAGACGGGCGCATGAATTATCGAACAGCCTGGCCGCCCCTTAAAGGCTCGCGCGCCAGCGGAGGGAAGCGCGAATGCGCCGCTCACCAACACTACGGCGCGAGGCCACGGGACATACGGCGGCACAATACTCGTTTCCACACCCGTCGCCGCGAAGTGCGCGACCCACATGGATGAAATAGCGGCTTCGATCCTTGATAGTTTGCGACAGCAACGGCCATGCTACAGGGTGCGCCATCCTTCGGGAACACGATGACAATTAAAGTCGATACCTCGGGCGGCGTCGCGATGATCGAGATCGCGCGGCCGCAGAAAAAGAATGCGCTGACGCTGGCGATGTACCAGGCAATGACAGACGCGGTCGCCGCCGCGATGGCTGACGCTTCGGTGCGCGCGCTCCTGATCGCGGGTCAGCCGGGAGTATTCACGTCGGGAAATGATTTGGAGGATTTCATGCACCGACAACCGGGCGGCGAGGACTCATCGGTGTTTCGCTTCATGCAAGTGCTCGCTGCCTGCGAAAAGCCAGTGGTGGCGGCCGTCACCGGATTGGCGATCGGCATCGGCGCGACCATGCTGCTGCATTGCGATCTGGTGTACGTCAGTGACTCGGCGCGCCTCGCGATGCCCTTCGTGTCATTAGGACTCGTGCCCGAGTTCGCCTCCAGCGTGCTATTGCCGCAACTCCTGGGTCATGCGAGGGCCGCCGAGAAGCTGTTGCTCGGCGAGACGTTGACCGCGACCGAAGCCGTAGAGTTTGGCATCGCAAATGCTGCATTACCGGCGAGTGACGTGCTGCCCCATGCGCGCAAGATAGCCGAGCGCTTCAATGCGCTCCCACCGGGCGCCGTACGCGACACCAAGCGCCTGATGCGCGCGGGCACGAGGAATCAGGTTGCCCGCGCGATGCAAGCCGAGGCCGCCATCTTCGCCGAGCGTCTAAAAAGCCCGGAGACCAAGGAGGCTTTCGAAGCGTTCTTCGCAAAACGCAGGCCGGATTTCAGTAAATTCTAAAATCGCAGATGCGATCCCCACCATGAAAAGTCGAGCATGATTACGAGTACACCCGCCCGCACGCTTAACGGCAGGACCTTGTTCATCACCGGCGCGTCGCGCGGTATCGGACTCGCCATCGCGACGCGCGCCGCGCGCGATGGCGCCAACATCGTACTGGCGGCGAAGACTACGCAACCAAATCCGAAATTGCCGGGGACGCTGTATACCGCCGCCGCTGAAATTGAGTCGGCCGGCGGACAGGCGTTGCCCGTGCCTTGCGATATCCGCGACGAGGTGGCAGTCCTTGCGGCCGTCGCAGCCGGCGTTGCGCGCTTCGGCGGCATCGATATCCTGGTGAACAATGCCAGCGCCATCAGCCTGACGCCGACGACGACAACACCGATGAAGCGCTTCGATCTCATGTTCGGCGTCAATGTGCGCGGCACCTATGCGTGTACGCAGGCGTGCCTCAGTGAGCTCATCAAGAGTGCGCAGGCCGGGCGCAACCCTCACATCCTGAACATGTCGCCGCCGCTGTCGATGCAACCGCACTGGTTTGCGCCGCACCTGGCCTACACCATGGCCAAATACGGCATGAGCATGTGCACGCTGGGGCACGCCGGCGAGTTCAGGCCGTATGGCATCGGCGTCAACAGTCTATGGCCGCGCACGGTGATTGCGACTGCGGCGCTGCAGCTGATTCCGGGCATTGACCTGAAGAAGTCCCGCAAACCCGAGATTCTCTCCGATGCGGCGTGGCTGATTCTCACGAGCGACGCCCGTACGACGAGCGGCAATTTCTTCATCGACGATACGCTGCTCAGGAAGCATGGCGAGACCGATTTTGAGCGCTATGCGGTGGTGCCGGGCACGCAGGACCTCATTCCGGATTTCTTCGTCGATTAGGGTGCGCGCTCTTCTGATGCGGCGAGTCAAGTCGCGCGGGGCAGCGGTTTCGTGCTGCGCATCGGTCTACGCAGCGCTTCCATGCCACGAAACTCCACGAAATTCGTGATCCGGGCCCAGAGATAATCGCCGAACAGAAAAGACTCGAAGCTGTCGGGGTCATCCATTGGCAGGGGACTAATTTCAGCGTCCGCGCGAGCCTCGTAGAAAAATGGGATCGAGTAGCGCTCATGCCCCACGCCAACGACGCGATGCTCGGTCGCCTTTATGCGGCCCGCACTCCAGCGTTCGAGGACTTGGCCAAAGTTGACCGCGAGCGCGCGATCGTCGGGTGGGACGTCGACCCACTGCTCATCGCGGGCGCGCGCTTGAAGTCCTGGTACACCGTCCTGCGCCAATAAAGTCATGAAACCTGAATCGGTATGCGGCGCCCCGATCAAATGGTGCCGCTCCTCACCCTGCGATACCCAGACACTGAGATCCTCGCACGTAGCAAGTTCTTCGGGACTGCGCACTGGATAACGCAGCAGGCGTAATGTAGAGAGCCCTTGGTGAAACGCACGGTCGAAGAATCGCTCGTTTAGCCCGAGGCCGCGCGCGATGGATTGCATGAGCTTGCTGCATAAGGCATCGAGCGCCCGGTAGTACGCCGCCACCGAGCTGCGCCAGCCGGGCAACATGATGTCCGCGGGCAGGGGTGTCATTTCGCGCAGGGGATCGTTCGGGTCCACGACAACCGCGCCGTAGGCGACGTCTGCGCCGATATCGATGCCTTCTTTGCTTGTGAGGTTTCTGGGCTGAACCGGAAACCAACCGCGATAGATATTTGGGTTGTGCGGTGCGAACTTTCGTCGCCATAGAGCGTGCAATACGGATGAGTCTAAGTGAAATATTCGGAGCAACTCGGCGCGTGACGCCCGGCCAGTGGGCACTTGCGCCGGTAGTCCCACAATACTCATAAATCCAATGTCGCCGGCGGCTCGCAGGATCGCGGCATCGGTCGCATCCCGCTCCTTGCACTCCGGCTGAAAGAGTGCACTGACGTCAACTATCGGGACGCGGGTGCGGGCAGCTGAGCTTAATGAGCGATCCACAAGGTCCTTCCGCAACTGCTAACCGGAGAATAATGCGGTCATCGGATGCATGCGCGACCATAGTGTCGTGTTTTCTGCGACGAAACCAATGAACGCGTCATAACGCTCGCTGCATGAGCACAATATCGACCCAGCGGCCGAACTTGAACCCGACTTGCCGGAACACGCCGACATGCACAAAGCCGAGTGCGGCGTGCAACCCGATGGAGCCAAGGTTCCTCGAGTCGCCGATTACCGCGAGCATCTGACGCCGCCCAAGTTGCTGACAGTCGGCGATGATTCGTCGCATCAGTTCACGGCCCACCCCCCGGCGTTGCGCATCGTGAGCAACGTATACCGAGGATTCGCAGGTGTAGCGATAGGCGGCGCGCGGCCGAAACGAACCCGCGTACGCGTAGCCCACTACGCGCCGGTCAACCTCGGCTACAAGGTACGGGGATTGGTGTGCGATGAGCGCATCGAATCGCTCGCGCATCTTTCCAACCGAGGGTGGCTCTTCTTCGAAGGTCCCGAGACCCGTGCGCACGTGGTGCGCGTAGATCGCCTGCACGGCGTCAATGTCATCGGCGGTGCATGCACGGATCTCCATGCATGGATTCTATCAATCGCCGAGCGTCTCGCTACGACCGTCCGTGAACTGCGCCTCCCAGTCCTTGCCGTCGAATGGCACGATCGAAAGATCCGCGAGCTCGACACCATCCAGGCAGCGCGCGTTGACGCTGTAGCCGTTCGGATGGGATCTCGGGACATAGAAGGACTTGATGCCGCACACGGAGCAGAAAAGATGCCGCGCGGTGCCGGTGTTGAACTGGTAATTCGTGAGAGCGTCGGCGCCCGCAACGAGTCGGAAGTTCGACTTCGGTACGATGAGATGCAGATAACCGGACTTGCTGCAGATGGAGCAGTTGCAGTCCGAGACGCGCAGGTTCACAGGCGCGGTGACTTCGAACCGCACTTGACCGCAATGGCAGCCGCCCGTTCGGGTGATCAAGCGCGAGTGCTCGTGCACCATCGGCGCGCGCGGTGAGACAGGCGCCGATCAGCCGGATCGGGCGCTGTAAGCTTCCATCAAGAGGCCCGTGCCGCCCTGCGAGACATGGGCGACGACGGCGGTGCGGCGGTGCACCTTCGTAATCGCTCCCAGGTCGATCGCGAAGGAGAGCACGACTTGCTCGCCTTTGCGCAGACCGAGATTGGTCGTCTCGATGAAGACACCAGTGGCGCTCAGATTCACTGCCCTGCAAAGCCTTCTGCGGCCTTGGGGCACAGTGATATAGACAGTTGTACGGGCACGGTGCCTCGTATGCAGGCGGCGTTCCACAATCGACCCCTTACCCATGTAGGTTTTATTTAGTTGTACTGGCCGAACGTCCCTAGTATGCCGTGAGTTGACCCATCGGCGGGAGCTACTCGACTTAATTTTTCTGAATGTGATCTCCAGCACGGATCAGAATCGCTGGCGAGGCGTAGCTGACCTGGCGGCGCCGGTTATGACAGTGTGAGAAAACTCTGAATTTCCCTGCCGAAGCTCTTGATGTCGATCAGAAAGGAGTCATGTCCTTCGATACAGGGCAGCGGCGCAAAGCGGGTGGCGATGCCGGCTTCCTTGAAACTTCCCGCGAGGGTGCGTTGCTCGTCGATGGCAAAGAGCATGTCCGATTCCACCCCGATGACGAGCGCCTGTTCGATTCCTGACTTTGCAAGCGCCGCGCGGTTTGAGCCGCCGTGCGCGGACAGGTCGAAGCGGTCCATCGCGCGCGAGATGTAGAGGTAGCAGTTCGGGTCAAACGCGCGCACGAAGCGCCGCGCGTGGGTCTCAAGATAGCTCTGGATGGCGAATTCGGGCGCAAAGGGCGCGTCCACCTCGCGCATGTCCTCCGGAACGGGTGCGCGCCCGAAACGCTCGCGCCATTCGGCAGCGGAGCGGTAGGTCATCATCCCGAGCTTGCGGGCGATGCGCATGCCGGTTGCCGGTGGCTTCTCATCCGTGTAGGCGCCGCCGCACCAGTCCGGATCGCGCAGTATCGCTTCGCGCTGGATGGAGCGCAGCGCGATTGCGAAGGGCGAGGCGCCGGCGGTGCCGGAGATGCAGATGAGGCGCCGCGCCGCCCCCGGAAACAGCGCCGCGTAGGCGAGCACAACCATGCCGCCGAGCGAGGGACCGATGATGGCTTCCGCGCGGTCGATACCGAGCGAGCGCAGCGTCTCGAAACCGGCCCGGGCGATGTCCTCAATCGACAAATCCGGAAAGTCGAGTCGGTAGGGGGCCTGGGTTGCAGGATTCTCCGACGCGGGGCCCGTTGAGCCGAAACAGCTGCCGAGCGAGTTCACGCACACGACGAAGAATCGATCGGTGTCGATCGCCAGACCCGGACCGATCATGCCCTGCCACCAGCCGTCGCTCGGGTCGACAGCGGAGGAGGCCGCATGGGCGGGCGGCGAGAGGCCCGTGAAGAGGAGCAGTGCGTTATCGCGTGCGGGGGCTAGCTCGCCCCATGTCTCATACGCGATCCGCGCGCCATGCAGGACTCTGCCGCGCCACATGGGAAACGGATCCGGAAGCGCAGCGAAGCGCCGTGCATCCATGAGCTCACCCGCCGCCCGTATCGAGGCCGCGATGACTTAAAACTCCGGATCGCTGCCCTCGGCGATCCCCTCGAAGAGGGCCGTCGACAGATAGCGTTCGGCCGTATCCGGGAGCATGGCCAGAATCACCGTTCCGGGAGCGGCCTCGGCGGCGATTGTCTTGGCCGCGGCAAACGTGGCGCCCGAGGAGATGCCGCAAAAGATGCCTTCGCTCTTCGCGAGCGCCCGGGCGATCTCGATGGCCTCCGCATCAGTCACGGTGAGGAGGCGATCGGCCACCGCGCGGTTGAGCACGGCGGGCACGAAGTCAGGCGTCCATCCCTGGATCTTGTGCGGGGTAAACGGCTTGCCCTCGAGAAGCGCCGCGGCGGCGGGCTCGGCAACAATGATCTTTGTGTCTGGCCGCGCAACTTTCATCATTTCCCCGACACCGGTCAGGGTGCCGCCCGTGCCCCAGCCGGTGACAAAATAGTCGAGTCGCCGGCCGGCGAAGTCAGAGAGGATTTCCGGCCCCGTGGTATTGCGGTGATAGGCTGGATTCGCCGGATTCTCGAACTGACGCGCGAGGAACCAGCCATGCTTCTTCGCCAGCTCCGCCGCCTTCTTGACCATGCCCGTGCCGCGCTCCGCGGCGGGTGTCAGAACGACCTTGGCGCCAAGGAGGCGCATGATCTTGCGGCGCTCGACCGAGAAGCTCTCGGCCATCACACCGACGAAGGGATAACCCTTGGCCGCGCAGACCATGGCAAGCGCAATGCCGGTGTTGCCGGAGGTGGCCTCGACCACCGTCTGGCCGGGCTTGAGCGCCCCACTCTTCTCCGCGTCCTCGATAATAGCGATCGCCAAGCGGTCCTTGACGGAGCTTGCGGGATTAAAGAATTCGCACTTGACGTACATCGTGACATTTTTGGGTGCCAGCCGCTGTATGCGAACGATGGGGGTTCGGCCGATCGTGCCGAGAATGTTGTCGTAGATCATTTGAATTGCCTTTCTTATGTCGCCGTCGGCGCTACGCGCGCCAGAGTATGCGGCAGGGCCGATCAATCGCCAACCCTCCCGCAGCACGGCCGCATCCTGTACCCGGGATCTGTTTCTTCGGCGTGGAGGGTGGAAATTCCAGGGCTGTTTCGAGCCTCCGCCGAGCGATTTTCTCAGTGGTCCGGGAGTACCATACGAATGCTGGATGCCAAGAGGAGGAGGGGGATGACTCGAAGAGCACAGCGGCACGCGGGAATGTCCATGCGAGATCTGGCGCTGAATCGACCGCGCAAAAGTATCCAGAAGCGCCGCAAGATCACCAAGCCCTACGGGTTCTCCTATGAATACCTGTCCCGTTGGTGGCTTATCGAGGACAGCGAGTGGGTGCAGCAATTTGAGTGGTTCAGATCTAAAGATGCGCGTGACAAAGCGATGCGCTCATTTGAGAGCCGACATGTGAAAGACTGGTACTACTGCAATGTTCGAGCGGTGAGAATCACAGAAGAATGAGTCGCTGACCGTACCGGATGACTCAGGCCCGCTTCGCACGCTATCGCCCACCGCGCTGCTACCATCGACGGATCGTGCCGAGCATCCAATGAATCCCGAAGCCGTGACCGTCTGGTTCAACGCCCGCATCGCGACTTGCGATGAAGACATGCGCCTGATCGAGAATGGCGTGCTCGTGGTGCGGAACGGGCGCATTGCATGGCTCGGAGAGGCTCAAGAAGTGCCCGCGGAGCTGCGCGCATCGGATATCGAGCGGCGCGACCTGGGTGGCGCCTGGATCACCCCGGGACTCATCGATTGTCACACGCACCTTATTTTCGCGGGCACGCGCGCCCGGGAGTACGCGGAGCGGCTGCGCGGAGTCTCCTACGCCGAGATCGCCGCGCGCGGCGGCGGCATCTTGACAACCATGCGAGCGACGCGACAGGCGAGCGAGCAGCAACTGATCGACGGGGCCGCACCGCGCCTCGCTGCACTCTTGAACGAAGGCGTGACAGCTGTCGAGATCAAGTCAGGCTACGGGCTGACGCTAGAGGACGAAGCCAAGATGTTGCGCGCGGCCCGCAAGCTCGGCGCGCAGTTCTCGGTTACCGTCAAGACCACATTCCTCGGAGCACACACTCTGCCGCCGGAATTTGCCTCGCGTGCGGATGACTATATCGACACCATTGCCGGCAAGTGGTTGCCGGCGCTCCACCGCGAAGGGCTCGTCGATGCGGTCGATATTTTTTGCGACAAGATTGCATTTGACACCCATCAGGCCGAGCGGCTTTTTGCCGCCGCCTCTCAGCTCGGGCTGCCGGTCAAGATGCATGCTGAGCAGCTCGCGAATATCGGCGGCAGCCGATTGGCGGCGCGACACGGCGCCCTGTCTTGCGATCATTTGGAGTATGCGGCAGCGGCCGAAGCACAGGCGCTCGCAACCTCAGGCACCATCGCGGTGTTGCTGCCAGTGGCTTTTTACGGGCTCGCCGATACGCACAAACCGCCCATTGCTGCGCTGCGCGCAGCCGGCGCCGCCATGGCGATCGCAACCGATTGCAATCCGGGCTCGGCGCCTGGTGCGTCGCTGCAGCTTGCGATGTCCATGGCGACACGCCTCTTCGCTCTCACTCAGGAGGAAGCGCTGAGCGGTGTGACTCGGCACGCGGCCCGTGCGCTCGGGTTACAGGCCGAGCGGGGGATGCTCGCGCCCGGTCTCGTGGCTGATTTTGCCCTCTGGGATATCGACTCCATCGAGGAGCTGGGCTATTGGTCCGGATACAACCCCTGTCGCGCGGTGGTGCGGGCGGGTGCGATCGTGCGGGGTTCGTTGCCGCGGAGCGGCCGGGGTATATAAAGCTCAAAGTGGCGATCGAAAATGATCGAGTGCGCCTTTGGGATCGCAAAATAAGAGGGTGGGCCCTCGGCCGTGAAGGCTCCTATCGCGATCCAACGAGGGCCGCCCGTTTGGTTACGGCAGCCGGTCGATGGCCGCGTCGTCCATCCTGAGGCGGTAATAAAGAGCCTTCTTCAAAGAATGAATTGCGACTCGCGTATCTCTGATCGCCGCCGCCTTGTTGCCCCCAAATTCATCGGGAGCTCGCTCCATTTCTCTGAGCGCTTCCTTCATCTGATGAATCGCCTTGACGAGCCTGGGGTGTGCAGCCTCTTCCGATTGCACTGTTATCTGGCCCTGTGCAGTCGCGACAGTCGGTTCACCGGCGATCGCAAGCATCATGAGGACGGAGGCTGCATTGATCCAGACCATCTGTTTCGCGCATTTCATCGATAGATCTCCATAGGTTGATCTCACGGAAGCTTTATCCGCTTGTTGCAACTGAACATTAGATGCGCTCTATTTGGCGCGGACTGTCGAGCTGCATCGTAGGATGACTCCCCAATCGTTCTCAAGGCCTTCCGTTGAGCGACATTCCATCGTAGTAGTCGATGATCCGCAGCAAGCCGCCGGAGTTTCGGACCTTGGGCTTCCATGCGTAGGGGACGGATGGGGAAAGACTTCTTCAGTCATGCGATGACCCATCGTGTAGCCAAATTGACAGGTCGAGAGTGCGAAATCAGAATGATCGGCTCGCTTTGCGGAGGGGTACCCAAGCGGCCAACGGGAGCAGACTGTAAATCTGCCGGCTTACGCCTTCGTAGGTTCGAATCCTACCCCCTCCACAGTCGTGACTTCCCTGTCGGGATCCCGTGCGGCGCGCAGGTAAACTTATTCGCATGATGTCGGTCATAGTCTTTGGTGCAAGCTGCCGCCCGATGATGCGCGCTTACACTGTTCTCTCACTTTCGAAACAGGAACACCGATGCAGCATTCCCGATGGCCGGCCGTGTCCGGCTCACTGATGGCTTATGCGGCGACATTGGGTTGCGCGCTGGTGGGCTCTGCCGCGCGGGCCGCGCCGGCGACGGTTGCGGGCTTCAGCTATGTGAAGTCACTCGCCGGCATCGACGAGTACACCCTCGATACGAACGGGCTGCAGGTGCTCGTGAAGCCGGACCACTCCGCACCGGTGGTGACCTTTCAGGTGACCTACCGGGTCGGGTCAAGAAATGAGGTGACCGGCACTACCGGCGCGACGCATCTTCTCGAGCATCTGATGTTCAAAGGTAGCGAGCATTTCAACGATCCGGCGGGCAACAGCATCAAGCAGTACCTTGAGGCGACCGGGGGCAGTTTTAATGCCAACACCTCCTTCGACCGCACCACCTACTTTGCGACGGTCGGCAAGGATCATCTGGAGGGCTATGTCGCCATTGAGGCCGATCGGATGCGCAACCTCTGGCTGCGCGAGGCGGACCGCCAGGCCGAGATGACCGTGGTCCGCAACGAATTTGAACGGGGCGAGAATAATCCCGAGTCTGCGCTCATGAAGGAAGTGCAGGCGATGGTCTTCATGGCCCATCCCTATCACCACGATACGATCGGCTGGCGCAGCGACATCGAGCACGTGCCGATTGAGAAACTGCGCGAGTTCTACGACACCTTCTATTGGCCGGACAATGCGACCGTCTCGATCATCGGCGACATCGAGGCTCCTGAGGCGCTCGCGCTCGTTAAGAAATACTACGGCGCGATTCCCCGCGCCCCGCACCCCATTCCGCTGGTGTATACGGAGGAGCCGCCGCAAACGGGCGCGCGGCGGGTCATGCTCGAGCGCCCCGGACAGTTGGGCACCGTGATCGTCGCCTACAAGATCCCTGCCGCGCGCCAGGCCGACCTGCCGGCAATCGAAGTTTTGGGATCGATCCTCTCCGACGGCAAGAACAGTCGCCTGTATCCCGCGCTGGTCGATAAGAGCCTCGCGCTCGGGACCGAAGCCGGCCCCTACCGGCTGCGCGATCCCGGCATGTTCATCGCAAGCGTCGCGCTTGCACCGGGCGCAACGCACGAGCAGGCGGAAAAGATCGTATTTGCGGAAGTTGAGAAAGTGAAAAGCTCCAGCGTGACGCCCAGCGAGGTCGGCAATGCCGTCCGGCAGTACCGCGCCGCGCAAGCCTATGAGCGCGACGGCACAGCCAACGTGGCGGCAGTGCTCGCTGAATGGATCTCGGTGGGCGACTGGACGCTCTATGCGCGCTATGCGGATGAGATGGCGAAAGTGACGCCGGCCGATGTGCAGCGCGTGGCAAAAACATATCTGGGCAAGGATCAGAGCACGACCGGCTGGTTCTTGCCCGTGGTGACCAAATGAATTCGCTGAAAATGGTCTCGACCGGAATCCTGCTGCTGACGAGCGTGACGCTCGCCGTGCCCGTGCTCGCGGCCCAGATCGCGCAGCACATCGTGCGGTCGAAAGTGGCAGGCATTGACCTCATCGCCTATCCGACCGCCGTCAAGGATGTCGTTACCCTGGTGGGCTCGCTGCCCGCGGGCGACGCCTTTGCAGGCACGGGCAACGTGGCCGTGCCGACGCTCGTCGGCATGATGCTCGAGCACGGCACAAAGAGCGAAGATCAATTCAAGATTGCGCAGCAACTGGAGAGTGTGGGCGCGGAAATCAACTTCGAGGTGGGCATCCAGCTGGTGCAGATCCACGCGAAGTGCCTACGCAAGGATCTGCCGCTCGTCGTGCGTCTCATCGCCGAACAACTGCGCACGCCTGCGTTTGCGCCTGCGGAATTCGCTAAGGTGCAGCAGCAGGCGGTCGGTGCGCTGCGGCAGTCGCTGGAAAATACCAACGCCCGCGCGAGCGAAGCCTTTAATCGCGCCGTTTTTCCCAAGGGTCATCCGAATCACCCGGCCGCAACCGAGGAGATGATTGCGGCGGTGCAAAGCGCGGCGCTCGAGGACTTGACGAAGTTTCATCAGGCGCACTACGGCCCGGCACACCTGACCCTCATCGTAGTCGGGGACTTCGACGTGCGGCAGCTGCAGGCGGACGTGGCCAAGGGATTTGCCGGCTGGACGGGTGGCAGTGACTTCCTGAAGGCCGCCCCGGCCAACCTCGCGGCCGCGCCCCAGGAACTCGCCGTGCCGGTAGCTGGCAAGGCGAGTGTCTCGGTCGAGCTCGGCGAGGCGACCGGTCTCAAATATCGTGACCCGGAGGCTCTGGCGCTGCGCGTCGGCACCGCCATCTTTGGCAGCGGCTTCACGAGCCGTCTCATGGGCAGCGTGCGCGACAAGGAGGGCCTGACCTACGACATCGGCGCGGGAATGGGTGAGGATGCGCTCACCGACGGCTACTGGAGAATCGGCGGCTCCTTCGCGCCGTCGCTCCTCGAGAAGGGTACGGTGTCAACGCGTCGTGAGCTTCTCAAATGGTCACGTGACGGGGTCACCGCCGCGGAACTTGCGGCGCGCAAGACCAATATCGTGGGCTCCTATCAGGTGAGTCTCGCGACCACCGGGGGGCTTGCGATGGCCATTCAGCAGGCCGTGCTGCGCGGCTACCCCGTGTCGTGGCTGGATGATTATCCGCGTGCGATCGAAGCGCTGACGCTCGATGAGGTGAACCACGCCATCAAGAAGCACATCGAGCCTCAAAAAATGGTGTTCGTGAAGGCAGGCACCGTGTGAGGGTCGCGCAGAGCGACATCGACGCCTTCCAGCAAGACGGCGCGGTGTGTCTGCGGCAGGTCCTGCGGACTGATGAGTTGGCGCTCCTGCGTCAAGGGATTGATGCCAATCTGGCCGCGCCCAGTCAACGCGCCAAAGTCGCAAGCCGCCCGGATGATCCCGGTCGCTTCGTCGAGGACTTCTGCAGCTGGCAGGAAAACGAGCACTACCACCGCTTCATATTTGAGTCGCCGCTCGCAGCCATCGCAGGCGCGCTCATGCAAAGCCGCACGGTGCGTCTCTACCACGATCACATGCTCACGAAGGAGCCCGGCACACGGGCGCGCACGCCGTGGCATCAGGACCAGCCCTACTACAATATCGAAGGCCGCCAGAACGCGAGCTTCTGGATTCCGGTCGATCCCGTGAGCCGCGCCGCAACCCTCGAGCTTGTCGCGGGCTCGCACTTGGGTCCCTGGCTCATGCCGCGCACCTTCATGGACCAACAAGCGAAATGGTTTCCGGAAGGCGCCTTGGTGGATCTTCCGGACGTTGATGCGGAGCGCGATCGCCACCGCATTCTTGGCTGGGAGATCGAGCCGGGCGATGTGGTGTGCTTTCACATGCTGACGCTGCACGCCTCGGCGGGCGTCGAGACCCATCGCCGGCGGCGCGTGTTCTCGGTGCGCTTTTTGGGCGATGACATCGTCCACGCGCCGCGCGCCTGGGCCACATCGCCGGATTTTCCCGGACTTGCGGCAGTGCTGCCTGCAGGGGCTGCCATGGAGCACCCGCTGTTTCCGCTCCTATGGAGCGCCTAGGAGGGACGCGGCTCGTCGGTGTGGTGGCTGTCATCCAATCCGCTGTGGTCCGTACGACCAAGAGCGTGCGTTATATTGATATAAAACAATCGGTTGATGCGGCGACCCAGGTGCGCATCGCCGCCCGACGGGTTTGACGATGCCCGACCCGCACCGCCAGCGCGGCAGGAATGCAGGCGCCGCTTGCCGTGGCGATCTTGGGTTCTTTCTTGATGCTTTTTCAGATTACACTCCGCAGCCTTTTGGCCCATGTGGCATCGGTCTTGCACAGTGGCGAAAAATACGTAACATTACGAAGTTCACAAGCGGACTGCCTCGGGGGTAAGGGGTGCGCTTGCGTCGGCTATTCGTGGGTTCAGGTTGGATTCAGTCTTGGGAGTGGTTCTGCCGTTCTTAACTCCTTGATATCTTTAAGACATCTCGGGGTAGCGGGTGTAGTTCAATGGTAGAACCTCAGCCTTCCAAGCTGATGGTGTGGGTTCGATTCCCACCACCCGCTCCAGCGGTGTGTCTGCCCACGTAGCTCAGTCGGTAGAGCACGTCCTTGGTAAGGACGAGGTCACCGGTTCGATTCCGGTCGTGGGCTCCACGATAGAGGGCTTTGGGGGATGAGGTTTTATCCGGCGCGCTTTGAGCGCGCCGCCATTCGATGGGGATCTGGCGATGTCTAAGGCAAAATTTGAGCGTACCAAGCCGCACGTGAACGTGGGGACGATTGGGCATGTGGATCATGGCAAGACGACGCTGACGGCGGCGCTGACGAAGGTGATGGCGGAGACCTACGGCGGCACCTTCATGGCGTATGACCAGATTGACAAGGCGCCGGAGGAGAAGGCGCGCGGCATCACGATCTCCACCGCCCATGTGGAGTACCAGAGCGCGAACCGCCACTACGCGCACGTGGACTGCCCGGGGCATGCCGACTATGTGAAGAACATGATCACGGGAGCGGCGCAGATGGACGGCGCGGTGCTGGTGGTCTCGGCCGCCGATGGCCCGATGCCGCAGACGCGCGAGCACATTTTGCTGGCGCGCCAGGTGGGCGTGCCCTACATCGTCGTCTACATGAACAAGGCCGACATGGTGGACGACAAGGAGCTCCTGGAGCTGGTGGAGATGGAAGTGCGGGAGCTTTTGTCGGTGTACAAGTTTCCGGGGGACAAGACCCCGATCGTGATCGGCTCGGCGCTGAAGGCGCTCGAGGGGGATCCGAGTGAGATGGGGGTCAAGAGCGTGGTGAAGCTGGTGGAGGAGATGGACAAGTACATCCCGGTGCCGAAGCGGGAGATCGACAAGCCGTACCTGATGCCGGTGGAGGATGTGTTCTCGATCTCGGGGCGCGGGACGGTGGTGACGGGGCGCATCGAGAGAGGCGTCGTCAAGGTGAACGAAGAGGTGGAGATCATCGGCTTGAAGCCCACGGTGAAGACGATCTGCACCGGGGTGGAGATGTTCAGAAAGCTCCTCGATGAGGGGCAGGCGGGAGATAACGTCGGGGTACTCCTGCGCGGCACGAAGCGAGAGGATGTGGAGCGGGGCCAGGTGCTGGCCAAGCCCGGCAGCATCACGCCGCACACGCACTTTGAGTGCGAGGTGTACGTGCTGACGAAGGAGGAGGGAGGACGGCATACGCCCTTCTTCAAGGGCTACCGGCCGCAGTTCTACTTCCGCACCACCGATGTCACCGGGATGATCCAGCTGCCGGAAGGGACGGAGATGGTGATGCCCGGGGACAACATCAAGATGACGGTCGAGCTCATCAGCCCCATTGCGATGGAGGAAGGTTTGCGCTTTGCGATCCGTGAGGGCGGCAAGACCGTCGGCGCAGGCGTCGTGTCGAAAATCCTGAAGTAGGGCAAGTCATGGCCAACCAGAACATCCGCATCCGCCTGAAAGCCTTCGATCACCGCCTGATCGACAGCTCCGCACGCGAAATCGTCGAGACCGCCAAGCGCACCGGCGCGACCGTGCGCGGCCCCGTGCCGCTGCCGACCAAGATGGAGCGCTTCACGCTCCTGGTCTCGCCGCACGGCGACAAGGACGCGCGCGATCAGTTCGAGCTGCGCACCCACAAGCGCCTCATGGACATCCTGAACCCCACCGACAAGACGGTGGATGCGCTCATGAAGCTCGACCTGCCGGCGGGTGTGGACGTCCAGATCAAGTTGAACTGACGATATCCGCTGCGTATACTGCGCGGCTGCTTTGCCCCCGGGCACTACACAATTTTAGGGGGATGGCCGCGAAGGCGGCATCGGGCGAGGTTGGAGCCTCAAAGAGCTCCAAGACCACTCGAGACCCGCGACGTCGCCTGCCGACGCCGGCGGATTCTCCTGTCGTCACTCCCTCTTCCGTGCCGTGGCCCGCGATGCGCCCACCGACGCATCGCCGTACGAGGAAGTCATCGATGCCCATGGGTTTGCTGGGCCGCAAATGCGGCATGACGCGCATCTTCACGGAGGCTGGAGTCACCGTGCCTGTGACCGTCATCGAAGTGCTGCCGAACCGGGTCACGCAGGTGAAGTCGCCGGAAGTGGACGGCTATCGGGCCGTGCAGGTGAGCTTTGGCGTCAAGCGGCCGCAGCTCTTGACTGCGGCGCTCTCCGGTCACTACGCCAAGGCCAAGGTCGTCCCGGGCCGCACGCTCATGGAGTTCCGCCTCGGCAAGAATGAGGGCGCAGAGCTCGCCGCCGGATCCGAGGTCAAGGTCGATCTCTTCAAGGCGGGCGACGCCGTCGATGTCACCGGCACCACCATCGGCAAGGGCTTTGCCGGCACCATCAAGCGCCACAACTTCGCCGGCGGCATGGCCTCGCATGGCAACTCGCTCTCCCACCGCGCACCGGGCTCGATCGGGCAGCGCCAGACCCCCGGAAGGGTCTTTCTCGGCAAGCGCATGTCGGGCCACATGGGCGCCATCCGCCGCACCACCGAGAACCTGAAGGTCGTCGAAGTGGACGCCGAGCGCCATCTCCTCCTCATCCGCGGCGCGGTCCCGGGAGCCGAAGGCGGCAACGTCATCGTGCGCCCGTCGCTGAAGGCCGCGCGCCAGGCCGCGCGCAAGAAAGTCACCCCGGCCAAGGCAGGACCTGCACCGGGCGCCACCAAGGTCGCCGCACCGGCGGCCGCCAAGGCGCCTGCCGCACCGGCCAAGGCCGCCGCCGCTCCCGCGCCGGCGAAGAAGTAGGGGCGCCTCATGAAGCTCAAGGTATTGAACGGCAAGCCTGAGATGCAGGTGTCGGATGCGGCCTTCGGTCGCGAGTTCAACGAGGCCCTGGTGCACCAGGTGGTCACCGCCTACCGCGCGGCGGGTCGCGCCGGCACCAAGGCGCAGAAGACGCGCGCCGAAGTACGCGGCGGCGGCCGCAAGCCGCATGCGCAGAAGGGCACAGGCCAGGCGCGCGCGGGCTCGAGCCGAAGTCCCATCTGGGTCGGCGGCGGCCGCACCTTCGCGGCCAAGCCGCGCGACTTCGCCCAGAAGGTCAATCGCAAGATGTACCAGGGCGCGATGCGCTCCATGCTCTCGGAGCTGGCGCGCCAGGATCGGCTGCGCGTCACCGAGGACATCCCGCTCGAGGCCGGCAAGACGCGCCTCCTCGTCAATCAGCTGAAGGACTGGGAGCTCGACAACGTGCTCATCCTCGTCGAGGCGGTGGAGGAGAAGCTCTTCCTCGCGGCGCGCAATCTCTACAAGGTTGAGGTGCTCGAGGTCGGCAAGTTGAACCCCGTCGCGCTCGTCAGCCACGACAAGGTACTGATGACGGTCGCCGCCGTGAAGCTCATCGAGGAGCGCCTGCAGTGAACCGCGAAGAGCTCATGACCGTGCTCATTGCTCCGCACGTCACGGAGAAGAGCTCGCTCGCCATGCAGAACCACAATCAGTACACCTTCCGCGTGCGCCGCGATGCCACCAAGGTCGACGTGAAGAAGGCCGTGCAGCTCATGTTTGACGTGCAGGTGCGCGCCGTGCAGATCGTCAACGAGCCGGGCAAGACGCGCCGCTTCGGCGGCCGCATCGGCCGCACGCAGGATTCGAAGAAGGCCTACGTCAGTTTAGCCGCGGGCCAGACCATCGATTACGAGGCGAGGGCGAAGGCATGAGCCTGATCAAGTACAAGCCGACCTCTCCGGGCACGCGCTCGGTGATCAAGGTCAATCGCTCGCATCTGCACAAGGGCGGCCCGCACGCGGCGCTCACGACCTCGCAGAGCAAGACGGGCGCGCGCAATCATTTCGGGCGCATCACCACGCGCCACCACGGCGGCGGCTCGCGCCAGAAGTACCGCGTCATCGACTTCAAGCGCGACAAGGACGGCGTCGCGGGCGTCGTCGAGCGCATCGAATACGATCCGAACCGCACCGGCCACATCGCGCTCGTCTGCTACACGGACGGCGAGCGCCGCTACATCCTCGCGCCCAAGGGCGTCCTCCCCGGGGAGGAGATCCGCTCCGGCGCCGATGCGCCCATCAAGCCCGGCAATGCCATGGCGCTGCGGCACATCCCGGTGGGGTCTCTGGTGCACAACGTGGAGCTGAAGCCCGGCAAGGGCGGGCGGCTGGCGAGGAGCGCCGGCGGCTCGGTGCAGTACACCTCGCGCGAGGGCGTGTACGCGTCGCTGCGCCTGAAGTCGACGGAGACGCGCCGCGTGCATGTGGACTGCCGCGCGACCATCGGCGAAGTGAGCCACGACGAGCACAACTTGAGAAGCTACGGCAAGGCGGGCGCCAAGCGCTGGCGCGGCATCCGCCCGACGGTGCGGGGCCTGGCGATGAACCCCGTCGATCACCCGCACGGCGGCGGCGAAGGCAAGTCCGGGCAGGGCAATCCGCACCCCGTGTCGCCCTGGGGCCAGAACGCCAAGGGCTTAAAGACCCGCCACAACAAGCGCACCGATCACATGATCCTGCAGCGTCGCAAGAACAAGGTCCGTTGATATGCCGCGTTCACTGAAGAAAGGCCCGTTCGTCGATCTGCATCTCGCGAAGAAAGTGCAGGTGGCCTCGGCGAAGAACGACCGGAAGCCGATCAAGACCTGGTCGCGCCGCTCGATGGTCATCCCCGAGATGGTCGGGCTCACCATCGCCGTGCACAACGGCCGCCAGCACATCCCGGTGCTCATGACCGAGAACATGGTGGGCCACAAGCTCGGCGAGTTCGCCCCCACGCGCACGTTCAAGGCGCACTCGGGCGACAAGAAAGTCTCGGCGGCGACCTAAGAGGCAAGCAGATGGAAGTGTCCGCCAAGTTGAAATACGCGCGCATCTCACCGCAGAAGTGCCGATTGGTGGCGGACGTGGTGCGCGGTGAGCCGGTCGGCAATGCGCTCGCGGCGCTCAAGTTCATGCCGAAGAAGGGCGCGGAGCTGGTGCGCAAGGTGCTCTCCTCGGCGGTGGCCAATGCCGAGCACAACCACGGCGTCGACATCGACGAGCTCAAAGTCTCGCGCGTGCTCATCGACGCGGCCCCGCAGCTGAAGCGCTTTGCCGCGCGCGCCAAGGGCCGCGGCACCCGCATCATCAAGCGGAACAGCCACATCACCGTCGCCGTGAGCGACGGCAAGAAGGACTAGCGCATGGGCCAGAAGGTCAATCCGATCGGCATTCGCTTAGGCATCACCCGTGACTGGGTGTCGAAGTGGTACGCGAGCAAGAAGCAGTTCCCGACGCACGTGCACACGGATTTCCGCGTGCGCGCATTCCTGCGCAAGCGCCTGGCGGAGGCCTCCGTCAGCCGCATATTCCTCGAGCGCGCCGCGAAGAAGGTCAACATCACCATCCAGACCGCGCGCCCCGGCATCGTCATCGGCAAGAAGGGCGAGGACATCGAGAAGCTGCGCCAGGAGACGGCGAAGCTCCTCGGCATGGCCGTCACCGACGTGCGCCTGAACATCGCCGAGATTAGAAAGCCGGAGCTCGATTCGCAGCTGGTGGCCGACAGCATCGCCCAGCAGATCGAGAAGCGCGTGATGTTCCGCCGCGCCATGAAGCGCGCCGTGATGAGCACCATGAGAAGCGGCGCGCTCGGCGTCAAGGTGCGCGTCTCCGGGCGCCTGAACGGCGCGGAGATCGCACGCACCGAGTGGTATCGCGAGGGGCGCATTCCGCTGCACACCTTCCGCGCCGACATTGATTACGGCCTCTCCGAGGCGCGCACCACCTACGGGGTGATCGGCGTCAAGGTGTGGATCTTCAAGGGCGAAGTGTTCGAGAAGCCCAAGGTCGAGGCCATCGTCGAGCCGGAGGCCGCGCAGGCCGCCGCCGCCGCGGTCGCGCCGCCCGCCGCGCCCGCCGCCGCGGCCGAACCGACCGCGGCGTAGATGACTCAGCATGCTGCAACCTAAGCGCACCAAGTACCGCAAGCAGTTCAAGGGCCGAAACGCCGGCTTTGCGCTGCGCGGCAGCTCGGTGGCCTTCGGGGAATTTGGCCTGAAGGCGACGAGCCGCGCGCGCATGACGGCGCGCGAGATCGAGGCGGCGCGGCGCGCGATGGCGCACTACGTGAAGCGCGGCGGACAGATCTGGATCCGCGTGTTTCCGGACGTGCCGATCTCGAAGAAGCCACTGGAGGTGCGCATGGGCAGCGGCAAGGGCAACATCGAGTATTGGATTGCGCGCGTGCAGCCCGGCAAGGTGCTCTTTGAGATGGAAGGCGTCGATGAGCCGACCGCGCGCGAGGCGTTTCGCCTGGCGGGCTCCAAGCTCTCCGTCTCCACCATGTTCGTGAAACGGCAGGTGCGCTAGATGGACGCCCAAGAGCTGCGCAGCAAGAAGGCCCCGGAGCTTATCGATGAACTCGTGAAGCTGCGCAAGGAGCAGTTTTCGCTGCGCCTGCAGCGCGCGACCGGCCAGGCCCCCAAGCCCGACCAGTTCACCAAGGTGCGGCGCAACATCGCCCGCCTGAAGACGATCATGCGGGAGGCGCAGAGGCGCTCCGCCGGAGAGAAAAAGTGACGACCGACGCCCCGCAAGCTCCCGCCAAGAATCCGCGCACCCTCACCGGGCGCGTCGTCAGCACCAAGATGCAGAAGACGATCGCGGTGGAGATCGAGCGCCTCGTCAAGCATCCGCAGTACGGCAAGTACATCCGCCGCACGACCAAGCTCCTCGCGCACGACGAGAAGGGCGAATCCCACGAGGGCGACACCGTGACCATCACGCCGTGCCGCCCGCTGTCGCGCCACAAGTCGTGGCGGTTGCTCGCGGTCGTCGGCAAAGCCGCCGAGTGATCCACGAGGCCGATGCACCATGATCCAGATGCGCACCATGTTGAATGCCGCCGATAACAGCGGCGCGCGCACGCTGATGTGCATCAAGGTGCTGGGCGGCACGCGCCGCCGCTACGCCACCGTCGGCGATGTCATCAAAGTTTCCGTCAAGGACGCGATCCCGCGCGGCAAGGTCAAGAAGGGCGAGGTGTACGACGCGGTGGTGGTGCGCACCAAGTTTGGGGTGCGCCGCGCGGACGGCTCGCTCATCCGCTTCGACGGCAACGCGGCGGTGCTCTTGACGAACAAGCTCGAGCCCATCGGCACGCGCATCTTCGGGCCCGTGACGCGCGAGCTGCGGAACGTGCAGTTCATGAAGATCATTTCGCTCGCCCCGGAAGTGTTATGAGGAAGATCAGAAAAGGCGACCAGGTCGTGGTGCTGTCCGGGCGGGACAAGGGCCGCCGCGGCGCTGTGCTCGAGGTCCGGGGCGACGGCCTCCTGGTCGTCGAAAGCATCAACGTGGTGAAGAAGCACCAGCGCGGCAATCCGCAAGCGGGCCAGGCGGGCGGCATCGTCGATAAGACCATGCCCATTCGCGCCTCGAAGGTCGCGATCTGGAATCCCTCCGGCAAGCAGGGCGATCGCGTCGGGGTGAAGACGCTCAACGACGGCCGCAAGGTGCGCTTCTTCAAATCCAACGGAGAAATGATCGACGCGTAAGCGTCGGTGAACGGAACATCCATGACGAGGCTGCAGCAGTTCTATCGCGAGAAGGTCGTGCCCCGCTTGACGCAGGAGCTCGGGCTCAAGAATCCCATGCAGGTGCCGCGCATCACGAAGATCACCGTGAATATGGGCGTGGGCGAGGCGGTCGCCGATAAGAAGGTGATGGATGCGGCGGTGGCGGATCTCGCCAAGATCACCGGCCAGAAGCCCCTGGTGTGCAAATCGAAGAAGTCGATCGCCTCCTTCAAGCTGCGCGAGGGCCTGGCGGTGGGCTGCAAGGTCACGCTGCGCGGCGCGCGCATGTACGAGTTCCTCGACCGCCTGATCAGCATCGCGATTCCGCGCATCCGCGATTTTCGCGGCGTCTCGCCGCGCTCCTTCGACGGCCGCGGCAATTACAGCTTAGGGGTCAAGGAGCAGATCATCTTTCCGGAAATCCAGTACGACCAGGTCGATCAGCTGCGCGGCATGGACATCACGATTACGACGACGGCGACCGACAACAAACAGGGCCGAGCGCTCCTCGAAGCGTTCAGCTTCCCGTTCCGCAAATAATTGAGGAATCCTCAAGACTATGGCGAAAACCAACATGGTCGAGCGCGAGAAGCGCCGCGCAAAGATCGTGAAGAAATACGCGGTCAAGCGCGCGGAGCTGAAGGAGCTGATCAGGAGCCCCAAGACCGGGCATGAGGAGCGTCAGGCGGCGCAGGCGATTCTGCAGGCCATGCCGCGCGATGCCAGCGCCACACGGCAGAGGAACCGCTGCGCGATCACCGGCCGCTCGCGCGGCGTGTACCGCAAGTTCGGGCTGTCGCGCGTGAAGATCCGCGAGGTCGCCAATCGCGGCGAAATTCCGGGTCTCGTCAAGGCGAGCTGGTGAGGAACACCGCATGAGTATGACCGATCCCATCGCCGATCTGCTGACGCGCATCAGGAATGGCCAGTCCGCCGGCAAGCCCGAGGTGAGCCTCGCTTCGTCGAAGCTGAAGAAGGCGGTTCTCAAGGTGCTGAAGGACGAGGGCTACATCGCCGATTTTCGTCCCGTCGCGGGCGAAGGCAAAGAGACCCTGACCGTGGATCTCAAATACTTCGAGGGCAAGCCCGTGATCGACCGCATCGAGCGCGTCAGCCGGCCGGGCCTGCGCATTTACCGCGGCAAGGATGAGCTGCCGAAGATCTTAGGCGGCATGGGCACCGTGATCGTCTCGACGCCGAAGGGCGTGATGACCGACCGGCAGGCGCGCTCCATCGGCCAGGGCGGCGAAGTGCTGTGCATCGTCGCGTGATGAATTATGAGTAGAGTGGCCAAAGCTCCCGTCGATCTGCCGCAGGGCGTGACCGCCACCGTGACGGCGAGCCTCGTCACCATCAAGGGCGCGAAGGGTTCCCTGACGCTGCCGTTGACGGGCGGGGTCGCGGTCGAGCAGGCCGACAAGAAACTGAACGTCCAGTACCAGGGCCTCGGCACCATGCGCACTCTGGCGGGCGCCACGCGCGCGCATCTGGCGAACATGGTGACGGGCGTCACCAAGGGCTATGAGCGGCGCCTCGAGCTTTTGGGAGTCGGCTTTCGCGCGCAGGTGCAGGGCAAGAGCCTGAACCTCACCCTCGGCTTCTCGCACCCGGTGCAGTACCCGATCCCGGAGGGCATCACCATCGACACGCCGTCGGTGACCGAGATCACGATCAAGGGCATCGACCGGCAGAAGGTCGGCCAGGTGGCCGCGGAGATCCGCCACATCCGCCCGCCCGAGCCCTACAAGGGCAAGGGCGTGCGCTATCAGGGCGAGCAGATCACGTTGAAGGAAGGAAAGAAGAAGTGATGAAGAAGGAGAAGCGGCTGCGCCGTGCCGTCAAGACCCGGGCGCACATCCGCACCCGCGGCGCTGCGCGTCTCACCGTGCACCGCACGCCGAAGCACATCTATGCGCAGCTGACCGACTCCTCCGGCGCCAAGATCATTGCCAGCGCCTCCACCGTGCAGGCGGCAGTGCGCGCGGGCTTGAAGAGCACCGGCAATATCGAGGCGGCGCGCGCGGTGGGTCGAGCGATCGGCGAGAAGGCGAAGGCGGCAGGTGTCACGGCGGTGGCCTTCGACCGCTCGGGATTTCAGTACCACGGCCGGGTGAAGGCCCTGGCGGAAGCGGCGCGCGAAGCCGGGTTGACGTTCTGATGCGCCTGGCGCGCTAACGGGAAAAAACATGGCGAGAATGGAAAAAGGTCAGTCGGCCGATGAGTTCGTCGAGAAGCTGGTCGCCGTCAACCGCACCGCGAAAGTGGTCAAGGGCGGCCGGCAGTTCGGCTTCACCGCCTTGACGGTGGTCGGCGACGGCGCGGGCCGCGTCGGCTACGGCTTCGGCAAGGCGCGCGAGGTGCCGGTGGCGATCTCCAAGGCCATGGCGCAGGCGCGCAAGAACATGGTGAACGTGAGCCTGAGGAACGACACGCTGCACTACGCGGTCAAGATGGAGCAGGGCGCCACTCGCGTCTACATGCAGCCCGCATCGGACGGCACCGGGGTGATCGCCGGCGGCGGCATGCGCGCCGTGCTCGAGTGCGTGGGTGTGCGCAACGTGCTCGCCAAGAGCTACGGCTCGAGAAACCCGATCAACGTGGTGCGCGCCACCATCGCCGCGCTCACCAAGGTGCGCTCGCCCGAGGAGATCGCGGCGAAGCGCGGCAAGAGCCTCGAGGACATCACCGGATGAACGCCCAGCGCGCCCACGGCCGCATCAAGATCACGCTCCTGAAGAGCGTGCACGGGCAGCTTGCGAACATTGCCGCCTCCGTGCGCGGCCTGGGCCTGCGCAAGCGCCACCAGAGCGTGACGATTGCCGACTCGCCCGAGAACCGCGGCATGGTGAAGGTCGCGGGGCACCTCCTGAGCGTGGAAGAGGCGAAGTCATGAGACTGAATACACTGAAGCCCGGCAGCGGCGCCAAGCGCCCGCGCCTGCGCGTCGGCCGCGGCGCCTCCGCGGGCCAGGGCAAGACCTGCGGCCGCGGCGTCAAGGGCCAGCGCGCGAGGAAGGGCGGCTATCACAAGGTCGGCTTCGAGGGCGGCCAGACGACCCTCGACCGCCGCCTGCCGAAATTCGGCTTCCGCTCGAAGATCAAGGCGAGCCGCGCCGAAGTGCGCCTGAACGAGCTCGAGAAGGTCACGGGCGGCGTCATCGACCTCGACGCATTGAAGGCCGCGGGGCTCGTCCCCATGTTCACCGAACGCGTGAAAGTCATCCTCTCGGGCGAGATCAAGAAAGCCGTCACCCTGAAGGGCGTTGCTGCGACCAAGGGCGCGCGCGCCGCGATCGAGGCCGTGGGCGGCAAGTTCGAAGGCTAGACCGTGGCAACCTCCACCTTCTCTAATCCGGCCGCATCCTTGGGGGATGTCGCGCGCTATGGCGAGATCCGCAGCCGCCTGTTCTTTCTCATCGGCGCGCTCGTGGTGTTTCGCTTAGGGACCTACATTCCCGTGCCCGGCATCAATCCGAGCGAGGTCGCGCGCTTCTTCAACGATCAGTCGAACGGCATCCTCGGCATCGTCAACATGTTCTCCGGCGGCGGCCTCTCCCGCCTGTCGATCTTCGCCATGGGCGTCATGCCCTACATCTCCGCCTCCATCATCATCCAGATGATGTCGATGGTCGTGCCGACGCTCATGGAGCTGCGCAAGGAGGGCGAGTCGGGGCGCCGCAAGATGACGGAGCTGACGCGCTACATCACCGTGGGGCTCGCGGCCTTTCAATCCTTTGCCGCGGCGGTCGCGATGGAGAAGGGCGGGCTCGTGCTCGTGCCGGGCATGTTCACCTGGCTCCTGCCCGCGACCTTCACGATGACGACCGGCACGCTCTTTCTCATGTGGCTGGGCGAGCAGATCACCGAGCGCGGCGTCGGCAACGGCATCTCGATGATCATCGTCTCCGGCATCATCGCGGGCTTCCCGGGGGCGGTGGGGCGCACGGTCGAGTCGGTCAACACCGGCGAAATGCAGGGGCCGTTTGCGCTCCTCCTGATCCTCATCGTCATCGGCGTCACCGCCTTCGTCGTCTTCGTCGAGCGCGCGCAGCGGCGCATCGCCGTCAACTATGCGAAGCGCCAGGTGGGGCGGCGCATGTATGCGGGGCAATCGAGTCACCTGCCCTTCAAGTTGAACATGTCGGGCGTCATTCCGCCGATCTTTGCCTCGAGCCTGTTGCTCTTTCCGACGACGATCGCAAGCTTCGTCGGCACCGGCAACGACAGCGCCTTCGGCGCCGCCATGCAGAACATCGCGCAGGCCTTGGGCTACGGCCAGCCGCTGCACCTGGTGTTCTATGCGCTCCTCATCGTGTTCTTCTGCTTCTTCTATACGGCGCTGGTCTTCAATGCGCGCGACACGGCGGAGAACCTGAAGAAATCCGGCGCCTTCATTCCCGGCATCCGTCCCGGCGCGCAGACCGCCGACTACATCGATCGCGTGCTCACCCGGCTGACGCTCTGGGGGGCGCTGTACGTGATGCTGGTGTGCGTGCTGCCCGAGATCCTCATCTCCTCGCAGGGCGTGCCGTTCCAGTTTGGCGGCACCTCGCTCCTCATCGTCGTCGTGGTGGTGATGGATTTCATGTCGCAGCTGCAGGCGCACATGATGTCGCACCACTATCCGGGACTTCTCAAGAAGGCGAATCTCCTCGGCTACGGCCGCGGCGGCTCGGGAAGCTGAAGCGGCCCATGAGAATCATATGAAAGTACGACCGTCGGTGAAGAAGATCTGCAAGAACTGCAAGATCGTGCGCCGCAAGCGCGTGGTCTTTGTGATCTGCACGGATCCGCGCCACAAGCAGCGGCAGGGGTAGAAAAATGGCACGCATAGCCGGTATCAATATTCCGATGAACAAGCACGTGTGGATCGGGCTCACCCAGATTTACGGCGTGGGCAAGTCGCGCGCGCGCCAGGCGTGCGAAGCGGCTAATGTCGATCCGCGCACCAAGGTGAAGGATCTCACCGAGATCGAGGTGAATGCGATCCGCTCGCAGATCGCGAAGTTCGCGGTCGAGGGCGATCTGCGCCGCGAGGTCTCCATGAACATCAAGCGGCTGATGGACTTGGGCTCGCATCGCGGCATTCGTCATCGGCGCGGCCTGCCGGTGCGCGGCCAGCGCACCCGCACCAACGCCCGCACGCGAAAGGGTCCGCGCAAGCAGGCGGTGAAGCTGAACGCACCGCCCGGCAAGGTTTGAGGCAAGACTATGGCTGAACAGAAACCCCAGCAGACTCCCGCCGCGGCCGCCGCCGCGGCGAAGAAGCCGAAGAAGGCGCGCAAGAACGTGCTCGATGCGATCGCGCACGTGCACGCCTCCTTCAACAACACGATCATCACCATCACCGATCGCCAGGGCAATACGCTCTCCTGGGCCACGGCCGGCGGCTGCGGCTTTCGCGGCTCTCGCAAGAGTACGCCCTTTGCGGCCCAGGTCGCGGCGGAGAAGGCCGGCACGGCGGCGCAGGAGCACGGGGTGAAGAACGTGGAAGTGCGCGTCGGCGGTCCCGGCCCGGGGCGCGAGTCCGCGGTGCGCGCGCTCAACACCTGTGGCTTGAAGGTGACGAGCATCGCCGACGTGACGCCGATTCCGCACAACGGCTGCCGCCCACCGAAGAAGCGCAGGGTCTAGGAGAGGATTAGCAACTATGGCGCGTTACGTCGGTCCCAAGTGCAAGCTCGCGCGTCGCGAGGGCACGGATCTTTTCCTGAAGAGCGGCGTCAAGCCGATCGAGAGCAAGTGCAAGTTCACGGTGCCGCCGGGCGGCATCAAGGGCGAGCGGCGCACGCGCCTGTCGGACTATGGTCTGCAGCTGCGCGAGAAGCAGAAGCTGCGGCGCATGTACGGCGTGCTCGAGCGGCAGTTCGGCAACTACTACGAGGCGGCGGCGCGCAAGAGCGGCGCGACCGGCGAGAATCTGCTGAAGCTCCTCGAGTGCCGCTTGGACAACGTCGTCTACCGCATGGGTTTCGCCGCCACGCGCGCCGAGGCGCGCCAGCTCGTCAGCCACAAGGCGCTGTCGGTCAACGACCAGGTCGTCTCCATCGCCTCCTATCAGTGCAAGGCGGGGGATGTGGTGCAGATCCGCGAGAAGTCGAAGAAGCAGCTGCGCATCCAGGGTGCGCTCACCGTGGCCCAGCAGGTGGGCTTCCCCGAGTGGGTCGAGGTGAACGACAAGGAGATGCGCGGCGTGTTCAAGGCCGTCCCGGCGCGCGAGGATGTCCTGCCGGACATCAACGAGAACTTGGTGGTCGAGCTCTACTCGAAGTAGTCATGGTTTTTTTTGAACCGGCACGGCCGTGCCGGAAGGTGATTTTGAAATGCAGCAGCCTTTTGTAGCCGAATTTTTGAAGCCGCGCGTGGTGAAGGTGCAGCCTCTGGCGCCGCGCCAGGCGCGGGTCGTCATCGAGCCCTTCGAGCGTGGCTTCGGACACACGCTCGGCAATGCGCTGCGGCGCGTGCTCCTCTCCTCCATGCCCGGCAGCGCCATCACCGAAGTCGAGATCGACGGCGTGCTGCACGAGTACACGAGCATCGAGGGCGTGCAGGAAGACGTGGTCGACATCCTCTTGAACCTGAAGTCGGTGGCGCTGCGCATGCACACGCGCGACAGCGCGGAGCTGCGCCTGCACAAGAAGGGGCCGGGACCGGTCACGGCGGGCGACATCCAGACGGATCACGACATCGACGTGGTGAATCCCGAGCTCGTGATCGCGAATCTGACCAAGGCGGGCGAGCTCAACATGACGCTGCGCGTCGAGCGCGGCCGCGGCTACCGCCCCGCCGCGCAGCGCGCGGCCTTCGAGGAGCAGACGCGCCCCATCGGCCGGTTGCAGCTCGATGCCTCGTTCTCGCCGGTGCGGCGCGTGACCTACTCGGTCGACGCGGCGCGCGTCGAGCAGCGCACGGACCTCGACAAGCTCATCATCGACATCGAGACCAACGGCACCATCGACGCGGAAGAGGCCATCCGCCGCGCGGGCAGCATCCTGAAGGATCAGCTGTCGGTGTTCGTCGACCTGCAGGGCGAGGAGGAGGCCGCGACCAAGGTCTCCGAGATGCAGTTCGATCCGATCCTGCTGCGCCCGGTCGATGAGCTCGAGCTCACCGTGAGGAGCGCGAATTGCCTCAAGGCCGAGAACATCCACTACATCGGCGATCTGGTGCAGCGCACGGAGGTGGAGCTGCTGCGCACGCCGAATCTCGGCAAGAAGTCACTCACCGAGATCAAGGAGGTCCTGCAGAGTCACGGCCTCATGCTCGGCATGCGTCTCGAGGGTTGGCCGCCCGCGGGTCTCAAGCATGACGAAGAACGCGAAGTGATGTAGCCATGCGCCACCAGTTAAGCGGTCGCCAGCTCTCGCGCAATGCCCCGCACCGGCAGGCCATGCTGCGCAACATGAGCGTGTCGCTGCTGCGTCACGAGACGATCCGCACCACCTTGCCGAAGGCAAAGGAGCTGCGGCGCGTGGTCGAGCCGCTGATCACCCTCGGCAAGAGCGACAGCGACTCGCATCGCAAGCTGGCGTTCGCGCGTCTGCGCGACCGCAGCGTCGTGGACAAGCTGTTCGCGGATCTCGGTCCGCGCTTTCGCGCCCGCCCGGGCGGCTACACGCGCATCCTGCGCATGATGCCGCGCCCCGGGGATTCGGCGCCCATGGCGCTCATGCAGCTCGTCGACGGCGCGGCGATCGAGGAGACGAAAGCCGCCCCGAAGGATGCGGCGGCGAAGGGCAAGCGCGGCAAATCGGCCCCGGCCCAAGCGGCGCCCGCCCAAAAGGCGGCTGCGAAGAAAGCGGCCAAGAAGAAAACCGCCGCTCACGACCATGATCACGACCACGGCCCTGATCATGACCACGAGGACGCGCCGAAGAAGAAGCGCAAGAAGAAGGCGAGCGCGTAAGGATCTTGCGGATTATTTCAAGGGGAGGGGCCCATGAGCCTGGCATCTGAGTTCAAAGAATTCGCGATGAAGGGCAGCGTCGTTGATCTGGCGATCGGCGTCGTGATCGGCGGCGCCTTTGGCAAGATCGTGAATTCCCTGGTCGGGGACATCATCCTGCCGCCGCTGGGCCTTGCCATCGGCGGGGTCAACTTCGCGGATCTCGCGGTGCAGATCGGCACCAGCCCCAAGGGTCAGCCGGTGCTCTTCAAATACGGCGCTTTCGTGCAGACGGTATTCGAGTTCCTGATCATTGCCTTCGCGCTCTTCGTCGTCATCAAGGCCATCAACCGCCTGAAGCGGCCGAGCCCGTCGATGCCGGTGCCGCCGACGAAGACCGAGGCGCTCCTTCAAGAAATTCGGGACGAGCTCGCAAAGCGCTGAAAGCATCGCGGGTGAGGTTCTCGCAGCCGCCGCCTGTGACTGCGAGATCATCCTCGACGCGGATGCCGCCGAAGCGCTGCAGCTGCGCGACCCGCGCCCAATGGATCTTCTGCCCGCGCGAGTCGGCCCGCGCGGCATCGAGCAGCTGCTCGATGAAATAGATCCCCGGCTCCATGGTGACGACGAAGCCGCTCTCGAGCACGCGCGTCAAACGCAGATAGTCGTGTCCCGGCGGCCGCGGAATCTCCCCGCCCTCCGCCGAGCGCATCCAGCCGCCGACGTCATGCACCTGCAGCCCGAGGAGATGGCCGATGCCATGCGGCAGAAAGACGCTGGAGAGTCCCGTGTCGACCGCCTCGTCCGCCTCGCAGCGGATGATGTCCGCCTCGTGCAAGAGCTCCGCGGTCAGGTGGTGCGCCGACAGATGGATGTCGCGCCAGTCGGTGCCGGCGTGCACGCTCGCGCACAGCGACTGCTGCATCTCGTCCACGTGGCCGACCAGGGCGGCAAAGTCCGCGTCCCCGAATGCATAGGTGCGCGTGATGTCGCTTGCGTAGCCGGCGTACTCGGCGCCGGCATCGATGAGGAGCGAATGGCGCACGGCGGGCGCGTGGCGCGCGAGCATTTGATAGTGCAGCACCGCCGCCGCCTCGTTGCAGGCGATGATGGGGTTGTACGGCAGCTCCTGCTCGCGCAGCCCACACGCGGCCAGATACGCGAGCTGTATTTCAAACTCGGTGGCGCCGGCGGCGAAGGCGCGGGCGGCGGCGACGTGGCCGCGCGCGCCCAGGCGGTTGGCCTCACGCAGGCAGAGAAGCTCGTACTCGCTCTTCACGGCGCGCGCAAAATCAAGGTGCGCCACGAGGGTCTGTGGATTCACGGCGCCCGCTCCCCAGGAGGCGATCTCGGCGTCGGCGTGGCCGATGAAGGCCGTGCGCGACAGATCCGCCGGCAGAAGCGCACGCGCGGCGCTGCGGTCGGCGACCGCGCGAATGTCGAAATGGCGCGTCCAGTAGCCTTGCGGCAAGGCGGCGGACTTGTACCAGAAATCGAGCGGGCAATTGAAGAGGAGGAGCGGCATTTGCCCGGGCTCGAAATAGATGAAGCAGTCGGGCACGTCGGTGAGCGGCGCCCAGGCTTTGAAGGCGGCGTTCACGCGAAAGGCATAGTGCTGGTCGTCGGCGAAGACGGCGGGCGCGGCGCCGGCGTGGACGAGGACGGCAGAGGATCCCTGCGCGGCGAGCGCGCGCGCATAGCGCTCGCGGACGAGATCGTGGTGCTCGGCAAAGAGCGTATCGAGATCGTGGGCGCGGTCGGACATCGTGCGAGCCTCCTGGGACAGTGCGAATCCTGCGCATTCTAGTCGCGCACCTCGCCGCGCGAGCGCGCGGCCGCCTGGAGCTGGTGCGATGCAGCATACTTTGTGGCCGGCACGCATCACGTGAGGGCCACATTTAACAGTACACGCGGGCGCGCGCTCGCGGACAAGGGGTGCGCGCACCGTGGACAGGGGGCTTCCCCGCTGTCGTTGCCCGCCGACACATATTTCAAATCGGGCGGCGACTCGATAGAATCCGGCGCCGCGGTACGCGCTTTGCGCACCGCCAGACAACATCTAACTTGTTTGCGCTCCTCACCACTCTTGCTTCTCTCGGGGTATTGATCGATGAACACCAAACTTGCTCTTAGCGCTCTTACCGCAGCGCTGATGCTCACAGCCTGCGCGAAGCAGGAATCCGTGAGCCCAGCGCCCGCAACGACGGAAGCCGCACCGGCTGCCGGCGCTGCGGCCGACTCGGCCGCCGCTTCTGCGAACTCCGCGACCAACGCGGCTGATGCCGCCTCGACCGCTGCCGGTCAGGCCCAGGATGCCGCCTCTGCGGCCGGCAATGCGGCCGCTGCACCGCCGCCGGATGCAACGCCGCCGCCGGCTGATCAGAAGAAGTAATTCGGAAGAGATATTGCTGAAGCCTGCAAGGCTTGAGCGACGGCCCGGTCTGGCACTGCATGTGCTGTCCGGGCCGTTTGTTTTTGACGAGTGTGTGCCGTGACTGTCAGTGTACGCGACGCTCGCGCCTCCCCGAGCGACCGGCTCTGGATCGAGAATGTCTATCGCGACTATCTCGATGATCTGGCGCCGCTCAACACCGGGATCTTCCCGATCCTCCCCGAGATCGGCCATCGCGAGCCCGACCAGATCGCGCGCTGGTTTGCCGACTCCGGCTCCTATCCGCTCGTCATCCTGAAATCCACGGTCGCCGTCGGCTTTGCCATGGTGGCGCGCGCCGCGGCGCTCGCCGGTCGCAACGACGTCGACTACCGGATGGCGGAGTTCTTTATCGCGCGCTCGCAGCGCCGCCGCGGCATCGGCCAGACGGCCGTGCAGATCATCCTGAACCGCTTCGCGGGACGCTGGGAGATCAACGAGTATCTGCGCAATCCCGTCGCGGTGAGCTTCTGGCGGCGCGTGGTCGCGGCGTACACGCGCGGCGACTATCAGGAAAGCATCATCAACGGCGAAGTCCGCCACCTTTTTCAGTCGAGCGGGGCGCGGCCGCGTTAGGGTTCGCGCGGCAGGCACCGCAGCCGATCTGCGAGCGCGCGAGGAGCGCGCGGCGCAGGCGCACGAGCGGGCCGCGGGTGGCCTCCGCGGGCAGCAGCTGATCGAGGATCCACAGGCGCCGCCGCGCCGGCGTCAGCCACCAGCCGCTCAAGATGAGGCTCGCCGCGACCAGAGCGATGACGACGGCGGTTTGCAGGATGGCGGCCATGTCAGCCGGCTCCAAAGAAGAGCGCCGTCCGGTAGGTAACGAACGCACCCGCGTACGCAAGCGCAAACAGATAGCCCGCCATGATGAGGGGATAGCGCCAGGAATTGGTTTCGCGCTTGACCACCGCCAGCGTGGAGAGGCACTGCGGCGCGAACACATACCAGGCGAGGAGCGACAGTCCCGTCGCGATGCTCCAGCTGGCGGCAATCACCGGCATGAGCGCCCCGGCGACATCGCCGGTGCGCGCCGCGGACATCGCATAGACGGTGCCGAGCGCGCTCACCGCGACTTCGCGCGCGGCCAGCCCCGGCACCAGCGCCATAGAGATCTGCCAGTTGAAGCCGATGGGATGAAAGAGGACCTCGAGCCCGCGCCCGAGAAGGCCCGCGAGACTGTAGTGGATGGCCGGCCCGGTCGCGCCGGGAGGCGGCGCGGGGAAGCTCGCCAGAAACCACAGGACGATCATGAGCGTCACAATGATGGTGCCGACGCGGCCGAGAAAGATGCGCGTGCGCTCCCACAAGCCGAGCACGAGATTCGAAAGGTTCGGCCACTTGTACTCGGGCAGCTCGAGGAGCAGCGGGCGGTAGGCGCCGCGCATCAGGGTGTGTTTGAGGACGAGTGCCACGCCCATGGCCGCGAACACTCCGGCGCCGTAGAGCACGAAGAGCACGAGCCCCTGCAGATTGAAGATGCCCACCGCGCGGCGCGGAATGAAGGCGCCGATGAGGAGCGCGTACACGGGCAGGCGCGCCGAGCAGGTCATGAGTGGCGCGATCATGATGGTCGCGAGGCGGTCCCGCGGCGAGGGAATGGTGCGCGCCGCCATGATGCCGGGGATGGCGCAGGCAAAGCTCGACAGGAGCGGGATGAACGCGCGGCCCGACAGGCCGACTTTTCCCATGAGCCGATCGAGGAGGAAAGCGGCGCGCGGCAGGTAGCCTGAATCCTCGAGCGCGAGGATGAAGAGGAAGAGGATGAGGATCTGCGGCAGGAAGACGAGCACGCTGCCGACGCCGGCCACGACCCCATCGAGGAGCAGACTGTGCAGCGGACCCTCGGGCAGCGCCTGCGCCAGAAACTGGCCCGCGGCGCGCACGCCGCTCGTGATCGCGGCCATCGGCACCACCGCCCAGCTGAACACCGCCTGGAACATGAAGAAAAGCACCGCGGCGAGGAGCAGCGGTCCTGCGATGGGATGGAGCACCAGCGCATCGAGCCGCGAGAGGAGCTCGAGCCGCCGCGGCACGCGATAGTCGATGTCCTTCAGGATGCGCCGCACTTCGCGCTGCGTGGCCTCGACGTCCGCGGCCACCGGCACGGACGCGGCCGGCGCGAGCTGCGGCGCGAGATCGCAGCGGTCGATGGCGTCAATGAGCGCGCGCTCGCCGCCCGAACGCACCGCCACCGTCTCGATCACCGGCACGCCGAGGGCGGCCTCGAGCGCGGCGCGATCCAGGTGAAAGCCGCGCTCCTGGGCGAGATCGCTCATGTTGAGCGCGACGATGAGGGGCCTGTCCAGGCGCTTCAGATCGAGCACCAGGCGCAGGTTCAGGCGCAGGTTCGTCGCATCGACCACGCACACCAGAAGATCGGGCGCGGGCTCGCTCGCGTGGCGTCCGAGCACCACATCGCGGGCGATGGCCTCATCGAGACTGGTGGCTTCGAGGCTGTAGGCACCGGGCAGGTCGAGCACGCGATAGACGCGGCCGCTCGCGGGGCCGACGAAGCGGCCTTCCTTTCTTTCGACGGTGACGCCGGGATAGTTGGCGACCTTCTGGCGGCTGCCCGTCAGACGGTTGAAGAGGGCTGTCTTACCGCAGTTCGGGACGCCGATCAGCGAAAGGCTCGGGCCTCTCGCCGCGGCTTCGGCGTTCACGTCGGGTGACCCGGCCGCAAGAGCTCGACCCAGACGGTTTCCACTTCGCGGCGCCGGATGGCAAAGGTCGTGGTGCCGATGCGCACGACGAAGGGATCCCGCCCGGGTCGCGCTTCAGTCAGGATCTCGATGTGTTCGCCCGCGACGAAGCCGAGCTCCATCAGCCGCCGCTCGAGGCGGGAGTCCTCACCCGGGCCGACGCCGATCACCGTACCCCTCGTTCCGGGCGGCAAGGCGGCGAGGCTGAAGGATCCGGGAGCGAGGGTCACCCCTCCACGGGCTGCGAATGCGTCCATGTCCTAAGTATGATTGAGAACCGTTCGCATTTGCAACGCGCCCCGCGCGGGCTGTGAAACCGGTCGCGCAGGGTCATCCTCCGGCCGCCCGACGGCTTGAGCTGGGCAGTCCCAGGAGGGGCCGCAGATACTGCCCGGTGTAGGACTCCTCCCGCGCCGCAACGCGCTCGGGAGTGCCTACGGCCACGATCTCGCCGCCGGCCGCGCCGCCCTCGGGACCCAAGTCGATGACCCAGTCCGCGCTCTTGATGACATCCAGATTGTGCTCGATGACGAGGATGGTGTTGCCGGCGTCGCGCAGGCGCAGGAGGACCTCGAGGAGCTGCGCGACGTCGTGGAAGTGCAGGCCGGTCGTGGGCTCATCGAGGATGTAGAGCGTGCGGCCGGTGGCGCGCTTGGCGAGTTCGCGCGAGAGCTTCACGCGCTGCGCCTCGCCTCCGGAGAGCGTGGTCGCATTCTGGCCGAGGCGCAGATAGGCGAGGCCCACGTCGACCAGCATCTGCAGCTTGCCGGCCACCGCCGGAATCGCCTGGAAGAAGCGCAGCGCCTCCTCCACCGTCATCTCCAGCACCTCGTGGATGTTCTTGCCGCGGAAGGTGATCTCGAGCGTCTCGCGGTTGTAGCGCTGGCCGCGGCACACATCGCAGGGCACGTAGACATCGGCGAGGAAATGCATCTCGACCTTGAGCACGCCATCGCCCTGGCAGGCCTCGCAGCGTCCGCCCTTGACGTTGAAGCTGAAGCGGCCGCTGCCGTAGCCGCGCGCGCGTGCCTCGGGAACGGCCGCGAACAGCTCGCGCAGCGGCGCGAAGAGTCCGGTGTAGGTTGCGGGATTCGAGCGCGGCGTGCGGCCGATCGGACTCTGATCGATGTCGATCACGCGATCGATGCCCTCGAGGCCCTCGACGCGCTCGCAGCGCGCGGACGTGCGCATGCCGCCGTGCAGGCGCGAGGTGGCATAGGGCAGCAGGGTGTCGATGATGAGCGTCGATTTGCCGGAGCCGGAGACGCCGGTCACGCAGGTGAAGAGTCCGAGCGGAACATCGACGGTCAGGTTCTTCAGGTTATTGCCGGTGGCGCCGTGAATGCGCAGCTCCGCACCGGGTGTGCGCAGCGTGCGCAGCGGCGGCACTGGGATCACGCGCCGGCCGCTCAAATATTGACCCGTGAGGGAGGCGGCGTTCGCCTCGATGTCGGCGGGCGTGCCCTGCGCGACCACGTGCCCGCCGGCGACCCCGGCGCCCGGACCTAGGTCGACGACGTGATCGGCGGAGAGGATGGCCTCGGCGTCGTGCTCGACGACGATGAGCGTGTTGCCGATGTCCCTGAGCGCCGCCAGTGTCGCCAGCAACCGGCGGTTGTCGCGCTGATGCAGGCCGATCGAGGGCTCATCGAGAATGTACATGACGCCGGTGAGGCCGGAGCCCACCTGGCTTGCGAGCCGGATGCGCTGCGCCTCGCCGCCGGAGAGCGATTCCGCGCGGCGCTCGAGCGTCAAATACTCGAGCCCCACGTCCACCAGAAAGCGCAGGCGCTCGTGCACGTCCTCGACGATCTTGGCGGCGACTTCGCCGCGCCAGCCGGGCAGGGTGAGCGCGCGGAAATATTGGAGTGCCGCGCCGATCGTCAGCTGCGCGATCTCCGGCAGCGTCTGCCCGGCGACGAAGACGAAGCGCGCCGCGCGGTTCAGGCGCGCGCCGCCGCATTCTGCGCAGGTGCGCACGCCCAAGTATTTGGCGAGCTCCTCGCGCACGGTCGGTGAGGTGGTTTCGCGGTAGCGCCGCTCGAGATTGGGCAGGATGCCCTCGAAGCGGTGGCGGCGCTTGTGGCTGCGGCCGGAACTTTCCGCATAGCGAAACTCGATGAGCTGATCGCCGCTGCCGTTCAGGAGCACGTCCTGGATCTTCTGCGGCAACTGCGCCCACGGCGTCTCGATATCAAAATCGTACTGCCGCGCGAGCGACTGGATGAGGGCGAAATAGTAGGCGTTCCTGCGATCCCAGCCGCGGATCGCGCCGCCCGCGAGCGACAGCTCCGGGTGTCCGACCACGCGCTCGCGATCAAAGAACTCCTGGCAGCCGAGGCCGTCGCAGGCGGGGCAGGCGCCGGCGGGGTTGTTGAAGGAGAAGAGCTTCGGTTCAAGCGGCGGCACGGCGTAGCCGCACACGGGGCAGGCGTGGTGGCTCGAGAACACGAGCTCCTCGCGCTGCGCCTCATCGAGGAAGGCGAGCCGCGCGGTGCCGTCGGTGAGGCGCAGCGCCGTCTCGAAGGACTCGGCGAGCCGCTGCGCGGCATCCGCGCGCACGCGGAAGCGGTCGATGACCGCTTCCACGGTGTGTTTGCGCTTGGGATCGAGCTTCGGCAGCGCGTCGAGCTCGTGGATGCGGCCATCGATGCGCACGCGCACGAAGCCCTGGGCGGCGAGCCGCTCGAGCTCGGCGGCGTGCTCGCCCTTGCGCGCATCGATGAGCGGCGCGAGCAGCACGGCGGATGTGCCCTCCGGCAGCCGCATGACCTGATCGACCATCTGGCTCACCGTCTGCGCCGAGAGGTCAATGAGATGATCCGGACAGCGCGGAATGCCGGCGCGCGCGAAGAGCAGGCGCAAGTAGTCGTAGATCTCGGTCACCGTGCCGACGGTGGAGCGCGGATTGTGCGAGGTCGCCTTCTGCTCGATCGCAATCGCCGGCGAGAGCCCGTCGATGCGGTCGACGTCCGGCTTGTCCATCATCGAGAGGAACTGGCGCGCGTAGGCGGACAGGGACTCGACATAACGCCGCTGCCCCTCCGCATACAGCGTATCGAAGGCGAGCGAGGACTTGCCCGAGCCCGACAGGCCCGTCAGCACGATGAGCCGGTTGCGCGGCAGATCCACGTCGATGTTCTTCAGGTTATGCGTGCGCGCGCCGCGGACACGAATGTGCTGCATGATCCGATTCACCGCCTTTTGCGTGCGCCCTTCGGGCAGCCAGAAAGTGTAGCCGCAGGCGCGAATACGCTCAAAACTCCACCTTCGCGTGGCTTTTGGCGGGTTCGCGCCCGCCTACCCCGAACGCTTACAATGGGGCGGCATCACGGGAATTTCGACGGGGCAGAGGACAAGGCTATGGCGAGGGGACTGAACAAGGTCATTTTGATCGGCAATCTGGGCGCCGACCCGGAGACGCGCGCCATGCCCTCGGGGATGACGGTCGCGAACCTGCGCGTCGCCACCAGCGAAAGCTGGCGCGATAAGCAGTCCGGCGAGCAGCAGGAGCGCACCGAGTGGCACCGGGTGGCGCTCTTCGGACGCCTCGGGGAGGTGGCGGCGGAGTACCTGCGCAAGGGCTCGCAGGTGTACCTGGAAGGGCAGCTGCGCACCCGCAAGTGGCAGGACAAGCAGGGCACCGAGCGCTATACCACCGAGATCATCGCCAGCGAGATGCTGATGCTGGGCGGACGAAGCTCGGGCGCGGGCGCGGGCGCGGCGGCACCGGAAGCGCGCGACCGTCCGGAGATCGTCGAGTCGGCCGAACGCGCCGAGTCGCCCGCCCGCGGCGGCAGCGACTTTGACGACGACATCCCCTTTTAGCGTGAGCCGGGCGCAGAGTGGCCGTATGCCGGGCCGCGTTTTCATCAAGACCTTTGGCTGCCAGATGAACGAGTACGACTCCGCGCGGATCGCGGACGTGCTCGCGCACTCCTGCGGCATGAGCCTCACCGAGGACGCCGCAGAGGCGGACCTCCTCCTCATGAATACCTGCTCGGTGCGCGAGAAGGCGCAGGAGAAGGTCTTCTCGCTCCTCGGGCAGTGGCGGCGCCTGAAGGAGCTGCGACCCGAAGTCCTCATCGGCGTCGGCGGCTGCGTCGCCAGCCAGGAAGGCGAGGCCCTCGCCGAGCGCGCGCCCTGCGTCGATCTCGTCTTTGGCCCGCAGACCCTGCACCGCCTGCCGCAGATGATCGGCGAGGTGCAGCGCACCGGGCGCGCGGTCGTCGACGTGAGCTTTCCCGAGATCGAGAAATTTGACCATCTGCCCGCGCCGCGCGCGTCCGGCGCGAGCGCCTACGTCTCCATCATGGAAGGCTGCAGCAAGTACTGCAGCTTCTGCATCGTCCCGTATACGCGCGGCGATGAGGTGAACCGTCCGTTTGAAGCGGTGCTCGCGGAAGTGCGGCAACTCGCAGCCCAGGGCGTGCGCGAGGTCACGCTCCTCGGGCAGAACGTCAATGCCTACGCCGGGCGCACCGCGGACGGCATGCTCGCGGACCTGGCGACGCTCATCCACCACATCGCGGCGCTGCCGGCCATCGAGCGCATCCGCTTCACCACCTCCCATCCGCTCGAGTTCACGCCGAGCCTCATCGAGGCCTTCGCGAGCGTTCCGAAACTCGCGAGCCACCTGCACCTGCCGGTGCAGAGCGGCTCGGACCGGATACTCGCGCTCATGAAGCGCGGCTACACGGCGCTCGAGTACAAGGAGAAGATCCGGCGCCTGCGCGCCGTGCGTCCCCAAGTCACCGTGTCCTCGGACTTCATCATCGGCTTTCCCGGCGAGAGCGAGCGCGACTTCGCGGCGACGCTCGATCTGGTGCGCGACGTCGGCTTCGATCAGTCCTTCAGCTTCATCTACAGCCGCCGTCCGGGCACGCCGGCGGCATCCCTGCCGGATGAGGTCGCGCACGAGGTCAAACTCGAGCGGCTCGCGCGCCTGCAGCGGCAGCTCGATCTGCAGGAGCGCGTCATCAGTGAGCGCATGGTGGGCAGCGTGCAGCGCGTGCTCGTGGAGGCGCCCGCCAAGAAGAATCCCGCGGAACTCTCCGGCCGCACGGCCAACAACCGCTGGGTCAACTTCGCCGGCCCCGCGAGCCTCCTGCAGCGCTTCACCGACGTCGTCATCACCGCTGCCCTGCGCCACACGCTGCGCGGGCGCCTGTGCGCCGCCGCGCATGCCGCCTGATCCCGTGGCCGCAGTACCCGCCTCCCGCCTGCGCGAATTTCTGCTCGAGCCTGCCGACAATGCGCGTCTTGCGAACCTCTGCGGGCCGCTCGATGAGAATCTGCGCCTCCTCGAGTTGCGCCTCGAGGTGGAGATCCGCCGCCGCGGCGACAATTTCCGCATCAGCGGCGAGCGCGCCGGCAGCGCCGAGGAGACGCTGCGCGTGCTCTTTGAGCTCACCCAGGTCGAGGCCGTGACGCCCGAGCGGGTGCACCTCGCGCTGCGCGAGCAGGAGTTGGGGGCGCCGGGTGGCGCCACTTCCGACGATGACCTCACGGTGCGCCTGCCGCGCGGCGCGATCCGCGCGCGCGGCGCGCATCAGCGCGACTATCTCGCCCAGATCCGCACCTCGGATCTCACCTTCGGCGTGGGTCCCGCCGGCACCGGCAAGACCTACCTTGCGGTGTCCTGCGCGGTCGAGGCGCTGCAGGCGGACCGCATGCGCCGCATCGTGCTGGTGCGGCCGGCGGTGGAGGCGGGCGAGCGCCTGGGATTCCTGCCCGGCGACATGTCGCAGAAGATCGATCCGTACCTGCGGCCGATGTACGACGCGCTCTATGAAATGATGGGCTTCGATCGCGTGGCGCGCTTCATCGAGCGCAACGTGATTGAAGTCGCGCCGCTGGCCTTCATGCGCGGCCGCTCGCTCAATGATTCCTTCATCATTCTCGATGAAGCGCAGAACACGACCATCGAGCAGATGAAGATGTTCCTGACGCGCATCGGCTTCGGCTCGCGCGCGGTGGTCACAGGGGATGTGACGCAGACGGATCTGCCGGCGGGCCGGCAGTCGGGCCTGCGCCACGTGATCGACGTGCTGCGCGGTGTCGACGGCGTGGCGTTCACGTTCTTCGATGCCCAGGATGTCGTACGCCATCCGCTCGTGCAGCGCATCGTGCGCGCCTACGAGGCGCGCGGCGAATCCACATGAGGCCGCGGGAAGCGCACCTCGAGGTGACGCGCCGCGCGCGCATCTGGTCGCCGCCCGCCGCGCAGCTTGCCGTCTGGGCGCAGGCGGCGCTCGGGCGGCGCGCGCGCGGCACGCAGCTCGGCCTGCGGGTGGTGGGCACGAGCGCGAGCCGCCGCCTGAATGCCCACTTTCGCGGCACGGATCGGCCCACCAACGTGCTGTCGTTCCCGGCGCCGCCGCTGCCGGCGGGCGCCGCGCGCGGCCGCCGTCCGCTCGGGGATCTCGTCGTCTGCGCGCCCCTGCTGCGCCGCGAAGCGCAGCGGCAGGGCAAGAGCCTGCGCGCGCATTGGGCGCACCTCGTGGTGCACGGCGCGCTGCATCTCATCGGCTATGACCACGAGCGCGCGCGCGATGCCCGCCGCATGCAGCGCCGCGAGATCGCCGTGCTCAAGCGCCTGGGTTTTGCCAACCCGTACCGGAGCGCGTGATGTCAAAGGACACGGGCAGCACCGGGCGCTGGCTGAAACGCATCACGCAAACCCTCTCCGGAGAGCCGCAGGATCGCGGCGAGCTCGTGACGCTGCTGCGCGAGTCGGCCGAGCGCGGCCTCGTCGATGCCGATGCGCTCGAGATGCTCGAAGGCGTGCTCGCGGTGGCCGACCTGCAGGTGCGCGACATCATGGTGCCGCGCATCCAGATGGTCTCGGTGCGCCGCGACGATCCGCCGGCGCGCATCCTGCCGGCCGTCATCGAGTCGGGGCACTCGCGCTTCCCGGTGATGGACGCCGACCGCGACGACATCGTGGGGATCCTCCTCGCGAAGGATCTCCTGCGCCACTTCGCCGCCCATGTGCGCGCGAGCTTCGATATCCGCGAGTACATGCGCCCGGCGGTGTTCGTTCCGGAGTCGAAGCGCTTGAACGTGCTCCTCAAGGAATTCCGCCGCAACCGCAATCACATGGCGATCGTCGTCGATGAGTACGGCGGCGTCGGCGGGCTCGTCACCATCGAGGACGTCATCGAGCAGATCGTCGGCGAGATCGACGATGAGTTTGACGTCGAGGACGATCACAACATCCGCCCCGAGGACGCGCGCCACTTCACCGTGCGCGGCGTGACGCGCATGGAGGAGTTCAACGAGTACTTCGGCACCGCCTTCGCGGAGGAAGGCTTCGACACCATTGCGGGCCTCGTGATGAAGCATCTCGGGCACCTGCCGCGCCGCGGCGAGTTCCTCACCCTCGATGGCTTCGAGTTCCGCGTGGCGCGCGCGGACCGGCGCCGCGTGGATTCGCTGCGCGTCACCGCGCCGCGCGACATCGCGCCTCCGGAGGAAAAGTCCGCGTGACGGACGGCGCGCCGCCGGGAGCGCTGCCGCGCTCGGGCGCCCCTATCGCACGGCTGCGCCTCGGCGCCGCGCTCGCCTCGGGAGCGCTCCTCGCGGGCGCCTTTGCGCCGCTCAACTGCTGGCCGCTCGCAATTGCCTGTCCCGCGGCCCTCATGGGGCTGTGGCAGGGCGCAAGCCCGCGCGCGGCCGCGCAGCTCGGCTTCGCCTTCAGCGCCGGCACCTTTGCCGCGGGCACCTACTGGCTCTACACGAGCATCCACACCTTCGGCGAGGCCCCGGTGTGGATGGCGCTCGCCCTCATGCTCGCGCTCATCGCCATCATGGGGCTGTATCAGGCGGCGCTCGGCTGGTGTGTGGCGCGCTTTCTGCCGCCGGCGGGCGCGCTGCGCAGCCTCGTCGGCGTGCCCGCGGCCTGGCTCCTCGTCGAGTGGTGGCGCGGCTGGTTCCTCGCGGGCTTCGCCTGGCTCTCGCTCGGCTACTCGCAGACCGACACCTGGCTTGCCGGCTTTGCGCCGGTGACCGGCGTCTACGGCGTGAGCGCGATTCTGCTGGTGAGCGCGGGCGCACTGGTGAGCGCAGTGCAGGGGCGGCGCGCCACGCGCATCGCCGCCGCCGTCATCCTCATCCTGCCCTGGCCCATCGGGCTTGCGTTGCAGAGAGTGGAGTGGACGACGGCCCAAGGAGCGCCCGTGCAGGTCGCCGTCATTCAGGGGGCCGTGCCGCAGGATCAGAAATGGCTCGATGCCAATCGCGATACCACCCTACGGCTGTACCGCGATCTCACCGCGCGCGCGCTCGGCACGGCGCTCATTGTTTGGCCGGAGGCCGCGCCGCCGGATCTGGCCAATAATCTCCTCGACTACTTGGGCACGCTCTACCGGATGACGAGCGCCCGCGGCTCGGCGCTCGTACTCGGCGTCGTGCGCGCCTCGGATGATGGCGAGCAGTACTTCAACTCCGTGCTGGCGCTCGGCGAGCAGGGGCCGCACTGGTACGACAAGAGCCACCTCGTGCCCTTCGCCGAGTTCTTCCCCGTGCCGGGCTTCGTGCGCTCGTGGCTGCGCCTGCGCAATCTGCCCTACGAGGACTTCACCCGCGGCGCGGCGCTGCAGCCGCCGCTGCCGGCGGCGGGTCTCAAGCTTGCAACCACGATCTGCTATGAGGACGCCTACGGCAGCGCGCAGCTGCCGCTCCTGCCCGTGGCCGACGCACTCGTCAACGTCACGAACGACGCCTGGTTCGGCCATTCGAGCGCGCGCCACCAGCATTTCCAGATTGCGCGCATGCGGGCGCTCGAGGCGGGGCGCTACCTCGTGCGCGCCGCCAACGACGGGATCTCGGGCGTCATCGGCCCGCACGGTGAAGTCATCGCACGCGCTCCGGAGTTCACCCCCTACGTGCTGCGGGCGGCCATCACCGCCCGATCGGGCGTGCCCCCGTACGGCCACACCGGCAACTGGCCGGTGCTGCTCCTGGCCCTCGCGGGCCTCGCCGCTGCCGCACTGCGGCAGCGCTTGAGCACTTGAAATCGCCCCCCGCCGGACATAACTCCCACCCAGGGCGCGAAGTCCGGCCGGCGGAACCTCTACAATGCAGTCGAGTCTATTCCGGCATAGATCTTGTACATCCCTTACTTGGAGCTAATTTGGAGCATCGCATGAGCCCGTTTTCCTCGGCCTCCAGGGCCGTCTATGCCGCTCTGCTGGCCCTCTGGCTGACGGCCTGCGTCGGCGATTCGACGGCCCAGACGGCCAGCACCCCCGCCGCCAAGGCCGCGCCTGCAGTGCCGACGGTCCCCGTCACCCCGAGCGCGCACTTTGCGCTGCCGGATTTCGCGCCGCTCGTCGAGCGCTACGGCCCCGCGGTCGTCAACGTCCAGGTGCTCGAGCGCGCGCAGAACGTGGCGCAGCCCGGCGCCGAGGGCGAAGAGGATCCGTTCGCCGACTTCTTCCGCCGCTTTGGCATTCCGGCTCCGCAGATCGGCCCGCGCGGCAACGCGCAGCCGACGCACGGTGAGGGCTCGGGCTTCATCGTCACGCCCGACGGCTACATTCTCACCAACGCACACGTGGTCGCGGATGCGGACAACGTGACGGTGCGCCTCACCGACCGGCGCGAGTTCAGCGCCAAAGTCGTCGGCATGGACACGCGCACGGATGTCGCGGTCATCAAGATCAACACCAGCGCCAACCTGCCGACGGTGCGCATCGGCAATCCCAACGTGCTCAAGGCCGGCGAATGGGTGCTCGCGATCGGCTCACCCTTTGGATTTGAGAACAGCGCCACCGCCGGCATCGTCAGCGCGACCGCGCGCTCCCTGCCGGGCGAGGACGGCGCGGGCTACGTGCCCTTCATCCAGACCGATGTGCCCGTCAATCCCGGCAACTCCGGCGGGCCGCTCTTCAACATGCAAGGCGAAGTGGTCGGCATCAACTCGCAGATCTTCAGCCGCACCGGCGGCTACATGGGCCTGTCATTCGCCATCCCCATCGATGTGGCGATGGACGTGCGCGAGCAGCTCATCAAGACCGGCCACGTCACCCGCGGACGCATCGGCGTCACCATTCAGGACGTCAATGCGCAGCTGGCGGAGTCTTTTGGCCTGGATCGGCCGCGCGGCGCTCTGGTGAGCTCCGTGCAGAGCGGCAGCCCCGGCGAGAAGGCGGGGCTCAAGCCCGGCGACGTGGTGGTCGGCGTCGACGGCCACGCGATCGAGCGCTCGGCCGAGCTGCCCGCGATCATCGCGCGCATCAAGCCGGGCACCGAGACGGAGCTTGAAATCTGGCGCGGCGGCAAAGAACAGCAGGTCGGCGTGAAAGTGGCGCTGCTCGATGAGCATCAAACACTCACGGCCGGCCGCAATGGGCGCCACGGTTCGGATGAGGACAGTCACCTGGGGCTCGCCGTGCGGCCGCTCGCGCCGCAGGAAAAGCGCCAGGCGGAGACCGACGGCAACCTCGTCGTCGAGCACGTGAGCGGACCGGCCGCGGCCGCGGGCGTGCAGCCGGGCGACATCATTCTGCGGGTCAACGGCACGACCGTGCGCTCGGTGGAGGAGCTGCAGAGCGCGACCCAGCACGTCGGCAAGACGGTGGCTCTGCTGATCCAGCGCGAGAATGCGCAGATCTACGTGCCGCTGCGATTGAGCTGAGTCCGCCGGGGACATCTACTATGATGATGTCCCGATGCACGAGAACTATGATCCGGCAGCCGTAGAGGCGGCTGCCCAGGCGGATTGGCGCGCCCGTAACGCCTATCGCGTCGTCGAATCCGGCGGCGCGAAGTTCTACGCCTGCTCGATGCTGCCGTATCCTTCCGGCAAGCTGCACATGGGCCATGTGCGCAACTACACCATCAATGACGTGATGACCCGCTACATGCGCATGCGGGGCTTCAATGTCCTCATGCCCATGGGCTGGGATGCGTTCGGCCTGCCGGCCGAGAATGCCGCGATCGAACAGGGCATCGCGCCGGCGGTGTGGACGCGCCAGAACATCGCCGACATGAAGGCGCAGATGCAGCCGCTCGGGCTCTCGTTTGACTGGTCGCGGGAGATCACCACCTGCGATCCCGACTACTACCGCTGGAACCAGTGGTTCTTCCTGAAGATGCTCGAATGCGGCATCGCCTACCGCCGCACGCAGACCGTCAACTGGGATCCCGTCGACAACACCGTGCTCGCGAACGAGCAGGTCATCGACGGGCGGGGCTGGCGCTCGGACGCCGTGGTGGAGAAGCGCGAGATCCCGGGCTACTACCTGCGCATCACCCAATACGCAGAGGAGCTCCTGGAGGGCGTGGCCCGCGAGCTCGACGGCTGGCCGGATCCCGTACGGCTCATGCAGGCCAACTGGATCGGCAAGAGCTGCGGCGTCAATTTCGGCTTTCCCTACACGCTCTGCGGCGAGCCGCAGCTCTTGCGCGTGTTCACGACGCGCGCCGACACCCTCATGGGCGTCACCTTCTGCGCGGTCGCGCCGGAGCATCCGCTCGCCGCGCACTGCGCGCGGGACCATCCGCATCTCGCCGCCTTCATCGCCGAGTGCAAGCGCGGCGGGGTGTCCGAGGCGCAGCTGGCACTTGCGGCAAAGCAGGGCATGGCGACGGGCTTCCATGTCACCCATCCGTTGAGCGGCGAGCGCATCGAGGTGTGGGTGGCGAACTACGTGCTCATGGCCTACGGCGAGGGCGCGGTGATGGGCGTGCCCGGGCACGACGCGCGCGATTTTGCCTTCGCCAAGAAGTACGCGCTGCCGATCAAGCAGGTGATTGCGGTCGCGGGCCAGGCGTATTCGACGGACGCCTGGCAGGACTGGTACGCGGATGCGCGCGACGGCTATCTCGTCGCCTCGGGCAAATACGATGGCATGAGCTCCCCGCAGGCGATCGATGCGATCGCCGCGGATCTTGCCGCGCGGGGCTTGGGCGAGAAACAGACGACCTATCGCCTGCGCGACTGGGGCATCAGCCGCCAGCGCTACTGGGGCACGCCCATCCCCATCATTCACTGCGCGACCTGCGGCGCGGTGCCCGTGCCGTATGAGGATTTGCCGGTGGTGCTGCCGGAGGATCTGGTGCCGGATGGCTCGGGCAATCCGCTCAACAAGGACGAGCGCTTCTTGAGGTGCCTGTGTCCGCGCTGCGGCGAAGCCGCGCGCCGCGAGACCGACACCATGGACACCTTCGTCGACTCGGCCTGGTACTACATGCGCTACTGCTCGCCCGATGCGCACGAGGCCATGGTCGATCAGCGCATCGACTATTGGATGCCGATGGATCAGTACATCGGCGGCATCGAGCATGCGGTGCTGCACCTTTTGTACGCGCGCTTCTGGACCAAGGTCATGCGCGATCTGCAACTGGTGAAGTTCGATGAGCCCTTCACCCGGCTCTTCACGCAGGGCATGCTGCTCAACGAATGTTTCTATCGCGACGAGGACTCGGGCCGCAGGCGCTGGTTCTATCCGAGCGAGGTCGACGTGCGCTACGACGATCGCGGCAAGCCGACGGGCGCGGTGGCACGCGAGGACGGAGCGCCCGTGTCGCTGGGCGGCATCGAGAAGATGTCGAAGTCGAAGAACAACGTGGTCGAGCCGCGCCAAGTCATGCAGCAGTACGGCGCCGACACCGCGCGCTTCTTTTCCATGTTCGCCGGCCCGCCCGACCAGAGCGCCGTCTACTCGGATAGCGGCATCGAGGGCGCGTATCGCTTCCTGCGGCGCCTGTGGAGCTACTGTCACGGCCGCCGCGAGCTCCTGGCGTCGCCGACTGCAGCGGCGCTCGATGGATTTGCGGGCGGCGCTGCGCACCGGCAGCTGCGCCGCCAGATCTACCTCGCGCTCGCCCAAGCGGATTTTGACTATCGCCGCCTGCAGTACAACACCGTCGTCTCGGCGTGCATGAAAATGCTGAACGCGCTCGAGGCGGCCGAGCTGCCGGAAGAGGGCGACGCGCGCGGCGCGACGGCGGCCGCCGTGCGCGAGGCGCTCGGCATCCTCTTGCGCGTGCTCTATCCGGTGGTGCCGCATATCACGCATGCGCTGTGGCAGGCGCTCGGCTTCCGCGCCGTTCACGGCGAGCTCTTCACGGCTTCCTGGCCGCAGGTGGACGCCCACGCCCTCGAGCAGGAGACGATGCAGATCGTGGTGCAGGTGAACGGCAAGCTGCGCGGGCGAGTCAACATCGCGGTCAGCGCCGATGAGCACGCCGCTAAGGAGGCGGCGCTGGCGGATGCGCATGTCATGAAATTTGTTGGCGACAAGCCCCTGCGCCGGGTGATCTTCGTGCCGGGCAAGCTTGTGAATCTCGTCGTATGAGCGCGCGCTCGGTGGGGGCCGCCGCCGCGCTCGTGCTCCTCGGCGCCTGCGGATTTCATCTGCAGGGCCACAAGGCGCTGCCGGCGGCGCTGCGCGTCACCTACGTGCAGGCCGCCGACCGGCAGAGCGATTTCGTGCAGAGCCTGCGCAAGCAGCTCCTCACCTCCGGCGCGCATTTGACGACCTCGAGCGAGGAGGCGACCGCGGTGGTGCACGTGCTCACCGACAGTTTCCAGCGGCGCGTGCTCTCGGTGACCGCACAGGATCAGCCGGCCGAGTACGAGATCACCTACACGGTGCGCGTCTCGGTCAGCTTCGGCGACAAGGAGGTCCTGCCGGTGCAGGAGCTCTCGGGAGTTCGCGACTACACTTTCGAGGAGGCCATCCTGCTCGCGAAGGAGAATGAAGAGGCGATCCTGCGCGAGGCGCTCGCGCGCGACCTCGCCGATGTGGTCATGCGGCGCCTCGCCAATCTTTGACCCGATCTTTGATATTGCCCGCGCATGCTGCATCTTGCGAACGCCGATCGGCTCGCCGTCGCGCTCCTGCTGAATCGCTACGGGCTCGAGCTGGTGCTGACCGCCCCGCAGGAGATCATTCCCGGATCGTATTGGGGAGAGAGCGAGGCGGGGCTCAAGGGCCATCGTCTCTACGCGCGCCTCGACACGCCGCTGCACTCCGTCCTGCACGAGGCGAGCCACTACATCTGCATGACGCCGGAGCGGCGCGCCGGACTTGACCGCGACGCGGGCGGCGAGGATCTGGAGGAAGCGGCCGTGTGCTATCTGCAGGTGGTGCTCGCCGATGAGCTCGCCGGCGTCGGCCGTGAACGGCTGTGTGCCGACATGGATGCCTGGGGATACAGCTTCCGGCTCGGCTCGACTCGCGCTTGGCTTGAGCGCGACGCGGAGGATGCGCGCGCCTGGCTCCTGCGGCAGGGCCTCATCGATGCACAGAGCCGCCCGACGCGCGCGCTGCGCAGCTGATCTTCAAAAGAATGGTCAAGAAGCCCGAACGACGCGCGGATCGGGCGCGCACCGGCGTACTTTAGGCGGGCAGGTGCAGTTCTTGCGATGCGTCACGCCCCTGCGGCCTGCGGCCAAGGAGTTGCTCGTTTTGACGATCCTGCGCGTTGCCCTCCTCCTCGGCGTCATCGCGCTCGCGATACCGATCGCGGGCTGCGCCAATCCCCTGTTCCTGTTTGCGAACGCGCCGACGGTATTTGGCTCCTACGACCGGCATGCCGATCGGGCCTACGGCGCGCTGGCGCGGCAGAAGCTCGATGTCTATGCGCCGCATGAGGCGCGCAACCGGCCGGTCGTCATCTTCTGGTACGGAGGCTCCTGGAAGCACGGCAGCAAGGCGGACTACCGCTTCGTCGGCGCGGCGCTCGCCGAGCGCGGCTTTGTGGCGGTGGTGCCCGACTACCGGCTGTATCCGGCGGTGGCCTTTCCGGCGTTCTGCGAGGATGGCGCGCATGCGCTCGCCTGGGTCGAAGCGCACGCGCAGGAGTTCGGCGGCGACCCGCAGCGCATCGTGCTCATGGGTCACTCGGCGGGCGCCCAGATCGCAGCCTTCATCGCCTACAACCATGCCTTTGTGGAAAGAGCCGGGGGGAGCGCGCGATCCATCGTCGGGCTCGTGGGACTTTCCGGCCCCTATGTGCTCATCACGGATACGCATGAGCTGCGGGCGACCTTCCCGCCGCCCTTCACGGAAGGCGACTGGCAGCCGCTCGCCTTTGTCGATGCGCGCTCGCCGCCCACCCTCCTGCTGCACGGGCTCGATGACACCGAAGTCGAGCCCGAGCAGAGCGTCGCGCTGCGCGATGCGCTTGTGGCGAACCACGTGGCGGTTGAGATGCGCCTGTACGCGCATCGCCGGCACGGCGATACGCTGGCGCCGTTTGCGTGGCTCGCGCGACGGCGCTCGAGCGCCTACGAGGACAGCGTCGCTTTTATCGAGAGCGTATCGCGAAGCGGTCCGTCGCCTTGACGAGCTCGTGGGTGTTGCCGCTTTCGAAGGCGGAGTGGCCGGCATCGGCCACGATGCGCAGCTCCGCCTCCGGCCAGGCGCGATGCAGCTCCCAGGCGCTCCGCATCGGACAGACGATGTCGTAGCGGCCCTGCACGATCACCGCGGGAATGTGGCGGATGCGGCCGACGTTGTCGATGAGCTGATTCGCGGAGGCGAGGAAGCCGCCGTTCACGAAGTAGTGGCATTCGATGCGCGAGAAGGCCTCCGAGTGGGTGTCCTGAGCGAGCTTCGCCGTATAGAGGGAATTTCTGCGCAGGAAACTCGTACCCGCCTCCCACAGCGCCCACGCCTTGGCCGCACGCGAGAGCTCGGCGGGGTCCGCGCTCGTCAGCCGCCGGTAGTAGGCGCCCATCAGGTCGCCGCGCTCCTCCGGCGGAATCGGCTCGACGTAATGTTCCCACAGGTCGGGATAGAGCGCGGCCGCGCCGCCCGGATCCTGGTAGAACCATTCGAGCTCCCAGCGCCGCAGCAAGAAGATGCCGCGCAAGACCAGATGCGTCACGCGCTTGGGATGAGTCTCGGCATAGGCGAGCGCCAGAGTGGATCCCCAGGAGCCGCCAAACACGAGCCAGCGCTCGATACTCAAGTGCGCGCGCAGGCGCTCGATGTCCGCGACCAGATCCCAGGTCGTGTTGTCGACGAGCGAGGCATGCGGACGGCTCTTGCCGCAACCGCGCTGATCGAAGAGCACGATGCGGTAGCGCCGCGGATCGAAGAAGCGCCGCATCTTCGCCTCGGTGCCCCCGCCCGGGCCGCCGTGCAGGAACACGGCCGGCGCACCTTGCGGATTGCCGCTCTCCTCGAAATAGATTTCGTGCAGGTCGCTCACGCTCAGAAAGCCGCTCCGGTAGGGCGGCAGGTGCGGATAGAGCTCCTTCAGGCGGCTCTTGGCGAGCGCCTGCTGCGCGCGTAGCCGGCGCATCACGAAGCCGGGCTCGCGAGCATCGGCCCGAGCGGCCTGCCGCCCAGGAGGTGCACGTGCAGGTGATAGACCTCCTGTCCGCCGTGGCTGTTGCAGTTGATGATGAGGCGGTAGCCCTCCGCGGCGATGCCTTCGCGCTGGGCCAGATCGCGCGCCACGGTAAAGAGGTGGCCGACGAGCGCCTCGTCCTCATCGGCGATGTCGTTGGCGGTGGCGATGCGCTTGTTGGGCACGATCAGGATGTGCGTCGGGGCGCGCGGCCGGATGTCGCGAAAGGCCGTGACGAGCTGGTCGCGATAAACGATGTCGGCGGGCAGCTCGCCCGAGATGATGCGCTCAAAAAGAGTGTCCATATGTTGCACGCAGCCTAGCCGGTGGCCGAGAGGCGGGCAACTCAACCATAATCGGTGCCGCCCCGAAACTCACCCGCAGTGACCCGCTTGAAACTGAACACCGACTCTCTCGCCGCGCATCTCGCCGGACCTCTTCGGCCCGTCTACCTCGTATCGGGCGATGAACCGCTCGGGGTCGGTGAGGCGGCGGATGCAGTGCGCGCGCGCGCACGCGCGGCGGGCTTCAGCGAGCGCGAGACGCATTTTGTCGAGCGCGGCACCGACTGGGAGGAGATCGCCGCGGCCGCGCGCAATCTGTCGCTCTTCGCCGAGCGCCGCATCATGGAGATCCGCCTCGCGAGCGGCAAGCCGGGTGTTGCGGGCGGCGCGGCGCTGCTGCGCCTCGCGCAGAGTGAGGACAAGGATCTTCTGGTGCTCGTGATGGCGCCGCGCCTTGATCGCGATGCGCAGAGTGCGCACTGGGTGAAGGCCATCGAGAGGGGCGGCGCCTGGGTGCAGATCTGGCCCGTCGATGCGCCGCATCTCGTCGCGTGGCTGCAATCTCGCTGCCGCCAGATGCGCCTCACGATCGATGACGAGGCGCTCGAGGTCCTGGCGGAGCGCACCGAGGGTAATCTGCTCGCCGCGCATCAGGAGCTGCAGAAGCTGCGGCTCCTGCATCCCGAGACGCGGGTCACGGCGGCCGCGGTGCTCGCGAGCGTCGCCGACAGCGCACGCTACGACGTCGCGCAGCTCGCCGAGGCGGCGCTCGCGGGCGATGCGGCGCGCGCGCTGCATGTGCTCGCGGGCCTGAGAGCCGAAGGCGTCGAGCCCACGCTGGTACTCTGGGCCGTCAATAAGGCGGTGCGCGACCTGTGGCAGGCGCAAGTGGGATCCTCTGCCGCGCCGCGCCCCTGGCAGCGCCAGGCGCAAGCGCTGGCGCAGGGACTGCGCCGTGCACGCAGCGTGCCCTTCGGCCGTCTGACGCTGCGCGCCGTGCGCACCGATCGCATGATCAAGGGACGTCTCGAGGGCAACTCCTGGGAGGAGCTGGCGCTCCTCGTCGCGGAGTTCTGCACGCGGCCGCTCTTGCCGCTGCCGCGAGCCTGCGTCCACAGGCCACACTGATGGAACCCATCGGGCTTTTCGGCGGAACCTTCGATCCGCTTCACTATGGGCATTTGCGTACGGCGTTTGAACTGTGGCAGGAGCTCAAGCTCGCCGAGGTGCGCTTCATGCCCACCGGCAGCCCGCCGCATCGCGAGCAGCCGCTCGCACCGGCGCAGCTGCGCCTCGAGATGGTAAAAGCGGCGGTCGCGGATCAGCCGGCCTTCGTCGTCGACGATCGCGAAGTGCGGCGCTCGGGAGTGTCATATTCGATTGATACACTCACCGAACTGCGCGCCGAGTATCCGCAGCGCTCGCTGTGTCTGCTCGTGGGGATGGACGCATTTCTGGGACTGCCCCATTGGCATCGCTGGCGCGAGCTCTTGGATCTTGCGCATATTATCGTCGCGCATCGGCCGGGCTGGCGTGCGCCGACCATGGGACCGCTCGGCGAGGTCATGGTCGACCGCGGCACGGGCAGCGTGCGCGAGCTGCACGCGCAAAGTGCGGGACGGATTTATGTTCACGCCGTGACGCAGCTCGAGATCTCCTCGACGGAGCTGCGCGCGCTCATCGCCCAGGGACGCGATCCGCGCTATATCGTCCCGGAGGAAGTTCGCAGGATCATCCGCGAGACGAGATGCTATGCTGCCGAGCAGCGATGACCCGCGCGGGAGATCCTCCAGCTGAATATGATCAGCCGTAGCCGTTCGCGCCGCGCCCCGCGGCGCGCATCTGCATTGCAGAGCATCGTGACTGCCGCGCTTGAGAACATGAAGGCCGTCAACATCAAAAAACTCGATGTCAGAGGGCTCACCGACATCGCCGATACCATGATGATCGCTTCGGGAAATTCCGACCGGCACGTGCGCTCCATCGCCGAGCACGTCGTCGAGAAGGCGAAGGCCGCGGGCTTTCGCCCGCTCGGCGTCGAGGGCGCGCGCGATGCGGAATGGGTGCTGGTTGACCTGCAGGACATCCTGGTGCATGTCATGCTGCCGCGGGTGCGCGAGTTCTATGCTTTGGAGAAGCTGTGGGAGCCGGCGCCGCGTGATGCGAAACGTTCGCGCTGACGAGGGAAGCCATGAGGATTCGCGTGATCGCCGTGGGATCGCGCACCCCGAGCTGGGTCCGTGAGAATTGCGAGGACTACGCCGCGCGGCTGCGCGCGCGCCTGAAGCTCGAGCTCGTGGACATTCCCTCCGGCAAGCGTGGCGCCGAGCGCGGCGCCGGGCACGCGCTGCGCACTGAAGGCGCGCGCGTGCTCGCGGCGCTGCGCCCCAAAGAGTTCGTGGTGGCGCTCGATGAGCGCGGTGAGCAGCTGTCAAGCCGCGAGCTCTCCGCGTGGCTTGCCGCGCGCCTCGGCGCCGGGCGCGATCTCGCCTTCCTCATCGGCGGCGCCGACGGGCTCGCCGCCGACGTGCTGGCGCGCGCGGATTGCAAATTGGCGCTGTCGCGCATGACGCTGCCGCATACATTCGCGCGCGTCCTCGTCGTGGAGCAGCTGTACCGCGCGCACAGCCTGCTCGATCATCATCCCTATCACCGCGACTGAGCGACGATGCCCGCGCCGCCCGCCGTGCTCTGTCTCGCCTCGGCCTCGCCGCGCCGCCGCGCGCTACTGCAGCAGATCGCAGTGGCGCACATTGCGAAGAGCGCCGACGTCGACGAGACGCCGCACGCGGGGGAGACGCCGCGCGCCTACGTGACGCGCCTGGCGGCGGCGAAGGCGCGCGCCATTCGCGCAGCGGATGCGGCGCTGCCGGTGCTCGGTGCGGACACCACCGTCGTCGTCGCCGGCACGATGCTGGGCAAGCCGCAGGGGCAGGCCGCGGGGCTCGCCATGCTCGCGCGCCTTTCGGGCCGCACGCACGAGGTGTTGAGCGCGGTGGCTCTCGCCGATGCGCGCGGAGTGGCGATCGCCGTGAGTGTGAGCACGGTGCGCTTTCGCGCGCTCACCGAGGAGGAATGCCGTGCCTATTGGGCGAGCGGTGAGCCGCACGACAAGGCGGGCGCCTACGCGATCCAGGGACTCGCGGCGGCTTTCATTGAATCGCTGCACGGCAGCTACTCGGGCGTCATGGGGCTGCCGTTATTTGAGACGGCCGCGCTCTTGCGCGCCGCCGGCGTGCCCTACGGGCCGCTGCCCCCCGCATGAGCGTCGAGATCTTCATCAACGTCGCGCCGCGCGAAACGCGCGCGGCGCTGCTGCAAGACGGCGCGCTGCAGGAGGTCCATGTGGAGCGCGTCAGCCGCCGGGGGCTGGTGGGCAATCTCTACAAGGGACGCGTGTCGCGCGTGCTCCCGGGAATGCAGGCCGCGTTCATCGAGATTGGTCTTGCGCGCACCGCCTTCCTGCACGCCGCGGACATCGCCTTCGAGCGTCCCGAGGAGACGGTGGTCAATCTGCCGCAGGTCGACGACATCCGCCGCCTGGTCGGCGAGGGCGATGACATCCTCGTGCAGGTGATCAAGGATCCCATGGGCAGCAAGGGCGCGCGCCTGACGACCTTTGTCTCGCTGCCCTCGAAGTACCTGGTGTACATGCCGCACGGCACGGGCGTCGGCGTCTCGAGCCGCATCGACGGCGAGAGCGAGCGACTGCGCCTCAAAACTCTCGTGAGCACGCTGCTGCCGCCGGCGGCGAACGGCGCCTATATCGTGCGCACCGCCGCGCAATCGGCCTCGGCCGAAGACCTGGGCGAAGACATGGCCTATCTGCAGAAGCTGTGGCAGTACGTGCGCGCGCAGGGCGCGCAGATGAGCTCGAGCGGGATCGTCCACGAGGACCTGCCGCTCGCGCTGCGCATCCTGCGCGACGAACTCGCCCGCGGCGTCGAGCGCGTGCTGGTCGATTCGGCCGCCGAGCACGCGCGCATGATCCGCTTCGCCGACAGCTTCATTCCCGGCGCGGCGCGCTGCATCGAGCTCTACCCCGGGCCGCGCCCGATCTTTGACCTGCACGGCATCGAGGAGGAGATCAGTCTGGCGCTGCAGCAGAAGGTGCTTCTGAAGTCGGGCGGTCATCTCATGATCGATCAGACCGAGGCGATGACCACCATCGACGTCAATACCGGCGCCTATGTCGGCCATCGCAATCTCGAGGAGACCATCTATCGCACCAATCTCGAAGCGGCGGTGGCGATCGCGCGGCAGCTGCGGCTGCGCAATCTCGGCGGCATCATCATCATCGATTTCATCGACATGCGCGACGAGCCGCATCGACGCGCGGTGCTGGCGGCGCTCGAGCGCGCGCTCGCGGGCGATCGGGCGGCGACTCAGGTCGTGAGCCTCTCGCCACTCGGGGTCGTGGAGATGACCCGCAAGCGCACGCGCGAGAGCCTGGAGCACCTGTTGTGCGAGCCCTGCCGCAGCTGCCAGGGACGCGGCTACGTGAAGACGGCGCAGACCGTGTGCTATGAAGTCTTTCGCGAGATAGTGCGACAGAGCAGGCAGTTTGCGAGCCGTGAGCTCCTGATACTGGCGCATCAGGACGTGGTGGAATGCCTGCTCGATGAAGAGTCGGGCGCGATGGCAGAGCTCGAGTCTCAGGTCGCGCGGCCCATTCGATTGCAGGCCGAGGCACTCTACGGTGTGGATCAGTACGATGTGGTGCTGATATAGGCCCTTGAAGAGGATGAGTGTGCCGCGCTGGTTCGCAGACTTGAGGCATCAACGCATCGTGCGCTATGGGGCGCTCGGCAGTGCCGCGGTCGCGCTCTTCGCGGGGTTCATGGTGCTCGCCTACCAGCTCGCCGCCGCCCGCGTCCCCGAGCACCGGGCGGCGCTTGAGCGCCTGGTGCGGGCGGAAACGGGCCTCGACCTGCGCTTCGACGAGCTCGCTCTGCGCTGGGGATGGTATGGCCCGGAGGCCGTCTTCTCGCAGGTGGAGCTCGGCGAGCCGGGAGGCGCGCAGGTGCTGTTGCACGCGCCCGAGCTCATCGTCGGATTCGATGCCTGGCGCACCGTGCAGAGCGGGCACCTGCAGGCGGGGCTCATTACCCTTATGGGCCCCGACATCGAGCTGCCGCGCGCGCCCCCCGTGGTGGCAGGCCATCGGGCGGCGGCCGCGCCTCCGGCCAGCCTTGCGACCCTCCTCGAGCGCTGGCGCGGCGGCCGACTCGATATCGAGGGCGGCACGCTGCACCTCGCCGATCCCAAGGGCCGCGCGCAGGGCTGGGCGGTTTCGATCCGCCGCGCGTCGCTGTCCCGCGCCCGCGATCAATGGCGGGCGCGGGGGTTTGTCCTTCTGCCGGAGCGCCTGGGCGCGAGCGCGCGGGTCGAGGTTTCTCTGCGCGGTGATCTGTCGGATGCGGCGACCCTTGCCGGGAGCGTGCGCGTCGAGGGCGTGCGCCTGGTCTTCGCCGGCTGGCGCGACCTTCTCGCGAGCGTGCCTGAGCTCGCGCGCCGCATGCCTTGCGCGGGCGGCGGGGATTTGACGGTGCGCGCGGACTTTGCCGCCGGACGTCTCGAGAACGCGCAGGGGTCGGTGCGCGCGGGCGGCGTTGAATTTGCCGACGCGCTCTCCTTCGATCATCCGCTCCTCGTCGATCGGGTGCGCGGCGACTGGCACCTGCTGCGTCGAGGTTCTGCCTGGCACGGCGAAGTCGACGCCCTGCAGGTGGGCCGTTCGGAAAGCGATGCGGCAGCCTCCGCGCATGCCAGCCTCGATTGGCAGGGCCTGCGCCTGCGGGCGCGCGTGACGCGACTGCCGCTTGAATCCGTCGCGGCCGCCGTCGTGTGGGCGGCGCCGCAGCTCGCCGTCGGCGGCGCGGAGATCGGCGGCACGGCGCGCGACATCGTCATGGACTGGGATGGCGCACGGGCGAGCGGCGCGCGCCTCCGGGTGACGGCGCGCCTCGAGGACCTCGCGGTGGCGCCGGCATCGCACGCCTTCGCGATCGGGGGACTGGCCGCGCAGGTGTCGGGCGACGAGCGCGCCTGGGGCGTTGAGCTGGCCGGCAGCGCCGCGCGCGTGGAGCTCGCGCAGTCTGCGGACGCGCCGCTCACCGGCCTCAACGTGGCGTCGCACCTCTTTGTCAGCCGCACGAGCAGCGGCTGGCGCGTGGCGACCGATGAACTCAAGGTGGATCATCCGGCGGGGCGGCTGCGCATCAGCGGCAGCGTGAGCGCGCCGCGGGGAGAAGGCGCGCCGCTCTTCAAGCTGCACGGGGAGCTCGCCGATGTCGATGTGGCGCTGCTGCAGGCGCTCGGCGGTGCCGAACTGCGGGCGCGCTTCGGCGCCGCCGCCTCTCATGTGCACGCCGGGCGCATCACCGAGGCGCACTTTGCGCTGCAGGGGGCGGGCTCATTCACCGGGGCGCTGGCGCTTGCGGATGCCCGCGTGTCCGACGGGCGCGGGCTCGATGCGCAGGGTGTGGATGCGCGCATCGACTGGAACGACGCCGGCATCCGTGCGCTCGTTGAGCGCGGGCAGGCGGGTCCGTTGCAGCTCGGACCGATGCAGCTCGCCTGGCGTGCCGACGGCCGGAGCGCACTGCAGGTGGCCGGCCATGCCAGCGGGCGCCTGGAGGATACGCTCGCCTGGGTCCACGATCATCCGCAGTTGAACGCGTACGTCCCGGCAGTGGCCGGTCTTGTCGCGCACGGCGCAGCGCTCTTTGACTTCGAGCTCGCCATCCCGCCGGAGGGCGGCGTGCCGCGCTTGCGGCGGGGGCTGCGTGAACACGTCGCCGTCTCGCTCGAGAACGCGACGGTACTGACCGGCCCGGGCGTGCCGCCGCTTGCGGCCGTGCGCGGGGCGCTCGCCTTCGACCACGGACACCTGCAGCGCTCGCTCTTGACGGCGCGCTGGCTCGGCGGTCCGGTGACGCTGCGGCTCTCGGAGCGGCCCGAGCGGCGCGCGGGCGCGTTCGCGGTCAAGGCCGCCGGGCTCATGGACGTGCGCGAGCTGGCGGCGCTCGGAACGGTGGCGGATCCCGCGGCACTCGCCGGCAGTGCCGAATGGAGCGGTGATTTTCTGCTCGAGCCGGATTCGCCGTTGCACCCGGCGCAGTGGCAGGCGCGCCTCGATGCCACGCTGACCGGTGTGTCGAGCCGTCTGCCCGAGCCCCTGACCAAGGCGGCCGGGATCGCCGCGCCCTTGCACATCGATGTGAGCGGCTCGACCGAGCGGGCGCAATTGCACCTGGCGCTCGCCGACCGTCTGCACAGCGTATTTGAGATCGTTGCGGCGGGAGAGAATGCCTGGCGCGTCGCGCGCGGCAGCGTGCGCTTCGGCGGCACGGGCCCGGTGACTCTGGCGGCGGAGCCCGACGTCGTTCTTTCCGGCGCCCTGGCGCGCCTCGAGGCCGCGCCGTACCTCGCCGTATGGAACCGCGCCGGACGGGAGCTCCTGCTGCCGCGCGTGAGCGGCGGAATCTTTGTCAGCGAATTGCGCTCGGCAGGCGGCGTCTACGCGGATGCGAACCTCAGGGTGCATCGCTCCGGCAGCGCGCTCGACCTGGAGATCGAGCCCTTCGCGGGTCGCCCGGGCACATGAAGGCTGCGGCGCTGCAGATGTCGTCGGGGCCGGATGTGCCGGCGAATCTCGCCCAGGCGCGCCGGCTGCTCGAGGAGGCGCAGTCGCAGGGGGCAAGCCTTGCGGTGCTGCCGGAGAATTTCGCCTTCATGGGCATGGCCGATGCCGACAAGCGCGCGGTCGGCGAAGCCGAAGGCCGCGGGCCCATCCAGGATTTCCTCTCCGCGACGGCGCAGCGGCTCAAATTGTGGGTGATTGCCGGCACGCTGCCGCTGCGCGTCGCGGGCGATGGGCGCGTCGCCGCGGCGTCGCTGGTCTTCGATGCCGCGGGAGCGCGCGTCGCGCGCTACGACAAGATCCACCTCTTTGACGTCGAGCTGCCGGAGCGTGCGGAGAGCTATCGCGAATCGGCGAACATGGCGCCGGGCACAACGCCGGTGCTCATCGACACGCCGATCGGCCGCGTGGGACTGGCGGTGTGCTACGACGTGCGCTTTCCGGAGCTCTTCCGCGCCTTGAGCGCCTCCGGTGCGCAGGTTCTCGTGCTGCCGTCCGCCTTTACCGCGCCGACCGGGCGCGCGCACTGGGAGACGCTGCTGCGCGCGCGCGCCATTGAAAACCTCTGTCATATGATCGCCCCGGCCCAGTCGGGCTTCCATCCGAACGGGCGCGAGACCTACGGCGACAGCATGATCGTCGATCACTGGGGGCGGATCCTCGCGCGGCTGCCGCGCGGGCACGGCTGCGTGATCGCCGAGATCGATCTTGCGCGCCAGGCCGAGGTGCGCAAGAGCTTCCCCGCGCTCGCGCACCGCGTGTTGTAATCGCGCCATTGCCCGCTCCCCTTCAGGATCCTGCGATGACGGATGGCCTTCCTGCGACCGACGCGCTCGCTATCGCGCGCGATCTCATCCTGCGGCCGGGTGGCCTCGACGATGCGCGCCTCGAGCGGGTTTTCGGCGAGGTGCTGCGCCACCGCGTGGATTTTGCGGATCTTTATTTCCAGATCGCGCGCGAAGAGTCGTGGGCGCTCGAGGACGGCATCGTCAAAGACGGCAGCGCCAGCATCGAGCAGGGGGTGGGGGTGCGCGCCCTCGCCGGCGAGAAGACCGGCTTTGCCTATTCGGACGAGATCGTGTGGCCGGCGCTCGAGGAAGCCTCGCGCGCGGCGCGCGCCATTGCCCTGCAGGGCGGAGATCAGGCGGTGCAGGCCTGGCACTCGCGCGCCGGGCATCAGCTCTACCTGCCGCTCGATCCCGCGGCGGCGCTCATCGACGAGCAGAAGGTCGCCTGGCTCGAGCGCGTCGACCGCGAGACGCGGCGCATTGATCCGCGCATCGTCCAGGTGATGGCGAGCATGGCCACGGTGCACGAGGTGGTGCTGATCGCCACCAGCGACGGCAATCTGGCCGCCGATGTGCGTCCGCTGGTGCGCTTCAACGTCTCGGTCATCGTCGAGCAGGACGGACGGCGCGAGCAGGGCTACGCCGGTGCCGGCGGGCGCTTCTCACTGGCCGATCTCGTCGCGCACGAGCGGCCGCTCGCGCTCGGCCGCGAGGCCGCGCGCCAGGCGCTGGTGAACCTCGATGCCGTGCCGGCGCCGGCCGGCGCCACCACCGTCGTCCTGGGTCCGGGCTGGCCGGGCGTGCTGCTGCACGAAGCCATCGGGCACGGCCTGGAAGGGGACTTCAACCGCAAGGGCACCTCGGCGTTTGCGAACCGCATCGGCGAGCGCGTCGCGAACCCCGGATGCACGGTGGTCGACGATGGCACGCTGTCGCGACGGCGCGGCTCGCTCAACATCGACGACGAGGGCACGGCCACGCAGTGCACGACGCTGATCGAAGACGGCATTCTCTGCGGCTATCTGCAGGACACCCTGAACGCGCGCCTGATGGGCGTGCGCTCGACCGGCAACGGCCGGCGCGAATCGTTTGCGCACATGACGCTGCCGCGCATGACCAACACCTACATGCGCGCCGGTGCGTACGCACCCGAGGAGATCATCGCGTCGGTGGCGCGCGGCATCTACGCCGTCAACTTCGGCGGCGGCCAGGTCGACATCACCTCGGGGAAATTCGTGTTCTCGGCGAGCGAGGCCTATGCCATCGAAAACGGCCGGCTGGGCGCGCCGCTGAAGGGCGCGACGCTGATCGGCAACGGCCCCGATGTGCTGACGCGCGTCACGATGGTCGGCAATGATCTGAAGCTCGACGACGGCGTCGGCACCTGCGGCAAGGAGGGCCAGAGCGTGCCCGTGGGAGTGGGCCAGCCGACGCTGCGCATCGACGGCCTGACCGTAGGCGGCACGGGCTCTGCAGCACCCGACACGCTGACATAATCGGCGTGTAGCAGAACGGCGTCGCGATTAAGTCACGCGCGCCAGATAGTTGGCATCATGGCTGCGCGAGCTGTGACGTCGACCACGCCCCGCGCCGCGCCGGCATCGTAATTTGACTGCGCAGCGCTTAAGCGCATTACCAGGAATTTTCAAGATGCACGCCGAGTCGAATCCAGCCGAGACTTCCGAGATCGAACTGCCGCCGGCGCTGCTCGCGGCGTTGCAGCCCAAAAAGGGCGTGCAACCGCAGGATCTGCACGTCGAAGGCTGGAAGCCGTCGTTCCTCGGGCGCTTCGCGGAGCTCCTCGTACAAAAGCGCCGCTAGCGAGCCGCGCCCGCCCCGTCAAATATCGTCGCTCAACTGCGTGCCCGGCTGAGTGTCGGTGAAATGACTGCGGCCGGTGCGCGCCCGCTCATCGACGTAGATGAGCTCGTGCTTGCCGATGACCACGACGTCGCCGTCGTTCAGGTGCTGACGGCGCACGCGCTTGGCTTTGACGTAGATGCCATTCGTGCTGTTCAGATCCTCGATCACGCAGGCCTGCGCGCTGACGATCAGCTGGCAGTGATGGCGGCTGACGAAGCGGCTGTCGATCTGCAGGTCGTTGTCGGCCGTGCGGCCGACGATGATGCGGCCGATGCGCAGCGGCAGTTCCTGCACGGTGCGTCCTTCGGTGGATACCAGCACCCGCCCGAGCACGAGCGGCGCGTCCTCCTGATTATGGGCGGTGGCGGGCGCGGGCGGCGCCTCCGCTCTGCGCGCCTGGTGCGCGGCGCGCGTGCCGAAGTCCACCCAGCGCAGCTCCGCAGCGGCGCTCGTGACGTCGGCGACTTCCACGTAGTCGCGGTCAGAGGTGTAGGCGGCCATCATGGCGGTGTCGCACAGCGTGTTGATGAGTCGCGGCACGCCGCCCGAATAGCGATAGATCTCATCGAAGGTATCCTCCGCGAAGATCTCGCGGTCCGCGCCGCCGGCCACCTCAAGGCGGTGCTGGATGTAGGCGCGCATGTCCTCGATCGGCAGCGTCCCCAGGTGAAAGCGCAGGCGGATGCGCTGCGCAAGCTGCACGAGCTCCGGCGCGTCGAGCTTGTCGTTGAGCTCCGGCTGGCCGGCGAGGATGATGCGCAGCACCTTGTCCTTGGTGGTCTCGACGCCCGAGAGCAGGCGCACTTCCTCGAGCACCCGCAGCGACAGGTTCTGCGCCTCATCGACGATGAGCAGCACCTTGCGGCCCGCCGCGTACTGCTCGACGAGAAACTGATTCAGCGTGGCGATGAGCTCGCCCTTCTTCATCTTGAAGGGCGCAAAGCCAAACTGCACCAGCACCGCCTGCAGGAAGTCGACCGCCGAGACCTGCGTCTGGTTGATCTGCGCGACGACGATGTCCGCCTCGACTTCGCGCAGGAAGGATTCGATCAGCGTGGTCTTGCCCGAGCCCACTTCGCCGGTGATCACGACGAATCCGTCGGTGAACCAGATCGTCGACTCCATGTACGCCTTGGCGCGCGCGTGCTGCTTGCTCAGGTACAGGAACTGCGGATCCGGGCTCAGCCGGAAAGGCAGCTCTTTCAGTTTGAACAGTTCAAGATACATGTGTTTCTATTATTGGCGGGACGCAGCGGCCGCGCCGGCACACCCGCACTGCGGAGCATAGATGCGCAGGGGCTCCCTGAGGCTTCAATCTTAAGGGATGCGGGTGTTGGGGGCCAATGTGGCAAGCAAGCCACGTGCCCAGCGATCGCGCTCGGCACGCGTGCGCGCCACGAATGTGCAGTGCCCAAGCTTGCGGCCCGGACGCGGCGCCTTGGCGTAGTCGTGCAGGTGCAGGCCGGGAATGTCGAGCAGGGCGCTCGCGGGCGGCATCTGACCGATGAGATTGACCATGGCCGAATAGCCGCGCGCGCGCGTCAGCCCGAGCGGCAGGCCGAGAATGGCGCGCAGATGATTCTCGAACTGACTCGTGACCGCGCCTTCGATGGTCCAATGCCCCGAGTTATGCACGCGCGGCGCCATTTCGTTGGCAATCAGGCGACCGCGCTGCACAAAGAACTCGATCGCGAGAATGCCGACGTAGCGGAAATGCTCGAGCACGCGCACCAAATAGCGGTTCGCGAGGTGCTGCCAGGAGGCCGGGCCATAGGGCGCGCGCGTCAAGCGCAAGATCCCCTGTGCGTGCACATTGCCGTTCAGCGGATAGAGCGCGATCTCCCCGCGCGCGCTGCGCGCCCCGATGATGGAGACCTCGTGCGTGAAGGCGACGCGCTCCTCATAGAGCAGCGGCGCGGCGCCGAGCGCGCGCCATGCACGCTCGACGTCGGCGGCGCTCGCGAGCACGGCCTGGCCCTTGCCGTCGTAGCCCAGGCGCCGCGTCTTCAACACCCCCGGCAGTCCGATGTCGCGCACCGCGCGTGCGAGCGCAGCGCGTGAGGCGACCGCGCGCCAGCGCGTAGTCGGGATCTTCAGGCGCTCGAACAGGCGCTTCTCGCTCACCCGATCCTGCGAGGCGGCGAGCGCCGCAAGCGGCGGACAAATGCGCGCCTCTTTCCTGAGCGTGCGCAGGGCGGCGACCGAGACATTCTCCCAGTCGAATGTGACGACTTCGCTGCGCCGCGCCAGCTGTCGCAGCAGCCTGCGATCATCAAATGCGCCGCACAGGTGCGGCGCGAGCGCTGCGCCCGGCGGCCGCACGGCGGGATCGAGGAACAGGAAATCGCACCCCAGGGGGTAGCCCGCCAAAGCGAGCATGCGCCCCAACTGGCCGGCCCCCACGATGCCGACGGTCATGTCCGGCTCGTGGCGCGCGGGTCCGAATTCTCGAGCACGGCTGCGGTTTGCCGCGCGCGATAGTCATCGAGCGCGGCGCGCACCGGCGCATGCTTGTTGGCGAGGATGGCCGCGGCGGCGAGCGCCGCGTTGGTGGCGCCGGCGACGCCGATCGCGAAGGTCGCGACCGGCACGCCCGCCGGCATCTGCACGATGGACAGCAGTGAATCGAGCCCGCTCAGGGTCTTTGACTGCACCGGCACGCCGAGCACCGGCAGGGAGGTCTTGGCGGCGGTCATGCCGGGCAGGTGCGCGGCGCCACCGGCGCCTGCGATGATGACCTCGAGGCCGCGCGCGCGCGCGCCGGATGCATACTCGAAGAGCAGATCGGGCGTGCGGTGCGCGGAGACGACGCGCACCTCGTAGGCAATCGAGAGCGCATCGAGCGTGGTCGCCGCCGCCTGCAGCGTCTCCCAATCCGACGCCGAACCCATGATGATGCCGACGAGCGGTTTCATCGCGGCATTGTAGCTGGTCCGCTCCGGGACGTAACGGCGCGCGACCTTGTCGCGCGGGGCGGCGCGCGCGGCGAGCGCGGCGTGGATGGGCGCGGGATCGATCTCGCGCATGAGCTTGCCGATGTACTGGCGCTGGCGGGCGCCTGCGGCGCGACTGTGAATGCGCCGCGCCGCGCGAATCGCCTCCGTCAGCGCTTCGGGCAGATCGAGCGCCGCAAGCTCCGCATCCCTGACGCGCACGAGCTCCTCGCCCAGCTTCTGTGCGGCGAGCGCGGCGCGTTTGCGGGCGCTCTTGCTCGGTCGGTCTTCCGGTGGCGTTGGCATCGATGCGTAGCGAGAGTCGCCGTTCACGACTGCTACAATCATGCCTCATGCACGCCGCCGTCGACGAATCCCGCATTCCCGAGCTCAAGGAGACCGTGCTGCTCGCGCTGGCCGAGGCGCGGCGGCGCGGCGCCTGTGAATGCGAGGTCGGCGCGAGCCTGAATCAGGGCATCGCGGCGAGCGTGCGCTTGGGGGAAGTCGACACCGTCGAATATCAGCGCGACCGCGGCTTAGGGATCACGGTCTACTTCGACAAGAAGAAGGGCTCGGCCAGCACCGCGGATCTCGCGCCGGCTGCCGTGCGCGACATGGTGGAGAAGGCCTGCTCGATCGCGCGCTACACGGCCGCGGACGATTGCGCGGGGCTCCCCGATGCGGAGACCCTCGCGCGCGACATCCCGGAGCTGGACCTCGATCACCCGTGGGCGCTCGCGCCGGATGAGGCCATCCGCCTGGCGCGCGCCTGCGAGGCGGCGGGACTTGCGGTGGATGCGCGTTTGACCAACTCCGAAGGCGCGAGCGTCTCGAGTCAGCGCGATCTGCGCGTGCACGGCAACTCCTTGGGGTTTCTCGCCGGCCTCTGCAGCACGAGTCACAGCGTGAGCTGCGTGCTGCTCGCCGCAGAGGGCGAGGACATGCAGCGCGACTACTGGTATTCCACCGCGCGCGACTGGAAGGATCTGGAAGACGTCGAATCCATCGGACGCCGCGCCGCAGCGCGCGCGCTCGCACGACTGCACGCGCGCAAGCTTGCGACCCGGCACGCTCCGGTGGTGTTTGCGCCCGAGATGGCGCGCGGGCTGTTCGCGCATTTCCTCGGTGCCATCCGCGGCTCGAGCCAATACCGCAAATCCTCCTTCCTCCTCGGCGCGGCGGGCGAGCCCGTATTCCCGGAGTTTCTGCAGATGCAGGAGCGGCCGCATATCAGGAAGGGCGTGGCGAGCAGCCCCTTCGACGATGAGGGTGTGGCGACGCGTGACCGGGAGCTCGTGCGCGCCGGGGTCCTCGAGGGCTACGTACTCGGCAGCTATTCAGCGCGCAAGCTCGGACTTAAAACCACCGGCAACGCGGGCGGCGTGCACAATCTCATCGTCTCCTCGACGCGTCCTGCGCCCTCCTTCGATGAGCTTCTCGCGCGCATGCGCACGGGCCTCCTCGTGACGGAGCTCATGGGTCAGGGCGTCAACGGCGTCACCGGCGACTACTCGCGCGGCGCGAGCGGCTTCTGGGTGGAGGAGGGCCGCATCGCCTTCCCGGTGCACGAGGTCACGATAGCGGGCAATCTGCGTGACATGTACCGGCAGATCCTCGCCGTGGGCGCTGACGTCGATCAGCGCGGCGGGCTACACACGGGCTCCGTGCTCCTCGACGACATGACTATCGCGGGCGACTAGGAACGGCGCCGTCGGCGACTCCGCCACCAGATCCTCCAGGGTCTCCTCAGCGCAGGCCGCACGCAGGGCGCCGTCGAGGCGCGCATTCAGCGCGTCAACCGAAGGCACGCGCGTGGCGCGCGCGATGAAGTCGCCGCTTTTCTGGTTGCGCGCGACGGTGAGGATCTCGTGCACGCTGATCTCTCCCGGCGCGCGCTTGAGAAAGCATGCATCGTTTTCCGTCAGCGTCAATAATCCGGCGGCCTCGAGCGCGCAGGCGATGCGCGTGACGGCGATGCCCGGCAGACCGAACTCGGCGGCCAGGCGCGGCACGCTCCAGTTCGGCTCGCCCAGGAGGCGTGCCCGGCCGATGCAGTACATGAGCTTCAGGGCGAGGTGCTCGACCTCCGCATTTGACAACCGCAGCTCCTTCAAGCCGAGCCGCAGGTAGCTCGGATTTTGGATGTAGAAGGACAGCTGCGCGCCGGCGAGCAGGATTAGCCAGCCGAAGTAGGTCCACAGCAGCGCCGCGACGATGAACGCGAAGCCTGCGTACACGATCGTGAGCCGGGTGGAGAAGACGACCATGTTCGTGAACACCTTGCCGACCATCGCCCAGAGGATGCCGGCGACGAGAGCGCCGATGAGCGCGGGCCGCAGCTGCACGCGGGTGTTCGGGATGAACATGTAGAACACGACGAAAAAAGCGGTGACCATCACAAAGGGCGCGAGATTGATCCCGACGCCGCGCAGGCGCTGCACGGGCGCGGCGCTGATGAGATCGTGGACCGACAGGGTGCCGAGGGCGGCGTGCGAGAGGGCGAGGAAGCCCACGATCAAAATCGGCCCGATGATGAGGAGCCCGACGTACTCGGTGATGCGCCGCGCCAGGCCGCGCGCATGCTCCACGCGCCACACGAAATTGAAGCTGTCCTCGACCTTCTTGATCGTGCCGACGAGCGTCCACAGAAGCACCGCAAGTCCCACCGTCCCCACGATCCGGGTGCTGACGCGGCCCACGAAATGCATCACACGGGAAGTGATCTCGGCGGCGCCCGGATTGCCCATCGGGCGGAAGAACTCGTAGACGATGGGCTGCAGGTCGCGGCTCATGCCGAAGGCGGCGAGGATGGCAAAGCTGATGGCGAGGAGCGGGATGAGCGACAGCAGGGTCGTGTAGACCAGTCCCATGGCGCGCAGGTTGATCTCGCCGCCCAACAGATCGCGGATGACCGCGTACGGATAGCGCAGCACGCGCACGGTGGCGGACAGGAATCCCGGCCCGTTGGAGCGCTGGCCGAAAAACACCCGGTCGAAGAGGTTCCAGGCTCTCATCCACATGGCATCATGATGTCCGAATTGGCAGGCAGAAGCTAAGGCGCTGACATTTATTCACCATGCAGGCGCAGAGAGAATTTCCCGAGCGCATCGTCTGCCTCACCGAGGAGACGACCGAGACGCTCTATCTCCTCGGGGAGGACCGGCGCATCGTCGGGATTTCCGGCTTCACCGTGCGGCCCGCGCGCGCGCGCCGCGAGAAGCCGCGGGTGTCGGCCTTCACCAGCGCCAAGATTGACCGCATCGTCGCCCTCAAGCCCGACCTCGTGCTCGGCTTTTCCGACCTGCAGGCGCAGATCGCCGCCGACCTCATCCGCGCCGGCATCGAGGTGCACGTCTTCAATCATCGCAGCGTGCGCGAGATTCTGCGCATGATTGGCGTGCTGGGCGGCATGATCGGCTGCGAGGAGAAGGCGGCGGCGCTGATCGCGGAGCTGACGGCGGGGCTCGCCGCGGTGTCCGCGCGGGCCGCGGGATTCGCGCGCCGCCCGCGCGTGTATTTCGAGGAGTGGGATGCGCCGCAGATCAGCGCCATCGCCTGGGTGTCCGAGCTCATCGGTGTGGCCGGCGGCGAGGACTGCTTCCCGGAACTCGCGCGCGAATCGCTCGGCAAGAATCGCATCATCGCCGATCCGCTCGAGGTGCCGCGGCGCGCGCCCGACATCATTCTCGGCTCCTGGTGCGGCAAGAAATTCTCTGCGCAGAGTGTCGCCGCACGGCCCGGATGGTCCGAAATTCCTGCCGTGCGCGCCGGCTTCGTACGCGAGATCAAGTCTGCGATCATCCTGCAGCCGGGGCCCGCAGCGCTCACCGCGGGCGTGCGCGCGCTGCAGGCCATCATCGAGGAATGGGTCGCGTCTGAGGTTAGAGTCCGCGCCGCTCGCGGATGAGCTCGTACGCTTCGATGATCTGCTGCGTGCGCTCCTTCGCATGCTCAATCATGGAGTCGGGCAGGCCGTTGGCTTTGAGTTTGTCGGGGTGGTGCCGGCTCAGTTGCCGCCGATAGGCCATGACGACCTCCTCGTCGCTCGTCGTCGCCGGGATTTCGAGCACGCGGTAGGCTTCCCCCAGCTGCTGTGTCGTATCGCGCGTGGCTTCGCGCGAGAAGCTGCCGCGGCGCACGCGCAGCGCGGCCTCGATGTAGGCGAGCTCGACGCGCGAGATCCCGAGCCGCGAGGCGACGCGCACCAGAAGCGCACTCACCGGGCCGCCCAGGTCATTGCCGGCGATAGCGGCGCGCACCTGGATCTCGAGGAAGATATGCAGCATATCAGGCCGGCCCGCGCAGGATTCGCGCAGGGCCGCCAATTCGTGGTCGAGATCAAACCGCGCATCCTTGCCGGCGGTGAAGCACTCGATGGCCGCGCGCACCTGCGCAGCATTGAGGTTCAACTGGCTCATGACGGCGCGCGCGGCGGCGATTTCGCGCTCCGACACGCGCCCATCGGATTTCGCCAGGTGTCCCATGACCCGAAAGGCGCTGCGGAAAAACTGCGCGCCGACGTCGGCGTCTGCAAGCGGCGGCGGCTCGTGGGCCTCCTCGTCGAGCTGATGACCGAGGAGGACGCCCAGGAGCGCGCCGAGCGGCCCGAGGGCAATCATCCCCAGGACCCCACCGACAACTTTGCCCGTCCAGCGCTGCATGCTTGGTATATTACCAAGGGCTTCGATTCACCCTTGCGTGCACTGTCATGCCCCTGCCGACGCCGACGATCCACCGGACCTGCCTGCGCGGCCTCGAGAAGATCTACGAGGGCAAGGTGCGCGACCTCTACAGCGTCGATGCGCACTCGGTGCTGATGGTGACGACCGATCGGCTTTCCGCGTTCGATGTGGTGCTGCCCGATCCCATCCCGGACAAGGGCCGGGTCCTGAATGCGATCTCAAATTTCTGGTTCGCGAAGACCCGCCACCTGGTGGCCAATCATTTGACCGGCCGTGCTCTGGAGAGCGCCGTGCGCGATCCGGAAGAGGCGGCGCTCCTCGCCGGGCGCGCGGTCATCGTCAAGCGCTTAAAGCCGCTGCCGATCGAGGCGGTGGTGCGCGGTTATTTGATCGGCTCGGGCTGGAAGGACTACGCGCAGACGGGAAGCCTCTGCGGGATGGCGTTACCGGCCGGCTTGCAGCTGGCGGATCGCCTGCCGGCACCGCTCTTCACACCGGCGACCAAGGCCGCATCCGGGGCGCACGATGAGAACATTGCCTTCGCGGCGGTGGAGCGCCTGCTCGGCGCGGAGCGCGCCGCCGAGGTGCGCCGCATCTCTCTAGCGCTCTATGCGTTCGCGGCCGACTACGCGCGCGAGCGCGGCATCATCATCGCGGACACCAAGTTCGAGTTCGGCCTGGATGAGGCGGGAGAGCTCACGCTGATGGACGAAGTGCTGACGCCGGACTCCTCGCGCTTCTGGCCGGCGGACCGCTACGTCCCCGGGAAGAGCCCGCCGAGCTTTGACAAGCAGTTTGTGCGTGATTATTTGGAGACCTTGCCGTGGAACAAGAAGGCGCCCGGCCCGAGCTTGCCCGCGGATATCATTGCACGCACCAGCGAGAAATACCGCGAGGCACTCGCGCGCCTCACTTGATGACCCATTAGCCCACCAAAGGAATGCTCACGTGCAGCCGCCCTGGATCGCGCCCTCGATTCTCTCCGCCGACTTCGCCCGCCTCGGCGAGGAAGTGGATGCCGTGCTCGCCGCGGGTGCGGACATCGTGCACTTCGATGTGATGGACAATCACTACGTGCCGAATCTCACCATCGGCCCGCTCGTGTGCGCGGCGCTGCGCAAGCACGGCGTCACCGCGCCGATCGACGTGCACCTCATGATCGAGCCGGTCGACCGCATCGTGCCCGACTTCGCCGAGGCCGGGGCGACCTATATCTCGTTTCACCCGGAGGCCTCGCGCCATGTCGACCGCACCATCGAACTCATTCGCGAGCACGGCTGCAAGCCGGGGCTGGTATTCAATCCCGCGACTCCGCTTGAGTATCTCGACTACACGCTGGAGAAGCTCGATCTGGTGCTGCTCATGTCGGTGAATCCGGGATTCGGCGGGCAGAAGTTCATCGGCGGCGCGCTCGCGAAGCTGACGCAGGCGCGCCGCCGCATCGATGCACTCGGGCGGCCCGTGCGGCTGGAGATCGACGGCGGAGTGAAGGTGGACAACATCAGCGACATCGCCCGCGCCGGCGCCGACACCTTCGTCGCGGGCTCCGCGATCTTTGGCAGCGCGGATTACGCGGCCACTATCCGCGCGCTGCGCGAGCGGATCGCGCGCTAATCCTCGTCGTCGTCCTCGTCGTCATCATCGATGCGCGCCGGGCGCGGCGCGGTGGGCTTGGTCGGCACGATGACCGGTCGCGTCTTCATCTTGGGCCGGGCGTTGAACACCACGATGGTCTTGCCGGTGGCCCGCAGCAGTCCCTGCTCCTCGAGCACCTTCAATACGCGCCCCGCCATTTCACGCGAGCAGCCCACCAGTCGCGACAGCTCCTGGCGGCTCACCTTGATCTGCATGCCCTCCGGATGCGTCATCGCATCCGGCTCATTGCACAGGTCCATGATGGCGTGGGCGACGCGGCCGGTGACATCGACGAAGGCAAGATCGCCGAGCTTGCGATTGGTGCGGTCGAGGCGCGTCGCGAGCTGCGTCGCCAGCTCAAAGATGAGTCCCGGACTCTCCGCGGCGATCTGCCGGAATCGCGGGTAGGTCATTTCTGCAAGCTCGCACTGGTTGCGGGTGCGCACCCAGGCACTGCGGGTCGGCTGCTCGTAGAAGAGGCCCATCTCGCCGAAGAATTGCCCGCGGTTGAGGTAGGCGAGCACCATCTCGTTGCCTTCCTCATCCTCGATCATGACTTCGACCGAGCCGCTGATGATGTAGTAGAGCACGTCGGGAAGATCGCCCGCGTGGATCACGACCGTCTTCGAAGGCACGGCGCGAATTCGGCAGTAGCTCAAAAACCGGTTGATCGCCGGAATGTCGCTCAGTGGCTTGATGTTCTCATCCATACCGGCTCCCCTCACACGTCGCGTGTGGCACGACGGTCCGTTTTTTATACATAAGCCATTAGAACTGCAAGCCTTTAAGGAGCGCTGGCAACATTTGGCGCATCAAAGCCAGTACGCCGTGCCCGTCATGACGCTGGAGGCATAGCGCATCAGGGTGCGCACCGGCCCGGGCAGTGCAGTGCCTCCCGCGGCGAGCGCCCGCTCGCCGTGGGCGATCTCATCGGATCGCATCGCCTCGACGATGGCACGGCTGCGCGTATCGGTGGCCGGTAGAGCCGACAGATGCGAGTCCAGATGCCCTTCCACCTGGCGCTCGGTCTCCGCCACGAATCCCAGGCTCGCGCGCTCCCCCAGCGATCCGGCGAGCACGCCGAGCGTGAAGGAGCCCATGTACCAGAGCGGGTTTAAGAGGCTGGGGCGCGAGCCGAGCTCGGCGAGCCGGGTCTCGCACCAGGCGAGGTGATCGGTCTCCTCGCGCGCGGCCTTTTCAAGAAGGTCGTGGGTGGCGCCGGGGCGCGCCGCGAACGCCTGCCCGTGGTAGAGCGCCTGCGCCGCGACTTCCCCGGCGTGATTTACGCGCATCAGGGCAGCGGCATGGCGGCGATCAGGCTCGGATAATGGGACCGGCCCGGGGCTTCCGGGGACCGGGCGTTCGCCCCGCGCGGGGGCGAATACCGCCCGCAGGGCGCGATCGAGCGCGCCGATGAAGGGGTCGAGCAGCCGGTCGGGCTCCATGCGCTCATTATATGCGGCTGTACGGCATGGCTTTGCAATGACACGGCCTTATTCAGTACACTTCCGGGCCTTTTTCGGCAGGGTCCCTAGATGACAACCGTGTTCGCCAAGCCCGGCTCAGTCCGCGGCGATTGGTATGTGGTCGACGCGAGCGGCAAGACGCTCGGGCGCCTGGCCTCCCAAATCGCTCATCGGCTCAAGGGTAAGCATAAGCCTGACTACAGTCCGCATGTGGACATGGGCGACCATATTGTCGTGGTGCACGCCGAGAAGATCCGCGTCACGGGAAGAAAGCTTGCCGACAAGATTTACTACCATCACACGGGGCACATCGGCGGCATCAAGTCGATTGCGCTCGGCAAGCTCCTCGACGAGCACCCGGAACGGGCGCTGCAGTTCGCCGTGAAGGGCATGCTGCCGAAGAATACCCTGGGCCGCAGCATGTTCAGGAAGCTGCATGTGTTCGCGGGGGCCGAGCATCCCCACGCCGCGCAGCAGCCACGACCGCTCGAGATCAAGGGAGCCTAAAGATGCCAGTCGCCACGCCCCACTACGGCACCGGCCGCCGCAAGACCGCCACCGCTCGCGTGCGCCTGAAGCCCGGGTCGGGCGTGATTACCGTCAACGATCGCGCGCTCGATGAATTTTTCGGCCGTGAGACCGGTCGAATGATCGTGCGCCAGCCGTTGGAAGTGGTGCAGCTCTTGAGCAAGTTCGACATCACCGTGCAGGTGCGCGGCGGCGGCATCACCGGCCAGGCCGGCGCCATCCGTCACGGCATCACTCGGGCACTCATGGAGTTCGACGAGACCCTGCGCCGCCCGCTACGTACAGCGGGCTTTGTGACGCGCGACGCCCGCGAGGTCGAGCGCAAGAAGGTCGGACGCCGTAAGGCGCGCAGGGGTCCGCAGTACTCCAAGCGGTAAAGGGTTTGGGGGATCGTCTAGCGGTAGGACCGCGGACTCTGACTCCGCTAACCTAGGTTCGAATCCTAGTCCCCCAGCCACCTTCGCCGTTATGGCGTTGGGCTGCTCCGCATTTCAGTCTTAAGCGGTATCCGCTCGCGCTGCGCTCTGCGAAACGGCCGGTCGATGTCTGGAGCGGCGCTGCAGGTTGTCGTAGACACGGCGCGCACGATCGCAACCGATGCTTGAACTACACTCGGACAGGCTCGGTCGGCACGGTTGCATGAAGTAGGCGTCCTTGGCCGCTCCCGTTGTAGAAGCGAATTTCCTTTAGCACACCAGACTCGTTTCGCATCGGCTCGGAGTGCAGCAACCCGTTGTTAGCAAGTGCGCCCCGAGTCGCGTCTCCCGCTTCAATAAACGATTGCATTTCTTTTCTCCGTAAGCTGATCGATGCCGATGACATTCAGTGTCTTAGCTCCGAAATCCGCTCGTAATCGAAGGCGAGTTTGCCGTCTTCGGGCCGCTTCAGCGCGTTGGACTTTTCCAAATCAGTAAAGGCTTTCTGTTTGGAACTCATGTCTAACCACCTGCTGAAACGTGCAGCGCGCGCGAGCATTCGCCCTAATGGATCAACATGTGAATTCGAAACGGCCTTCAGTGCTGACATGTAATCATCGCGATATACCGTAGGAATAATGATCCGAGTCAGACCTGCTTGCGAAAGAAACAGGTTCATCGCAAGACGTGCCGTGCGCCCATTGCCATCTGCAAAGGGATGCACCTCAGCGACAACAAACATTGCGACAGCTGCCCGATTTGCGGGCGTCGCGGCACTCATGACGATCTCGTAGCCTTTTTCGAGCGTGCCGAGGGTCAGTTCAGGCGCCACAAAAATTGTCGCGCCTGCACGGTTATTCTGCGTCTTGAACTCGCCTGGATTTTTTGACTGACGTGACTGGATAACTTGCCGATTCCAGTTCTTAAGCTCTTCGGCGAAAGCGTTGAAATTTTGCGGGATTTCTGCCTTAGCCTTCGACTCTAGAATCGCGTTGTAAGTGCCGATGACGTCGTGCGAATCATCTTCTCGGTATTTAAGCGGTTTACCGTCGATTACAATGCCATGCGCCTCTTCGAGCTCGAACTCCGTTCCCTCAATGTAGTTGGAGAAGTAGCTTTCAATGAATGCTTGGAGGTAGACCTCTGCGCGCGGCTCCGCGCGCGGCACCTGGAGTGGATCGAGATTTAGTTGTGCCGCCAAATTCTGGAAAAGCGTCACGCGCGCGTCATCGTAGGGTTTGCCTGCGGCTCTGGCGATGGCGGTCGGCGCACTCAGCCGCGTTGTAAGTGTGTTAAGCAGGGCGCCAATTGTTTTGTCCAATATGCCGAATTCCGACTCCAGCTTTAGCGGCACTGAAATGGCTCGCGCTGTGTCCCGAAGTTGATTCGTTGCATTGTTAATATCCCGGCCGATAAAGCGATCGAGCCATGCCTCGACGCCTTTGGTGCCCAAAGTGCGTCTCTCTTCCGGGGTGCCGCGGCTCTCGGTTAGGTTTTCAAGTAATGCTCGGGCTTGACTCGAGATGAAGGCATCTCCGGCAAAGGTTGGTATGCGGGTGTCCGAGTCCAGAGGGCCATGGCCCTGCGCGACTCGAAGCTTGACCCCTGGCAGAGAAAAATCTCTGCGATAGGGGCCGGTGAGGAATAGGCTTCCGGCTGGCGTCGGGATTCCCCCGCTCAGCGCTGACCGGTGGGAAATGATGCTGTCGGGTGTAATGAGGGAGCACAGCGCGAGAAGCTCGCGGCGGACGATCGATTCCAACGGCTGTACCAGGTCGTCGGTGTAGATTCCTCGATGGATACGACGCAGGTTTCCTCGCTGAGCGCGCCGTTGTAGGTGCCGAGCGAGGGTCCTATCGGTGGAAGCGAGCACTAGGGCCATGTCGCCAGACTCCGCAGAGGAAGGATCTCTGCTCAGCGCGCTGTCGCTAGTCTACTCCTAAATTAGCCATTTTGTCGCTAATTACTGCGTAATAGGCCGATAGGGTCGCTAATCTCAGCGTATCTGTCCATGCGGGCCAGGTTCTGTCGCCGCCGCCCCAGGCACCGGCCGCCGCAAGACCGCCACCGCTCGGGTGCGCCTGAAGCCCGGGTCGGGCGTGATTACCGTCAAGGATCGCGCCCTCGATGAATTTTTCGGCCGTGAGACCGGTCGAATGATCGTGCGCCAGCCGTTGGAAGTGGTGCAGCTCTTGAGCAAGTTCGATATCACCGTGCAGGTGCGCGTCCTATCGCTAGACGATCCCCTACACCCATTACCGCTTGGCATTTTGTGATCATTGGCTGCCACTTGCTGCACTGGGATGCGATCGCAAAGTACGGCGCTGCCCGTGTGATGCGTGTACGAAATGGAGTCGCTCTTAGAACGCGTGCGAAGCGTGATTGTTAAGAAGATCAGGCTACGGCGCTGATGGCATCGACCGGCCCCTTCTCTGAGAGCACGCCCTCGGACAACACGGACTCCAATTCCTCAAACGCGAAGGGTTTCACTAGGTGATGATCGAACCCGGCTGCAGTGGCGCGCAGACGAGCCTTTTCTTGCCCCCATCCCGATATCGCGATCAGAAGGGGCTTCGATTCGTGCGAATTCTTGCGAATCGCTCGGGCGACTTCATAGCCGTCGAGAATTGGCATTACTAGGTCGAGAAAAACGACCGTTGGCGTGAACTCAGCGTATACGGCAAGAGCATCTGCGCCGTTGACGGCGATTCGAACCTCGTGGCCTGACCGTTCAAGCAACAGTGCGAGTCCACATGCGCAGTCCCGATTATCATCCGCAACGAGTATCTTCTGAGGAGCCGGCGCTGAATCCGGTGCTGGTATTCCACATTTGAACGGCGACGGACTCTTACTGGCCGCCGGCAGAGAGATGGTAAATGTGCTGCCGCAACCGAGCCCGGGGCTCGAGGCGCTAATCTCACCTGAATGCAAGTGCACTAGACGCTCGGCTAGCGCCAGACCGATACCCAGACCGTTGGATCGTTGGCTTCCCTGTTTGACCTGCCAGAATGTTTCAAAAATGTGAGCTAATTCTTCGGCTGTCATTCCGATCCCGTCATCCTCAACAGCGACGATGACCCGATCCAATTCGCGTCGCGTCATGACGCGAACTTCACCGCGAGCGGGCGTGTACTTAATCGCATTGTTGAAGACGTTACAAAATACCTCGTACAGGCGTGTGGCGTCTCCATTGACCACCGCGTCATGCGGCACTCGGCTGACGCTGAGTCGTTGTTCAAGAGTCTCGAGATTCGGTCGGCACGCCTCCGCCGCGCTTTGCAGAATCGATTCCAGGCTCACTGGCTCGAATTGAAGATCGAGTCTGCCGCGCGCGATCTTAGATATATCCGTTAGATCGTCGATCATCCTGGCCATGTGCTTGGCCTGGCGCTCCATCATAGATCGCGCCAGCAACACCACGACCGGGTCGTCGCCCCCTTGCTTTAGAAGTTCGATGCCGGCACAAATTGGCGTGAGCGGATTACGCAATTCATGCGCCAACGCGGCCATGAAATCGTCTTTTTGCCGGTTCTCCAGGAGAAACGAAGCCTCGCTGAGAGGGAGCTCATTGATGCTGCGCGGAATCGGATTGAACATAGTTGTACCTGGTGGATACGAGGATTGCGGACCGATAGCACTACTGGTTGCCGCTCTCCCTAGCATCTCTGTCTACCAAGGAGCCATGGTTAACATGAACCCAACCCGTATCAGCCGGCAATCACTTTAATGTTGCATTATTGAAATATTGAAGCTCAATCAGTGTGGGCTTCGCACCTACGCGTCAAGCGCTGCTAGACGCTGCGTTTTATCCGACGCAATGCAATGTCTTATTGTTCTTCACCGCCGGTTACTGCGACGAAACTCGCCGACCCCTCGCGCACAATCCGCAGAAGAAGGGGCCTCTGAGTTGATGGCGCGCTGACCGACGCGAGATCCGCCACGTCTGTCAAATGTTTGGTTCCGGCGTGGGTGATGAGATCTCCAATTTTCAACCCGGCCAGCGCTCCAGCACCGGCAGGACGCAGCTGCGTCACGATGAGGCCGGCGGGTTCGTTATCCGCCTTGATGGCGCCGCGAATTTCGAGTGTCGTATTGGCAACGCCCAGTTTGAGATTCGGTACCCAAGTATCTCGGTCGCCCGTCAAGGGCGGGCTGAGAGGTGGGTCAGGCAGCAGACCGATCTTCAACGGAACTGACACCCGCATTCCGTCTCGCTGTACCGTCGCCTCCACTGTAGTACCCGGGCGCAGTCGCGCCGTTATTTTGCTTAGCCCAGTAAACGTGACGCCATGCGAACCGATGCTCAGAAGCACGTCTCCGACGGCGAGCGAGTTTATCGCGGGGCCGTCGGGCTTGAGTGCCGTCACCAGCGCACCCCGGGGGGGATTCAGGCCAAGGGCGCGCGCAAGCGCCGGCGTCACGGCTTGCGCCGAGATACCCAGATAGCCTCGATCGACCCTGCCGTGTAACTCCAGCTCTCCGATCACCGATGCCACGGTTTCCGCAGGAATAGCAAATCCAAGCCCCATAGAGCCCCCGCTCAGGGAGAATATGGCGGACGTAACCCCGACTACCGTGCCGTCGCTCGATAGCAGCGGACCTCCGGAATTTCCAGCATTAATCGCAGCGTCGGTCTGCAGGAAGTCGATGTACGGATCGGCCTCGAGTGTGCGGCCGCGCGCAGAAATAATTCCGGCGGTGACGGTTTGACCGAGCCCAAAGGGATTGCCGATCGCGATTACAGTCTCGCCGACCGAGATCCTCGCCGATGACCCAAGCTGCAGCGGCCGCAGCGGACCGACACTCACTTTGAGCAGTGCAATGTCGGTGGCCGCATCGGCGCCGATCACCTTTGCAGGAAACTGCCGTCCATCGAAGAGCTTGACCTGGATGGTACGGGCTCCCGCGATCACGTGGCGATTGGTCACGATGAGTCCGTCTGCCCGGATAATGAACCCCGACCCAAGGAACGATTGGCCGTCAAGAGGCTCGGGAGTACTTGCAGGACCGGAGAGTAGACGCCGCATGATCGAACGCATGTCGTCATAGTCAGTGGAGGTCGCGCGCTCGACCGCGCGCTGACCGGCGCCTTCTCGGTTTTGTTCAACAAGGACCGTTACCACGCTCGGAGTGACCTGTTGCACGAGCGCGGCATAACCGCCGTGCTCCGCATGGGCTCCAGTGCATGCCGACAGATAGCCTAACAAGACAGCGAGGGACACAGCGTGCCGCAGGCGTGACTTGCGCGCAGCCAAGGCAAGCGTAATAGATATCATGCTGCCACGCAGAAGGGACTGAATCCGAAAAGTATCCCAGATTCGCGCGCGAGCGCCAATCTCGGGTGCGGGCGTGTAATCGTTGCCCTGCCTGGGAGCGTCGCGTTTTGAGTCCAGACCGCTCGCCGTTGTGACACGCATTTCACATGCCGCGAACTACTTCACGCTGTAATTGCGTCCTTCGAGGCAAGCCGCTTCGGCGCGCAGGTATCCCTGGCGCTTCGCTGTACTGTCGTTTGCCTCGTTGGTTTGCGCTTGCGTCGAATCGAATCCTATTTGGCTCTGCGCCCAGTGCCTACACTCGTCGCGATCGCGCGCTTGTTGCTCCGGCGACTGCCCGCCCTTCGGGTATGCGAACAGATGCGACGTCGCAGTAAGATCGCTCGGGCCTGATACACCGTTCGGTGCAGCCTGAGGCGGCCCCGCCGGTGGCTGCACTTCCTGATATTCCCCAACACTGTCATCCCACAGGTAGTAGGCGTCGTTCGCGTAGTAATACGGCACCCCACCCCACCACAGCGTTTCATATCCCCAAGGCAAAAAGGGTACGTAGAGGCCGAAGCCGAATCCGTCCCATCCACCTCTCCAGCGACCGTACCCGTACCTGCCGCCGTAATAACCGTGTGAACCGTAATAGCCGTGCGAACCGTAATAGCCGCCGCGGTATCCCCCACCGAAGGAGTGCCCGAAACTGCCGCGGGAGCCGCCGTGAACGCTACCACCACCTCCATGGAAGCCGCCACCCCCACCACCGTGCCCGCCGCCGCCTGGACCGGCGCTGGCGCTTCCTATGAGCACGAGCGACATTAAGATTCCGATCGCGACGACGCGACATCCAGAGATCAATCCTCGTGTGCGCATGGCGGCATCTCCAACACCACGGAACCGAAACAAATGCCCCGCAAATGCGGCCCCTGCTATCGCGGCGGTGCACCGTTCAAGCCATTCCAATCCAGCTTCAAATAAACCCTTCCAACCAGCTCTCCATCTGCGACACTCTATCATTCTTCCTCATAGTTGACATCTGAATAAAGTGATCGTTTGTTTTTCCAATCTGCAAATCAGGCGCTCCTCGTCGCATGGCACCAATGAGCCAAATTCAGCGTGCACTCTGTAGCAGAGTGCCGCCGAAGGACGAAGAGCATGGCGAATTGTTTCACTCTATGTCTGAATGTTTCGAGGAGGGTGCATCGCAATCGTAGTTTGCGCAGCGCAGGAGTACGCCCATTGCGGGCTTCGCGAACTCAAATACAATGCGTTCAGCGGGAAATTGTGAGTGATAGTTAGGATTTATGGGGCTCAGGCGATCGATATATTGAAGCGCAGTAATTGATGTCCAACGCTTTACTATGGATCAATCCCATATTCACTGGCGGCGTGACTTGTGGTCCATTCGGCGCGAGTCAGAGCCAAAACATGATTATTTTGTGATTGGACCGTGAGGACACACTCATTGAAGCGGCGCTGCGCACTCGAATGCTCTGATGTGTTAGAGGTCGGCGCCCGAGCGGCGCGCCCGATCAGCGTGGTCATAAGGCTGCTTCCGATCCTGATCCGTATGGGCATAGTGTGTCGTTGGGCGCGGCCGACTGGAAATGCTGATACGACTTTTGACACGGCGACTATTTATGCTCTCTGTTAAAGCTCGATGTGAAAGCTGCGGCAGCGATCTTGCCCAACGCGCGGCAAGTAGAAAATCAGACAGTGAGGTGCCTGGGTCCGATGTCGCCGTGCTAAATGATCTCACGGCGGCGATGTGGGTGCAGGCTTACGATGCCGCTTGGCTGGAACAGAACTGGGAGCTTCTCGAGAGACGCCTTGCACTTGATGTTGAATTCGTGACTAAACACTTTACGAATGCGCTCGTGGGCCGGCCCGCCGTGATTGCTAATCTTCGCGAATCGATGAAGCACACTGAAATTCACGAATACAATGCGACTGACTTGAGGGGTCATAGCTCCGGGCCGGTTGGGATCATCACGTACCGTTGGCAACTCGATTGCACGATTGGAGAGGAACGTACGGAGACTACGGGGCGCGACGTACTTGTCCTGAGTGCCGAGGGAGATCAATGGCGATTGGTATGGCGTGCGCAGTTTCGCGCGTGAAGCGCCCCACGGCGGATATGCCTAAATAGCGTGTGGCGAGTCAATGATTTGCTGGCGCCGGATATGCGTGACGATCAATGCTGTGACGAGTCGATTTCTGCCCCTGACGCCTCTTCCGAGGCCAACAAAGCGAGAAGATTCAGCGTGCGCGCGAGCAACTCGTTGGATGGAGATGGCTTTCGGGTTGCCAATTGAAGTTCCTACCGTTAAGGGCTTGCTTCTTCGGCGCGATCCTCATGCTGTTGCAGGAGCGGCCAAGCGGAGTTGTCTGGGCGGTAGTATGCTGACGCCCGCCACAACGGGCGATTGTGTCTTGTCGCGGCCAGGCGATGCGCTCGATCTTCAGGAGAGCGGCTCTCGCTTCTGAGCAGCACGCTCGGCCACGCACAGAAATCTCGGGTTACGGTCGGTTGGAGTGCTGCATGGAATCATCTGCACATATCCTATTCATTGAGGACGACCCAGAGATTCGCGGATTGGTCGCCGATTTCCTCCACCAGAACGGCCTTCGCGTCAGCGTAGCCCAAGATGGTGCTGAGATGGATCAACTGCTCGAGGTTGGCGGAGTGGACCTGCTCATTCTCGATATCATGCTTCCGAAGGAGGACGGCCTCAGTCTATGCCGACGCGTACGTGCCGCCGGAAACCTTCCGGTGATCATGTTGACGGCTCGCGGCAGTGAAATCGACAGGATTGTCGGCTTGGAGATGGGTGCCGACGACTATCTGACCAAACCCTTCAGTAGCCATGAGCTGCTCGCGCGCATTCGCGCTCTGCTTCGGCGCTCGCAGTACTCGCCACGCGCAGAGCACGGCGGGCGCCGATCTGTACTGCTATTTGGGAACTGGAGACTCGATTTGGTGGCGCGCAGATTGCATTCCTTGGATGGGACGCGCATTCCGCTTACGGGCAGCGAATTCGAGCTCTTGGTTGCCTTTTGCGAGCATGCGAACCGCGTGCTTACACGCGATCAGCTTCTCGACTTTACGAGAGGCAAAGCACCGCCCAGTCTTGATCGCAGTATTGATATTCAAGTGAGCCGGCTGCGACGCAAGGTTGAAAGGGACCCAAAGGATCCCGTCCTCATCCAAACCGTACGCTCGGGCGGGTATATCTTCGCGGCCCAGGTAACGTTCGAATGATCCGTAGCCTGCGGCGACTGCTGCCTGCGGATTTACGCGGTCAGGTGGCGGGAATTCTGTTTTTGGGGCTCGCTCTGTCGCAACTGATGGCCGCAGTTCTCTACATTGTGTTACTGCCGAGGTGGCAGCGAGTACTGCGACCGGAATCAGCCATTGTCAGAATCGAGATGGTTGGGCGCTTGCTTGAGTCGGTCAGTGCGGCGCAACGCCCCCGATTCGTGCGCCTGTGGAACGACGAGGATTTTCGGCTGAAGTACGACTCCGCGTCACCGACTTCGGTGGCGGCCCGGGCACATAGTGCGAGTGATGAGGAGCTGCGCCGCCAGATAGCAACTAAGCTAAATAGGAGCATGGACGATGTATGGGTGGACGATCAGCCGACTGCATATTCGCCAGACTCCAAATGGATCAAGGTTAACATTCGCGGGGGTGGGGCATTTGAGATCGTAACGCCGATAGGTCTCGAGCATCGTCTCGGACTTGTGGAGCAGGTCGGATCGGCGGCGTTTCTCCTGTTTGTCACCGCGGGACTGTGGCTATGGCTCACTTGGATGGTCAATGCGCCGCTTACGCGTGTCGCTCACGCGGCGGAGCGAGTGGGGCTCGATATTCAATCGCCGCTCATGGTGGAGCAAGGCTCTGCGCAACTGCAGCGCGTCATCAGGGCTTTCAATGATATGCAGCTTCGCCTGCAACGTTTCCTGACGGACCGGACGCTGATGCTGGGCGCGATCAGCCACGATCTGCGCACTCCTTTGACGCGCCTACGCTTGCGCGTGGAAACGGACCGAGCGGTAGGCGAGAAATCCAAGATGCTTGCTGATATCGAATCGATGGAGAGCATGTTGAGCTCGACCCTATCATTCGTGCGGGGAGTCGACGATGCGGAAGTGCACGATGCAGTCGATCTCTCGCTATTGCTTCAAACGGTTTGCGATATTGTCAGCGACTTGGGTGGCGCGGTGGAGTACCTGGAGCTGGCTCGCGGCACATATAGATGCAGGCCACAAGCCTTGATGCGTGCGCTGACGAATGTCATTAACAACTCCGTGAAGTATGGTCGTCGCGCCAGCGTGTCACTGTCGAAGGTCGCCGGCCTCGGCTTTGTTATCGAAGTTGAAGATGAGGGTCCGGGCATTCCAGATGCGGAAAAGGCTAAGGTGTTTGAGCCCTTTTATCGCACAGCCGCGGCCCAAGACGTTGACCATCAGGGCATGGGGCTCGGTCTGTCAATTGCGCGCTCGGTCATCCTCGGTCACGGCGGGACTATCGAGTTGTTCGATCGATCCCCATGCGGCTTGCGGGTTCGGATAGAACTGCCGGAGGCGTCAATGCAGTCCTCGTAATATTGCCGAATATTTTCACGACGACGGCGGATCGACGTCGGCGAAATCGGCCGCTGCCAATGCGTCGCAAGGTGCGGCGCGCAGATCAAAGCTACATTGGCGATGGAGCCCGGGCTTGCTGCAAGTTCTTTACTTCTTTGTCTGTGAAACGTGCCTCATAGATTGAACGTCGGTCAATGGTGCGCGCAACCAGCGTGGCAGTGATCACCGCCAAAAGCAGAGGCAGGACAAATGATCGATCTCGGCCAGTGAGCTCCATCGTCAGGAGCACCGCCGAAATCGGTCCGTGGGTCGTGGCCGCCAGTACTGCGGCTGCCCCGATCACTGCAAATAGGCCGGGCGGCACGCCGGGCCAAAACCAGCTCCCTACTTGGCCTATCAGTCCTCCGAGCAAGGCTCCCAACGCCAGCGACGGCGTGAACAAGCCGCCTGGCACACCGCTACCCACGCACATGAGGGTTGCTGCGGGTTTCAGGAAAAGCAGGGTTAATAGCAGCATGGGTGCGACTTGATTCGTAAACGCCAGTTGCGCGATATCCTTGCCGTTGCCTAGCACCTGCGGATATTCAATCGAGACGGTCCCGAGAAGTCCCAGTGCAACGATCGGAGCAACCAGACGCCGCCAGCCCTTGGACTTAATGCGATCCGCCCAGTCAATCATCCATACATAACATACTGATATGGGTCCTGCGACCAGCCCCGTTACAAGCGACCAGGCGACAATTGAGAACGCGGTGGGGTAAGCAGGAATCTGATAGGTGGGTGCGTTGGGCAGCACGAGCCATGAGACTGCCGTGGCAATTGCCGAGGCAAGCAACGCAGGAAGAACAAGTCGAAGCGCCAGTACTCCGCGCAGCACCTCGACAGCGAACAATGCGCCACCCAGAGGCACGCCATAGGCCGCCGCCATGCCCGCCCCTGCGCCGCATGCGACCAGCAGCTTGCGCTGCTCGTCTGAGAGACGTGCTCTGTCTGAAAGGGCATTTGCGAGCACCGCTCCGGCCTGCTTTGGCGCACCCTCACGACCTAGCGAGGCGCCCATGCCGACGAGTACGACCGACAGCACGGCACTGCCGAGCGTCCGCAGCATCGGCAATCGCCCGGCGAAGCGCGATATTGCCTCGGTAATATCAATGCCGTTTCCGCTGGTAAGGCGGTGAAGCACAATCTGACCTGCGCCCGTCAGAAGGCCGGCTCCTAGTAAGACAATGACATGACGCCAAGCTCCGGAGCGTGACGCGGCGTCCAATAGATTGGCACCCGGCCACGCGAGGCTTTGCACGAGTTCCAGAAGCAACGTAAGAACTACGGCGCCAATGCCGGCTCCTGTACCCGTGAGTATTACCGCCAGCCAGAAGCCAGTGGCACCTGAGCTTGTAAGTGTTGCGGGGATCTTGTCAGGGCCATCCGGCGGCGTACTCAATTACTCTCTCCGGTCGGGGACGCGTTACGCCGTGCCTCTAGGGTAAGCGCATCGGTCACTTGCTGACCCCGACCCTTACCTACCCCGTCTCATGGTAAGCGAGTCTTGGGAGCGACGGCCAACGGGTGCGGTATGGCGACCCGGCATGACCTTGCGCCTGCAATGCGGCAATGCCGTGGTCGCATAGTCCGGAAAAAGCCCAATTCGTACCTTTACAATTTCTCAGCGGCGATCCACAAGATTCAGTTCACTGATGACACCCTTGACGCCCGGGACCGACTTCGCGACGCGTTTCGCTTCCGCGAAATCCTCGGCCTCGGCTACTGTTCCAGAGAGGTGAACGACCCTGTAATAAGCCGTGACATCGACGTGCGCATCGTAGATGCGCGGATCGTGGAGCAGTGCGTCCTTTACCCGCGCGGCGAGTTCGACATCGACCTGCCGTTGTGTGTCGCTTCTGCTAGACGGCGCCGTCGTGCAAGCGTTAGCGTAAGCCACGACACAGAGAACCAGCGCAACACATAGCCATAGCCGGCGGCGCGCAGCCGGACCCTGTTTGACTTGCCTCTGGAGCATCACCGAAGCTCTTCCGCGTGACTGCGGATTTGAACGCTCAATCGACTATCCATGTTCCCTTTTTTGGTATTAGTCCCGCCGACTGTTTAGGAATTGTAAGCTTGCCACTGCAAGACAGACCAGTGTCGCCCGAAATTCCCTGTGCGCTCTTCCGATCAATACCAACCCGGTATGCCAAGTGCTGCATGCCGCATTCAACCTGTCCAGAATAGTAGTTGTGCAGTCATTGCGAGAGGTCAATGATTTTCGGAAATAATTCGTCATCTTTTGCAACAATTCGAAATAAGCATAAACGTCGCGCTGCGGAAGTTTTTTGAAGACGCTTGCGCATCTCGCAGACCGAGTTGGCAAGAAAGAGTGGAGTGATAAACTACGCATTCTCCGGCCAACAAACGTGTGAGGCGAGACGCATGCTCTGCCTGAAACGCGTTACTGCAGCTGTGATCTTGTCGGTCACTTGCGCGACGGTGGGTTGTTCTATCCCGCCAGCTCGTACGGCGGAGGAAAAAGCCACCGACGCCGCGACGGCCGCGCAGGTAGAAGACGCGCTACTGGCGGATCCGACAATTTATGCGCGACACATCGATGTGCGCGTTGAACGAGGGACCGTTCACCTCGGTGGGTTTGTCTGGTCGAGCGAGGACTTTCAGCAGGCGAAGAACGACGCGGCGTCTATTCCGGGCGTGAACTCGGTGGAAACCGAAATGGAGCTCATGCGGGGTGGCGTTTCCGGCACGAGCCGATAGCCTCGGAAGCCGCAGTTATATTCTCTCAACCGGCTGCGCGACGTGCAGCGGTGCCGGAAGTAGGTAGAAATCGAAAGAGAGCTTACTCATGCGCGCGCGCATCTTCAGCCGACGACTGATTCCGGCCAGAGCTCGGCGGCGGCTCGGCTACGTCGCTGGCAGCGGCATGTCTGAAGGATGCGGCAGAGGATTCATTGGCAGAGGGCGGTAGCGGCTGTGTCGGCACGGCCGCCGCGTTGATTGCCGACGGATCGTCACGCAGCTTCACGTAAAGCTGGCCGTCCGTTGGGTGCGGCACGGGCAGGGAACTGCCAGGAAAGCCGTCCGGAACCTGCACAGAATGGCTGAACTGCGGGTCGCTCGATACCGAATCGAGTAGAAACAGGTCGGAGCCGGAGAGCTTGCAGGCCGCCTCGGCAACTGCAGGGCAATTCAGATCTTTAAGTACTGGCAGGCGAACCAAAGTAGCCAAACTCTGCCAGTCTCCCGTTTCGCCGTTCGCGACCATACGGAACCGCAACTGCCCAAAAGCCGATGAGCCAAACGCCTTGGCGGGATTGAGTATGGCGACCGCGACGTTTGCATTCTCAAGCGTAACCCCGCCGTTACCAATACTGAGCGTCGTCGAAAACAATTCGTCGGCCGTCGCGACTTCGATATTTTCATCCTTCGCAAATGTTCGCGGCAACTTGGCGCGCAGTGAGAATGTCAGCTTCGCGTCCTGCGGCAGGTCGTTCGCGTCAGCAAGCTGGATGTTGCTTTCGCTTCTGGAGGGCGAGGGCTGCACACTCTTGCCAATAAGCGCGGCACTCGGCCGCGGCGCCGCGACGACGGATTTCACTTCGAAAGCGCGTCCATCCCGCAGTGAGACTTTGGCGGTTGCGCTTTCTCCGGGCTTAAAGGCGGCTGCGGCCAGCGTATCCTGCGTAAGCAAAAGCAGTTCATCACCGCTCTGACTGCTCGCCAACTTTCCGGGAACGAAATCGATCCCTTTGATGACGAGGTTCGCCACTTCATCCAGGCGACTGCCCTTCAGGATGCCCTGTGCATCGCCGGCATGGATGGTGAAGCGCTCGAGATGCCCGGCCTCGGAGAAGGCTTGCAGCTGAACGGATTGGGGCGCGCTCGCGCCGTAGTCCGTGACAAGCAGCGTCAGCGAGCCCGGGATGGCCGCCTGCAGGGGCAGTTTGACTTCCACTTCATTGGGTTTGACGCTGCGCCATTGGGCCGGCAGCTCCTTGCCAGCCGAATCCTTCAGCATGATGCGATCGACGCAGCTGACGCTGCCGGCACGAAGGTGAACGATGTCCTCCCGGCCGGCAATCAGCGCTCCCTGCTCGCCGTACACCAGTTCCCATGCTTGGGCGTGCGCATTCACCAAGCGGAAAGTCGGGCCGTCATACTTTTCAAACCCCCACGAGCCGTGCAGCGAACCTTGGAGATTGTCTTCCAGATGCTGAGCATTCAGAGCGGTTGCGTCGACGACGAAGCCGCCCTGCGCCGCATCGGCTTTGGCAGGCAGATCGATGCTCCTGTGATCCTTCGCACTCAGGCTGAGCGTCATCTCATGCGCATAGCCAGTGGAGAAGACCAGAGGCGCTCCTTCAACCGGCAAAATCAGGGTTGGCTTTCTGGCGCACAGCATTTCCTTGGGATCCACTGCGTGCAGCGGCGGTAGTTGAGCGCGCTCCACGGCCGGCAGCGCAGCCACCAGCACCGATTTTGGATCATGAAATGAGGGTGGCGCGTTCAGTGTCAACGCCAGTTGGTTGCCATGCTGTGCGGTCAGCGCCGGAATATATTGATACTGCGCGGTACGGAAGGAATCGAAGATGCGGGCGATATCCATTACCGATGCAACGTAGGGGCTGTAGTAACCGTAGCCGGCCTGTGCCGTAGAGCTCGCCTGCATGGCAAGATCACCTGCCGGCCCGTTGGTGAGCGCCTCGACGATAGACGTGCTGTGGCCATCGTCCAGGATGAGCGAGGCCTGGCCTTGCATCAGGCAGGGTGCCTGCAGATCCGGAGCCCGATCGAGGCACTTCTCGTCTACCTTGATCGCAAGGCTGCGTGCCAGAAGCAGGGCGGCCTCTTTCAGTTTGGTTTGATCGGCGACATTCAGTGCCCGAATTGCCAACAGATACATTTCCAGCCGCGTGCGATCCAGCGTTGCCTGATTGAGATCCTGCGAGGTGCGTACGAAGACACCCGGACGTCCGCGCACGGCGTTGACCAGGGTTTTGAAATCGCCGCTGGTTTGAGGCGCCAGAAACACGAGCAACTGCTGTGCATCCTGCGGCACGGTTACGTCCAAGCCATCCTGTGCGCATTTGCCCTTCCAGGTTTCGCAGCGGAAGAACCAGTCCACAGGTGGGGGATTGGTAGCTCCCCTCAAGACTGCGACGATCATCAGGTAGTGTTCGGACTGCGTCGGCGGCAGATCAGCCTTGATCCACAGACGGTCGCCCACCGCGAGGTTAGGCACCTCGGAAACGGGCAAAGTTTTTCCGGCGCGCGTGACTTTGGCCTCGAGGTTCGGGCCGGCAAGATCAAATGGCGCAGGGTCAGCCTGCGCGACATTCGCAAGCGCGAGAAAAGCGGCCCCAATAAGCACACGATTTTGCATAACCATGGCGACAGCTTAGGACCTTTTGAAGTGCCTTACTTAGAAATGCGGCACGTATTGGCGGGATGTTGCGCTTTCATTTCGGTCATCCGGGTTTCTAACCGTCGTCGCAACGCGTAGCTTCAGCATGGCGGTTGAGCCACCGCCTCCTCCAATGCAGAGCTGTCTGCGAATCCCGACAGGGCCGGAAGCCACGAGTGCCGGTGTCACGACGCACAGATGTAATTAATGACGGCATGTGCCAGTCGACGCGTGGCCAAAGAAAGTGTGCACATCGTTTTCCAATTCATTCAAAGAGTGGTGCGAAAGCGAAGCCATTTGGCCATTGGCGCGCGGCGCTCGACGCGGCTGCCAATGTCGCCGGCGTCATGATCCAAAAACGCTGCCGATCGATTGCCGGCGGCGTCGCCATCTGCCGAGATTCATTCAGCGACCTGATGGCCGGGTTTGAGCGCCGCGCGCGCCGACCAAAGTCAATTCAATCGCCAACAGCGCCGCCGCGTCCGAGACGCAAACGCTGGGCATTTCAGCGAAGTTGACTATCCTTGCTACCGCGCCGGTTGTACCCGCTGAATTGTTCAAGGGCCCGATCGCGGGCTTCCTGGCATGCCAGGCACAGGCGCACGCCAGCGACAGCATTCCTTCGCGCCTCCGGAATCTCACCGCCGCACTCCGCGCAGTGAGTCAAACCCGGACCGTGAGCCAGGCGGCTCTGCGCACGGCTGACTCCGTCCTTGACGGTGGCGTCAATTTGATCCTGTACTGCGCCGTCGCCTGCCCAACCCGTAGCCATATTCTCGCTTCGAGTGACCTTACTGCCATTTGAACCGCGGTCACCTGGGATGGTTCCGCGCCCGGTCGATCTTCCGCGTTCGAAAGGATCCCACTTCATAAACGCTCGATCAATCGCGCGGCCTCCTTCAAGGTGGTCAGCTCACCGGCGGTAAATGCTTCCAGCCGCTTCGCAAGCGCCCGCACGCGGCGATCTTTCCCGGCGAGTAGCAGTTTCCTCCCTTCGGCG
>Ga0210394_10000338_pt1 | contig 106008 bp, 89 predicted proteins | sample IncBWC12MmetaG_FD_160121 | JGI IMG/M metagenome (GOLD analysis project Ga0210394, IMG submission 160121) | Forest soil microbial communities from Barre Woods Harvard Forest LTER site, Petersham, Massachusetts, United States - Inc-BW-C-12-M | ecosystem: Environmental > Terrestrial > Soil >...
GACGTTGGCGGTGAGGAAGCCGACCTTGGAGCCGCAGTCGAAGCTGCGGCCTTCGAATTGGAGGCCGTAGAACGGCTGGGTGCGCGAAAGCGCGATCATCGCGTCGGTAAGCTGAATTTCGCCGCCAGCGCCGAGGTCCTGCGTTTCCAGAAGCTCGAGGATCTCGGGCTGGAGGATATAGCGGCCGGTGAGGATGAGGTTCGAGGGCGCCCGCTCGCGCGGCGGCTTCTCCACCATGGCGGTGACCGTGAACATCTTGCCCTTGGGCGCGCCGACCCCGACGACGCCGTATTGGTCGATGCGCTCCGGCGGCATTTCCTCGACGGCGACGATGTTCGCCCGCTCGCCGGCTTCGCGCGCGGCCTCGATCATCTGCGCCAGACAGCCCGGCCGATGCTGGACCAGCACGTCCGGCAACAGCAGCGCGAACGGCTCGCGGCCGATCAGCTCGCGCGCGCACCACACCGCGTGCCCGAGACCAAGCGGCTCCTGCTGGCGCGTGAAGCTTGTCGTCCCGGGCTGCGGCAAGTCTTGCCCGAGGAGCTCGAGCGCTTCGTGCTTTTGCCGCTCCAGCAAGGTCATCTCCAGCTCGAATTGCCGGTCGAAATGGTCTTCGATGACCGCCTTGTTGCGGCCGGTGACGAAGATGAAATGCTCGATGCCGGCCTCGCGCGCCTCGTCGACGACATGCTGGATCAGCGGCCGGTCGACGACCGGCAGCATCTCTTTCGGCATGGCCTTGGTGGCCGGCAGGAACCGGGTGCCGAGCCCGGCGACGGGGAAGACGGCTTTGCGGACGAGTTTCATGGGCTGTCGTGCGGGGGGAGGGGTCAAACGGCGGAGGCGATACGCTTTCTTGCCCAATTCATTGTGCAAGTTTCGCATAAGGTCAGTGAGTCACAACATAGGAGCACAATCGGGGTCATCCTCGCTAGGTCGTTGGGCCGTGTTGCCGTCGGATAAATGCGCGGGGTAGGCGGCCTTCACAAATGCACGTCGACATAAATAGATGTCGATTACATGTGGATCGGCGCCAGCCGCCTCCGCGTGAGGCTTTGCCAACATAGCAGGTGCCCTTGCACGCGACCATCGAGCGAGAGCGCAATCGCCGCAGTCCGAGATCCGCCATGAAAATTTCTGTCTCCATCCTTTGTCTCGCTGCGGCTTTGCTGGTCGGCATCGGCCTTGCTGCGCCGGTGCGGGCGCAGGAGAAGACCGACAATTGGCTCACGCGGTTGTTTCAACCACCGGCGACGGCGCCGGTTCCCTCGGCCGGCGGAGCGCGGGAATGGAGCGGGGAATCGGGCGCCTCGGGCCATCCATTGATGACAGCGGACGCGATCCGCGCCGCCGCGGCCGATTTCGCCAATTGCCTCGAAGGGCTATGGCCGGATGCGGCGCGCCGCGGCGTTAGCCGCGAGAATTTCGAGCGCCTGACCGCCGGCCTCACGCCGGACCTGCGCATCATGGATTTGCTCGACGCCCAGCCGGAATTCACCAAATCGCCCTGGGACTATCTCGACGCCCTAGTGAGCGATGAGCGCATCGCGCGGGGCCGCGAGCTGTTGGCGCAATATGCGTCGGTGTTCGATGCGGTCGAGCGCAACTACGGCGTCGACCGCCACATCGTCGCGGCGATCTGGGGCGTCGAATCCAATTACGGCACCATGGGCGGCGATCGCCCGGTCATCCGCTCGACGGCGACCTTGGCCTGCGTCGGGCGGCGCCGCGATTATTTCCGCGAGGAGTTCCTGTCCGCGCTCGAGATTCTGCAGCGCGGCGATATCGCGCCCGAGCGCCTGATCGGCTCCTGGGCCGGCGCGTTCGGTCCGACCCAATTCATGCCGACGTCGTTCAAGCGCTACGCCGTCGATTTCGACCATGACGGGCGCCGCGACGTGGTCGATTCGATCCCCGATGTGATCGCTTCCACCGCCAACAATTTCAAGATCGACGGCTGGGTGAGCGGCCAGAGCTGGGGCTACGAAGTCGTTCTGCCGCCGAACTTCGACTATCTCCTGGCCGACCGCTCGCGGCAGCTGACGATGCGCCAGTGGCAGGACCTCGGTGTCAAGCGGGCGGGCGTGCTCACGTTCCCGCGCCTCGGCGAGCGCGCCTATCTGCTGCTGCCCGCAGGCGCGCGCGGGCCTGCCTTCCTGATGCTGCCGAATTTTCACGTGATCATGAAATACAACCCGGCCGAAGCCTACGCGCTCGCCATCGGCCATCTCGCCGACCGGCTGCGCGGCGGCGGCCCGCTGGTGCAGAGCTGGCCGCGCGATGAACGGGCGCTGACCATCGCCGAGCGCTATGAGCTGCAGCAGCTCCTGGCGCGACGCGGCTTCGATGTCGGCGAGCCCGACGGCCTGCTCGGGCCGCGCAGCCGCATCGCCATCCGCAATTTCCAGGCGTCGAGCGGGCAAACGCCGGACGGTTTCGCCTCCAGCGTGCTGCTCGACCGGTTGCGGCAACCGTAAGGCACGATCCGGAAAAGCGGGTCCCGGTTTTCCGAACCGATCATGCCCCGCTAACGATCATGCCCCGCTAACGATCATGCCCCGCTAAAATGACAATTTGCGCTAACGATGGAACCATCCTCAGATTGACAATATTTGCCTATTATGAGGTTTGGACGACGCGAGCGAGCGCAGGCCTATCGGGCAAAGCGTTGATGGCGAAGACAAACTGGCAGCGGCTGACAATTTCGTCCGCGCTTGTCGTGGCGGGCTCGGCGCTTGCCGTGCCGGCCGGCGCGCAATTCTTCAGCGATCGCGCCAATGTTCCCGAGCGCGCGCATCCGCAGCAAGTGCAGTTGCGCGAGTTCTTTCCTTTCCAATGGTGGGGAGGCGAGCGCGGCGGCCAGAACAACCCGTTCTTCGGCCAGCCGGCGCGGCCGCCGGTCGACTATTCCAAGGCGCCGCCGCCGCATAAGCAGGAAGCGCCGCTTGCCGCGACGGTCCTGGTCATCGGCGACTCGCTCGCTGATTGGCTCGGCTATGGCCTCGAAGAGGCGCTCGCCGATACGCCCGAGGTCGGCGTTGTGCGCAAGATCAAAGGAAGCGCCGGCCTCATCCGCTACGAGTCGAGGAGCGATACGCCCGATTGGTCGCAGGCGGCGAAGGAATTGCTGGCGAGCGAAAAGCCGAACGCCGTTGTGGTCATGCTCGGCCTGAATGACCGGCAGTCGTTGCGCGAGCGCGCGGCGCCGCGTGCCGGCGCACAGCGCAACGGCAATGAGCCGGCGCCGGCCGCAGCGCCCGCCCAGCCGGCCAATCAAACGCCGCAGACGCAGGCACCAGGCAATGGCGAGGCGCCGCCGGCGCCGTCGGCTGCCGAATCGCCTGACTCGCCGGCCGCCGTGGCCGAAGCGCAGCGCCGCGTGCCGGGCGCAAGCTACGAGTTTCATACCGACAAATGGGCCGAGCTTTATGGGAAGCGCGTCGACGAGATGATGGCGGTCCTCAAAGCCAGGGGAGTGCCGGTGTTGTGGGTCGGCCTGCCCGCGCTTCGCGGTCCGCGCTCGACCAGCGATGTGAGCTACCTCGATGAGCTTTATCGCGCGCACGCGGAGAAGGCAGGCATCACCTACGTCGATGTTTGGGACGGCTTCGTCGATGAGGGCGGCCACTTCACGATGCAGGGACCGGATTTCGAAGGTCAGATTCGCAAGCTGCGCAGCGGCGATGGCGTGCATTTCACCAAGGCCGGCGCGGTGAAACTTGGCTACTATGTCGAGCGCGAATTGCGCCGGGTGCTGTCGAGCCATACCCTGCCGGTGGCGTTGCCCGGTCCGGAGCAATCGCCGGCCAAGGGCGGGGTGCGGCCGGCGGTCGGTCCGGTCGTCCCGCTGGGCGCGATCGGCGCGGGCGAGGGGACGGATTTGCTGGGCGCCAACAATCATCCGGCCCAGGCGGCTGCGTCCGACCTGATCGTGACGCGAGTCCTCAGTCACGGCGATTCGATTGCAGCGGCGCCCGGCCGGGCCGACGATTTCTCATGGCCGCGCGGCGAAGCGGGCGCGAAGAACGCCGGCAGCAGCACGGCGGAGGTAGAAGCGCCGCCCGCGGCGCCGGCCCCGTCGGCTAAGACCCCGGCCCCCAGCAAACCGGATGCAAAGAAGCCGGGCGACGCCAAACCGAGCGAGCCCAAGACCAGCGACACCAAGGCGAGCGACGCCAAGCCGCAGCCTGCGCCCGAGGCCGCGCCCGCCAAGCCGCGCCGTTCGCGCGTTAATCTCGACGGGGCCGCGCCGCGGCCGCCCCTGCCGGTCGGCGGTGCGCGCTGACGGCGCCTATTTCGGCGGCGCGTCGTAAAGCGGGGCGCCTTTGTCCACGATGTGCACGGTCACGATTTTTAACGGCTTGTCGCCCACGACCTTGAATCCGGCGTGCGGGACGTCGCGGAGGTTTATCGAGCCGGCTCCGGTCGCAAGCTCGATCTGCTTGCCATCGGGCGTTTCCACGGTGGCGCCTTCGAGCACGTAGAATGCTTCCTCGCCGTGATGGATATGCCGCGCGATGCTTTCACCCGGCTTGTACTCGGAGACGGAGAGGATGACCTCCATCTTCGTCCCGCTCAGATCGACCCTTTTCATTTCCTTCCGGTTGCTCGGATCTTGCGCGTGCGCCAAGCAGACGAAGGCGGTGGCGGCGATAGTTGCGGCGATCCATTTGGCAGCGACAAACATTTGACCCTCCCTGCGGTACCCCCGGCATCATAGCCGAAGGGCGGCGTCCTGCGAGCCGCGCATAACACGTTTTACTTATTACCGCTCATTCCCGCGAAAGCGGGAATCCATAGGTTTTGCTGTGGCGCTGGGTCCCCGCTTTCGCGGGGACGAGCGGTTGAACGGAATCGAGCGGACGCGCCGGCGTCACCGCGGCAGCAGCGTCGAACCCATCAAAAATTTGTCGACCTCGTACGCCGCCTGCCGGCCCTCGCGGATCGCCCACACCACCAGCGACTGCCCGCGGCGCATGTCGCCGGCGGCAAAGACCTTGTCGAGCGAGGTGCGGTAGTCGTCGGTCGACGCGCTCACATTGCCGCGCTGGTCGAGCGCGAGGCCGAGGTCCTTGATCATGCCTTCGTGCGCCGGGTGCACGAAGCCCATCGCCAGCAGCACCAGCCCGGCAGGAAGCTCGAACTCGCTGCCGGGGACCGGTTTCATCTTCTCGTCGATGTGTACGCAGTGCAGCATCTTCACCGCGCCGTCCACGCCGGAAAACCGCGTGGTCATCACCGCGAAATCGCGTTTGGCGCCTTCCTCATGGCTCGAGGAGGTGCGCAGCTTGAGCGGCCAGTTCGGCCAGGTGAGCAGCTTGTTCTCGCGCAGCGGCGGCTGCGACAGGATCTCGAAATTGGTCACCGACAGCGCGCCTTGCCGGATCGAGGTGCCGATGCAGTCGGAGCCGGTATCGCCGCCGCCGATGACGACGACATGCTTGCCGCCTGCGAGGATCGGCTCGCCCGCCGCCGCCGGCTCGCCGCTGACGCGCCGGTTCTGCTGCGGCAGGAAATCCATGGCGAAGTGGATGCCGCCGAGCTCGCGGCCGGGAACGGGGAGGTCGCGCGGCTTCTCGGCGCCGCCGGTGAGGACGATCGCATCGTACTCGGCAACGAGCTTGGCGGCGGCGACGTTGACGCCGACATGCGCGCCGTAGTGGAACACCACGCCCTCGGCCTGCATCTGCGCGACCCGGCGGTCGACGTGATGCTTTTCCATCTTGAAGTCGGGAATGCCGTAGCGAAGGAGCCCGCCGGCCTTGGCGAATTTCTCGAAGACGTGGGCCTCATGCCCGGCGCGGGCGAGCTGCTGCGCGCAGGCGAGGCCCGCTGGTCCCGAGCCGACGATTGCGACCCTCTTTCCGCTCCGCTCCGCCGGCGGCTCCGGCTTGAGCCCCTGCGCGATGGCGCGGTCGGCGATCGCGCATTCGATCGATTTGATGGTGACCGGGTTCTCGTCGATGTTGAGCGTGCATGAGGCTTCGCACGGCGCCGGGCAAACGCGGCCGGTGACCTCGGGGAAATTGTTGGTCGAATGCAGGTTGAGCGCCGCTTCCTCCCAGTTGCCGGCGTAGACGAGGTCGTTCCAATCGGGAATCTGGTTGTTGACCGGGCAGCCCGGCGTGCCGGGCATGAGCGATCCGGTGCCCTGGCAATAGGGCACGCCGCAATTCATGCAGCGCGCCGCCTGGGTGCGGTAGTCCGCTTCCGGCAGCGGCAGGATGAACTCGCGCCAGTGGCGGATGCGCTCCTCGACCGGCTCGTAGTCGCGGTCCTCGCGCTCGTATTCGAGAAAGCCGGTGATCTTGCCCACGGTCGCGCTCTAGACCCGCTCGAGCATGATCTCGTCCGAAAACCGGCAGCCACTCTTCGGGATCATGCTCACTCCGCCGCGATGGCCGCGGCCTTCAGTTCGTTGAGAGCGCGACGATACTCGACCGGCATCACCTTGCGGAATTTCGGATACCAGCTCTTCCAATCGTCGAGAATCTCGGCGGCGAGGCGCGAGCCGGCAAAGCGTGCGTGCCTGGCAATCAGGTGATGCAGCCGGTGCGCATCGAAGCGGCTCATATCGGCCATGATGTCGACCAAGCCGTGGGCTTCGAGATCGCGCACATGATGGAAGATGCGGGCATTGATGTCTTCCTCGCTCGGCATCGGCTCGAGCTCGACCATGGCGAGATTGCAGCGCGAGGCGAAAGTGCCGTCCTCGTCGAGCACATAGGCGATGCCGCCCGACATGCCGGCGGCGAAATTGCGCCCGGTGCGGCCGAGCACGACCACCACGCCGCCGGTCATATATTCGCAGCAATGATCGCCGGCTCCCTCGATCACGGCGATGGCGCCGGAGTTGCGCACGGCGAAGCGTTCGCCGGCGACGCCGCGGAAGTAGCATTCGCCTTCGATCGCGCCATAGAGCACGGTGTTGCCGATGATGATCGACTGCTCCGGCACGATGCCGGAAGCGGCCGGCGGGCGCACCACGAGCCGGCCGCCGGAAAGTCCCTTGCCGACATAGTCGTTGGCGTCGCCGTCGAGCTCGAAGGTGACGCCGCGGGCGAGGAACGCGCCGAAGCTCTGTCCGGCGGTGCCGGTGAATTTCGCCACGATGGTGTCGGCGGGCAATCCCTCATGGCCGTAGCGCTTGGCGATCTCGCCGGAAAGCATGGCGCCGGTGGTGCGGTCGGTGTTGCGGATCGGCAAGCTCACACGCACCGGCTCGCCGCGCTCGAGCGCGCCCTGCGACTGGGCGATGAGCTTGCGATCGATGATGTCGTGGATCTTGTGATCCTGCCGCTCGCAATTGTAGAGCGCGACCGAGGCCGGCACGTCCGGTTTGGTGAACAGCCTGGAGAAATCCAGCCCGCGCGCCTTCCAATGATCGACCAGCGTGTCCGCGTCGAGCATCTGCATCTGCCCGATCATCTCGTCGAAGGTCCGGTAGCCCATCGCCGCCATCAGCTCGCGCACTTCCTCGGCGACGAAGAAGAAATAGTTGATGATGTGCTCGGGCTGGCCGCGGAAGCGCTTGCGCAGCACCGGGTCCTGGGTGGCGACCCCGACCGGGCAGGTGTTGAGATGGCACTTGCGCATCATGATGCAGCCGGCGGCGATCAGCGGCGCGGTGGCGAAGCCGAACTCGTCGGCGCCAAGGAGCGCGCCGACGGCCACGTCGCGGCCGGTGCGCAGCCCGCCGTCGACCTGTACGGCGATGCGCCCGCGCAGCCGGTTGGCGACCAGCGTCTGGTGGGTTTCGGCGAGCCCGATCTCCCAGGGCGAGCCGGCATGCTTGATCGAGGTGAGCGGCGAGGCGCCGGTGCCACCCTCGAAGCCGGCGATGGTGACGTGATCGGAGCGCGCCTTCGATACGCCGGCGGCAACGGTGCCGACGCCGACCTCGGAGACAAGCTTGACCGAGACGTTGCCGTCCGGGTTGACATTCTTCAGGTCGAAGATGAGCTGCGCCAAATCTTCGATCGAATAGATGTCGTGATGCGGCGGCGGCGAAATCAGGCCGACGCCGGGTGTGGAGTGGCGCACCTTGGCGATGGTCTTGTCGACCTTGTAGCCGGGGAGTTGCCCGCCTTCGCCGGGCTTGGCGCCTTGGGCGATCTTGATCTGCATCATGTCCGAATTGACGAGATATTCGGCGGTGACGCCGAAGCGGCCCGATGCGACCTGTTTGATCGCCGAGCGCATCGAATCGCCGTTCGGCAGCGGCTTGAAGCGATCGGCCTCCTCGCCGCCCTCGCCGGTGTTCGACTTGCCGCCGATCCGGTTCATGGCGATGGCGAGCGTGGTGTGCGCCTCGCGCGAGATCGAGCCGAACGACATGGCGCCGGTGGAGAAGCGCCGCACGATGTTCTTCGCCGGCTCGACTTCCTCGGTCGCCACCGCCGGGCGGCCGTCCTCATGCGCGAATTTGAGCCGGAACAGGCCGCGGATGGTGTAGAGGTGTTCCGACTGCTCGTTGATGATCTCCGCGTATTGCCGGTACTTCTCGTAGGAATTGCCGCGCACCGCGTGCTGCAAGGCCGCGACCGTCGCCGCGTTCCAGACGTGGTCCTCGCCGCGCACGCGCACGGCGTAGTCGCCGCCGACATCGAGCATCGAGCGGTAGATCGGCGCGTCGGAGAAGGCATCGCGATGCCGGCGCACCGCCTCTTCGGCGATCTCGGCGACGCCGACGCCCTCGATGCGCGTCGCCGTGCCGGTAAAATATTTGGCGACGAATTCGGATTTGAGCCCGACCGCGTCGAAAATCTGCGCGCCGCAATAGGACTGGTAGGTGGAGATGCCCATCTTCGACATCACCTTGAGCAGTCCCTTGTCGATCGACTTGATGTAGCGCTTGAGCACCTCTTTCTCGTCGAGCTTCTGCGGCAGCTCGCCGCGCATCGCCGCCAGCGTCTCGAAGGCGAGGTAGGGATTGATCGCCTCGGCGCCGTAGCCGGCGAGGCAGGCGAAATGATGCACCTCCCGCGGCTCGCCGGATTCGACGACCAGCCCGACCGAGGTGCGCAGCCCCTCCCGGATCAGGTGATGATGCACGGCGGCGCAAGCAAGGAGCGACGGGATCGGGATGCGGTCGGCGCCGGCGCGGCGGTCGGAGAGGATGATGATGTTGATGCCTTCGCGCACCGCGGCATCGGCCTCTCTGCAGAGCCCGGCGATCGCCTCTTCCATGCCCGCGGCGCCGGCCTCGGCCGGCCAGGTCGCGTCGAGCGTCAGCGACTTGAAATGCGATTCGGCGACTTCGGAGATGGCGCGGATCTTCTCCAGATTGGCGTTGGTGAGGATCGGCTGATGCACTTCCAGGCGCTTGGTGTTCGACATGCCCTCGAGATCGAACAGATTCGGCCGCGGCCCGATGATCGAGACGAGGCTCATCACCAGTTCCTCGCGGATCGGATCGATCGGCGGGTTGGTCACCTGCGCGAAGTTCTGCTTGAAGTAGGTGAACAGGAGCTTCGGCTTGTCGGACAAGGCCGAGATCGGCGTGTCGTTGCCCATGGAGCCGACCGCCTCTTCCCCGGTCGTCGCCATCGGCGTCATCAGGATCTTGAGGTCCTCCTGGGTGTAGCCGAAGGCCTGCTGGCGATCGAGCAGCAACAGGTTGGAGATTGGCGCCGCTTCCGATGACGCCGGCAAATCCTCGAGCACGATCTGCGTGCGCTCCAGCCACTTGCCGTAGGGATGGCTGTTCGCCAGCGTCGCCTTGAGCTCCTCGTCGGGAATGAGGCGGCCTTCCTCGAGATCGACCAGCAGCATCTTGCCCGGCTGCAGCCGCCATTTGGTGACGATGTCCTTTTCCGGGATCGGCAACACGCCCACTTCCGACGCCATGATGATGCGGTGGTCGCTGGTGACGACGTAGCGCGCCGGCCGCAGGCCATTGCGGTCGAGCGTGGCGCCGATCTGCCGGCCGTTGGTGAAGGCGATCGCCGCCGGGCCGTCCCACGGCTCCATCAGCGCGGCGTTGTATTCGTAGAACGCGCGGCGCTCCTCATCCATGAGCGGATTGCCCGCCCACGCTTCGGGGATCATCATCATCATCGCGTGGGCGAGCGAATAGCCGCCCATGGTCAGAAATTCGAGTGCGTTGTCGAAGCAGGCGGTGTCGGACTGGCCCTCGTAGGAGATCGGCCACAGTTTTTGGATGTCGGCGCCGAACTTCGGCGAAGACACCGAAGCCTGCCGCGCCGCCATCCAGTTGTTGTTGCCGCGCAGCGTATTGATCTCGCCGTTATGCGCGATCATGCGGTAGGGATGCGCCAGCGACCAAGTCGGGAAGGTGTTGGTGGAGAAACGCTGGTGAATGAGCGCCAGCGCGCTCTCGAAGTCCGGGTCGTGCAGGTCGGGATAGTAGGTCGAGAGCTGGTCGGCGAGGAACATGCCCTTGTAGATCACCGTGCGGCACGAGATCGACACCGGATAGTAGTTCGAGCTGCGCCGTTCGCGCTTGCCGTAGAGAATGCCGGAAATCGTCTTGCGCAGGATGTAGAGGCGGCGCTCGAATTCATCCTCCGAGGCAACCTGCGGGCTGCGGGCGATGAACACCTGCTTGTGCACCGGCTCGGTCGGTTTGACCGATTCGCCGAGCGTCGAGTTGTCGGTCGGCACGTCGCGCCAGCCGAGAATCTTCATTCCGTCACGCGCGGCGGCTGCCGCGTAGACGTCCATGATCTCCGCCCGCCAGGCCGGATCGTGCGGCATGAACAGCACGCCGACGGCGTAGTGGCCCGGCGCCGGCAGCGTGAAGCCAAGCTCGGCGGCTTTCTGGGCGAAGAATTTGTGCGGCGTCTGCAGCAAAATGCCGGCGCCATCGCCGGCCCGCGGATCGGCGCCGACCGCGCCGCGGTGCTCAAGATTGAGCAGGATCGTCAGCGCGTCTTCGACGAGCTTGTGCGATTTGCGCCCCTTGATGTCGGCAATGAAGCCGACGCCGCAGGAATCTTTTTCCTGCGCCGGATCAAAGAGGCCGAAACCCGAGACGCTCATCGTCGTCCCCGCACTGACGCCTGGGTTTCCCTTCGGGTCCCCGGCGCGCGATCCGCACGCCCCTCCAGTCTCCCCCGCCTGCGGGAGGGAGGAAGAGGGCCGCGCCCTAGGGCGAGCCACTGCTATTGGAGGCAACCTTCGTGCCGCTAGCGGCTTGGTTGCTTTTTCGCCGCCTCAGACGCGCCCTCGCCAGCGGCGGCTGGCCCTCGCGCGTCCCACAAATCCCCGCCCGCGCTGTCGGCCACCAATTGGGACAGCAATGCTGTCCTATGCGGAACATGGCAAATTCCCCACCCCAACACAAGGGCGCCGCCCCCGCGGCGCATGGAAAAAGTGCGGCCTCGCCTTTTCCCTATTCAGTTTTCCGCGATGTCCTGCGCCGGCGAGTGGACCACGACCGGCGCGCGAGCGCAATGGTTTGCATTGCGTGCGCGCCGCCGCGGTGCCGGACGTCGCTCGCTTGGCTCTCAAAACGCCGATCTCGGGTAGACTCCAGATTCGAAATCGATCCCGTAGAGCGGTTCAAGCCGATGAATTTTGCGAGCGACAACACCGCACCGGTCGCACCCGACATTCTCCAGGCGATCGTCCAAGCGAACGAAGGCTTTGCGCCGGGCTACGGCGACGACGAATGGACACGCTCGGTCGAGCGGTGCCTGTCGGAGATCTTCGAGCGCGAGGTGGCGACCTTCCTGGTGTCGAGCGGCACCGCGGCCAACGCGCTGGCGCTCGCCCACGTCACGCCGCCTTGGGGCGTCGTGCTCTGTCACGCCGATGCGCACATTGTGACCGACGAGTGCGGCGCGCCGGAGTTTTTTGGCGCCGGCCTCAAGCTCGTGAGTCTCTCCGGGGATCGGGGCAAGCTCGCACCGGACGCGCTTGCGGCCGCGCTTAGGGGCTATGGCGGGCATGCTCCGCATCAGATGATCGCGGCGGCGCTTTCGATCACCCAGGCGAGCGAGGCGGGCACGGTCTATCGGCTCGCGGAAATCGCGGCGCTGTGCGAAGTCGCGCACGCCAACTCGCTCGCCGTGCACATCGACGGGGCGCGCTTCGCCAATGCGCTCGCTCGGCTCAAGGCCACGCCGGCGCAGATGACCTGGCGCGCGGGCGTCGACGTGTTGTCGCTCGGCATCACCAAGGCCGGCGCGATGGCGGCGGAAGCCGTGGTGTTCTTCGATCCGGCCCGGGCGGCGTTCATGGGCGAACGGCGCAAACGGGCCGGCCATCTCCTGTCCAAGCATCGCTTCATCGCCGCGCAATTCGCCGCCGCGCTGGCGCAAGACCGTTGGATTACGCTCGCGGCTCACGCCAATGCCATGGCGGACCGGCTCGCGAGCAAGCTTTCCGCACTCGGCCTGACGCCGGTATGGCCGGTCGAAGCCAATCTCGTCTTCGTGGCCTTGCCGCGGGCGCTCGATGCACGGCTCAAGGCCGCCGGCGCCCGCTATTATCTGCGTCCAAGCGGGAGCCTCGAACTCGGCGCTGATCGGGTCCTGGCGCGGCTGGTCACCTCGCATGCCACGCAGGAGCACGAGATCGACAGCCTCATCGGTCTATGCGAAAAGTTTTGACTGGCGCCGACTTACGCCTAAGCGCCGCCCCAATTTGGATTAATCTCACAGGTGGTGTGCGTGGGCCATATGTGCGGGCCATGTGTGTTGGCCATGGCCGTGTACGGCACACTGCGCAGGGGAGGGGCATTCCCGTGAGGGTGAGAGTAGGGGCTGCAGCGTTCTCTCTGTCCGTCTTGTTTTTGGCCACCGTGCCCGGTTTTGCGGAAACGGCAGCGCCGGCACCGCCACAAGCGCCGCTCCCCGCCTCCGGATTCATGACGCCGCACGAGATCACCCGGATCGTGCGCTCGGCGGGATTCGATCCGCTGGCGCCGCCGCTGCGCGAAGGCTCGACCTACGTGCTTCGCGCCACCGATTTCCGCGGCATCCTGATGCGCGTCGTGGTCGATGCGCATAGCGGCGCGATCCGCGCCGTCAATCGCATCGTCGCCGGCCCCGGTCCCATTGGTCCGATCGGAATGATGCCGGCACCCTATGGGGTGATGCCGCCCTACGGATCGGCGGGCTTCGAGGGTCCCGAAATGGCGCCGGACGAACCGAGCGAGCCCGCGGTCTTGCCGCCGGCGGCGCTCGCCGTCGTTCGCCCGGCGGTATTCCCGCCGCTGCCGCGGCCGCGCCCGGCCGAGCTTGTCGCGCACAAAGCCGCCATCGACGCGGCGCCCGCTACCACGTCAGCCGTCAAATCCGACCCGAAGCCCGACATCGCACCGGTCGCGCCGAATAAGCCGGCTCCCTCCGCACCGCTCAACGATTAAAATCCACAAACGAAAAGCGCCCCGGAAAACCGGGGCGCTCACTGCAAGGTTCAGCGTGGCCGATTACGCAGCCTGTGTCTGCTCGACGGCCTTGCCGTTGCCGATCGGGATCGTCCGCGGCTTTTTGGCCTCGGGGATCTCGCGCACCAGATCGACATGCAGGAGGCCGTTCTCAAGCTTGGCGCCCTTGACCTGGACGAAATCGGCGAGCTGGAACACGCGCTCGAACGCGCGCGCCGCGATGCCCTGATAGAGCACGTCGCCGCGCTTCTCCTCCTCCTTGGCGTTCTTCTCGCCGCGGATCGTGAGGGTGTTCTCCTTCGCCACGATCGAAAGCTCGGACTCGGCGAAGCCTGCTACCGCGACCGTCACGCGATAATCATTATCGCCGGTCCGTTCGATATTGTAGGGCGGGTAGCCGGGCACGGCGCCCTCGAGGCCCTGGTCGAGCAACGAGAACAACCGGTCAAAGCCGACGGTCGAACGATAGAGGGGTGCTAGATCGAAAGTTCGCATGGCATATCCTCCTTGTGAAGCGACATGCGGGGAGCCTGCCTTGTGGGCCAGGCCCTATGGATGATGCGCAGCCGTCTACGGCCTGCGCAGACAAGACATGGGGGCCGGCCGCGATCGCTGCAAGGGGCTGAAAACCCCGGTCCCATCGCGGCTGTTGCGGCGGCGATCAGGCCCGCTCGACGCGCGCCGCGTAACACCCCGGCGCGGCAAAATGGATGTGGAGGTAGGCGGCCTGAGGCAGCGCCAATAGCCGCTCGATCGCCTGCTCGAGGTCGCGTCCATCGACGAGCTCGAAGGCGAGCATCATCGCGGCGTGATCGAACGCGCGCACGGCAAGCGTGCGCAGCCGAAGCTGCTCCGGTACCTGATCGATCTCGTCGTAGGTCTCCTCGCCCTTGCGCACGAAGATCGCGAAGCGCATGCGATAAGGCGAGTCGACTGCATGGTGCTCGTAGTTGACGAGCAGCAATTCGTCGCCGGGCGCGGAATCGGTCAGGCTGATCCGGCACGGGTAGCCGGGTGTGCGCGCATCGGCGATCCGCCGCATCGCGCCGTGGACCGAAAGCTCGGCGTCGGAAAGCGCGAAGAGGTGGGCGAAGCGCTCTGCGGGCAAGCCGGTAATACGGAAGCTCATGGCGGTCTTTCCTGTTGCCGATGAATGGCAATCTGGCCGCGGGGAGCCGCGGTCTCCACCCGTTTCCTGCCAAGACGGCGCCCGCCATCGAACCGCCGCGCGCGTGCTATAAGCCACGACCTAAGCCAAGACTGCCCCTGGCCGACCTCCCGATGAAACTTGTTTCCATTCCCGCGAATCCCGTCCCGGACAACGTGGTCACGGGCATGCTCAAGACGCCGGACGGCGTGTCGCTCCGTTTTGCGCGCTGGGAGCCGCCGGCGGGCCGCCGCGGCACGGTGTGCATATTGCCCGGCCGCACCGAATGGATCGAAAAATATTTCGAGACCGCGCGCGACCTGCGCGCGCGGGGCTTTGCCGTCGCCATCCTCGACTGGCGCGGCCAGGGGCTGTCGGATCGCGCCCTGGGCAACCGCCTGAAGGGCTACGTGCGCAACTTCGCCGACTACGACGTCGATCTCGAAACCTTCATGCGCGAAGTGGTGCTGCCGGATTGTCCGCCGCCGATCTTTGCCGTCGGCCATTCCATGGGCTCGACCGTGCTCATCCGCGCCGCCTACCGGGGCCATCGCTGGTTCGATCGCATCGTGCTGGTGGCGCCGATGCTGGCGATCGCCGGGGTCAACTCGATGGCGACCGCCGGCATGTTGATGCGGATCATGCGGCTTGCCGGCTTCGGCGCCTCCTATGTTCCCGGGCGCAATACCGGCGTGATGGATCTGCGCCCGTTCGCCGGCAACATTCTGACCACGGATCCGGTGCGCTACGCGCGCAACGCCGCCGTTCTCCAGGCCGAGCCGATGCTCGCGCTCGGCAGCCCGACGATCACGTGGTGCGACGCCGCCTTCCGCGCCATGCGTACGATCGGCGAGCCGAGCTATCCGGCGCGCATCCGCCAGCCGATCCTCATCGTCGGAGCCGGGCGCGACGCCGTCGTGTCGAATAGCGCGATTGAGGATTTCGCGACCTTGCTGCGCGCCGGCTCGCATCTGGTCGTGGTCGGCGCCCAGCACGAGATCCTGATGGAGCGCGATCACCTCCGCTCGCAGTTCTGGGCGGCGTTCGACGCGTTCGTCCCCGGCACGCCGCTGTACTGACCGCCTCCCGCTCATTCCTGCTTTTGCGGCGAGCGGACGGCGTTCGAAACCTCAGCCGTTAAGCAATTCCATCGCCCGCGCGTGCACGCGGCGGTCGCCGGCGGCGATGATCCGTCCACCGGCGTGCGGCCGGCCATTCTCCCAGGTGGTGATGACGCCGCCGGCGCCTTCGATGATCGGAATCAAAGGCAGCACGTCATACGGCTTGAGCTGCGTTTCGATCACCAGGTCGACATGGCCGGCGGCGAGCATGCAATAGGCGTAACAGTCGCCGCCATAGCGCGAGAGCCGCACGGCGCGCTCGACACGGCGGAAGCAATCGCGGTCGGGCTCGCTCATCAACAGCGGACTGGTGGTCAGCAACACCGCCTCCGGCAAGTCGGCGCATTCGCGTGTCCGCAATGCCCGGTCGCCGGCCGGCCCGCGATAGCGCGCGGCGCGGCCGTCGCCGGCGAAATGCTCGGCGGTGAACGGCTGGTGCATCAGCCCGTAGATCGGTTCGCCGCGCCGGGTGAGCGCGATGAGCGTGCCCCATGCCGGCATGCCGCAGATGAATGACTTGGTGCCGTCGATCGGATCGAGCACCCAGACATATTCGGCCTCGGCACGTTCCGCGGCGAACTCCTCGCCGACGATGCCGTGCTCGGGAAAAGTTCTGTTGATCAGCGTGCGCATGGCGGCTTCGGCGGCGCGATCGGCGGCGGTGACCGGATCGAAGCCGCCCGAGCGGCTCTTGTTCTCGATACCGAGCGCGGTGCGGAAAAACGGCCGGATGGTCTCGCCGGAGACGACAGCAAGCTCGTCAACGAAAGCTGCAAAGTCGATAGCAGTCATCTCTTGGCGTCTCTTGTCTTGGCGTCTCTTGGCGCTCGTTGCGGTTCGGTTTTTCGGCTTCGGTTTTCGACTAGTGGAGACTCACGAACACGGCAATTCGTGTGTTGCCGGCTGGACACGCCTCGGCACAAAATTGCCGTCGAAACATTGAGCGGTCATTGCCTTAATTTTGCGCAGAGGCGCGCGACCGCACGCGGATTGGGCACTAACGCATTGGCGACACGAATGTTTTTCGGTGGAATGCTCATCGACGGCAGAGCTCATCTCATGCTGCTGGGAAGACCAGCCCTGCACAAAACGCAGGTAATATCGGGGGAAAATGGGGGTCAAATAGGTCAACAGGACTTGCTTTTTGTGCGTCGCGGTGTATGTTGTTGCAGTGCGGTAGCCGTGATTGATTCGCGCGCTACCGTCGCCCTCCTTGGGCGTTTCCTCCCTAGACTTGGGCCGCTTGCAACCGCGAGCGGCCCTTTTTCATCGTGCAATCTGCAGGCGTTGTTCGACTGTCATTCGGCGGCGGCGCGATAGGGCCGCAGCTCTTCGAGCGGGATCGCAGCGAGTCGGTCCGCCAGCACCGCGAATTCCGCCGCCAACCGCGCGAACGACACCGTGCGTTCATAGCGCCGCTCGTCCATGTAGAGCGCGCGGTTGATCTCGAGCTGGATGGCGTGCAGGCCCGCGGTCGGGTTGCCGTAATGCTCGGTGATGAAACCGCCGGCATAGGGTTTGTTGCGGCTGACGACATAGCCGAAGCCGCGCATGGTCGTCTCGATCGTCTCCGCGATCGCCGGAACGCAGCTCGTCCCATAGCGGTCGCCGAGAACGAGGTCGGCGCGCGGGCGCTCGTCTTTGGCGCCGGTCGCCGACGGCATGGAATGACAATCGATCAGCGTAGCGGCGCCGAAATCGCGGTGCAGACGCATGAATACGCGCCGCAAGGTCCGATGATAGGGCTTGTAGAGGCCCTCGATCCGCCGCAGCGCTTCGGCGACGGAGATGCGCTGATCGTAGATTTCCTGGGCATCGCCAACCACGCGCGCCACCGTGCCGAGGCCGCCGGCGACCCGCATCGAACGGGTATTGGCAAAGGACGGGAGCCTGCCGTCGAACATGCGCGGGTCGAGCTCGTAGGGCTCGCGGTTGACGTCGACGAAGCAGCGCGGGAAGTGCGCCCGCACCAGCGGATAGCCGCACCCGACCACGCCGGCGATCAGCTCGTCGACGAAGGAGTCCTCCGAACGGCGTAGCGTGGCGAGGTCGAGCCGCGAGGCCAGCAAGAACTCGTGCGGGTAGACACGGCCGCTATGCGGCGAGTTGAACAGGAGCGGCGCGCGGCATTCCGCGGGCTCGATGGCCTCGAAGGGGGGATCGAATTCGTCCTGGATTTCCAACATGAACGCCTGGCGGGGCCTTGCGACTTTGAAACGTGCGGCGTCGCTGCGTAGCGTGCGCCAACGGCCATTGTCTATAGCGCGGAACGGCTTGCCAAGGGCAACCTTCACTCCATGTTTACCGGCCATCCGGCTTATGGAATGAAGGGGGCCGGCGGACGCCGGGTTCGAGTTGCCCATGCCCAAAATCCTGCTCGCGGAAGACGACGTCGACATGCGCCGGTTCCTGGTCAAGGCGCTGCAGAACGCCGGCTACGAGGTCATGTCCTACGACAACGGCCTTGCCGCCTATCAGCGCCTGCGCGAGGAGCCGTTCGAGCTGCTGCTCACCGATATCGTCATGCCGGAGATGGACGGCATCGAACTCGCGCGCCGGGCCGCCGAGCTCGATCCCGACATCAAGATCATGTTCATCACCGGTTTTGCCGCGGTCGCGCTCAATTCGGATTCGAGCGCGCCGAAACACGCCAAGGTGCTTTCCAAGCCGATCCACCTGCGCGAATTGGTCAACGAAGTGCAGAAGATGCTGGCGGCGTGAGGACGCGCGGGTCTTTCGATCGACCTCGCCGCCGAAACGATCTTTGCCACATAGCTGCAGGCACGCGCGTGAGCGAGGCGTTGCATCTCGCCCGACTGCCGGAGCTGTTCGCGGCGATTGCCGACCGCGGCGCCGCCATGATCTCCGCAACTCGCGCTCAGGAAACCCGGTTTAGAACCATTTCAAACACTTGCGCGGCGCCGGCAGAAAGCGGATATTAGTTACGATCGCGACCAATCGCCGAAGTAGCGATCACGGCCGCCTTCGGAGGCCTCATGAGCCAAGTCAAGTGAGCCAAGTCAAACAGCGCACGAGAATCGCCGCGAAGCCGCGTGTGGCCGAAGACCAGGTCCCGCGCGCGACCGCGCCGTTGCGCTACCAATCGGGCTTCGGCAATTATTTCGAATCCGAAGCGATCCCCGGGGCGTTGCCGGTCGGCCGCAATTCGCCGCAGCGCCCGCCGCTCGGCCTTTATGCCGAGCAAATCTCCGGCACGTCCTTCACCACCGCGCGCGGCGAAAATCGCCGCACCTGGACCTACCGGATCCAGCCCTCGGTCGTGCATCGGCCGTACACGCGCGCTGATAACGGCATGATCCGCAGCGCGCCATTCGAGGAAGTCGACGCGACGCCGACGCAATTGCGCTGGAGCCCGTTGCCGATTCCGAAGAAGCCTACCGATTTCGTTGAGGGCATCGTTACCTTCGGCGGCAATGGCGACGTGGCGACGCAAGTCGGCATGGCGATCCACGTCTATGCCGCCAACCGCTCGATGACCAACCGCTGCTTCTACAATGCCGACGGTGAAATGCTCATCGTCCCGCAGCAAGGCCGCGCGCGCTTCGTCACCGAGCTCGGCGTGATCGAGGCTGCGCCCGGCGAGATCGTGATCGTGCCGCGCGGCCTGCGTTTGCGCGTGGAGCTGCCGGACGGACCGTCGCGCGGCTATATCTGCGAGAATTACGGCGCCATGCTGCGGCTGCCCGAGCTCGGGCCGCTCGGCGCCAACGGGCTTGCCAATCCGCGCGATTTCCTCGCCCCGGTCGCTGCCTACGAGGACACGCAGGCGCCGTGCGTCTTGCTGGCGAAGTTCCAGGGCAATCTGTGGGCGGCGGAGATGGATCACTCGCCGCTCAACGTTGTTGCCTGGCACGGCAATCTCGCGCCGTGCAAATACGACCTCGCGCGCTTCATGGCGATGGGGACGGTGAGCTTCGATCATCCCGATCCGTCGATCTTCAGCGTGCTCACCGCGCCGTCGGATCTGCCCGGCACCGCCAATATCGATTTCGTGATTTTCCCGCCGCGCTGGCTCGTCGCCGAGGACACGTTCCGGCCGCCGTGGTTTCACCGCAACGTCATGACCGAGTTCATGGGTTTGTTGCATGGCGCCTACGACGCCAAGGCGGAAGGCTTTTTGCCCGGCGGCGCCAGCTTGCACAATTGCATGACCGCGCACGGCCCGGACGCCGAGACCTGGGAACGGGCCACCAAGGCGCCGCTCAAGCCGCACAAGATCGAGGACACCATGGCGTTCATGTTCGAGAGCCGGTTCGCGATGCGGCTGACGCGCTATGCCGTCGAATCCTCAGAGCTTCAGCATGACTACTTCGAAGGCTGGCAAGGTCTCGAGCGGCAGTTTTCCGGCGGCTAGCAAGATTAAGACGGGCAGGGCCGCCGGCCGGCCTGGCTCGGCTCCACGGCGAGCGAGCAATTGCTCACGTGCTGAACATATGATTTGATCGGTTTTCGGTCATTGCGGCGCACGACATCGCTCAGCGGCTTGACCAAACAGAAGCGCGCCGATGAACGAGACGCATCCCTACGACCTGATCATTTTCGATTGCGACGGCGTGTTGGTCGACAGCGAATCGCTCGCCTGCGGGGCCGTGCTCGATTGCCTTTGCCGGCACGGGATCGAAATGGACGCCGACACCGTCTTCGACAAGCTCCTGGGGCGAAGCCCGCGCACCATCGGCGAATATTGGGCGCAGTTGGGACGCTCCGTGCCGGAGGGCTTTTACGCCGAGCTGCGCGCGACCACGCGGGCAGCGTTTGCGGCCGCGCTCAAGCCGATTCACGGGGTCGCGAGCGTCCTGGAAAATCTTCGCACGCCTTATTGCGTCGCCTCGTCGAGCGACCTCGACAGAATGGATTATTCGCTGCGCTTGACCGGTCTCTCTGCGCTGGTCGATGGTCGTCTGTTCTCGGCGGCAACGGTCAGGCACGGTAAACCGGCTCCCGATCTTTTTCTTTACGCGGCGGCTCGAATGGGAACGGCGCCCGACCGCGTCCTGGTGGTCGAGGACAGCGTCAGCGGTGTGCAGGCGGGGAAGGCGGCGGGAATGACCGTCTGGGGTTTTGTCGGCGGCAGTCACTATGCGGGGCGCGCTGGACGGGCGCCGCTGATGGCGGCCGGCGCCGATCTCGTTTTCGATCGGATGGCCGATTTTCACCGGCTCGAGGCGGGACTGCTCGACAGTGCCGTCCGATAGCGAAAAGTCGCGGCTCGACGACGCGGCACGGGCCGGCTGGCTCTATTTTATCGCCGGCCACACCCAGGATGAGATCGCAAGGCACCTTAAGGTCTCGCGCGCCACCGCGCAGCGGCTGGTTTCGCTTTGCCTCTCCGAGCGACTGATTACTTTTCGCCTCGAACATCCCATTGCCGCCTGCATGGATCTGGCGGCGCGATTGACCGACAGATTCGAGCTGCGCAGCTGCGAAGTCGTGCCGATCAATCCGGCTTCACCGGGCGCGGTCGCCGGCATCGCCGAGCGGGCGGCCAGCCTGCTCGAAGCGACGTTGCGCGGCGAGAAACCGACCATCGTGGCCATCGGCACCGGGCGGGCGATGCGCGCCGCCGTGGAGCAGGTGCCGCCGATGGATTGCCCCGATCATCAGCTGGTCTCGCTGGTCGGTAATATCTCGCCGGACGGCTCGGCGACGTTTTTCGACGCCGTCGCGCGCCTCGCCGACCTCACCAAGGCGCGCCATTATCCGATGCCGTTGCCGGTGCTGATGTCGTCGGAGGCCGAACGCGACCAGATGCTGAAGATCGGCCCGGTCACCCGGGTTCGCGCGGTCGCCGCCAGGGCCGATCTGCGGCTGATCGGCATCGGTCAGATGGACAAGAACGCACAACTCCATGTCGACGGCTTCATCAGCCGCGAGGAGTTGCTCGAACTCATGCGCCTCGGCGCGGTGGGCGAGGTGACCGGCTGGGCCTTCGACGCCGGCGGCCGCTTCATCAAGCGGAGCACCAATTTGCGCATCACCAGCGTTCCTCACCCGGCTCCGGCGACGATGCTCACCGTCGCGGTGGCGCTCGGCGCCGGGAAAGTCCCGGCGATCTTCGCCGCGCTCAAGGGACGTCTCATCAACGGCCTGATCACCGACGAAGCGACGGCCAAGGCGCTCCTCGCCCGCTGAGACAGGCCGCGCACGGCCGGCCCACTTGACAGGCCCGAAGGTCGGTGTGAGCATATGATCAACACAAGAGCATATGCTCACTGCCGCCTATGCTCATTGCCGCCAGGGAGGAAGTCCGTGAAGCACCGCATCAGCATCATTGCGGCCGCGCTAGCGCTCTTTGCCGCCGCGCCTTCGTTCGCGCAGACCACGCTGACCATCGCCACCGTTAACAACAGCGACATGATCCGCATGCAGGGTCTGACCGGCGCGTTCACCGCGAAGTACCCCGACATCACCGTCAAATGGGTCACGCTTGAAGAGAACGTACTGCGTCAGCGCGTGACCACCGACATCGCCACCAAGGGCGGCCAGTTCGACGTGCTGACCATCGGCACTTACGAAGTGCCGATCTGGGCCAAGCAAGGCTGGCTCATCGCCCTCGACAAGCTCGGTTCCGACTACGACGTTGCCGACCTGCTGCCGAAGATCCGCGACGCGGTCTCGGTTGGCGGCAAGCTCTACGGCGCGCCGTTCTACGGCGAGAGCTCGATGATCATGTATCGGACCGATCTGTTCCAGAAGGCGGGGCTGACGATGCCTACTTCGCCGACCTGGGATTTCGTCATCAATGCGGCCAAGAAGCTCACCGACAAATCTGCCGGCGTCTACGGCATCTGCCTGCGCGGCAAGGCCGGCTGGGGCGAAAACATGGCGTTCCTCACCGCCATGGCCAACTCCTACGGGGCGCGCTGGTTCGATGAGAAATGGGAGCCCCAGTTCAACTCGCCCGAATGGAAGAAGACGCTGACCACCTATGTCGACCTGATGCATGAAGCCGGCCCGCCCGGCGCGAGCTCGAACGGCTTCAACGAGAATCTTGCGCTGTTCAACGCCGGCAAATGCGGCATGTGGATCGACGCCACGGTCGCCGCCTCCTTCGTCACCAATCCGAAGGACTCGAATGTCGCCGACAAGGTGGGCTTCGCGCTCGCGCCCAACACCGGCCTCGGCAAGAACGCCAACTGGCTCTGGGCCTGGAATCTCGCCATCCCCGCCGGCTCGAAGAAGGTCGACGCGGCGGAGAAGTTCATCGCCTGGGCGACGAGCAAGGATTACATTGCCCTCGTCGCGTCGAAGGAGGGCTGGTCGAACGTACCCCCGGGTACACGCACCTCGCTCTATCAGAATCCGGATTATCTGAAGGCGGCGCCCTTCGCCAAGCTCACGCTCGCCTCGATCGACTCGGCCGACCCGAACCATCCGACGGTCAAGCCGGTGCCCTATGTCGGCGTGCAATACGCCGCCATTCCGGAATTCCAGGGGATCGGCACGGCGGTCGGCCAGCAATTCTCGGCGGCGCTCGCCGGTTCGACCTCGGTCGACGCGGCGCTGGCCGCGGCCCAATCCTCGACCGAGCGCGAGATGAAGCGCGCAGGTTACATCAAGTGACCGAGCAGACGCAGCGCGTCGGTCGGCTGTCGCTCTCGCCGGCCGTCGCCCTCTTGTTTGTTTGGATGATCGTCCCGCTCGGGATGACGATCTATTTCTCGCTGCTGCACTACAGCCTGCTCGATCCGGGCCACGAGAGCTTCGTCGGCCTGGAGAACTATGTCTATTTCCTGACCGACCCGTCGTTCCTCTACTCGATGCGCAATACGCTCTTGCTCGTCGGCTCGGTGCTGGCGATCACCATCGTCGTGGGAACGCTAATCGCGCTCCTCCTCGACCAGGCGGTGGTCGGGCGCAACATCGTGCGGTTGATGGTGATCGCGCCGTTCTTCGTCATGCCCACGGTCAGCGCGCTGGTCTGGAAGAATCTGCTGATGCACCCGGTGTCCGGCTTGTTCGCCTACATCGCCATCTCGCTCGGTCTCACCCCGATCGATTGGTTCACCGACGCGCCGCTTCTCGCCATCATCCTCATCGTGTCTTGGCAGTGGTTGCCATTCGCGACGCTGATCCTGTTGACCGCGCTGCAATCGCTCGATGAGGAGCAGAAGGAGGCGGCGGAGATGGACGGCGCCGGCGCGCTCTCCAGCTTCTTCTACATCACGCTGCCGCATCTCGCGCGCCCGATCACCGTGGTCATCCTGATCGAGACCATCTTCCTGCTCACGGTCTTCGCCGAGATCTTCGTCACCACCGGCGGCGGTCCGGGTCTGGCGACGACCAACATCGCGTTCCTGATCTATCTGCAGGCGCTGATCCAGTTCGACGTCGGCACCGCCTCGGCCGGCGGCTTGGTGGCGGTCGTGATCGCCAACATCGTCGCCTTTTTTCTCGTGCGCATCGTCGGCCGCAATCTGGACGCTTGAGCAATGGCCAGAAACATCTCACCGACGCGGAAATGGGCGACCACCGTCGCGGCCTGGGCGGTCGGGTTCGTGATCTTCTTCCCGATCCTGTGGATGGTGCTGGCGAGCTTCAAGACCGAGCTCGAGGCCTTTGCCATCCCGCCGTCATTCGTCTCCTTTCACTGGACGCTGGAGAACTATACGGCGGTGCAGGGGCGCAGCGACTACGTCCATCACGCCATCAACTCGATCATCATCGCCGGCGGCTCGACGTTGATCGCGCTGTTGATCGCGATCCCGGCCGCCTGGTCGATGGCATTCGCGCCGACGCGGCGCACGCGCGACATCCTGCTCTGGATGCTGTCGACCAAGATGATGCCACCGGTCGGCGTGCTGGTGCCGATTTATTTGCTCTACCGCACTTTCGGGCTGCTCGACACGCGGGCCGGCCTGATCATCGTGCTGTGCCTCGGCAATTTGCCGATCGTGGTCTGGATGCTGTTCACTTATTTCAAGGAGATCCCGAAGGACATATTGGAGGCAGCACGCATGGACGGGGCGACGGTCGGGCGCGAGCTCGTTTACGTGCTCACGCCGATGGCGCTGCCGGGCATCGCCTCGACGCTCCTCCTCAACGTGATCCTGGCCTGGAACGAGGCGTTCTGGACGCTCAACCTCTCGACCTCGGAGGCGGCGCCGCTCACCGTCTTTATCGCCTCCTATTCCAGCCCCGAGGGTCTGTTCTGGGCGAAGCTTTCTGCCGCTTCGACGCTCGCCATCGCGCCGATCCTCGTTCTTGGCTGGTTCAGTCAGCGGCAGCTCGTGCGCGGGCTGACCTTCGGCGCCGTCAAATAACGCAACACGCGCAGCAACGGTCAGACGCAGAAAACCACAAGCGGGGAACAGTCCATGGGCCGCATCACACTCGAAGGCGTGCGTAAGTCGTTCGGACCCCACGCCATCATCAAGGGCGCCGACCTCGATATTGCCGACGGGTCTTTTGTTGTCTTTGTCGGTCCCTCGGGATGCGGCAAGACCACGCTGCTGCGCCTGATTGCCGGGCTCGAGGACGTGAGCGGTGGCCGCATCCTGATCGACGGCGTGAACGTCGTCGGCGTGCCGCCGGCCAAGCGCGGCCTCTCGATGGTGTTCCAGTCCTACGCGCTCTACCCGCACATGAGCGTGCGCGGAAATATCGGTTTCGGGCTGAAGATGGCCGGCCTGCCGCGCGACGAGACCGAACGCCGGGTCGAGGCGGCGGCCGCCACGCTCAACCTCACGCCCTATCTCGACCGTAAGCCGCGCGAGCTGTCCGGCGGCCAACGCCAGCGCGTGGCGATCGGCCGGGCGATCGTTCGCGAGCCGAAAGCCTTCCTGTTCGACGAGCCGCTGTCGAATCTCGACGCGGCGCTGCGCGTGCAGATGCGATTGGAGGTCACCAAGCTGCAGCGGCAGCTCGCCACGACCGCGATCTACGTCACCCACGATCAGATCGAGGCCATGACCATGGCCGACCAGATCGTGGTGCTCAATGCCGGCAATATTGAGCAATGCGGCTCGCCGCTCGAGCTCTACGAACGGCCGGCCAATCTCTTCGTCGCCGGCTTCATCGGCTCGCCGCGCATGAACTTCGTCGGCGGCGAGGCGGCGCAGCGCTATGGCGCGCCGACCATCGGCGTTCGCCCCGAGCATCTCACCGCCAGCCGCGACGGCGAGGGCTGGGAGGGACAAGTGTCGGTCGCCGAGCATCTCGGCAGCGACACCTTCCTCCATGTGGAAGTGCCCGCGATCGGCAGCCTCAACACGCGCTCGGTCGGCGAGCTAGGCCTGGCGCCGGGCGACCGTGTCCGGCTGCTCCCCGATCCCCGCCACATCTACCGGTTCGATCGTGACGGGATAGCGATCAAGGCGTGAGCGGCGGGGGCGAGTGATTTCCGCGGAGCAGAATGTCACGCCGAGCAAAAAAGAGAAACGGATATGTATCTTGAAATGTTCAAGCTCAGCGGCCGCGTCGCCCTGGTGACCGGGGGAGCGCGCGGCATCGGGTTTGCCTGCGTCGAAGCGCTCGCCGAAGCCGGCGCCAAGGTGATCATCGCCGACCACGACCCGGCGCTCGCGGACAAGGCACGCGCGGCGGCGCGGGCCAAAGGCTTGGATGCCGAAATCGCGATCATGGATGTGACCGATTCCAAGCGTGTCACCCAGGCCGCCGATCAGCTGGTGTGGCGGCACGGCAAGGTGGACATCCTGGTGAACAGCGCCGGCATTGCGCGCAGCGAGACGCCGGCCGAGAAGGTGACCGACGAGCTCTGGCTCAACGTCCTCGACGTCAATCTCAATGGCACGTTCTGGTGCTGCCGGGCTTTCGGCAGGCACATGCTCGAGGCGAAGTCGGGCGCCATCGTGAACATCGGCTCGATGTCGGGGTTCATCGTCAATAAGCCGCAGGAGCAAAGCTACTACAACGCCTCCAAAGCGGCCGTGCATCATCTGACCAAGTCGCTCGCCGCCGAATGGGGCGCCCGCGGCGTGCGCGTCAACGCCGTGGCTCCGACCTACGTCGCCACCCCGCTCAATGAGTTCGTCAAGTCGAAACCGGCGATGTATGATGCCTGGATCGGGGGAACCCCGATGGCCCGCCTGGGCAAAGTGGAGGAGATCGCCTCGGTCGTCCTGTTTCTCGCATCGGACGCCGCGAGTCTGATGACCGGCAGCATCGTCCTTGCCGATGGCGGCTACACATGCTGGTGAGTTTTCCCGGGGTAGCGCGGCGCCTGCCATGGAGCAAGCTTTCATCGGTGTCGACGTCGGCACCAGCAGCGCCCGCGCCGGCGTGTTCGATGCCGACGGCGGTCTGATCGCGACGGCGCGCCGCCCCATTGCGATCTGGCAGGAGCCCGGCGACGTCGTCGAGCAGTCCTCTACCGACATCTGGGACGCTTGTGCCGAGGCGGTCCGTGCCGTCATGCGGGAAGCGAGCCTGCCGCCATCGTGCGTCAGCGGTATCGGCTTCGACGCGACCTGCTCGCTGGTCGTCCTCGATGCCATGGGACATCCGCTGAGCGTCAGCGCGTCGGGCGACCGGCAGCGCAACGTCATCGTCTGGATGGATCACCGGGCGATCGCTCAGGCGAGCCGTATCAACGAGACGGCCGACGAGGTGCTGCGCTATTTGGGCGGCGTCATTTCGCCGGAGATGGAGACGCCGAAGCTTCTCTGGCTGAAGGAGCATTTGCCGGCGACCTATGCGCGCGCGGGGCACTTCTTCGACCTTGCCGACTATTTGAGCTATCGCGCGACCGGCAGAACGACGCGGTCGATGTGCACGCTGACCTGCAAATGGACCTACCTGGCGCACGAGCGACGCTGGAGCCGGAGCTACTTCGAGCGGATCGGACTGCCCGAGCTTCTCGCCGACGATTGCGAAAAGATCGGCGGCGCAATTGTCGAACCTGGAACGGCGCTCGGCGATGGATTGAGCGTGGAGAGCGCGGCCGCCTTCGGCCTCCTGCCGGGCACGCCGGTCGGCGCCTCGCTGATCGACGCCCATGCCGGCGGCGTCGGCACGGTTGGCGGAGAGGGGGCCGACGGCGCGCCGGTCGATGTGCTCGATCGCCTCGCCTACATTATGGGAACATCGGCCTGTATCATGGCGACGACGCAAACGCCGCGCTTCGTGCCCGGCGTCTGGGGTCCCTATTTCTCCGGCATGGTTCCCGGCTTGTGGCTCAATGAAGGCGGCCAGTCGGCGGCCGGAGTGGGCATCGACCATCTGGTAAAGTCGCATCCGGCTTACTCCGAAGCGCTGGTCGCCGCCAAAGCCGCGGGCGTCGGACCGCTCGATTTTCTGGAGCGCCGTGCGGTTGCGCGCTTCGACAAAGTCGGAAATGCCGCGCTGCTCGCGCGCGACCTTCATGTCCTGCCCGAATTTCTCGGCAATCGCTCGCCCTATGCCGATCCGCGCGCGCGCGGGATGGTTGCCGGGCTCGATCTCGACTGCGGTTTGGAGAGTCTGGAGCGCCTCTTCGTCGCCGGCCTTTGCGGGCTCGCCTATGGGCTGGCCGATGTCGTCGACGCCATGCGTGAGCATGGCATCCCCTGCCGGATGATGGTGATCAGCGGCGGCGCCAGCCGAAGCCCTTTGGTGCGCCAGATTATGGCCGACACGACCGGGCTCGCCGTTGCGTTGCCGTCGACGGCCGAGCCGGTGCTGCTCGGCGCCGCCATGCTGGGTGCGGTCGCAGCAGCCGCCTTTGCCTCGCTAGGCGAAGCGATGAAGAAAATGTCGCGGCTCGGATCGGTGACCCGGGCGACGGCGCCGGACCTGACCCGATTCCATTCGGCCAAGCGGGACGTCTATTCGCAGATGCGGCAGCTCGACAAGGAGAGCCGCGTCGCAATGCGGCCGTTCGAGGCAAGCCGGGGTTCTGCCGCGGACACGGAACGCACGCCATGCTCCTGAGCTGCGGCGACGCGCTGATCGACTTTCTCCCGGCTACATCGGCCGACGGGCGCGACGCGTTCCTGCCCGTGGTCGGCGGCTCGTGCCTCAACGTCGCCATCGGCGTGGCGCGGCTCGGCGCGCCGGCCGGTTTCGCCGGCGGCATTTCAACCGATCTGTTCGGACGCATGATCGCCGACCACGCGCAAGGCTCGGAGGTCGATCTGCGCTACGCGACCCGAAGCGCCCGGCCGACGAAGCTCGCGTTCGTGCGCACGGTCGGCGGCGAGCCCGACTACACCTTCTACGACGAGGCGACGGCCTCGCGGCAGTGGACCTATCGCAAGGGCTCGATCCCGTTCGCGGAGCTCGATGCGGTCCACTTCGGATCGACGACGCTTATCGACGACCGGGTGGCGGCGGAGACGATGCGGCTGATCGAGGAAGCGCGCGGATCGACCACGATCTCGTTCGATCCGAACTGCCGGCCCAATCTTGTCGCCGACAAGAGGGGATATGTCGATCGCATGGATCAATTCGCGGCATGCGCCGACATCGTGCGCCTTTCCGATAGCGATTTCTCCTTCCTCTACGGCGAGACCGACTATGGGGAGAAAGCGGAGGCGCTGCTCGCCGAAGCGACGCAGCTTTTCGTCGTCACCCGCGGCGGCCGCGGCGCGCAGGCTTGGCACCGTCAGGCGGGCGCGGTCGAAATCGAGGCCCCGCCAGCCGAGATCGTGGACACGATTGGGGCGGGCGACAGCTTCCAGGCGGCGCTTCTGTTCGCCTTGCGCGCCATGGGTCGGGTCGGCTCCCGTGCGCTCGCCAGCCTGACCACCGCCGAGCTCAATCGCGCCGTGGCCTTCGCTGTCACCTGCGCCACCTTCACTTGCGGGCGCCGGGGCGCCGATCCGCCCCGTCTCTCCGAGGTCGGCGGCGCCAGTGCCGGCTTCGGCTGAAACCCGGAGAGAACGGCATTGGTTCTTCCTTTGTCGTTGCCGCCGTGCGATCAACAAGAGAGCATAAGTCATCGGGTGAATGCCGAGACGAGGAAGCCAGGGGAGGAAGCGGAACTGTGAAGCTGAATTCATCGATTTCCGCCGTGGTGACCGGCGGTGCATCCGGGCTTGGCGCGGCTACCGCCAGGATGTTGGCGTCGCACGGGGTCAAGGTCGCGCTTTTCGATCTCAACGGCGATCTCGGCGAGCCGCTGGCCGCGGAAATCGGCGGCGTGTTCTGCAAGGTCAACGTGACCTCGACGCCGGAGGTCGACGCTGCGTTCGCCAAGTCGCGGGCCGCGATCGGCCAGGAGCGTATCCTGGTCAATTGCGCCGGGATCGGCGGCTCGGTGAAGACCGTGTCGCGCGACAAGCAGACGCGCGCGATCAGGGAGTACCCGCTCGACAATTTCGAGCGCATCATCCAGATCAACCTGATCGGCACCTTTCGCTGCGTCACCAAAAGCGCCGCCGGCATGCTCACGCTCGATGTGCTGCCCGATGGCGATCGCGGCGCCATCGTCAATACGGCGTCGGTCGCGGCGGAGGATGGTCAGATCGGACAGGCGGCCTATACGGCGTCGAAGGCCGGCATTGTCGGCTTGACGTTGACGCTCGCGCGCGACCTCGCCAGCGAAGCCATTCGCGTCAACACCATCCTGCCCGGCATTTTCGATACGCCGCTGTTGCAGCGCGCGCCGGAAGCTTTGAAGCTGTCGCTGGCGGCACAAGTGCCGTTCCCGCGCCGTCTCGGCCAGCCGGAGGAATATGCGCAGCTCGCCTACGCCATGATAACCAACGGCTATTTCAACGGCGAGGATGTGCGGCTCGACGGCGCCATCCGCATGGCGCCGCGCTGATCGGAAACGCCAACCACGAACCTCGATCAAGGAACCTGACGATGGCCGAAGCACTGATCATCGACGCCTGCCGGACGCCGCGCGGTATCGGCAAGGCGGGCAAGGGCGCCCTCGCGGACATTCACCCGCAGCAACTGGGTGCCGCCGTCCTGCGCGCGCTCAAAGAGCGCACCGGCATCGATACCGCCGATGTCGACGACATCATTTGGGGCACCAGCGCCCAGGTCGGCCCGCAGAGCGGCGACATCGGACGCATGTCGGCCTTGGATGCCGGTTACGACGTGCGGGCGAGCGGCGTGACGCTCGATCGCTTCTGCGGCTCGGGCATCACCAGCGTCAATATGGCGGCGGCCTCGATCATGGCGGGCGCCGAGGATCTGGTGATCGCCGGCGGCACCGAGAAAATGTCGATGACGGCGCGCCGCGGAGACGGCCCGTTGATGATGGACTCGGGCAATCTGCGGCTGCGGGCGAAGCACCCGCAATCGCACCAGGGCGTTTGCGCCGACGCGGTCGCGACACTGGAGGGTATCAGCCGGGAGGACACCGACCGCCTGGCGCTTTTGAGCCAGCAGCGGGCCGCGACTGCGATGGCCAATGGCTATTTCGCCAAGAGCGTCGTGCCGGTTGCTCACGAGGACGGAAGATTGGCGCTTGATAAGGAGGAGTATCCGCGCCCGCAGACGACGCTCGAGGGCCTGGCCGCACTCAAGCCCGCCTTCCCCGCCATTGCGGATTTTCCGCTCGACGAGAGCGGCACGACCTATCGCAAGCTTATTCTGGAGAAGTATCCCGATCTCGCGATCAACCACATCCACCATGCCGGCAATTCGTCGGGCATCGTCGATGGCTCGGCGGCGATCCTGCTGGCGTCGCCGAGTTACGCCAAAAAGCACGGCCTCAAGCCGCGGGCCAAGGTCGTCGCCATGGCCAACATGGGCGATTCACCGACGCTGATGCTGAACGCGCCGGTGCCCGCGGCCCGCAAGGTGCTGGCAAAAGCCGGCCTCGACATCGACGACATCGACCTGTTCGAGATCAATGAGGCGTTTGCCGTGGTCGCGGAAAAATTCATCCGCGACCTCAAGCTCGACCGCGACAAGGTCAACGTCAATGGCGGCGCCATCGCGCTCGGCCATCCGATCGGCGCGACCGGCTCGATGCTGATCGGGACGCTGCTCGACGAACTCGAGCGCCGCGATCTTCGCCGCGGCCTGGTCACGATGTGCGCGGCCGGCGGCATGGCGCCGGCGATCATCATCGAGCGGATCTAGCGAGCGCGGCGCGGGACACGCTTGACGGGCCGCCTGTTGCGCGCGCGCCGCGTCAATCGCGGCTCGCGCCCAATCCCTCCATGAAGCGGCGGCGGATGAGCGGCGGGTCGCGCGCCTGCCGGCCCTTGCCGGGCTGATCGTCGACCTTCGCCGCCAGCAGCACCGGCCCGCCTGCATCGAAACGGCGGTCGATGAGGGTATCGAAGTGCGCCTCGTCGCGGATCCATTCGCTATGGGCAAAGCCGGCGCCGCGCGCCAGTGCGACGATGTCGGTCAGCCCGCCAGACGCCGTCGGCTGCTTGCCGGTGATCTGATAGACGCCATTGTCCCAGATGATGATGGTCAGATTGGCCGGCTTGGCATTGGCGATGGTGGCCAACGAGCCGAGCATCATCAGGATCGAGCCGTCGCCCTCGAGCGCGATCACGCCGCGTTCGGGCTGCGCCAGCGCGACGCCGAGCGCGATCGGGCAGGCGAGACCCATGCTGCCGAGCATGTAGAAATTCTGCGGGCGGTGACCGGCGGCGATCAGGTCGAAATTGGTGTTGCCGATGCCGGCAACCACGGCCTCCTCGTGCGTGAGCCGCTGCACCAGGCGTTGCGTGAGCGCCATGCGGTTGAGGGTCGCTACTGCAGCCTTCTCTTTGCTCACGCCGCCCGGCCCCACGTCACCCGAGTTGCGCGTGCGCGGCCGGATTGCCGCCGGTCAGGAGCGGCGACAGGATGAAGGCCACCGGCGCCTGCGTCGTGAACGCCTGCTTGATCGATGAATCGAGGATGAAGCGCAGCGTCATTTCGTCGGTCAGCGTGTGATGGACGATGCCGAGCGCGTCGAGTGTGGGCCGCATGGTGCGGGCGACCAGCGTCTGGCCGATGTTGAATTCGCCGAGCGTGCCGCGCTCGGAGATCACCAGGATCGTGGGGATCTGGTAGGGCACGACGAGCGAGGCGAGCGCGTTGGCGATGAGCGCGAAGCCGCTCGTCTGCATCATCACGGCGCTGCGCATGCCGGCCAAATACGCGCCGGTCGCGGTGCCGACCGCCTCGTCCTCGCGTGTCGCTCCGACCGCGACGAAATAATTGTCGGCAGTAACTTCCTCGATCAGCGGCGCGAGCACGTTGTCGGGCACATAGGCGACGAGGCGCACCTCGTTGTCCTTGAGCGTCCGCAGGAAGGCATCGAACCAGGTCATCGGGCTGCGCCGGCGCGCTATTGATGCGGGAGCATGACAACACGCCGGGCCGGCGGCAATAGGCGGGGTGGCGCCGTCGGCAAAAGCCCGATATTGGAATAGACGGACTATTCCGCCGGCACGGTCGCAGAATGCTCGGACTTCATTTCAGCCCGCGCAGAGCTCTCATCATTGCGCACGATCTGTTCATGACCGCCGCGGCCGTGGTCGCGAGCTTTTATATCCGTTTCGAAGCGGTCGGCCTGGTGGAGCGGCGCGATGCGCTGTTTACGTTCCTGCCCGGTTTCATCGTCTATGCCGGTATCGTCTATTTCGTGTTCCATCTTTACGAAGCTAAATGGCGTTTCGCCTCGCTTCCCGATCTGATGAACATCCTTCGCGCCGTGTCGGTGCTGGCGGTCTCGCTCCTGGTGCTCGACTACGTGCTGGTGGCGCCGAACGTGCTCGGGCAGTTCTTCTTCGGCAAGATCACGATCGCGCTCTATTGGATCCTGCAGATGATGTTTCTCGGCGGGCCGCGGATCGCCTACCGCTACTACCGCTATACCCGCACCCGACATGATGCGCGGTCGTCGGAGGCCAATCCGACGCTCGTGCTTGGGCGCGCCGCGGACGCCGAAGTGCTGTTGCGTGCGATCGAGAGCGGCGCGGTCAAGAAGATCTGGCCGGTCGGCATCCTGTCGCCCTCCGCGGCCGACCAGGGGCAGGCGATCCGCGGCATTCCGGTTCTCGGCGGCTTCGACGCCCTCGACCGCGTGGTGAACGACCGCGCGCAGCGCGGCACGCCGATTGCCCGCGTGGTTTTCACCGCCGGCGCCTTCGCGCCAGAGGCCAAGCCGGAAGCAGCGCTGATGCACGCGCGCCGCCTCGGCCTCGCCGTGGCCCGGCTGCCCTCGCTCGAAGACGGCGGCGACGTGCCGCGCCTGGCGCCGGTCAATGTCGAGGACCTGCTGCTGCGGCCGAGCGTGAAGATCGATTACGCGCGGCTCGAAAGCTTCCTCAAGGGCCGATCGATCGTGGTCACCGGCGGCGGCGGCTCGATCGGTTCGGAGATTTGCGACCGCGTGATCACGTTCGGCGCGGCGCGGCTGCTCATCATCGAGAATTCCGAGCCGGCACTGCACGCCGTCCTCGAGACGCTCGCCACCAAGCGGTCGCCGCCGCCGATCATCGGTCGGATCGCCGACGTTCGCGATCGCGCGCGGCTGATGCGGCTGATGAGCGACTTCAAGCCGGACATCGTCTTTCACGCCGCGGCGCTCAAGCACGTGCCGCTGCTCGAGCAAGACTGGGAGGAGGGGATCAAGACCAACGTCTTCGGTTCGGTCAATGTCGCCGACGCAGCCGCGGCGGCCGGCGCCGCGGCGATGGTGATGATCTCGACCGACAAAGCGATCGAGCCGGTCTCGGTGCTGGGCGCGACCAAGCGCTTCGCCGAGATGTACTGCCAGGCGCTCGATGCCGATCTCGCCCGCCATGCGCAGGCGGGACGCCGTCCGATGCGGCTCATCGCCGTGCGGTTCGGTAATGTGCTCGCCTCCAACGGCTCGGTGGTGCCGAAGTTCAAGGCGCAGATCGACGCCGGTGGCCCGGTCACCGTCACCCACCCGGACATGGTGCGTTATTTCATGACCATCCGCGAGGCTTGCGATCTCGTCGTTACCGCGGCGAGCCATGCGCTTGCATCCGGACGCGCGGACGTTTCCGTCTACGTGCTCAACATGGGGCAGCCGGTGAAGATCGTCGATCTCGCCGAACGGATGATCCGGCTCGCGGGGCTCGAGCCCGGCCGCGACGTCGACATCGTGTTCACCGGCGCGCGTCCGGGCGAGCGCATGCAGGAAGTCCTTTTCGCCCGCGGTGAGCCGATGGTGGAGATCGGGTTTCTTGGCGTCGTCGCCGCCCGACCCGCCCAGCCCTCGCTCGAAGCGATGCGCGGCTGGCTCGCCATGCTCGACCAGGGGCTTGCGCGCGAGGAGCGCGAAGCGATCTATCGCGTGCTCCGCGACGCGGTGCCGGATTTCAAGGGCGCTGCCGCCTAAAGCTGCGGCTGGACGCGGGGAGGCATGACCGCTCGGCGATCGGTTCCGACCGCCAACGCCGCGGGCTGCCGCCGCGTCGCCCGCACGTGCAGCCCGCCGCGCGGTCGCATGGTGAAATCGACGGTCGGCCACACCGATTGGCCGGGCGCCAGCTCGAGCGTGAAATTGCGCATCAGCTGCGCCACCACCAAGGTCGCTTCCTGCATGGCGAAGGCGGCGCCGAGACACGTCCGCGGCCCGACGCCGAACGGAAGATAGGCGTATCGCTCGACCGCCTTCGCCGGCCCGGGGAGGAAACGGGTCGGATCGAACAGGTCCGGATCGCGCCAGAGCCGGCGGTGCCGATGCAGCACATAGGGCGCGATGATCAGCATCGTGCCGCGCTCGATGCTGCGTCCGGCAAGCTCCGTGCGGCGTAACGTGGTCCGGGTGATGCCGATGACCGGAGGATAAAGCCGCAGCGCCTCCTCGACGACCGCGCGGGTCTCGACCAATCCCTCGGCCGCCGCCTCGCCGCCGCGGTCGAGCACGCTTTCCGCTTCCTCGATCACCCGCTCGCGCCATTCGGCCGACTGCGTGAGCAGATAGATCGCCCAGGTCATCGCGCTCGACGTTGTCTCCTGGCCGCCGAAGATGAGGGTCATGACATTGTCCTTCACCTCGGCCTCGGTCATGCGCTCGCCGGTTTCCGCATCCTCGGCGGCAAGCATGACGCCGAGCATGTCGCGCGGCGCATTCGGCTCGGCGGCGAGGCTCCGCCGCCGCTCGGCGATGGCTGTGTCCAGCGCCCGGTCGAAGTCGCGCAACACCGAGCGCGTCCGCAGCCGCGTGAACCGCGGCACGAAATCGGGAACGCCGAGGATGTCGAACGGATCGATGCCGCCGCAGGTCGCGTAATACCGCACCGTCGCCGCGCAGACGGCGTTCGGGTCGCCGAGGCCGTCGGAAAAGATGCAGCCGAGCAAACTCTCCAGCGCCACGCGGCTCATCTCGGCCTTGATTTCGATGGCGCCGCCGTCGGGCTGGCTCCGCCAGCGTTCGACCACGTCCGCGGCGGCACGCGCCATCGCCGGAGCAAATCGCGCAACCGCCTTGCGTCCGAACATCGGCGCCATGATGCGGCGCAACTTTCCCCATTGCTCGCCGTCGACGGTCACGAGCCCGTTGCGCATGCGCGCCGACAGCACGCGCCGCTCGATGGCGCTTTTGCGGTAGGCCGACTGATTCTCCACCAGGATCTGGCGGATGGCTGTCGGATCGTTCACCACGGCGACCCGCGCGAACGGATAGCCGCCGAGCACGATCGGCTCCTCGAAATGCGCCTTGGTCCAGCATTCGAGCGGGTTCGATCGCAGCGTCTTGAGCATCGCCCATGCACCGAGCGGCCGCTCTTGCGGCGCCGGTGCCGGTGGGCGAAAGCTTGAACGATCGGCGTTCATGGCACGAAAGACGTTCTTAGGGCGAAGAAGTTCTTGGCACGAAAGAAGTTCTGGCACGAAGAAGTCTTGGCACTAAAGCAACGTGACGGCCGGTATCATCTTCGGCGATGCCGCAGCTGTCGGCATGCACGATCAGCGTTTACCCACAACGACCGGGTCCGGTTCGATCAGGCAAACCGCGACGCGAAATAGAATTTCTATTTCGCAGACCGGACCTTGGTGGGAGAATTTTGATCGACATCGCGTAAAACCTCCGCTTGTGGTTTAAACCGGAGGCTTGCGCGTCGCCCACGCCAGACCGCTACGCTAGGCCCGCTGCGTCTCAATCGCCCCGATAATATGCGACTGCTCTCGAAGGTCAAATAAGCGGCCGGCTTATATCCACCGCCGCCGCTCGAAGCGACGCGATTGGTTCGCCATGTTCGACTAGGGCTGACGCGTGAGGAGCGCGAAGCCATCTGCCGCGTGGTCCGCGACGTGGTGCCGAATTTCAAGAGCGCCGCCGCCCGAGCTGTCAACAACCCAAAAATGGATCGGTCAAGGAGCGGCGAGCGGCGCAGTCAGAATTTAAATGACCCCAGGTTCCACTCCTTGAGGGCCGTAAGCGCGGGCAAGTCTGGCAGAGCCTCGATTTGCTCACGAGGCGATATCGCCAACGGGTCGACCTCGACCGCGGCCTTGAAAAAGAATGCGGCCAGAAACGGCTGACCGAGATCACGGAAGCAGACAGCGGCCATGTGGCGCGCAATAGCGCTTGCGGGGGGACCGAGAACTGCTGCGAATGCGTATGTCTCTGCGGCCGAGGCCAGCTCTCGTCGCCGAAGCCTGACTTGACCCAGCTCCAGCCACGCTTTGGAGTCGTAGGGATCGATGTCGATCACGGCGAGCGCGCGCTTCAGGGCAAGATCCAAGTCCCCAACCACAGCGCTTCCTTCGTGCGGCTCTCCATGACTGGATGGAGGTTCTCGCGGAACTTGAGCTCCTGAGCGGCGTCAGCCGTGATCGCCCCCCGCGCGTATTGTTCCGCCAAGTCCATGATGCGGATGACTTCGGCACGGTCGCCTTTACCCTGGGGGACGAATGCCGCTGCTCTATGGAATCGACTCTGCAATATTGCGCCGGTGAAATCGTCGGCCTCCGCTGCAACAGTTGCAAGAATGTGCTTCGCGCGCGCACGCTGAGCGATGATATCTCGCGAGGATACACCGGTCTTTGCGTTGTGGACGAGCACCTTCAAAGCGGCGTTGAGCGTCACCGGCCAGTTACCCGCGGCGTGCTCTGCGATCATCTCGAACTCCGATAGATCGGCATCGGTGTATTCGCTGATACGATCAGGGCGTGCCAGCACGTAGCGCGCGGACGCGCGCCAGTATGCAAGTTCAGCCAGATCAAAGTTGGCGGTGATCTCAGCCTTGGAGACGTTCGGGATGAGCTTCTCAATGAGTGAATAAAAACACAGTACATGCAGGAGCATGATCAAGCGGCACTGCGCATCCGGAGCAAGTTGCGCCCATCGGTCAAGGGCATCGCACAGCGCCTGCCACCGTGCGCTTCGAAGTTCAAGGCGCAGCTCGCGTGGGTCCTCGACCTGATACTCAGTAAGGCCGGCCTCGCCGAGGAATTGATTGCGAAACGTCGAGGGCAGCGTCCTCTGCAGATGAAACCTGGGTTGATCGTGGTCGGTAAACGCCGCCCAATAGTGCTCGACGCCCAGCGCGTACAGTGCGCCGCGCTCACACGGCTCAAGGTCGATGAAAGGTCGCAAAAGCAGGGCTGAGGGAGGCCATTCGCTCGGTTCGAACGGTTTCTGTAGCATCTTTCAACGTCGCGTCGCGGAAATGGCGATCAGCCAAAGTCGGCGCAAACAGCCTGTCGCGCTTCCGATTGGTACTCCTTGCCGTCCGGGGTCTTGGTCCACTTCGTATATTCGGCCGCGAGGGCCTCCAAATCCTTTGCATAATCTTTGGTGACCGGCTCTGGAACGTTGTCCGTCTTCTCAAAGTTCATACGAATGACCTCAACGCCTGGCGCCAAGACTTTCCAGGTCAGCCCGACGGGATGACATTTGAAAAATCTCCGCTTTTGTGGTGCGGAAAATTCACCGGCAAATACCGAAATACGGTTCCAGGTGCCAATGAGCAGTCTGATGTTGGCATATTGCTCCGAGCCCTGTGGCGCCTTGGCCATAGTGGCGGCGCCGTGTGCGCCGAGCTTTCGGCGCATGAGCTCCGCTTCCTTGTATTTGGGATTGGAGCGAAGATGCGCCACGTTCATGACGACCTGCAGATATTCAAAGTCCTTCATCGCTTCCCCCTCATCGGGTTTCAAAATATTGATCGCACTACGTTGGTAAGGGATACGCGCTCGCTCGCGTCGCAGTTTCTCCCCTTTGATCAGGGCGGTTGTTGTTCATTTATCGCCGGGAACGTTAAGCGATTGTGCTGCTGACGACAAGTTCCTCCGCTGTCCCTTCAAGCTCCGCCTCCAACTGACTTACGCTGGTTGTCATGTTCATTTCGCGAAACAGCGCCGTAGCTGCTGCCGCATGTTGCCTCAGCTGAGTTCGCATGGCGGTGCCGCGCATGAGCCGCGCCAGTCCCGAGTGACAAAGGGCCTCAAGGGGGCGCATCCCGAGTTCCTTGGCTATCAGCAGCGCATCGCGATAGTGCATCTCGGCATCCGCGGCGTTGTCGCCTCGACACACTTCGCCGAGGAGCCGCAAGGCGTAAGCCTCATGCCCACGCTCGCGGTGCTCGCGTGCCAGCCTGAGAGCGCGCCGTGCCGTGGCAGCGGCGTCGTCGATGCGACCAGCGAGATGATACGCTTCGCCGAGATAAGCGAGGCGAAGAGAATGCCGGGCCACAAACCGAGTAGAGATCGATTCCTCGGTCGTTCGCTCTAGTAGAGGCAGGGCCTCGTCGACGCGACCGACAAGCGTGAGGGCGTAACCGAGATACGATGCTCCGTACGCAAATGCGACCGGAATTTGCGACAATTGACCAAGCGCCAAGGCGCGTTCAAGCGCGGCAATGGCGCGGTGGAAGTCGCCCTTGCGTAGATGGAGATATCCGGCTCCGAGATAGGCATAGACTTGGCTGAAGGGGTGTTCAGCGGCGATGGCAATTCGGATGCCTTCTTCGCCAATCAGGTCGCCGCGCGAGAATTCTCCGAGTTCGGCAAAACAATAGGCAAGAAAGGCCCGCGAGAACACCGATGGGAGGCCGAACAGGCCGAAGCGCTCATACGCCAGATCGCTGCCCAACTGATCGACATTCCACTGAAAGAATTTTACCGCGCGCCGATAGTCGCCGATCGCGTGATACAGCAGGCCCATCGGCAGATTGGTGACAACTTGCATCTGCACGTCAGCGAGCGATTGACCGATCGCCAGAGCCCGTTCTCCGGCTTTCGCGGCGGAGTCGGGGTCGCCTAGCATCCTGAATTGTTCGGTGAGATAAGCCGAGACCCAACCTAGACGACGTTGGTCGTTCAGCCGCACCGCCAAACTTTCGGCCTCGCGCAAATATTCAAGAATTTGACTGAGGTCGCCCAGCGGCTGAAGCGCGTTACGGATGTCGAAACGAATATCCACGGCCTGTTCCAGCCGATCGCGATCCTCCGGAAGATGTTTCAATACGTGCAACGCTTGCTGGAAGAGGAGGACCGCTTCTCTATTGGCGCGGCGTTCCACCGACTTGGCTCCCGCCTCGCGTAGATAGACGAGCGCTTTCGGCCAGACCTGTCCGTGGAACGCGTGATGGGCCAGGCGTTCGACCTGCTCGGTTATCCGATCCGCGTGAAGTTTCTCGATTACGTCTACGACGCGAGCATGTATTTCTTGCCGGCGATCCTTGGTGAGGCCCTCATAGGTCACTTTGAGGGTCAGGGCATGCTTGAAGGTGTATTCAAAGTCAGGGAACAGCTCGGTTTCATATAAGAATTCAGCGGCGAGCAGATCCGCAACACCGCCACGAAGTTCTTGCTCGGACTGGCTGTTGAGCGCCCGCAACAACGCAAACGGCACATCCTTACCGATGACAGATGCCTCCTGCAGCAATCGTTTGCGCTCCGGCGGCAAGCGATCGATGCGCGAGGCGATGACGGCCTGAACCTGTGGCGGAACTTGAGTCGTGGAGATCGGCTTGGTTGACCGGAACTTGCCGCGATGACCGCTCAGCACGCCGGTTTCGATCAGCGTCTGAACGATCTCCTCGAGGAAGAAGGGATTGCCCTCAGCGCGATCCATCAGGAAACGCTTGACGCCGGACAAGCTTGGGTCGGCGCCTAGCAAAGCGGTGAGGAGCTGTTCAATGCCGTCGCGGGGCAACGGGTCGAGCCGGATCCGACGATAGTGCGGGCGCGCCGTCCAGTCGTCCTGATAGTCGGGTCGATAGGTGAGCAGGAGCAAAACGCGCTCGTCCGGGAGACCGTCTACTAAACCCTCAAGCAGACTCAGAGATAGCGAGTCACTCCAATGCAGGTCCTCGAAAACCAAGACGACCGGCTGAATACGACTCTCGCGCAACATTAGCCGCTTGAAGGTCTGGACGGTCTGCTGCCGTCGCTGCGTCGGATCCAATGCGTGGAAGGAGTGGTCTTGCGGCAAAGCCTCCAGCAGGTCGAGCAAAGGGGCGATCGATTCCAAGAGCGACTGATCGAGCGTCACGACCCTGCCAGTCACCTTCTCTCGGATGGTTTGCAGATCGTCGCGCGGATTGATCTTGAAGTAGTCCTTAAGGAAATCGATGACCGGCAGGTAGGACGTAGCCCGTCCATAGGAACTGGAGTTGGATTCCAGAACCAGCCAATCGTCTGTGCAATCGGAATGAGTAAGCTCATAGAGCAGGCGCGATTTCCCAACTCCAGCCTCGCCCATCACGGCCACGACTTGCCCACGACCTGAGGCCGCCAGCTCAAGCGATTGCTGCAACATCCGCATCTCGGGATTACGCCCCACGAAATGCGTCAAACCGCGTGCCGCAGCAGCCTGCAGCCGTGAACGGATTATGCCGACGCCGATGACCTCGTACACGTCGACTGACGTTGTTAGGCCTTTGATGGGGACAGCGCCGAGCGGCCTCAGCTCGAGATAGCCGTCGACGAGTCTGGCGAGGTCACGGGCCGCTAGAATCGAGCCCGGCGTGGCAATCTGCTCCATACGGGCGGCCAAGTGTACCGTCTGTCCGATCGCGGTATAGTCCATCTGAAGATCGCTGCGAACGGCGCGGACAAGGACTTCGCCGGAATTCAAACCCACCCTAACCTGGACCCGAATCCCTTCTGTCCGCCAGACTTCCTGGGAATGTCTCGTTATGCATTCCTGCATCATGAGGGCCGCATAACAGGCCCGGATAGCGTGATCTTCGTGTGCCACCGGCGCGCCGAACAACGCCATGACTCCATCGCCCATAAAATGACTTATGGTCCCCTCGTACCGGTGCACGGCGTCGACCATCAGTTCGAGTACCGCGTCCAGCAACCTGCGTGCATCTTCCGGATCGCGACCGAGTAGAAGCTCCAAAGAGCCTTTGATGTCGGCGAATAGCACCGTCACTTGCTTGCGCTCGGCCTCCAGCCCAGGTCCCGACGTGACGATCTTCTCAGCCAGATATTTTGGAGTGTAGGACGCGGGCAAAAGGAATTTTGCCGGAAGCCCTCGCCCTGGAGTGATCCTACCTAAGGGGCGACCGCATTTCTTGCAAAATTTGTGGAGCGTTGCGTTACCTGCACCGCAGCCGCTACAAATCAACTCGAGTTTTATGCCGCAGTCGGGGCAGAACTCGGCGTCATCAGGTGCCTCGTAGTGGCATCGCGAGCACTGCATCTGGGCCACAGCACGCTTAAAAGGAACTGTCTAGCGCTATCCATCTAATATACCACATGGTTCGATCGGATTGTAGTCGATCGCGCGATGCCCGATGGCGCTCAAAACGCGGCCATTTTGCGTGCCTCGTGCGCGCTCACCTTTGGCAGGCGGTCGCAAAATTTTCTGGCTCCTAGCTTCCGTCAAGGCGCCAGCACGGCCGACCCCTACGCCTTTTCGCCGGGTCGCCGCTGCGAATATCAATTGCCGGCGGGATCTACCAGAACGATTTTCTTATTTCATCGCCACGTTCCGGTGCCAGGCCGATGTCCATGCATTGACGATCGCTCAGCATCCTTAGCTCACGCCGGATAACGGCGCGCTGCCGCCATTCAACGAAGTAACGCTTCAACAGACTCCAACGTGGCGTGCGATATGGACGGTTCATGGTTTCCTCCACGTCAGGAAATAATCCTGCCTGCACGTTACGGATAGACACGTGCTACTGAGTAGAATTTAGTCCTTCGTGCCGGAATCGCTGTGCCGCGCGTCACAGTGAAAGAAACCGCGATGGGTTGGCGGCATCAACTGATCTGTGCCGCGCGTCCGATGCGGCGGTTTTCCTTGCTCGCTGCGCAGCCGGAAATCAGATGGATTTCGCAAGTTTGCGCAACGCTTCGGGTTGACGGATGATCGTCCAGCGGTTCTTCAATTCAAGAATGCCGCGACGTTGCCAGTCGCGAAGACAGCGGTTGACGTTCTCCCGCGCCCCGCCCGCCATAGCCGCTAACTCGCTTTGTGAAAGGGATAGTCTGATCGAACCGGCACTATTAGTCGGATAATTCAGAAGCGTCTTGGCAAGTCGCGCCTGCAAATTGAGAAAAGCAATGTCGGCCATCCGCTCGTCGGAACGGCGGATACGAGCGCAAAGCATTTCCATCAGCTTGATGCAGGCGGCCGGATTCCGTTCAAGAAATGGAAATAAGTCCCGCCGATGCAGGACCATAAGCTCGCATTTCGTATGCGCTGTCGCATCTGCCGAGCGCATCTTGCCGTCGAGAAGCGCGATTTCGCCGAACAAATCGCCGGTTTGCAGATCAGCAAGAATAATTTCCCGGCCTTTGATGGCGGGAAGCGAGATACGCACGGTGCCGACGATTACCGCCATCATGCTGTCGCCGGGATCACCGAGCCGGCATATCGACTCGCCGCGACCGAAATTGCGTGGTTTGGCATAGGCGGCGATTTCGCGGCGCGCTTCTTGGTCAAGCGCGGCAAATAACGTGCATTTCTCTAGCAATTTACGGCCGCGCTCGACTGCTGTGTTTGTCGCCATGATGTGCGTCCGAACTGAGGTCTTATGCGATTAAAGCACAGGCACCAAGCTAGCGTCCAATTCTGCAGCCAATCGCCGCCTGCGTTGACGGATCGGGCGAAGGTTGCTTGGACCCGAAACCGCTATTTCTTGCCGTGGGCAAATGCGACGAGGAGCCAGGTAACGAGTGCGGCGCCGCCAAGAAGCGCAGATAGATCGCTGGCTTTACCTTTTTCAACGATGGTCCAGACCGCTAGCGCAAATAGGCCGACATTCACCAGGAAAACGCGCGCAACAACGCCGATAACGGTAAGGCCGCGATCAGTGGCGATTTGATAATAGTGCGTGCGGTGTGCCTGCCAGATCGGCTCGCCTCGGATGAGCCGCAGGAGGAGGGTGATGGTGGCGTCGGCCAGGTAGTAGAGCGGCATTATGATCGCCGCCACCAGATGTCCGCCCGCGGCGAGAAGGAGCAACAGCCATCCCAGGATGAGCCCGATCGGCAGACTGCCGACGTCCCCGAGAAAGAGCCGAGCAACTGGACGGTTGAAATAAGCAAAGCCGAGCACTGCGCCGCCAAGCGCGCTTGCAACAACTGTAGCGGAGGGTGGCAGCGCCCCTGACCATCCAGAAACGACGAGGCCCGCCGTCAGCGGGATCACTTCGGCGACGGTCATCCAGTCGAGGCCGTCCATGAAGTTGACCAGATTGACGAACCACAAGCCGCCCAGCACCAGTAGCGCTCTTTCGAGCCAGTACGGCAGCAACGGAACGATACGCAGGCCGTCCGGCAGGACATAAATGACGCCGGCGACGAGCAGCGCCTGAAGCAGCAGGCGCGGCCCGACCGGGAGCGGGCGGAAGTCATCGATAGCGCCAATGCCGGCCATCAGTACCGCCGCGACGACGATCGCCAGAAGCGGTGAAGCGCGTGCCGCGTCGAACCAGCGAAGAGCGAATGCGATACCGACGGCGACCACCACCGCCGCAATGACGGCAATCCCGCCACCCTGAGGTGTCGGTGTGAAATGCGAAGACCGCGCATTCGGCTTGGCCAGCGCGTGACGTTCAAGCCAGGGGTAGAGGAGAACGATCAGCGCCGCACAAGCTGCCGCGGCGGCGACGGCGATCGTGGCGGCGGCAGCCGCAGAGAGGGTACCGACCGGGTCGCTCACAATCCGCATCCGTCGCCAATCACCTGCGAACCTTATATCCGCCCGCGCTTGCGGTTCAAGCGGCGGACACCTTGTGGTTGCGGATGACGAAATACAGGTACGCCGATAACGAACACGCCGAACGTCCAACCAGGGGCGAAAACCACGTTCCCGGCGGTACAGCGCACAGACGAGGGAGCCAAGAGGCTAGTGCATTAGGGGACAAGCCTCATCTCTCGGCTATGCCGCGGTTATTCCTTTCGCCACCAAACACAGGAATGGTCCAGCGTCTCGATTTTCACGTGCAAACGGCGCTGGTCGAGAAAATCATGCACCGCTTTGGCGCAATTCCGCAAAGCGCCGTAATCGTCGACAATGACGAAGCCCGCTGGTGAAAGGCGATCGTATAAGTTGCTTAGCGCGTCGAAAGTCGAGCCGTACATGTCGCCGTCGAGGCGGATAAGCGCAAAGCCGACATTCGACAATCGCGGCAAGGTGTCGGCAAACAGGCCTTTCAGAAATACTATTTGATCGTCCAGCAGGTCGTAAGCGGCAAAGTTGCGCCGCACGGCTTCCTCCGATACCGCGAGCTCGCGAAATGCGTGGAGGCGGTCGCCTCGGTCGGCGCGATGTTTCGCATCCGGTCGCGGCAAGCCGGCAAAGGTGTCGGCGCAATACACGAGCCGATCATGGATTTGGTGAGCGGTCAGAACGCCCTTGATCATGATGCACGCGCCGCCGCGCCATATGCCCGTCTCAATGTAGTCTCCGGGAATGTTCTCCTCGATCGTGAGTTCGACCAACTCGCGAAGATGCCGAAGCCGCACGGCGCTCAACATCGTATGAGCGCGCGCGGGCCAACGCAGCGCGCTGTGACGGGTGGCGTAGGGATGCCGCAAACGCCGAAAAATTGCGCGGTAGCGCATTTCGAGCGGCGATTCGCCATAGATCGCATTACGGAGCGATTTCTCAAGCAGATCGAGATAGCGCGACCGCAGATCAGAGGAAACCATCAAACCCGCTGCTGGCTAAAGAGAACGACGGATCACGCGCTTTTGCCGCCCCGGCTGAGATCGCCGGAGGGACTATTCAAATACGATCCCGGCCAATTTCGCAAATGTCATGTACCGCGCAAAACCAGGCGCTCAGCATGTGGGCGACCCGCCTCGACTGTCCGGACCTTTGTCACCACTATGACGCGAAAGCGTCGTGCCATCGTTCGCATGCGGCGTGCTTTTGGCTCCGGCTATTTCCAGCCGCGAAGCCAGCGCCGCGGGTCGAAAAAAATCGACCAGCTGCGGCGGGATTCCGCTGCGCACAAGGTATCGATCAGACGGAGGGTGGCGTCGGAAAAAACGGCCTCTAGATCGAGCCAAGAACGCGATGCAGGGGCAGGGCCGACGATTTCCCCGTCCGGGCCGGCTGGCATCGGTATTTGGTAACGCTCGTTCATCCAGCGATTGGAGCCGGCAAAGGCGTCAATGAGCCTTCGCTTGCTGGCGATGCCGAGATCGACTTTGCTGTTGTCGAAGGTGCGCGAAATTTCTTGCATGGTTTGCTTGTAATATTTTCTGACGTTTCGCCCCGTGCGACTGCGATAGAATCCGGCGACGGCCAAGCTGATCGGCTCTTGCGCGTTGGCCCTGAAATTGAGATCCATGTTCAGGTCCGCAGGGGTCAGTCCGAGTATCGACACAAAATCGCCAACGACGGAGCTCTGCGGACGGAAAGGCCTGGCAACAATCCTGGCAGCCGGCGGCAACCGGCTCAGGAGGGCGCGATAGTCGAGCGTGTACACCCACTCGTGCCATCGGATCGCCCGGAACTCGAGCACTTCCGAAAGATACTCGGCGTATGTCCGGGGGTATTGTTGATGGCTGGTCAAGCCCAAATAGAGAGTTCGCAGATAGCTCACTTGGTCGCGAAAATAGATCACGACATCAACTTCGAAGCCGCTTTGCTCCAACCCGGCAACGAAACTTCCCAGATTATCCGCCGCGCATTCGAAATCTTCCGATGAGAGGATGACGTTGTGGTCGGATTTATCGATCTCCGAGAAAAGATCATCGATGGTGCCAAGGTCCGGTCTAAACCGGCGATCGCCGCACAATTCCCACGCAATGTTGTGATGGCCGGCGAAGGGCATGGGGACGCCGGTTTTTGGATAGAGAAATCCACGCTCCGCCAACTGAGCGCGGCTATTATTCAGCTGAATCTGGATTGCCGTAGTGCCGGTCTTGTGGGTGCCGATATGAAGAAAGCATTTGCGCATGGCCCGCTCGTTGAGTGAAGGTCCGTGGTGATGTACTGACAGCGGCCGATAAGTAAAGGACTACCTTTGCGGCATTCTTTCGGGGCTCGTCGTTAGATGTTTTCGGATATTTCCGCCCACGACCGGACATCGCTCTGGATCGAATTGCTCAACCGTATCGAGCCCAGGACGGCACTAGAGATTGGGGTGTGGAAAGGCGAATTCGCCGCCGACATGCTGCGCGCAACGCCATCGATCACCCGGTATTACATGATCGACCCCTGGCGGCGCCTCGATCACTGGAACAAGCCGCTCAACACTGAAGATTTTGAGCACGCATACCAGGACGCGTTGCGTGCAACCGCCTTCGCCAAAGAAAGGATCGAGGTGCTGCGCGGCACGACTGCGGAGCGGTTTGACCAAATCCCGGACAATAGTCTCGATCTCATCTATGTGGATGGTGATCATACTCTCAGAGGCATCGCTACCGATCTCGTTTGCATCTACTCCAAGCTCAAGCCCGGAGCCTTCCTCGGCGGGGACGATTTTTGGCCGAATATCTGGCAACATGGCCGCAATTTTGAACCGACGCTGGTATTTCCTTTTGTAGTGTATTTCGCGGAGGCGGTGGGCGCCGAACTCTGGGCGCTCGATCACGGGCAGTTCATTATGCAAAAGCCGCTGGGCCGCCGCCATTTCCAATTCCACGACCCGAAAAGCCTCTACGTTCAGACGGAGCTTTTGCCGCTCATTCCTCTGCCGCATCGGCCGAATGTTGTTCGCAGAGTTGCCGACAAATTGCGCCGTCGATTGACCGGGCCATGAGCCGGCGCGTGGTCGACCCGGCTCGGCTTGATCGCTTAGTTGGTCCGCCGCCGCGTCCCTCCTTCATGCGGCGAAGATCAAATCGCGCTTTCCGAAAAAATCTGGCTGACGCAAGGAAAACTTTGGCTTTGAGATCGTGATCCCAGTCCGTGTAGAATAGTGCGCCATCAGGGCGTGTGCATGATGCTTGAACGGAAACCTCTGAAGATACTGGAGTTAGGGGAGTTTTGTCTTTTTAAAAGGAACAGGCCCAGGGAAACAACTTTTGTTTTTACCGGTAACGATCCGCGGCGCCTAGCGGATGTGGAGTACACGCCCTTCGGACCGGCTGTGTTGCCACGCATGTTGCGATCGCTGCAGAGGGGCGATTGGGACGTCGTCTTCTGCTTTCCGCACCCTCGACCGCTTTTGGATCCGCGTCGCGTATTGGCCGGACTTCCGGCGGCTCTGGCCCGGGCGCTTTTTCGTTTTCGTACTCTCGGCACTTACATGGCGAGCTCGCGCTATCCCATCCCTCTTGTCGTGCTCGACTTTAACGATATCTCGACCGTGCCTCGATCGGCGCTCAAGCTTCTCGACCGGTCGATTGCTTATTTCAAGCGCGAGTTGCCGTTGGATTTGGCCAAGGCATTGTACGACGTGGCGCCCCGATATCGGACTCACAAGCGTCTTATCTCCTCGAGTTTTTTTCGGCGCAACGTCGACAAGCTCCAGCCGATTTCTCTTGGCGCTCCGGAAGATACCGTTCGTTTGGCGCTGGCGAAGCGGCCGGAAAAGTCAGTCGATATATTCTTCGCCGGGTCGCCAAACAATTCAGTGATACGGCAGCGGGGTTACGCGCAGCTCCAGGCCCTCGCCGCGGCCGGTTGGTCCGTCGATATCTCCCCGGGAGGACTGACCAAGGCCGAGTATCTGGAGCGTTGCGCGCGGGCGTGGGTCACGTGGTCGCCGGAGGGATACGGCTGGGAATGCTTCAGGCACTATGAAGCGAGCCTCTGCCTCTCGGTGCCAATCATCAGCCCGCCGCCCATCTGCCGGTATCAGCCACTGCTCGATGATGTTCATGCCTATATCTATCCGGTAGAAGGCAATGGGCTCACCGAGGTCCTAACCCGAGCTTTGGCGAACAAATCCAAGCTGGCGAAGATGGCGCAGGATGCCCGCCAGCATGTGCTGCTGCATCACACGCATGATCGGATTTGCGAGCACATTCTGGACATCGCATTGAGTACGCATGCGCGTGCAGATGCACGCAACGCTGCGCGCTGACGCCGCCGATCACCGTGTCAGGGGCGGGCGCCGCCGGCGGATGGCGGGCGATGCAGCGCGGCAAAGACTTTGCCCAGGCGCGGAACCTCGAACCATTTGGCTTTAGTCGCGCGCCAGTAGCCGGCTAGGACGGCGCCGATGGCGTAGGGGCGAAGCACCAGCGCCGCCCAAGCGAGCACCGCGAAACGGGCGAACGGCAGCCTCGCCGCAATCTCAAGGCCTCGTTGCGCGGCGCCTGCGAACTGCAGCACCTGGGTCAATCCGGCCGTATCGATCGCTTGTTTGTTGAACACGAGCCACAATCGCGCCATGTTGAAACGCAGGCGGCGGCCAAGCCGGTCGGCATAGGCGTCGCGAATATCTGCGGGAAAGCTGGCCTTGACCGCCGCCAGCGCATGGCCGATCAGTCTGGTGTTTTCGGCGACCGACAGCGCCGAGCGGGCCGAGAGGCTTTCCGGATAGATCTCCCAGGCGGCGACCAACGCCGGATCGAAACAAAACCCGGATTCCAGCGCCAGCCGCCGCACCATGAGACCGTCGCCAAACGCGCCCATTGTCTCGTCGAAACCGCCGGCCGCCAGGAGTTGCCGCCGGCGATAGATCACGCCCGGACCGACCGACCAATTGTCGCTCCGCGCCAGCTCGGCGCGGACGGCCGCCGGCGTCAGAAAGGCCGCGCCGGCGCTCGGTTGCATGAAGGGACGCACGCCAAGAATCCGCCCCTGCGGGCTGAACAGCACGACCCTGCCGCAGAAATACGCTGCATCGGAATGGCGCCGTAGCGCTTCCTGGGCGGCGGCAAACAGGCCGGGAAGGGCAAAATCATCGGCGGCGGCCATGTAGACGAGCTCGCCGCTCGCCGCGCGCAACCCTTCGTTCATGCCGGCGAGCACGCCTCGATTCCGTTCGTGGTCGATCAGGCGGATGCAGGAATATCGTGCCTGAAGGTCGCGAATGACATGCAGGCTGTCGTCGGTCGAGCCGTCATTGATGATGATGATCTCCGCCGGCGCGGGCTCCTGCACCATGATTGCGCCGACCGCCCGCGCCAACACCTTGCCGTGGTTGAAGTTCGGGGTGACGACGGAGAAACTCATGCTACTGTCCGTGCTGGGAGACTTTTGCTCGGGCTTTTGCCTCGCCCAGCTGATCACTGCATCACAACGGTCGCGACATGAAGGGTATCATCCTCGCCGGCGGAAGCGGAACGCGCTTATACCCGATCACGTTTGCGATCTCCAAACAGTTGCTGCCGGTCTACGACAAGCCGATGATCTACTATCCGCTCTCGGTGCTGCAGATTGCCGGCATTCGCGACGTGCTGATCATCACCACGCCGAGGGACCTGCCGTTGTTCAAAGCGCTGTTGCGCGACGGGCGGCAGTTCGGCATGTCGATTAGCTACGCCGTGCAGCTGCGGCCGGAGGGATTGGCCCAGGCGTTCGTCATCGGGCGCGACTTCGTCGGCGGCGACAATTGCGCTTTGATCCTCGGCGACAATATTTTCTACGGCCACGGTTTGCGGGAGCTCCTCGCTGGCGCGACGCGGCGGCGATCCGGCGCGACCATTTTCGTTTACCAGGTCGCCGATCCGGGACGCTATGGCGTGGTCGAGCTGGACGCTTCCGGCAAGGCGACCTCGATCACGGAAAAGCCGGAGAAGCCGCTCTCGAACTGGGCGGTCACCGGCCTTTATTTCTACGACAACGACGTCCTGCGCTACGCCGCCGAGTTGAAACCGTCGCGCCGCGGAGAGCTCGAGATCACCGACCTCAATCGCCGCTATCTCGCGGAAGGCCGGATGCACGTCGAGCGCATGGGCCGCGGCTACGCCTGGCTTGATACCGGCACGACCGATTCGCTGCTCGAAGCGTTGGAATACGTCGCCATGCTTGAGCGTCGCCAGGGTCTGAAGATCTGTTGCCCGGAGGAGATCGCGTTGCGGCTCGGCCATATCACGCCGCGCGAGATCGAGCCGTGGCTCGCCGAATTGGCCGCCGGCCGCTATGCGGATTACGTCCGCCGGGTGGCCAAGAGCTTGCCCTCGCCATGACGCCGCTTCCGCCGCTGGCTTTGTTGACCGGCGGGCTCGCAACCAGGCTGCGGCCGCACACGCTGCGGGTGCCGAAGGCGATGATCGAGGTCGCCGGCGTTCCTTTCATCGCCCATCAATTGCGGCTCCTCCGGCGCGAAGGCGTCGCTCGCGTCGTGCTCTGTGTCGGCTATCTCGGCGAGCAGATCGAGGCGTTCGTCAAGGACGGGAGCCAATTCGGCGTCGCCGTGGATTATTGCTACGACGGCGCCAGCTTGCTCGGCACCGGGGGCGCGCTGTGCAAGGCATTGCCCCTTCTCGGACCCGAGTTCCTCGTCATGTACGGAGACAGCTGGCTCGATACGTCGTTTGCCCCGATCGTGGCGGCGTTCCGCCAGAGCGGAAAATTGGCGTTGATGACGGTCTTCCGCAACGCCGGGCAATGGGACGTGAGCAATATCTGGTACGAGCGCGGTGCCATTCGCCGTTACGACAAGCGTGAGCGCGTGCCGCAGATGCAGCATATCGACTGGGGCTTGAGCGTGGTCGACGCCGCCCTGCTGGCGCGGCAGCCCGCCGACACCGCCTTCGATCTCGCGGCGGTTTTCTCGGATCTGGCCCGGCGCGATGAGCTTGCCGGATATGAGATCGCCACCCGCTTTTACGAGATCGGCTCGGTCGAGGGATGGCGCGAGACCGACGCGCTGCTGCGCGGGCAAGTTTGATCTTTCAGCCGACCAGCACCTTGGAGCCCTCGAAGTCGAAACGGAAGCGAATTTCCTTCAGTCCGGCTTCGGTCATGATGTGGCGCAGCCGCATGCGGTCCTCGGTGTAGAACATGAGGAAGCCGCCGCCGCCGGCGCCGACCAGCTTGCCGCCGATCGCTCCGTTCTTTCGCGCCAGTTCGTACCACTCATCGACGCTGTTGTTGCTCATGCTGCCGGAGCGGCGCTTCTTGTGCTCCCAATGCTCGTGCATCAGCCGGCCGAATTCACGCAGATCGCCGGCCTCCAGCGCCTTGAGCGAGGCGGCGCCGATTTTCTTCACGAAATGCAGATTATCGGTGATCTCCTTGTCGCCGCCGCGGCTGCGCGTATCCTGCTCCTGCAGGATCTGCGAAGCGGGCCGCGAATAGCCGGTGAAGAAAAGCAGCAGATTGTCCTCGAGATTGTGGATCGTCTCCTCGGAGCAATGCAGCGGCGAGACCGCGACGGTGTCGTCCTTGTTGAAGTGGAAAGAGCCGACGCCGCCGAACGCGGAGATGTATTGGTCCTGCTTGCCGACCGGCTCCTTCAGGCGGTTGATCTCGATATCGCAGGCCATCTCCGCGAGCTTGGCAGCGTTAATCGGCCGCTTGTGCAAATGATGCAGCGCGCGCAAGAGCGCAGTGGTGAAGCTGCCGGAGGAGCCGAGCCCGGTTCCGGCGGGGATATCGGCCATGCTGGTCACTTCCAAAAACTGGCCGCTGTTCCCCATCACATTGAACGCCTCGCGGATAATCGGGTGATCGAGCTCCTTGGCGAAAGGAACCCGCTCGAGCTTCGAATATTTCACGATCAGGTCTTCGACGAAGGTCTGATGGATGGTGATGTAGATGTACTTGTCGATCGCCGCCGCGATCAGGAAGCCGTCATGCTCGCGATAATAGGAGGGCAGGTCGGTTCCCCCGCCGCCGAGCGTGATGCGCAAAGGGGAACGGGTGATGATCACTGCGTTCGTTCCCTGTAGACCTGGTCAATGATCTTCAATGCCGTGACCGCGTCGTCGATGTCGCCCGACGGCTTGCGCCCGGTTCGGATCGCCGAGGCGAAATCCTCGAACTCGGCGGCCCAGGACTCGTCGGAAGACGGATATTCCCACGTCGTGATTTCCGGCGGCCCCATCTGCGGCAGCATTTTATAGAAGGTCAGCCGTTCCGTCCCGTAGCTGCCGCCCAGGCCGTCGATTGCAAGCTTGCCGGCTCGCCCGACGATCTCGAAGCTGAACATGTTCTTCCATTCCGTCCACGTGGCGTGCAGCCACGCGACCTGGCCGGCTTGGGTTCGCAGGGCGAGGAAGCAATTGTCGTCGGCGGGTATATCCCAGTACAGCGTCGGTGCATAACCATAGTCGAGGCGCAGCTCGCCCAGGAACCAGCGGGACAGGTCGATGAGGTGCGGGGCCTGGTCGATCAGCTCGCCGCCGCCGGAGATTTCCGGTCGGCAGCGCCATTCCTTCTCCATTCCCAGGCGCCCGCCATGGCCGTAGCGTGCGCGGATATACATGAGGGCGCCGGCCGCGCCGGCATCGACCAGCTCCTTGGCTTTCAGTATCGCGGGATGGAAGCGATGGTTGAAGCCGACCTTGACCACGCGCTTGCCGGCGCGCGCCGCCGCCGCGACCGCTGTGGCCTCCGTCGCGGTGCGGCCGGCCGGTTTCTCGACCAGCACATGCCGATGGGCCTCTACCGCGGCGAGCGCAACGGGCGCGAGCGAGTCGTGAGGCGTTGCGACAATGATTGCGTCGACGTCGGCCTCGATCACGTCACGCCAATTTGCCAGCGCCTTGCCGCCATGCTTATGCGCCAAAGCCTGTGCGCGCGTGGCGTCGAGGTCGCACACGGCGACGACCTCGTGCCCCTTGGCGGCGGCGGCGCGCTTGTTGCCGATCAGGCCGCAGCCGATGATGCCGATCCGCATCGTCAGCCCCAACCCAACCCGCGATCCTTCGGCAGGACGCGACGCAGCGTGAAGATATCGGAGCGGTCGAGATCGGACCGATGCTCCGGGGAGAACGGCCACGGATCCCAGGGCGCCGCCACGAGCTTGCCGGTGAGGCCGTCGCTCGCCGCTGAGCACAGATAGGCGCACAACTCCGCGCCCTTCCTGATCGTCGCCTCGCCGTCCGCGGCGAGTTGGCTCACGCGCGAATACATCGCGTCGCCGACCGTCTGCGGTCCGGCGTCGAGCAGTTGCCGGGTGAGGCGGGTGTCGAGCACGCCAGGCGCGATGGCATTCACGTCGATGCCGGTGCCTTTAAGCTCCTCGGCCAAGGTCTCGCTGAAACGCACCACCGCCGCCTTCGAAGCCGCATAGGCGCTCACGCGCGGCAGCGGATTGGTCGCGCCGCCGCCGGAGAGATTGACAATCTTGCCATAGCCGCGCGCTTTGAGATGCGGAACGAGAACACGGCACGGATAGACCGTGCCGAACAGGTTGGCCTGTACCGCGTCCTTCCATTGCGCCCAGTCGACGCTTTCGATCGGTCCCAATGGCCCATACACGCCGGCATTGTTGACCAGCGCATCGACGCGGGAAAACAGCTTCAGCGCCTGGGCGACAAGATCGTCGACATCGGTCTCCTTGGTGACATCGCAAACCCTGGCGGCGACGATCTGATCGGGCGTCGCCTTGGCGCGCAGCGCCCGCGCCGTCTCGTCCAAGGCTCCGGCGTTGCGCGCGCAAAGAAGGACCGACGCGCCTTCGCCGACGAACTTCTCGGCGATCGCCGCGCCGAAGCCGACGCTGGCGCCGGTGATGATCGCCGTGCGGTGGCGCAGAATCATTGTGGTTTCCCGATCGTGAGATAGTTGATGCGCGGATCGGCGGCGAGATGATCCAGGAATGCGTTCTGATCGAGCACATTGGGCGTGGCCATCCTCGCCACGATCTCATCCGCCTTTATGGTCTTGAAGTCCGGCCATTCGGTCATCACGACCAGGGCGTCGGCTCGCGACAGCGCTTCCGCCACACCGCCTGCGAGGATGAAATTCTTCGGCGCACCCGGCAGCGCTTTCACCGCCGGATCGTAAGCGGCGACCGTTGCTCCGGCGGCGCAGAGGCTGTCGCCGAGTTCGACCGCAAGCGAGCGGCGGATGGCATCGGTGCCTGGTTTGTAGGACAAGCCCAATATCGCTACCTTGCGGCCGGAAATTTCGCCGAGCCTTTCCTGGAGCTTGCGCGACGGCCACCGGCGATGGAAGCCGTTGCTTTTGAGAATGGCTCCGATCATGTCGAGCGGCAAACCGTTGCGCCTGGCGATTTCGCTCAGAAAGGTGACATCACGCGCCAGGGTGCCGCCGGCGAACGCGGCGCCCGGCCGAATATACGCCTTTTGTCCGATGCGCGGCTCCGATCGCAACGCGCGCTCGACTTCCCGGGCATCCGCGCCGACTTTTTCGCCGAGCGTGGCGATTTCGTTGATGAAGGTCACACAGGCGGCGAGAAACGCGTTCAGCGCATGCTTGGTGAGTTCCGCCGCCTCGGTGCCGACCCAGATGATATTGCTGCAAAATGGCGCGAATAATTCGGTCAGGATCGGCTTCTCGAATCCGCCGCGCGAGCCGATCACGACGCGCTCCGGCTGGCGGAACGCCGCGATCGCGTGACCAAGGCGCAAATTCTCCGGCGAGCAGGCAAACGCCACGTGGCGGCCGTTGGCGACCGCGGCAAAGGCGCGCTCGATTTCCGCGACCGTGCCGACGGGAAGCTGGGAGGAGATCAGCACTACGGTCCCCTCGCGAAGGAGCGGGAAGAGCGTGCCGATCCGGTCCACCACGAACGCGACATCGGCGCGGTCGTCGTCATCGATCGGGGTGTCGAATGTTATCCACGCCACGTCACAACCGGCCACCGCGCGCTTGTCGGACGTGAAGGTGAGCTTGCCGGCGGCGATGCCGGATCGCAGCAGCTCTTCCAGTCCTGGCTCGAACAGCGGCGGCCGGCCTTGCGACAAGGCGGCGGCTTGGGCGGGGTCCTCTTCAAGACCGATGGTGGTGAAACCCGCTCCCGCCAGGCACGCGGCGGTGACCGATCCAAGGTGCCAAAGGCCAAAGACGCAAATCTTCATCCCTTCGCCGCGTAGACCCACTGATTGCCGATCAACCATTCGAGGGTACGCACAATTCCGTCACCGATCGACACGAGCGGCTTCCAGCCCAAGCCCCGAAGGCGGCTGCAGTCCAGGTGAATCATCGGACTATCGCCCACCCAACCCCTTGTGCCGCCTGCGTAACACACCTGAGGATCGAGGCCAAGGTGAGCGGCGATGAGCGCCAGCGAATCCTTGACGCGGATGGTCTCGTCGGTGCCGAGATTGAAGATGTTGACCTTGTCTGTTCCCTTGTCGAGGCCGGCGAGCATCCCGGCGACGCAATCGCCGATGTACATATACGACTTGGTCTGATTGCCGTCGCCGAGCACGTCGATCCGGCGCGGATCTTCGCGCAGCTTCCGGTAAAAATCATAGACGTGGCCATGGGTGTAACGCTCGCCCAAGACCGACACGAACCGGAAGATATATCCTCGAAAGTCGTAACCCTCGCAAAAGGCGCTGATCAGACCTTCGCCGGCGAGCTTCGAGGCGCCGTAGAATGACGTCTGAACGGGGAAGGGGCAGTCTTCCGGCGTCGGGAATATTTGCGGCTCGCCGTAGATCGATCCGGTGGAAGCGAACACGATGCGACTCGATCCGCTCTCGCGCATCGCGTCCAGCACGTGGAAGGTGGCGATGGTGTTCTGTTCCAGATCCTTGCGCGGCTGCTCAAGACCGCGACTGATGTCGGCATTCGCCGCCATGTGGAACACCACATCGATGCGACCTTGCATGGCCCGCCGCAGCTGCTGCGGGTCGAGCAGGTCGCCTTCGACGAAAGCGAAGCGGCGATCTTTCAGCGCGTCGGCCAAGAACTCCTTACGGCCGGTGACCAGATTGTCGAAACCGATGACGTCGTGGCCGTCGGCGAGCAGGCGGTCCACCAGATTGCTCCCGACAAACCCGGCGCAGCCCGTGACGAAATGGCGGGCCATGTCACACACTGTCCTCCGTGGCGGATGATGTCGAGAAGTGAAGCATTCCGGGGACCGTTCGAGCGGCCGGAGCTCCGGCTCAGATTAATCTGCGCAACTTTTTGCCGCCTCTACAGCAACGCACGTTGCGGTAACAGGTCATTCGCCGCATGGAGCGGACGGGGTCACGATGCGGCTCGCTTTGCGCCGACTCCCATATTCGACTCCGGACTTTCGGCGGACTCGATCCGATCGCGCATTTGGCAAAACTCCGACCATAGGGTGCCTGTGTCGTCGTTCGCCCAAACCCATTTCTGGAAAGGGGTGGCGAATTTCGGAGTCGTGCCGATCTCGAAGCCATTCCAGCGCAGGAATTCTTCTGTGCAATGCGGTACACTAGGAACAACGATCTTGAACATGAGATAACGGATCTTCTTGTCCAGCATCGAGGCTGCACCCGGGCCGTTGTTTACAAACATGTTCAGATAGGCAGTTTCGTAAAGAGCGAAGCGCAGATCGACATCGAAACAGGCCGGCTCGAAACACGCGTATTTGCCAAGAGCCGACCATTTGAAATCCACAATATGGTCGGTGTCAGGAAGCACAACGACGGCAAATTCCGAATCATCGACTTGGTCAAGGAAAGCTGCCCACGCGGCAAGATTAGAATTTCGTTGGGGATCGTACCGGTACTGCCGCAGCGTTATGCACAATAGTTTGCGGTCACGCTGGAACGTATCCAGCCACAATTTGACGAAACGGTGCGCCTCGACGCTCGCGCTTAACCCCGAGACTAGATCGGGGTTTTCGTTGATCAGCCGATAGTAAGCCGAGTGGTGAGTGACGTCGGGACCGGGATAAGGAACGAACGACTGATTGGTCATATCGATAAGCGCTGCCGATCGGTCCTTGAGGTTCACGACTGCGGTCGTCCGCATTAACTCGGCGAGTTGGGTGCAGATATGGAAAACGCGAAATTCCCTTCCGTGCACGCCGACAATCGCATCTGCCTCCTGCGAAACGCCGGGTTGGTTCGTCATGTCGGCGGGTCGCACAATGTTGACAACCAAATCCTGGACACGCGACAGTTTGCGATAAATCTCGGCGGCCTGCAGGAAGAACGCAAAATCATATGAAACTGGATGCTTTTCGAAATCGTAAGTTGCGATAACAGTCCGCCTCCTACCTCGCTCGGCGAACTTTGGGGCAGTCGTCAACTCTCGTAGCTTCTCGGCAATCTCGTGACACCGATGCCGGACGGTATGTCGGGCTAGAGTCGTGCGCTGCCCATTCGCCGCGATGCGCTCAATCTCCTTTGGATGATCCAGAAGGTATTTTATCTTTTCCACGCATTCGTCGACGGTATCGAACGTCACGATATCGTTGTCGACATCGAAGAATTCCCGGAGTTCGGGTCCGCGATCTGTCACCAGGCAAGAGCCTAACCCCGTTACTTCAAAACACCTGATATTGCCAACGTCGGCGTCTTCGTCGCGATGCAGGTTCAAAACGAGCTTGGATTCGGCGATCAAATGGTAGTAGTCGCTTGAGTTCAAGACGGGCTTCTTGGTCCGCCGTGGAAAGAGTTGACGAAGCGGCTTCGCGTTGTCGAAATAGGCGGCGTTCGGGTGCGCCCCTCCATGGGCGCGAAAGAATGCCGAAGCGCGCAACCCTGTTTCTTTCAGTATCATTGCAACTTCCACAGCTCGAGCGAAACGTGGGGTGCGCAACGGGATCTTGAGTAGTTCCAGCAGGCCGGTGGGACAATAGACCAGCAGGTCTAATACGAATTCCCTGACCTTTCTTCCGTTCAAGTTGGGTTCGCTTGCCCAAATTAGGAGATCGCTTTTCTTCATCAGTTCAATGAGTTTCTCGTAGCGCTGAATGTGATCCGGATAGGCAAATCCAGTGGTTCCACAGAAGATGAAGTCCTTGGTCTTCTTCGCTGGAGCTTGAAACCGAATCGTGTCGTCGAAGGGGTTGCCTACCACGGCGGCCGGAATGCCGGCGGCTCTGCAGTGCTGCTCGTAGCGGGAGCTGCTGCAAAAGACGAAATCGAGATCACCGAAATACTCTGTGTAGGTGGTATTCGGAGGCAGCTCGTCGCCCCAATAGCCGACGACGATCACGTCGCCCTCGCAGGCCGCCCGAAGTTGTTCGCGATGCAGCCGAGGGACCCAAAAAAGCCCCCCCGCATAGACAAAAATCACGTCAGGCCGGAACGCGCGGACCTGATCCAGCAACAGCTTGAACTGCCAATTGTTCTCGAAGACGACCTCTTCTTTTCCGTGCTCAAGCGCCCAGCGCGCTTGAAGTTGCCAATCATTATACAGCGTCTCGAAGACTTCGAAGCCTTGGGCTTCCATCGTCGCAGCCCAGCCGCCCGGCAGTAAGTAGTTTTCCGCGCGCAGAGTCAGGATTTGCTCAGCGAAGGATTTCTCCTTCAGCCGATGGAGTTTTCTGAAGGCCCTAATAGGGCCGGGAGCCGGACAAATTCGAAATATCTTCACGGCTTTGAACCACGACAGCGCGCAACGGGACGCTCAACCATCAACTGATCACCTCAAGGCACGTGCTTGACACGCAGCTTATAGACGTCTCGGGTCGTGCGATACAAGCTCGGGATGGGTTCCTTTCCGTTGGGCGTCCAATGTCGCGAGTGCGTCTTAACTCGCTCGCCGGCGGTGCCGGCCCGGGTCCCTGACGCGCTGGACGGCCTGTAGGACGCGCCTACGCAGGGCCAACAGCCTTCGTCCAACCCGGCTATACTCAAGATGAAAAGCGAGGTGCTCACGGAGCAGATCGATCAAAAGCCGAACCGCCGCCGAATTACTGAGGCGGGCGATGTTCATCGCGTGAAAGGCGAGCAAGCCGGTGCTCTCCTCGAGCTGCACCCAGCGCACATCGAGATCGGTGGTATGCAGCTTGATCGCCTTGGTGAAGAACCATCGATGCATGGGCGTCACGTTCCGCCGATATGCCATGCGCCGTAAAGTGGCCGCGTTGGCTTTCCGCGGGCGATTCGGTTCCGAGCGGTCCGCTTGCGAGGATAATGAAAACACTAGGATGTTGTCGGAATCGGTCTCGACGCAGACCTCGGCCCAATTGCCAAATGAACAGCCAATAAATGCTCCGTCGATTGTGTCGCCGCGCAGATCAATAGGCTCCTTGATGGAACCGAGATCGATCATAAGCGGATGCAAGTGAAAGCTCCGGAGGAGTAGTCCGTCATTTCCCACCGACCAAAGGCAAACTGGGTTATCGATAAATTGCGGGCTGTCGAAGCATAATCGTTCGGTCTCCGGATGGAGATGATCGAGGGCAAGGCGCATCAAGGTTCGCGGTCGAAGGATGTCTGGATTTCCCGCGAGCAGGCCGTTTGCCTTGAGTGCCGGAATGGCCGTCTCTTCGCACAAGCGCAAGCCCGCCGACATCACCACCCGGGCACCATCCGTAGCAAGGCGATCGACCGCTGCCAACGAGCCGTCCGCCATAACCATATCGGGGCTGAGCACAATGCAGTGAGCATTCAGCACTTGCGCTTCACGCGCAGCCAGTTGATGCGCATTAGACAGGGCATGATACACGGTTTCGTAACGTTCGGGTTCGATGTGAACGAAGCGAATCTCCATGATCTTGCGAAGTGACCGCATCAGCGGTGCGGCCTCAAGTGCGGGCTGATCGCTAGGGCGAGTAATGAAGACGAAGCGTGATCGCGGCGAGTTTGAGAGAGAAGGTAGATTTCCAGGGGACAGAAACGACGGCAGAGCGACATTGAGAAAGTGATCGATGTACTTGTCGCCCCAGACCGCCATAAAAACATGAAAGTGCATATGTGCCCTTTGCTAGCGTTCACCAGCGTGCCGTTTCTTTTGGTCCGATTACGCATCTACGCCGATGGCTGGGGCTTGCCTAGACAGGGCAGGGAGCCGGTGCTAAGTGCGTGCCGCCTTGCCTAGGTCGTGGTGAGGCATCCCGGCTTTAACTCGAATTGGGAACCAGGGGCCGACCTCTTGTCGGCAGGGAGCTCGGACACGTCGCGATGCTGCAATCCAATGTGCAGGATTTGCCGAGGCCTCTAGAAGCGGCTTTGCCGGCAGTGCCATCGAATGCCGCGATCGCCTGGAACGACATCTGGGACGGCTTCCGGCAAAGCTGGTTCTGGGGAGCGCTGGCGATGCAGGATATCAAGCTGCGTTACCGCGGCTCCATGATCGGGCCGTTCTGGATAACGCTGAGCATGGCGATCATGGTCGGTGCCATGGGCCTGATTTACGCAAAGCTGTTTCATCAGGATATCGCCTCCTACCTGCCGTTCTTGACGGTGGGAGTCATCGTATGGAGCTTTGTCGCCGGGCAGATCAACGAGGGCTGCCAGACCTTCATGGCGACGCAAGGCCTCATTCAATCGGTGCCGCTGCCCTTTTCGGTTCACGCCTATCGCCAAGTTGCGCGCAACTTCATCATGCTGGCGCACAATCTGGTGATATTGCCGCCCGTCCTGCTTATTTTCCACATACCCGTCACTTGGCGAATGCTCGAAGTCGTGCCGGCCCTGGTGCTGCTGTCGATCAACAGCGTCTGGATCGCGATCTCCTTCGGTATCGTCAGTGCACGCTTTCGCGACGTACCGCAGATCGTGCAGAATTTCGTTACCATTGCTTTTTTCGTCACCCCGATCTTCTGGCCGCCGACGCAGCTCGGCCGCTGGCAGGGGCTGTTCGAGCTCAACCCGCTGTTTGCCGCCGTGGATATCGTCAGATCGCCGATCATGGGACAAGCTACGGCTCCTTACTCGTGGAGCATTATGCTCGGCGTGACCGCCATCGGCTGGGGTGCCACTTTCCTACTGTTTTCGCGCTTCTACTCGCGCATCGCCTATTGGGTTTGACGTCGATGGCGTTTCTTCGCTTGCACAATCTCGGCGTCGAATTTCCGATGTACCAAGGCAGTTCGCGGTCGCTGAAAAAATCGATCGTCGCCAATACGACGAGGGGAAATCTCGCGCGCGACGCGCTCAATCGGATCAACGTGCGGGCGCTCGACGACCTGAACTTCAACATTGAGGAGGGCGACCGCGTCGCCTTGCTGGGCCTGAACGGTTCGGGGAAGACGACGCTGCTCAAGGTGCTCGCCGGCATCTATCGCCCCAGCAGGGGCCAGATCGTCAGGTCGGGACGGGTCTCGGCGCTGCTCGACATTAATGTCGGGATGAACGGCGATATGACCGGACACGAAAACATCATCCTGCGCGGCATGTATATGGGCATACACCCCCGCGACATGCGCAAGCGCGCCGACGAGATCGCCGAGTTCACCGAGCTCGGTGATTATCTGGATATGCCGGTTCGCACCTATTCGTCTGGCATGAGCGTTCGACTTGCGTTTGCCACCGCTACCTGCGTGACACCGGAAATTCTTCTGCTCGACGAGTGGCTGGGAGCGGGGGACGCGCTCTTCATCGCCAAGGCCAAGAAGCGGATGAACGAGTTCGTGCGCCTTTCAAGCGTGCTGGTACTCGCCTCGCATTCGCTTGATTTGCTCGAGGAGTGGTGCACGCGTGCCGTTTGGCTCGACCTTGGTCATGTCAAGATGATGGGGCCGGTCAAGGACGTGGTCGCAGCCTACCGCGCGGCGACAACGGGCGCGGCCTAAAGGGCAAATCGAGGGACGAAACCGGATATTGCGTGGAGCGGCGGCAATATTGTGCATTGATGATTCCCCAGCCTACTCTTATGAAGCTGTCGGGCGCCGTCGCGTGCGTCGCTGCCGAAGATATCCACCGTGACCGAGATTTTGGACGCCCCTTTGCCGATTTGCGCGGTTGCCGAGCCGCCATTGGGCGCCGCGGCGGCGATCATCGTCACGCCTGACAGGCACTTCCTGCTGCAGCATCGCGACGCCAAGCCGGGCATTTGGTATCCCGATAGTTGGAGCCTATTCGGCGGATCAATTGAGCCCGGCGAAAGCCCCGGCGAGGCGCTGCGTCGCGAGTTGGTCGAGGAGATCGGCTGGGCTCCCCGGGAAATCCGCTATTTTACCCAGATCGCTTGGGATTTCGCCCGCTGGGGCTTGGGCATCAAGCTCCGCTACACGTTTGAGGTCCCGATTACGCGTGCCGAGGTCGCGGGCCTCATGTTGCGCGAGGGCCAAGGCATGCGCTTATTCAGCGCGGCGGAGCTGCTGCGCCAGCCGTGCGTGACCCCCTACGACGGCCATGCGCTCCGCATGTATATTGAGGAAATGCCGATCGGCATCGGCCAACGGAGTTTCTGAGGCGCCCCGCGGCGGAGCGATACCGCGCGCGTGCAGCGCCATTCGAACCGGCCGCACGCTGCGGTTGCGGGGACAGGGCCCGCGCACTAGTCTGCGCGCGGATGGAGGACCATGAAATTTTATTTCTCCGTTCCGGTCTGGGGCAAGAACCACACCGATCTTTTCATAAACGTAGGGCTGCCAAGCCTGCTTGCGCCCGGCAATATTCCCGGGTTGCGGGAGGCGCGTGAATGCCGATTCTTCCTCCACACGCGCCCCGAGGATGAACCGCGACTGCTTGGCGCGTCGGCGTTTCAGCGTCTTTCCGAACTTATGCCCGTCGAGATTCGGTTCATTCGCGATCCGATCGTCAATCCCTACATAACGATGTCCGATTGCCATCGCGAAATCATGCGACTGGCGGCTGCGCACGACGTTCCGGCGGTCTTTCCGTCGCCCGACCACGTTTGGGGGGACGGCAGCATGGTGGGCATGGAACGTCTTGCTGAGGCGGGCAAGACTGCCATTCACCTCGCCGGGGTTCGGCTCGACCGTGATCCGTTCGTCAAGAACCTCGGCGAACGGCGATCCGCCGGCGGGACCTTGGTCATTCCTCCCCGCGAGTTGGTGAAGCTTGCTCTTGCGCATCGGCACCGTATCGCGCAGTTGCACTTTTGGGAGAAAGCCGATGCCGATATCGGCGATCAGCTCAATCCGTCCAATTTGTTCTGGCTGGTCGGGAATGACGGGCTGGTCGCGCATTGCTTTCATCTACATCCGCTGATGGTGCATGCCGAAGTTCGCGACATCGAATTCAGCGGAACGATCGACGACGACCTGGTCTCGCTCGCTTGCCCGGATTTGTCGCGTCAATACGTCGTTCCCGATTCGGACGAGATCGTTAATTTCGAGATCAGCGGACCGGAGCACACCATACCGGCAAGCTGCATGAAGGGTTCCATTGCCGGCGTATGTCATTGGGCGATTTTTCAAACCAACCCGCTGCATCGGCATCTCTTTCAACAAACGATCAAGCTCCATTCCGCCGATTTATCCGATCCGGAGGCGAAGAAGAGATTTGCTCTCGTCGAGCAGAAGGCAAGCAAGACGCTCAAGGCGATCTCCGCGCTCGATCGAGCGCCGATGTGGCGACTATTGGTTTGGCATCCCTCGATATTCAAGGCTCGGCTCGACAGGATGGGCCCTGCTGATCCACTCAGACATAAGTATGAGAAACACTATCAGAGGTTCCAGTCGTTGTACCCGATATTGCGGCGTTTCGGGATCGTCGATTTCGATGTCGATTTTTATCTGGCGCGGGGGGAGAAACGGCGCCGAGAAGGCGACCTAGATCGTGCTTTAGCGGACGTTTCTCTTGTTTTGAAACATTGCCCGGATGAGGTTGGAACGTGGTCGCGATCCTACGTGGTGAGAATGGCAATGGGCGATTATTCGGGCGCGATGCGGGACGTCAGTACCGCGCTTTCGCTCTCTCCGCACGACGCCAACCTCAAGGAACAACACGCCGAAGCCGCCCAATATCTGGGAATGTGGGACGTTGCGCTGGTGGACTACGATAGTATCCGCACGGTGCAGCCGGATCGGGCCGATTTAAGCGCACGGGAAGCTGGTCTGCATGCCGCGTGGGCGGATAGTCTGGCACAAGCAGGGTCTCTCGACGCAGCGCTAGAACAATACGCCTTGGCGTTACAGAAGCATCCGAATGACGTCAACGTATTGGCTCGGCGCATCAATGCAAAATTGGGAAGCGGCGAACTCAATGGGGCCCTGGCGGATCTCAATGCTGCCATCGCGCTCGCTCCTGATGAAATCAATTTGATCGCGCAGCGTGCTTCGGTCGCTCACGCTTTGAAATTGTGGGATGTCGCCCTTGCCGATTACGATACCGCGATTGCCGCGCGGCCGGACGCGGAGGATTTGGAAACAAAACGGCAAGCTGCGCACGCCGCGTCCCTTGAGTTGGCTCGTGATCACGCAGCGCACGATTCTTGAGAATCCCAAGCATGGCCCGGTACTACCTGGTCGTTACCCTGTGGGGCCCGGAATTCCGCGGGTATTTCCTCAACCTTTGTCTCGCGTCTCTGCTTGCGCCCGGTAACGCGCCGGCGCGCGCCGGCGCAGACGATGCGCGGCTCTTGATTTGCACGACTCGCGCGGACTGGGAGGAGATGCAAAAACACCCGACCTTTCAGCGGGCGGCCGGGTTTCTCACTCCCGAGTTTCTTGAACTGCGCATGCCGGTCCCGGCGCATCTGCGGCCGCCTGTGTCGGAGCAGCGCCGCCGGCTCGGATTGCCTGTTCCGGCCAGCGAGGCGGATTGGGCCACGATCGCTATCCAGCCGGGCGACGTTCTCGGCGGAGCGGCATTCGGCGAATTGGAGTCTATCGCCGCGGCAGTTTGCGCACCGTTACCGCCGCATGCCGAGTATGACCTGCGCATCATGTTCATGACCTGGGGACACAAACTCGGCGCGGATCGCGCGTTTCGGGAAAAATGCAACATCGTCTTTCTTGGCGCCGACATGATGTTCGCCGACGGCGCCTTTCGGGAATTGAAGCGCCGTGTCGATCAAGGCCAAAAAGTCATTCTCGCCGTCACCTTGCGCTTCGATCAGGAGCGCTGTCTGGAGGTTCTGCGCCAGGCCGATCTGCTGGCTCCCGGCAAGCCGATTTCGATCGCGCCGCGAGACCTGGTGGCGATGGTCTTTCCCCACATGCACATCGAGACGGCCTGTTTTGAATTCGATTCGCCGTGGTTCTGCGACCGGGCGACTTCGTCCCTTTGGCGGATCCCGGGGGACGACGGCGTCGTGATCTACAACCTGAATTATTTTCCGGTGCTCATCAACTTTGCCGGCGTGCATGCGCACGACATGGTCGCCCACATAACGATCGACGGTCACTACGTCGATCGGAATTTCGATTTCAACACCGATGTAGACATCATCGACGACTCCGACCGGTTTCTCTACATAAGCTTCACCAAGCAATCGCAATATTACGATCCGGTCCGAAGGTCGTGGCTGAAATCGGCGCCCCTCCTCAGCCGGTATTACAAGATTTTCCTGCTGCGAAGAACTCTCAATGGCTCGATGGGAAACGCGGCCAAGCGGCATACCTATCCGACACCGGTGATAATCCACTCCAAACCGCTGACGCCGGCTTGCCGGAATCTGATTTCGCGTACGCGGCCGATTGCCCTGCAGGCGACTGCGCCGCTGGGAAGGAGGGATCATCTCCTTCAGGCGCTGGAGCGCCTCAGTCCCGATGCCGTGCGGCGATCTTTCGCCGGCGTGACAGCACGAGATATCGCCGTTGCACTGACCGCTAGGCCGAGGCGTAGGATTGCTACATATTTGGTCAATCGAGGCGAGCTGCAGACGAAATCCGGAAACTATCGCCGGGGACGGGCCTGTTTTTGGCTGGCGCTGAAATTTACGCCTGGCGACGTGGGGACTTGGTCGCGATCGTTCATGGCGCGGATGGCGATAGGAGATTTTCGCGGCGCGTTAAGGGATATCGATGTCGCGCTGGCATTATCGCCACACGACCTCAATCTCGTGGTTCAGCACGCGGAGGCCGCCGAGGCGCTGGAAATGTGGGCCGCCGCGGTTGCCGACTATGAAGTCGTGATGCGGGCGCGGGCCGGCCGGGCGGGTATGCGCGCCAAACAGGCGGGCGTCTATGCTGCTTGGGGCGACGGTCTGGCGCGAGCCGGGCAACTCGACCGAGCACTCGAGCGCTATACCACGGCGTTGCAAATCAAGCCGAATGATATCGACATCTTGGCGCGTTGCGTCAACGCAAAGATCGGACTCGGCGATGGCGCGGGAGCGCTCGCGGATCTCGACCGTGCGTTGGCGCTCGCTCCCCACGAGGCCAATCTGCTGGCTCAGCGGACCTCCTTGGTGGAAGCGCAGAAGCTTCGGGGGGGGCGCGCGCGCTGACATTGATCGCGGCGGTTCGCCGGCAAGATTGCGCTACGCGCCGTTCGTCACCAGGGGCGGAACGACAAAATGCCGGCCGACGCCGCTGTAGCGCGCGGCAATATCGGCCGCGAGCTTGGGCTCGAGGCAGACGAACACCGTCGACCCGGACGGAATCTCCGCCGGTGCGAGAATCGGGATACCGAAGTAGTCGCGGCCGATACGGGCGCGATCCTCGTCGACGTAGAAATCGAACTTGTTGTCGATGCCGGTTGCGATCCAAACGCCGGCTATGGAAGTCCCGAAGATGCCGAGCGGGCGCGCCTCGTTCGCCAGCCGTCGGCCGCACCGCAAGGTCTCGTCGAGCCATGCGAGCCGGCGCCCGGCGATCTCGGCGGCATCGGGTCGCCCGGAATTCAGGCGATGCTCGGCGCCGTCGGGCAGGGGGCGCGCCAGGAGGGTGATCTCCTTGCCGACAATGTCGTTGCCGTAACTGATCAATTCGTATCCGGCGGCCTCGACGATTGCCGCGATCGTCGCCTTGACGAAATGGCTGGCGTGGTCGGCGACCACGAGATCGAACGGGTTGAGCTCCGCATCGGGCACCTGGATCAGAAGCCGGCCGCCCGGTTCGATGTACCGCCGCGCCTCGGCAAGATAGGTCACCGGGTCCGGGATATGCTCGAGGCAATGGATCAGCACCACCATGCCGTAGCGGTCGCGGCTTGCCGCCAGTTCGTCGGTCCCTTTGAACGCGGCTCGCGGGCCGATGCTCAGAATCTGATCACGGTAGGTATCGTTGATGTCGGCGCCGACTACGGCCCATTCCGGAAACAATGCATGTATCGATCGCAGAAACGCGCCGTTACCGCAGCCGATGTCCAAAAGCGAGCCGTTCCGGGGAAAATCATGCGAGCTTTTCAGGAAATCCGCGATCAATTCGGAACGCGCCTTGAAGGCGCCGGTGTCGCGGCCGAGAACTTTCTGTTCGCGGCCTGCGGCCTGATGATAAATCTGATAGTTGCCGTAGATCTTGGAACAGAGGGCGCTCCAGGCCGGCGAAATCTCCTTTTGCAGCAGCCCGCAATTCCGGCAGACGCCGACGCGAATGTCCCCCTTGACCGGCATGCAGTCCGAACTCGCCAGCGACCGCAAAGCGGGAGCCGCCAGCGCCTCCGCCGCGCCCCCGCATGCGTGGCAGCGAAATGTGCTCATGCGGCCATCCTGCGCGATCAGGTTTGCGCCCTGCGATGGCAGGCGACGCCGATGAGGTAGTTGGCCATCGGATAGAATCCGGTGTGCACGACTTCGTCGTTCATTGAAAACACGAACACGGTGTGAAAATGGCGTTCGAGCGTGCGCTTCAAGGCGTCTCCCGATTTGCAATTCACGTGACCGGCCTTGCTTTGCGCGGACGCGTAGGTCTGCGACTCCAGGGAGGGCATGCCGAATATGGCAATGCCGGTTTCCGCAAGCGATTTCGCGACGTTGCGCAGGAAATCGTCTTCCCGCGCGGCATCGATGTGTTCGAGCACGTCAAGCGCATAGGCGGCGTCGAATTGGCGGTCGATCGGGCCCGAGAGCATGTCGTGGACCAGCGTCTCCAGCGGCCAACGCGGATTCATGCGGCTGTTGACGTCGTCGATGAAGATCGGGTCGAAGTCGGTGGCGGTGACCTTGCCGACGGCCTGCTGGACAATACGCGTCGCAAAGGCGTCGGCGCAGCCGATCTCCAGCACGGTCTTGCGGCCGGCAAGCATCTTGGCCACGAACTTGTAGCGGGCCAGCGTGAACGCGAGACGCTTCGGATCGTCGTGCCAGCCCTGATTGGTCATCAGGCCCAGTTGCGCGACGCCATGCTGGGCCTTGACCTCCAAAAGGGCGTTATATTGCGGCTCTTTCGTTCTCGACGGCTTACCCACGAATTTTGATCCGCTGGAGTGGCGTGACTGCGGAGGTTATGGCCAGCACCGGCGAGCTTGGCAAGGCCGGTCGGTTTCTGCACGGCGGCAAGTCATGCGGGGCGGGTGACCGTGCCTACATCAGGTCGCGCCGCGGCGGACGGCGCGAATATTGGGGGCGTCCGTGCGCGCCGGATGAAATTGCAACGCGGCGACTGGCGAGCGCGTCGACGAATGTCTGTTGACTATCCGTGCCGTTGCCAATTTATTGCGCCCTCGGAGCCCGCCATAATCCCGTTGTGTCGACGGACAGTAAGCAGAATTCGTGGAACCTACCGATCGCCGCAACTACGATCCGCGCATCGACGTTCTGCGGGCATTTGCCTGCGGAATGGTCGCCATCGTGCATTTCAGCGTTCCCTTGTGGACGGACCAAATCCCGGACCGCCATCTGGTCATTGATACGATCGCGCTTGGCGTTATTCATACCGGCTGGCTGGGCGTGCCGATGTTTCTCTTCATTTCCGGCTTTTCGCTGGCGCTGAACAAGTCTCATCCCAACTACGAGCTCGATAAGACGCAGTTCTTCATCAACCGCGTCTTGCGGATATTTCCGGTCTGGATCGTGTGCATACTCATTCTCACCTTTACAAATAACCTGACCGGCATCAACGTTTTCACTCTGCTGCTATTGCAGGCTCAAGATATTCCGACGTCAACCGCGTTCGGTTTGGCGTGGTCAATTCAACTGGAATTCATGTGCTATCTGTTGTTCCCGGTGCTGCTTTCGGCGGTAGCGTCCAGGAAAAACATCCTGCCGTTCTTCGCCTTCTTCTTGTTGGTCCGCCTTTGGATGTTCTTCGTTCCTACCCAAATGATGTGGCAATTGAGCTATTCGACGGTCTTCGGCGGCGGCACGATATTCCTCACCGGCATTTTCACGTCGTCGATCCCGCCGCTGAAGGATAGAAGAGTTGCCAAACTCTATCTCGCCTCCGGCGTCGTCGCTTTTTGCCTCATCGCGGTTTTCATCCGCAGGATGGGTGGATACCAGACCGGGCAGGGGCGGCTCATTCACGGCTTTTTTCTTTTTATGCCGGAAATCCTGGCGGCGACGGTTTTCCTGATTGTGCGCGGGACAATTACTCATGTTTCCGATGCGGCGGAGGAGACCGGCGACGCCGCGATACCGTCGCTGCGGCGCACGATGCAATCCTTTCGCGGAGCCTTGTTCAACGCATTGGCGCATTTCGGCCGCGTGTCATATTCCGCCTATATGTTTTCGCTATTTACGTTGGATTTTGCCAACAGAATCTTCGGCTTCATCAAGCCGTCGGGTTGGCTGTCGCTGATCGCGTCATCGGCGCTCTATTTCATGGTGCTGACGCTATTTTCGACGGTATCGTTCCACGCAATCGAATTGCCGTTCCTGCGCATGCGTCGTCGCTACGTGCATCGAAGAGCCGAACCGCCGGCGAGCACGGGTCTTCCGGGTTAGTCAGAACGTAGGCCCTGCGCCGGCTGTGGAGACGGGAGCCTGACGAAGCCCGGCGCGTGCGCAAGCGCTTCCCGCGATCGTGGTCGGAATGGATTGCGCGCCACGAACCACAGCGTTGCCGTGATCGGCTTTTCCAAGGCAAGGTGCGCGATGATGCCGACAAGGATCGCAGCCGTCACAATGGCAATCGAATAGAGAATCGGGTGCGCCGTCGGTTCAAATGCCGAAACGAAGGCATGCGGCGGCGACATCATGACGAACCAGTGGGTCAGATAGATCGCATAGGACGCCTCGCCGATCAGGACGAGCGGCTTCCAAATCAAGGAACGCGCCGGCGCCTTGGCGAATGCAACAGCGATCACGATCAAAGAAAATCCACCGCCCCATCGTATGGCGCGGGCAACGTCCGCGCTCCACGACGGCAGGTAGCAGATCATTGCAAATGCCGCGAGGATGAGGAGCGCGGACAGCGTTTGCGGAATCCTTGTGCCAAAGCGGTATGCCGCGGCGATCCACATGCCCATGACGAATTCGAGCATCAGCGGGTTAGTGAAGCTCTTCCAGAAGGTCGACAGGCTGTCGCTCCACCATTGCCCGATCAGCACGCAAACGAGGAGTGCCGCGGTGGCGATGAGCACGGCGCGGATGCGGTCGAAAAACACCGCGATCGCGAAGATGAGATAGAAGAACATCTCATAATTCAACGTCCAGCCGACGATCAGCAGCGGACCGCCAGTCGGGAACGGGAAAGGCAGGAAGAAATAAGAGCCGAAAATGCTTTTCCACGTCGTCGCCGGTAAGTTCAGTCCGGTGACGTTCAGGACGCCCCACAGAGCATATGACGTGGCTATCCAATAGAGCGGAACAATTCTGATGAGCCGCCGGACCAGGAATGTCCAGCTCGCTCCCGGTTGTCCGAAAAGTGCTTCCGACGCATAGACCATGACGAAGCCGGAAATGACGAAAAACAAGTCAACGCCGAAGTTCCCATAGTAAAAATCCCAAACGGCATCTTTGGCGTTGAAGACGGCGCGGTATGATTCGGTCAAATGGGCAAAGACGACACCCATCGCCGCAGCGGCTCGCAGGATTTGAATGGATGCCAACCGCTCGTGGCTGCTTGTTGGCATCGCTTTCCCTCGACGATCCTCGCCGTCGGACCAGGAAGTCGCGCGCGTGCGGGTGTTTGCCCTACTGTTTCGGAAGCCCCGCGCAAACGACAGTAGGTCTGATTCCCGTTCCTAGCAACGGATCCATCGATCTCGTCTTGCGGCGACCCGCATACCGAATTTCGCGCGGATATCCGTTTGTGCCAATTCGTTCCGAATACTATAAGGGAACTTGATAATAACGCAGTCCCACCAAAGCAGTACCGCCCTTTTTGCTATGTAAGATGGTCGAGGCGGCCTATGGCTCAGCGAGTGTTGGTTACCGGGGCGGGCGGATTCATCGGCTCCCATCTGGCGCAGGCGCTCGCCAAAGCGGACTGGCAAGTCCGCGCCATGGTTCACTACAATTCGCGCGGGTCGATCGGCTGGCTCGAGGACGTCGAGCCGGACGCGCGTAAATCGATCGAGATCGCGCCCGGCGATGTTCAGGACGGCGCATTCGTTCGCGAAGCCATGAACGGCTGTTCCGTGGTGATGCACCTTGCCGCCCTCATCGGCATTCCGTATTCCTATGACGCGCCCGCCCAATACGTGGCTACCAATATCGGCGGCACGCTCAATGTGCTGCAGGCGGCCAAGGATGTCGGCGTCGAGATGGTGATCCAGACTTCGACCAGCGAAGTGTACGGCACGGCGCAATCGGTGCCGATCGACGAAACGCATCCGCTAGTGGGCCAGTCGCCATATTCGGCGACCAAGATCGGCGCCGATCAGCTCGCTTTGTCCTTCCATCGCTCGTTCGGCACGCCGGTCGCCGTCATCCGGCCGTTCAACACCTACGGACCGCGGCAGTCGACCCGCGCCGTCATCCCGACGATCATCACCCAGCTATTGGCAGGATCCCGTGCGGTTGCGCTCGGCGCGCTCGCGCCGACTCGCGATTTCAGTTTCGTCGATGACACCGTGCGTGCGTTCGTCGCCGTGGCCGGAGCGAAGGCGGCCATCGGCGAAGTGATCAATATCGGCAGCGGCTTCGAGATCAGCATCGGCGACGTGCTCAAGGTCGTCGCCGGCGTTCTCGGCGTTGACGCCAAACCGTCCGCCGAGGCGGAGCGCATCCGTCCGCAAGCAAGCGAGGTTGGACGGCTGCGGGCGGACAATGCCAAGGCCGCGCGCCTCATCGGCTGGAAACCGGAATATGGCGGGCTCGACGGTTTCCGCCGCGGTATCGAGCGCACGGTCCGGTGGTTTCGCGACCGGCAGCCGCAAGCGGCGCCGGCACGCTACGCCGTGTAGTTCGGAGGACGTTGTCGATGGCACGGCCGGAACTCGTGGTACAGCTGTCGATCGGGCCCGAGGTCTCACTGCTGGCCGCGATCGAACGGCTGACCAAGGCCGAGCGCAAGATCCTGTTGGTCGTCGCTCGCGACGGGGTCCTGCGCAGCGTCGTCACCGACTATGACGTGCGCCAGGCGATCCTGAGCCGCCGCCCGCTGGAGACGCCGGTCGGCGAATTCATCCAGCACAAGCCGATCGTTGCCGCCGATACCGCGGGCGAGCGCGACATCCTTGCGCTCATTCGCGACAAGCGTTGCCACCAGATTCCGATCCTGGACAAAGTCGGCCGCCCGGTCGACGTGCGCTTCGAGGACGAATTTGTGCATCTCGCCGAACAACCGAGAGAGCGCGCAGCGGTGGTCATGGCCGGCGGCCTCGGCACCCGGCTGCGGCCGATGACGGAGGAGGTGCCGAAGCCGCTGCTCGAGGTCGCCGGCCGTCCGATCCTGTTCATCCTGCTCGACCAGATCATCAGCGAGGGTTTCAACAAGGTCTACGTGACGCTGTTCTACAAGAGCCAGATCATCATCGAGCGGGTACGCGACGTGGCGCGGTACCGCGACTGCGTCGAGTTCGTCATCGAAGACGAGCCGCTCGGCACCGCCGGCTCGCTCAGCCTGCTGCCGCGGCCGCCCGCGGAGCCGTTTCTGATCATCAACGGCGATCTGCTCACCGAAGTCCCGCTGCGCGAAATGCTCGAATTTCACCATCGCGAGCGCAACATGGTGACGGTGGCGCTCAAGCGCGAGCAGCTCGAAGTGCCTTATGGCATCGCTGAAGTGCGCGACGGCCGCATCGTCGCGCTGCGCGAAAAGCCGGCGCTGGCGCTCGACATCAATGCCGGCGTCTACATTGCCTCGCCGGAGATCTGCGGACGCGTCGGCCCCGGCGTTCGGCTCGATATGCCGCATCTGGTCAACGAATTGCTGCAGGACGGGGCGCGGATCGGCAGCTTTCCGATCCACGAATTCTGGCTCGATGTCGGCACGCATGAGCACTTCAACGAAGCGCAAATCAGGTACCGAGACCGTGTCGGTCCAGACCGCTAGCCCGGCGCGATCCGCCGCCGCCGATGCCTCGGTCACAGCGGTGGTCGAGGGCTTGGAGCGCCTCTATCGCGGCCGGCTCGGGCGCACCGGTACGATCCCGCTGCATGAGCCGTGGTTTCGCGGCCAGGAATGGACTTACGTCAAGGAGTGTCTCGACACCGGCTGGGTCTCGACGGCCGGCGCCTTCGTCGAGCGCTTCGAGCGTGACATCGCCAGGGTCTGTGGCGTCGACCACGCCGTGGCCGTCGCCAACGGCACGGTCGGGTTACACATCGCGCTGCATGCGCTTGGCGTGACCGCGGGCGATCTTGTCGTCTGCCCCGCCATCAGCTTTGTCGCCACCGCCAACAGCGTGGCGCATTGCGGCGCCGAGCCGCTTTTTATCGACGTGGACGATCGGCTCGGTCTTGATGCCGGCGAGCTCGAGCGGTTTTTCGGAGAGGAGTGCGAGGCTGCCGGCGGAAGCTTGCGTCACCTCGCGAGCGGACGGCGCATCGGCGCCGTCCTCGCCGTACATCTCTTCGGACATCCAGCCGATATCGAGCGCCTTGCCGCCCTTTGCGCCGCCCACCGCGTGCCGTTGCTCGAGGATGCCGCCGAGGCGCTGGGCAGCCGCTACCGCGAACGAAGCTGCGGCACGTTCGGCCGCGCCGGCGTCCTCAGCTTCAACGGCAACAAGATCCTGACCACGGGCGGCGGCGGCGCGGTCATCACCGACGACGCCGCGTTGGCGCGCCGGATCAAGCATTTGACCACGACGGCGCGCGTCGCGCATGGCTGGGAATACGACCACGATGAGGTCGGCTACAATTATCGCCTGCCCAACCTCAACGCCGCGCTCGGCTGCGCCCAGCTGGAATGGCTGGACGATTTTCTTGCCCGCAAGCGCCGGCTGGCAGCGATGATCGCCGAGGCGCTCGACGGCATTGCCGGCATCGAATTGCTCCGTGAGCCGCAAGGTGCCAGGAGCAATTTTTGGCTCAACGGCTTTTTGCTCGAGCGCGCCGAGCTGCGCGACGCCGTGCTGACGCGGACCAACGAGCGCGGCTTGCAAACCCGGCCGTGCTGGCGGCTTTTGGCCGATCTGCCGATGTACCGCGGCGCGCCGGTGGCGCGCGCCGGCCTCGCCAGGGCGCGCGAGCGCGCCGCGCGGCTGGTCAATATTCCGAGCAGCCCCAATCTGGTGAGCGATGATGCCGTCTGACGGCAGCCGGCGCGGCGCCGCTCGCTCCATCGCCGTCGTCACCGGCTCCCGCGCAGAGTACGGCCTGTTGAAATCGACGCTGACGGCGGTGACGCAGTCACCCGACCTGGCGTTGCGGCTGATCGTCTGTGGCATGCATCTTGAGCCCGCATTCGGCCGAACGGCGGACACCATCGAGGCCGACGGCTTTGCCATCTCCGAGCGCATCGCCACCTGGACCGGCAGCGACACCCCGGAGGCGCTCGCCGCAGCGATCAGCCGTGGCGTCGCCGGCTTCGCCCGCGCCTTCGCCGAGGCGCGGCCCGACATTCTCCTCCTCGTCGGCGACCGCTACGACATGATCGCGGCGGCGCTGGCGGCGCTGCCTTTCGCCCTGCCGATCGCGCATATCCATGGCGGCGAGTTGACCGAGGGGCTGATCGACGAGGCGATCCGCCATGCGCTGACCAAAATGAGCCACCTGCACTTCGTCGCCAACAGCGTCTACCGCGATCGCGTCGTCCAGATGGGCGAGCAGCCGGAGCGGGTGTGGGTCACCGGCGCGCCCGGCCTCGATTTGATCCGCACGACGCCGCCAACGCCGCCGGCCGAACTGGAACGGCACATTGGCTTGAAATTCGCGTCGGCGCCGCTTTTGGTCACGTTTCACCCGACGACGCTCGAATACGCGGGGACTGCGATGCAAGTCCAAGCGCTGATGGCCGCATTGGCGTCGGTCGACCGCCCGATCCTGTTCACCTACCCGAACGCCGACACCGCGGCGAGCGCGATTATCGCTGCGATCGACGATTTTGTTGCTCGCCGTACCAATGCCCGCGTGATCAAGAGCCTGGGCACGGCCGATTATTTCGGCATGATGGCGACTGGCGCGGCAATGGTCGGCAACTCGTCGAGCGGCATCGTCGAGGCGCCGAGCTTCAAATTGCCGGCGGTGAATATCGGCGATCGCCAGCGTGGCCGGTTGCGCGCGGCGAATGTGATCGATTGCGCGCCGGAGCGCGACGCCGTCCTGGCGGCGATCGCGCGGGCGGTCAGCGGCGATTTTCGCGCGAGCCTCAAGGGTCTCGTCAATCCCTATGGTGATGGCTACGCGGCCGATCGGATTGTCAGCACGTTGCGCGGAGTGCGCCTCGACGCTGACTTGGTAAAAAAATCATTTTACGATCTCCCGCACTCCCGCTGATGAGGTAAGCGGCGATGACTCTTCGGATAGTTTTCATTGGTTGTGTGGAACTCAGCTATGCCGTGCTCGATCGCATAACGGCTTTGCCGGACGTCGCGCTTGCCGGCGTGGTAACGCGCGCCCGATCGCCCGCCAACGCGGATTTCAGGTCACTCGAACCGATTGCTCGGCGTGTCGGCTGCCCGCTCCTGCTGCTGGAACGCAACGATCCGAGCAGGATGACTGATTTCACCCATTCGCTATCGCCGCAATTGTTAGTCTGCATAGGATGGTCGCACTTGTTGGGGCCGGAGCTTCTGGCGATTGCGCCACACGGGGTGGTTGGATACCACCCGACGGCTTTGCCTCGAAATCGTGGTCGACATCCACTGATCTGGGCGCTGGCGCTGGGGCTAGAGCAAACTGGCTCGACCTTCTTCTTGATGGACGAACGCGCCGATTCCGGGCCGATTCTCAGTCAGCGCGCCATCTCGATCACGCCGGAAGACGATGCCGCAACCCTGTATGCGAAAATGACGGAAACGGCGCTGTCGCAGGTGAATGAACTCATTCCCGCGCTGGTCGCAGGGAGCGCCACACCGCGCCGGCAGGATGAAGCGTTGGCGAATTATTGGCGGAGGCGGACGCGCGCGGATGGCAAAATCGACTGGCGGATGTCAGCCGCCGCGATTCGAAACCTCGTGCGCGCGCTTACACATCCGTATCCCGGTGCTCACTGCGCGACGGCGGGCGGCGAATTTCCGGTGTGGCGCGCGGCAATCGGGCCGGCTCCGCCGTCAAACGTCGAGCCCGGCCGCGTGCTTGCCGTCGACGGCCGAGAAATACTGGTAAAATGCCAAGATGGGTCGGTGTGGCTCAAAGAGCACGAGTTGGAAACGCTGCCGAAGCCGGATACGTATTTGTAGGAACCGAAGGAGACCCCTTGAGCAAGGTTTTGGTCGTTGCGGCCCATCCGGACGACGAAACACTCGGCTGCGGCGGCACCCTGCTCCGACATCGTGCCGAAGGCGATGTGCTGCATTGGCTGATCGCGACTGAAACTACACCGGAGGTCGGGGGCACCCCCGAGCGCGTCGCGGCCCGTGATCGCGAGATCGTTGCAGCAACCTCGCATTTTGATTTTGCGGGGGTCCATCGACTCGGCTTTGCGTCTGCACGTCTCGATGTCGTGCCCCGCGCGCAACTGGTGGGAGCGATTGCCAGCGTGATCGGACTCGCCATGCCCGAGACGATCTATGTCCCGTTCCGTGGCGATATTCATAGCGACCATGCTGCCGTTGCTGATGCTTGTGTGGCGGCAGCAAAGCGGTTTCGCCAGATGTCGGTACGCCGTATCCGCGCTTACGAGACGCTATCCGAGACCGAATTCCAGGTCTCGCCGGGAATTCCGCCATTCCAGCCAAACCTGTTCATCGACATCAGCCCCTATCTTGAATCTAAAATTGCTGCGATGCGGATTTATGTCTCAGAAATGGGAGTTTCCCCGTTTCCACGTAGCGAAGAGACCATCCGCGCGCTGGCAACGACGCGCGGCAGTACCGCCGGCTACTTCGCTGCAGAGGCTTTTATGACCCTGCGTGAATTCGTCTGAGCGAACCACTTGGTGGTGACGGAATGAGGTCAGCGATAACGATCGATAGCCGGCGCATCGGCGGCGGCGAGCCGTGTTTCGTCATTGCCGAGGCAGGCGTCAATCACAATGGCGACCTGGAGCTGGCGCTGAAGCTGATCGATGTCGCGGCAGCGGCCGGCGCCGACGCGGTCAAGTTCCAGACCTTTTCGGCCGATCGGCTGGCAAGCGCGTCGGCTCCGAAGGCGCCGTATCAGCAGGCCGCCACCGAGGCGAAAGAGAGCCAGCATGCCATGCTCAAACGGCTTGAACTCAAGCCGCAGGCGTATGCCAGGCTGATGGAGCATTGCCGGGAGCGCGGCATCATGTTTTTGTCCTCGCCGTTTGACGAGGCGGCCGCCGATCTGCTCGATGCGCTCGGCGTCGCCGCTTTCAAGGTGCCATCGGGCGAGATCGTCAATCTGCCGTTCCTGGAGCATGTCGCCCGGAAAGGGCGGCCGATCATCCTCTCGACCGGGATGTCGGACATGGCGGAGGTGAAGGCCGCGGTGGACGCGATCCGCGCCGCCGGCGAGGACCGGATCGTGCTGTTGCACTGTGTGAGCGATTATCCGGCCGACCCCAGTGAGGCCAATCTGCGCGCCATGGCGACGATGGCTGCGGCCTGCCAGTGTCCGGTCGGCTTTTCCGACCACAGCGAAGGCCGGGCGGTGGCGGTTGCCGCGATTGCGCTTGGCGCTTGCGTGATCGAGCGGCACTTCACGCTCGACCGCAACCTGCCTGGGCCCGACCATCGCGCTTCGCTGGAACCGGAGGAGCTGGCGGCGATGATCGGCGACATCCGCACGACCGAAGCCGCCCTCGGCAGCGGCCACAAGCTGCCGCAGCCGAGCGAGTTCGCCAACCGCGCTATCGTGCGCAAGAGCATTGCCGCCGCGCGCGATCTGCCGGTGGGCACTGTGCTTAAGGCCGCCGACCTGACGATGCTCCGTCCGGGCACCGGCCTCGCGCCGAGGCTTCTCCCGCAACTCGCCGGCCGGCGCCTGCGCGCCGCCGTCGCGGCGGGGACGCTAATCGCGTGGGATATGCTAGCGTGAGACGCAGACTGCGATCCGCACTCACTGATCTGTCTTGGTCTACCGCTAGGATTCTTGATAGGCTTGTGCCATGTGGATGCGTCAGCGCCTCGAAGAGATTTGGGCGAATTCTCTGCTTAGATTGCTGCCTGCTCGCCGGTATGAAAGCTATCATCCGCAAAGGCAGGTCTCATATCTTGGGAAAACGTTAATATTCAATACGCCATCCGGGAGCAGCCATTGGCGCGTTGATCATTTCCTCGATGCCGAGCCAGAAACGCTCCGTTGGCTAACTCGATTGGCGCCGGGCGACGTCATGTACGACGTTGGAGCAAATGTCGGCATGTATTCAATCGTCGCCGCCAAGGTGCATGGCGCTCGAGTCTTTGCGTTCGAGCCGGAAGGGCAGAACTACGCGACCTTGTACAAAAATATCGCATGGAATCGTTGCGCTGATGCGATCACCGCGTATTGCATTGCGGTCATGGATGATTTGAAGGTCGACTATCTCAACCTTGCTCAATTCACCGTTGCAAGTGCCATGCACGCTTTCGGAAAGAATTTGCGGCAACCCGGCACCGACGGTGCCACAGAACTTGAAAGCTTCGAGCCCGATTTCCGACAAGGCGCCATCTCCTTCGCAATCGATGATCTTATCGCGCGCGGGCTACCGAAACCCCGATTTATGAAAATCGACGTCGATGGTTTTGAACCACTCGTCATCGAAGGAGCGAGGAATTTGCTGATGACGACTGATCGCCTTAGCGTACTGGTTGAGGTGAATCCCAACGTTTCAACCCATAGGGATATGTTGGCATGGATGAAATCATTAGGCTATCGAACAGACGATTGGAGCGGCGTCGGGAATTCGGCCAATTTCATTTTTGACCGCGAATAAAGCGACGTCGGAGATATTGGTCGTTTACGACGTTCCGATGAACGTTTCGCAGATGCGGCCGATCCAACTCGTCGGACGGTACGACAAATCCAGCGGTTGTAGCCAGTTCTCGTTGTGAACCCCGCCGCGACGATAGCCTTCCATGCTGTAAGTCGAATAGATGTGCCAACGCTCGCCCGAATGCAGATAACTGGTGCGATGGACGCCACGCGTATCGCACACCAATACGCTGCCGGCTTTCAATTCGCAGCGAATTTCTCGACAATCGGCGAATTCCGGGCTGTGCGTCATCAGATTATTCATCGTCGTCGACGTCAGGATATGCGAATCGCCCCAGACGCCGCCGATCGAGGAAAGATAGTCGGGCAATTTCCGCCACTCGCCCATCCGATGAGTGCCGGTCCAGTACACCATTGCCCCATTTTCGCGGGTGATGTCGTCAAGCGCGAGGTAAACCTTCACCTCGCGGAAGATGTGGTCGCAATGGGGATTGCAGTCGGTAAGCGCGACGTCCCAATCAGGAGGCACACAGCGCACTTCGAGGGCCAAATCCCAGAACGTTTTCTTGTTTGACATGTAGGCATCGACGAGGTCGTTGATGACCGGGTGGTTCTTTAGCAACAAGGTTTCCGGGACCTGCTCGTCGATGCGGTAGTAGCGATAACGGCCCAGTTCGGGAAACAGGTGAAAAGATCCGGGCGGCAAGTTGGCATCGTCGCCGGCGCGTAGGCTCCTCATTTTAGCCTGCAACGCGGTCTTTAGTCTGGCAAATTCATCCGCGGTCAAAAGATTGTCGATAAATATCGCTCCGTCGCGTCTCAATGCGTCAAGCCGGACGACATTTTCCGGAAATTTCGGTGTCAGAATCGGAAACTCAACGAAATGTCGTTCCATTTCGCGTTGAAACTCGACCCACCTTTGTCGATGGTCGGGCCGCGGTTTGTCAATTTTTGATCCCATGGGACTATGCTCTCCGTTGCGGATGAAGGACATTGACGATAGCAAGCGACCTCCTGCCTTGCTAGCCGCGAGCGCGGGCGAGTCTCATGACTTCAAGATCGTTAGAAAGGCCCACGGCAACAGAATGTAGCCGTTGGCTTGGTACCGACCGATCATCGTGGTGCGCTGAGCTCCAGTGCTGTCCTTGAGTGCGGGGTTGTCGATGTTTTCGACGCTGTAGTCCCAATCCGCTTCGATGGAATGCGACTGAACGTCGGGCAATTTGGAAACGAGGCTGTCAATATAGGCGCGCGAATAAATGTTGTAGTAGTTAAACGCGTAAGGTTCGCCCGAGGCATCCAGTTCCGGCTCATGCGAGTGAACGTCGCGAATGAGAAACGTCCGGTCCCCACATAACAAGCGGATGACCACGATTCTACGCGAAACTCGCGATAGCTCGCCCAACGGTCGAACAATGTTCGGAAGATTTTGCATCAGGTTCGTGCAAATTGCGATGTCAAAACTCTTATCTTGAAAGTTCAAGTCGAAGAGATTGGCGTGTCGGAAATACGCGCGAGCGTCGGCTGCGAAGGCTTTCCTTGCCAAGGCTAGATGGTGCGGCGTGATGTCGACGCCGGTATAGTCAAAATCACTGCCAATCTCGCGCCGGAGGCTGCGGAGATAATGGCCGGCCCCGCAGCCGACATCGAGGATACTGTTCCCGGTCGTCCAAACACTACCGACGCGCCGGGCAAGCGCTTTGCTGCTTTCCATCTCGGGGAGATCCCCGATCGCGCGGCGATACATGACGTCCGCGTACTTTTGATCGCCCCACTTTTCCCAGTTCGTGTTTCTATTTACTGACATTATCAGCTGCGGATTTTAGGTCGATATTACGTTCCCGTCTAATATCCTTTGCCGGCACGCCGAGGAGCTTCGCGCCGTCACCGTAGTTTGTCGTCACGGCCGCGCCCATGCCCACGAGGCAATTACGGCCGATGGTGCGGTGATCGCGCACCAGCGAACCCATTCCGAGGTAGCTGTCCGCGCCCACGCGCGCGCCGCCGGCGACGACACTGCCGGGGCCGGCGTGCACGAATTCGCCAAGCGCGGCGTCGTGCTCGACACATGCATGCGTATTGACGATGCAGTGGCTGCCGATCCGCGCGCCGGTGTTGATCGCTGCTCCCGCGAAGACGACCGAGCCCACGCCCAGATCGGCGGTCGGCGAAACCCAAGCGGTCCGGTGAATGACGATCGCCCAGCGCGCCGGCGAAGCACCACTTTGCTCGACAGCCGGCCGGCGACGGCCGTCGATGCCGCGCGAGCCGACGCCGAGGACGAGGGCAGCCTCCGAATACCTCGCCAGGCTGTCATGGTCGCCGAGGCGCGGGAGGCGCATGCGGTTCGCGGTCTCCTCGCAAGGAGCGGGGTCGATAAACCCCAAGATGCGCCATCGCTCGGGGACGGACTGCGCGGCCTCGATGACGACGCGCGCGTGCTCGCCTCCGCCGACAACGATCAGGTCCTGCATGCTTTACCTCCAACGAGGCAGGCACAGCACTATATGCCGCAACTCGCCGCAACGCAGCCGCTATTCAGTCCTGCGATTTACCCTCGCTGCTCACGGAGCATCGCGATCGCTGCCGCGGCGTCGATGCGCGGAAAGGCTCGGTGTGTGCTATGCGGGCAAACGGTGAAGATTGGGGGGATCGGAACGTCGAAAACATGTTCGAGAAATCGAAACGATTCCAGGACCAGACGGTCGCAATGGACCGCATCCAGACGCAAACGACGGTTGGTCTCTTGCAGTCTCTCCGGCATATTCCGATACGGAAGCATGTCGGGCCGCCGCAAAAATTCCTGCTCCGGTCCATCGGCATCGATATCGTCGTAGAAAAAATAGGGTCGCTTGAAGTTCGGATGAGCGCCGCCGTCGGCGCCGATAAGAAAGATTCGCTTGGGCCGGCCTATGACCACGAGCGGCAGTAAAAATGATAGCGTATTACCCGTCTCGAAGTGCAGTGGTCGGGATGGCACGGGCGGGCCTCCGGCTGGATGGGCAAATAACAGCCGTTCATTGTAACGCTCCACAAACTCTTCTGCGACGATGCCGCGTTCCTGCAGATTGGAAATGGCATAGTGGGTGGTGACAACCAAATTACTCGATGGCCGTGTCAAGAATTCCTGCAACTCGGGATACCATGAGCGCACTGTTGCTGGATGCGTGAAAATAAGGAGGTCGGCGCCGCGGCCGAGGTATAGCCGGAGTTCTCGCTCGACTGGCGGAAACGAGCCGAGGGTTGCCGTGGCAAAATCGACTCCCGCTATTTCATTCATCGACGACGCAAAATCAGCCAAGGACGGACCCTGAAGGAAGATCACGAGGTCACGAGAGTTTATGACGTCCCGCAGTCGGGCCAACCGATCGGCCGTCGCCGGCAGATATTCGGGACGCCCGAAATCCGGTCCGCCTGAAGGGCACGATTGGCGAATGGAATCCAGCGCGGCGAGCTCGCCCTCGATCCGCCCCGCCTCGCGCAGAAGCAGCGCCTCCTCGCGCTTGACGAGCTCCCAGGCCTCTCCGCTGGCGCCGGCGGCAAGCACCCGGCAGCGCTCAAGCCCGATTTTGATTTCATCGGCGGCCTTGCCCTCCTGACCGCAGGCCTTCAGGCAGCGGGCGTAGTCGCGGGAAGTCTCAGGCTTGTCGCGTGCCTGCGGATGGGTTTCTATGATGCGTTCGAAGTATTTTGCGGCTTCGGCGAAATTGAGCTGCTCGAGGTGGTATTGCGCGACCATCTCGAGGATGCGCGGATCAGCGCCTGCGTTTTGGGCGGCGCGGGCGAATGCGGTGTCCGCGGTTCCGGGCGGAAGATCGTAGGAGTAGCGTGCGATCTGCCCGTATTCGAACCAGGCGCTCGGATTGTTCGGCTCATCCGCAAGCAGCGCAGACATTGTCTCGGCTGCCTGCTTGAAGCGTCCTCGCCCAAATTGGACACGGGCTAGTGCAAAGCGCAGCTGGACGCCGTGCGGGTCGAGGCGAACGCCTTCGGCGGCGACCTGCTCGGATTCTTCTCGCCGCGACCCCTCGTCAAGAAGGGTAACCAGGGCTTCCCGCGCGGCGATATCTTTGGGAGCGACTGCCAGCGCGCGCCGCAGCAGGCGCTCGCGGTCGCCGCGCCGCCCGAGCCGGAGCGCGTCGGTCGCCAAGGCTGCAAGCTCGGGCGGCGTGAGCGCTTGTTCGAGACGCTGCCAATGCCGTTCGGTCATCTTCGGAGCGCAGTCTTCGTTCGGAAGAATTTCTGCGATCGAGGTCAAACGACCTTGTGTTCGCAGCGCCGCGACCCACGCCTCGATCCGGCCCACTTGCCGAGCGCGCGATTCGATTTCGCGCGCGAGCCTATGGTCTCCATAGTCGAGCAACTCGACCAGCGCCCGCCAGCCCCCCTCATTCTCCGGATCAATCAGGAGGACGCGGTCCAGCGCGGCGAGGGCCTGCGCCGGCTGCCGCGCCCGCAGGCAAAATCGCGCGACCGCCGTCAGTACCCGTGGCGAACCCGGAGCATAGGCGACGATCGAGCTGCAGACGACGGCCAACGCCGCCTTGACGGCTCGCTTGAATGCCCGGAGCACGCGCCGAACTCCCGGAATGCTCAATTGAAAACGCGAAACACGGGCTTGACCACCGGTCCCTCGAGAAATCCGTCGACGCCGTCGTTGAGCGCCCGGACATAGACCGCGAAGCTTCGTCGCGCCGCCTCCACGGTCTTCTCGATTTCCGGCGCCTGGTGCGCAATGCTTGGGGCGATGTAATTGATCACGACACCCTGGCGGACCATTTCCTGCAGGAACAGCGTGCGGAAGCCGGCCGACGCCGATCCGGCCTCGTCCTTGCAAACGAAGTAGGGGCTGCACGGGTAGCCATAGGTCTCGAAATGGGAGCCGACGCCGGCGTCGCCGGCCGCGGCTTTGAGGCCGGCCATCAGATCGCGCCCGGCGCGCCAAATCTGCTCGACCACCGGCTGCTCACGATAGGCCTCGATCACCGCGCGGGCGGCGGCGAGCGCGTGGTTTTCCGCGCCGTGCGTCGCCGATAACAAAAAGACACGCGGCGTATCGTGGCGCAGTCCGCCGATCTGCATGATCTCACGCTTGCCCGCCACCGCGGCGATGGCGAAGCCGTTGCCCATCGCCTTGCCGAAGGTGCTGAGGTCGGCATCGATGTCGAAATAGGTCTGCGCGCCGCCATTGTGCCAGCGAAAGCCGGTGATCATCTCGTCGAGGATGAACACGCTCCCGTGCTTGCGGCAGAGCTCGCGTACCGACTGCAGGAAGTCGTTGCGCGGCGGCTCGCTCGTCGCCGCCTCCATGATCAGGCACGCCACGTCATCGTGCTCGTCGAAGATGCGCTCGACGCTTTGCAGATCGTTGTAGCGGAAGCCGACGGTCAAATCCCTGGTCGATTGCGGAACGCCGGCGGCGCAGGGCGTCGAACCGATGAACCAGTCGTCGAACGAGAAGAAAGGATGGTCCGAGCAGATCGCAACCATTTCGCGATTGGTATAGGCGCGCGCGAGCTTGACCGCGGCGGTCGTTACGTTCGAGCCGTTCTTGGCAAATTTGACCATCTCGGCGCGCGGCACCAGCGATAGCAGGTCTTGCGCGGTGTCACCTTCGATGCGCGAGGGGCGGCCGAAATTCGAGCCCTTCCACATTTGCTCCATCGCCGCATCGAGAACGGGTTTGTAGCCGTAGCCGAGCGTGATGGTGCGCAGTCCCATGGTCCAGTCGAGGAATTTATTGCCGTTATCGTCCCAGACATAGGCGCCTTCACCGCGCTCGAGGAAGCGCGGGGCGTTGGCGGGAAACTGGTCGTCGCCCTTGCTGTAGGTGTGGGCGCCGCCTGGGATCAGATCGTGAACCGATCGGACCATGAATTGCTCATCAACAATGGCGGCCTGATTTATCGCTAGTTTCGGCCCGCTCGAGCAAGCGCAAAATCCGCTCGTCCTCCGCGAACGGATAGGGCCACGGCCGCTCGCGGCGAACCGCGGCGAGAAATGCCTGTGTTTCTTCGACGTATGGCTCCTCGGCGTGAATGTAACCGGGCTCGACCGCGCCGCCGTCGAGCGAAAACTCCCGCCATGAGCCGCCCTCGGCGCCGAAGCAGCGCAGCCGCTTCACGCTCTGATCCCATTCGATGGTACCGCCAGTGCCGAGAAGGCGGAACAACCGCACCGCGGGGCGGGCCATGACATCGACCATGAGGTGGCCGATGACCTTCGATTCGAAGCGGAGCAGCAATTGGTAGATGTCGTCGATGTCGGCATCGAGGTCGCCGAGCCGATCCTTCATGCAGGACAGCGCGGCGACCGGGCCGAACAATTCGGCGAGCCAGCACAACTCGAAGGGGACGATCTCGCGGCAGGCGCCGGTCGCCCGCTTCGAGGCGTAGAACTCCTTGTAGCTCTCCCAGGGATGCCAGTCCGGGAGATATTGACCGCTCTGATAGGTGAAGGCGAGCGCGCGGCCGATCGCGCCGGTATCGACCAACGCTTTGATGCGCCGCGGTCCCGGGTAATACCGCATGGTGCAGGAGGGGGCCCCGACCACCTGGCTCTCGGCAAGGCGTGCGCTCAACTCGGCCATGCGCGCGTCGGTGACGTTCGCCTCGGTGAAGAACGAAATGCCCCGCCCGACCGCTTCGAGGCCATAGCCGACATGGGTGTCCGGCGGCGTGGAGACGATCCAGCAGTCGGCAGGCAACGCCTTGGCCTCCTCCCAGTCGCCGAACGTGGCGATGCCGTATTTTGCACCGGCCTCCTCGCGCCGGTCGGCGCGCGGATCGAAGCCGGTGATATCCGTGACACCGAGGCGCTTGAGACAACGCACGCGGCGCTTGCCCATGGAGCCGAGCCCGATCACCAGGATTTTCATCGCCGGGGTCCGCTGCCGAGTGTCGCCGGTTCGGATGCGCGCAGATGCGCCGCGTAGGCCTGCTGCGCGTCGGCATTGATGGCGACGAGGTCGGGGTGGGCCGCTATGTGCTGCATGATCGCGGCAAAGCTCGGCGGCAATCCGCGCGCGTTGAGGGCGTCGACGACGGCGACGAAGAAGCGATAGTCGGCTTCATAGTCGAGGGTCATGCGGATGTCAGGCCGGGCATAGAGCGGATCGCTTTCGGTCAAGGTGACGCAGACGAAGCGTGGATCATCGAGGAACAGCCGCCCCCACAACTCGGTGTCGCTTTCGCGGCGACCGGCGCAGATCGTCTCCAGTGCCGAGGCCGCCAGGCCGAACCCCGCCGCTCCCAGAGGCAAGTTGCCGAACACGGCATAGTCCGCCGGCGCCCGCCCGACATGGTCGATAAGCCGGTCGATGTGTTCGACCGAAACAAACGGGTCGTCGCCATCGACCACCACCGCGAAATCGAGCGCAAAGGCGCGGCAGGCGTCGCGGTAGCGCAGCAGCTTGTCGTCGGCGCTGCCGCGGAACGCGGCAATGCCCTCGCGTTCCGCGATCGCGACCAATACCGCGTCGCGCGGGTCGGTCGAGGTGGCGAGCACGACGCGATCGGCGCGTTTGGCTTGCCGCAGCCGGCGGATCAGGAACTCGGTGACATTGCCGTCGCCGAGCGGCTTCAGGACTTTGCCCGGAAGCCGCGTCGCCTTCTCGCGGACCGAAAGCAGGATGCCGGCAGTCATGGCGTGCGGCTCGTGACCCGCGACCAGTTGATGCCGGTGTCGCGCGGCAGGTCGACCGCCGCCGTCGCGCCGACGAAGGCCGACTTCAGAGCCGGCGATGCGCCTTCGTCCGCGCGCTTGGCGACGATCGCGTCCGGTGTGAGCCGTTCGCCGGCCTTGATGTCGCGTGCCGCCACGAGGCGCTTGCGTACGGTGTCGCGGTATCTGATCGACGCCGCATCGAGTGGCAGGGCGTGATCGACCCCGAGCGCCTGTTCGACCTTCCGCACCCGTTCGACCAGGCGCTTGAATTCGTCGCGGTTGAGGGCCGACTCGAAATCCTCGCCGCGCCTGGCGCGGTCGTGGGTCAGATGCTTCTCGATGCAGGTGATGCCGAGCGGAATCGCCATGAGCGGCACGATGGTGGCGAGTTCGTCTTCGGCGTCGATATGATCGGCAATGCCGACCGGGTAGCCGAACGTGTCCCGCAAGCAGCGCAGGAACATCAGGTTGGTGTCGCCGATATCGGTCGGGTAATTCTGGTGGCCATAGAGCAGCGTGATCCGTTCATTGCCGACGCCGCGAAGCTGATTGATCACCGCCTCGATCTCACCCATGGAGGCTCCGCCGACACGGACATAGACCGGCTTTCCGGCGCGTCCGATGTCTTCGACGAATTCGCGGTCCTCGAAGCTCGCCGGCGGCACCACCAGGGCCGCGGGGTCGAGCGTCTTCGCGAAGGCGAAGCTCGGCGCGTCGTTCGGCATGATGACGAGGTCAAGACCGACCTCGCGCACGGTTGCGGCGACGGCGCGCCAGTCGTCGAAACTCAGGCTGATGCCGGCCAGATAGTCGTAGATCGAGCTCGTTTCCTTGCCGGCCGAGACGCGACCCGGCCCGCTGCCGTAATGACGCACCATGTAGTCCGGCATCTGGGTGATGTGGATGCTGACGGCGTCGGCGCCTGCGGCGGCAGCGTCGCGCGCGATCTGCTCGGCCAGTTCGCGCTTGCCATCATGCGAATAGGCCATTTCGGCAATCATGACGATGTTGCTCACGCCGCGTTTCCCATTTTGGCCTGCATCAGAAAATCGGCGAAAGCGAATTGCATTTCGTTATCGATATCGATCGCAATAGGGCCTTCGATCTTCATCGGCACGAAATTCTTCAGGTTGATGATCGGCAGATCGGGTGCCTGATCGCCAAGCAGATAAGAGGTGCGCGACAACGTGATCGCATTGTTGTCGATGAAGATCGGTGGCAAATCCTGCCGCCGCTCCGGCCGCACGAGCTGCGGAAAGGCGGGCTTCAGCCAGCCGGCCTCTTCGATCCATTCGAACGCCGGATGCTCGTTGACCAGCGAGACCGACATCACCGAGTCCGCCGTTGCGGCAGCTTCGAGCAGATCAAGCGCGGCGTCGATGTCGGCGGACGAGCGGAACGGCGAGGTAGGCTGCAGATAAAACACGGCGTCCGGCACCCATTTCTCGCTGCCGCGAAAGTGCTCGAGCGCGTGGCGCACGACTGCGATGGCCAAGGCGGTGCCGGTGGCGAGTTCTGCCGGGCGCAGGAACGGCCGCTCGGCGCCGGCGGCGGCGCCGATCGCGGCGATCTGTTCGGAATCGGTCGATATCACGACGCGATCGAGGCGGCTCCCGCGTGCGGCCTCGATGGTGTGGACGATCAGCGGACGGCCGCCGAGCGGCCGGATGTTCTTGCCGCGCACGCCGACCGAGCCGGCGCGGGCCGGAACCAGACCTAGAATTCCGGACATTGACGGCTCACATCCACACCGACCCGATCACGAGCCGGCGGGCATATAGCATTTCCGGCACATCGCCATTTGGTAATAGTCGCCGCCGGCGTGTAGCCGCCGGATTTCCCTATACGCATCGCCGTTCCAGATCGCGTGCAATTTCTGTTCGCGCCAATTGCCGACGACGACCTCGTCCTTGTCGTCGACGCAGCAGATAGTCACGTTGCCGTTGTACTTCAAAAACATGCGCTGGAACGGTTGCGCGCACCAAAAGCCGGGGATCTCCGGAAACTCGCCCTGCGAATTGGGGTCACGCTCGGTATAGAATCCGAAACCGACGGCGTCGACCAGGTCGCGCCACATGATCTTGAGGCCTTCGAATTGATCGAGCCACTTCTTTTCCTTGTACATCACCATGGAGATGCGAACCTGCACGTGCGGGTACTTGGCGTTGCGCAGCTTGACGAATTGATAGACGTTGTCGATGACCCGGCCGATCGTCGTCCCGACGCGGCGGTCGGCGAACAAATCCGGCGAAACGGCGTCGAACGATACGAACAGATTGTCGAGCCCCGCCTTCAGCAGCTCCTCGCCGCGCGAAGGCCGCAGCAGCGTGGCGTTGCTGTTCATCATCACGTCGAGCACGCCCTTCTTCTTGGCGTATTCGACCTGCCAGACCACGTCCTTATGCGCGAGCGGCTCGCCCAGATAGTTGAGCTTGATGCTCCTGAGCCCATGTTGCACGCCCTGGTCGATGATGCCGGCGTATTCCTCGCGGCTCATCAGGCCAAGCGGCGAGAACTCGTTGCGCTCCACCATCGTGGTGCGCGGGCACATCGGGCACTTGAGATTGCAGACATTCGTCGTTTCGATGTCGAGGTGGATCGGGAAGTCGGTCTCGACCTTCTGCCGCGGGATTTCGTCCCAGGCGCGGCGATAATCGAAATAAGCCGGCGAACGGTGCTTCTTCCATTCCTCGCGGTAGACGACTTCGTTGTAGGTTTCGTTCGGATTGAATTCATAAAGGTCGTTGGAATCGCGCGGCGCATCGGCGCGCGCTTCGGCGCGATCGCCGGCTGCCAGTTTCGACGCCTCGCCGGACACGGCCATCATCGGTGCTCGCTCGTTCCATGAAGTGCCGCGGACAATACGCTCATAGCGAGGGGTTATCAATAAATCCAGCGCGGGTCCCGCCGGCCGAACGGCATGCCGTGCCGTGCAGACAGCCGGTTTTCTCCGTGCCTTGCCAAGCTGGCGCCGCTTGAACCGGCCGCGCCCGATGTCGGCCGCGGATCGGGAGTCGAAATATCCGAGTGTCACGACGAACGCGAACGGCGGATTGATCCGCAGAATCCGATTCAGATGGAATTTAGCGGCGGCGATTTCGTTATCCGTGGCAATGACGCGGCCAGGACGATGATAAAAAGGACACCGCGGCGGCGGCATCGGAATGATTCAGCCGCGCAATTTGCTGCGCATGTGTCCCCCGTGGAACCTGCCATCGGCTCGCTAAAGGAATTGTTAGTGGTATTTCCGTTCTAATAGTTTCCTGTCCGACTGCCTCGCGTTGATGCGGCGCAGCCTCGATCTCGTCTCATTTCCCATCGGTTTGCGCTGGCTGAGCGTGCCTCGACATGTTAGCTTGCGGTTCTCCAAGTTCTCGGCGGCAAATCACGCCAGCAAGTGTCGGTAGGCTTGGTCTGGGTACCCGCGAATATCGGGTTTGTGCGCCCCTTCCGCTCAACGTAAGCCATAATTGGGCGCATCGATGAAGATCCTGCCGATTCACCTGTCCGATGACCCGGACGCGCTGGATACCGCCTCCGGCGCGCCGACCGCGCCGTTGGATTCCGCATGGCTGTCCGTGTTTGCGTTCCTTGGTGATCCCGCGTCGGTACCGGCGCCGGCAGCCGCTTCGGGTAGTGAGGGGCTTCCCGGGGCGGGAAGTCTCGGCGACCAAGGCAGCGATGCGAGCGTCGGCGAAACCGCGCCGGCCGAGGGCGGCGGCGTGGTTGCCTTGGCCGACGCTTTCTTTTTTGCGGATTCGCCGGGCCTGCCGGCAGGCAGCGACGCCGCGGCGATGGCCTCCTCGTTCATCTTCGCGGCCGCGGCGGAGGCCCCGGCCGACAGCGGCAGCCTCGCCACTGGAACGGACGCGCTCCTCGGCGACGAAGCCGCGACAGCGCCGGTCGGCAGCGGCGGCGTGGTGCTGCCGGCGCCCAATATCGAGACGTCGGCGGCGGCGCCTGCGGATGCTCCAACGGGTGCGCGCAGCATCGAGATTTCTGCCGTGGCGCCCGTAGATATTCCGACCGTCGGTGCGAATTTTCACGTCTCGCCTCAGGGTCTCTCTATCGGCAACGCAGGATCAGGCGCCAATTCATCCTTGGGCCCCCACCAAGACGTCGGCGTCATCCCGGGCCTCGAATTCGTAGGTCCTGACGGTCCCGAGCCGGTTGTCGGTCCGCTTCAAACGGTTACCTCTTCGCATTCGAGCCCAGTTGAAAGCTCCATGGGGGTTGCAGCTGCGGGCGCCGGGATGACCATCAGTCAGGTCGCCACCAATGCGAACGGCTCGATCAGCGAAACCGTAACCTTCGCCGGGAGCGGCATCGTCTTTCATGACACCTTCGATGCAGGCGTCTCGCAGGCCTACCAGAACTGCGCGCTGTCAGCAGAGCAGGCGATCGCCAGCCAGTGGTCGAATTCCGTAACCATAAACGAGGAATTTAGCGCTCAGGCACAGGGACAAAATGGCGATTTGGCGAGCAACGAGTTTTTCATCGACGACGTCAGCTATGCGGCGCTGAAAAGCGCGCTGACAACTCTCGCGTCGCAAGAGCCGGGCGATTCCTATCTACAACAAGCTGTCGCGCATCTGCCCTCGACCGATCCGTCGGGTGGTGCCGGTTTTGATCTGGCGCTGCCGTACGCGCGGATGCTTGGACTGACTTCCACGACCGAGAGTCCCGACGATATCGTTACGTTGAATACAAGCTACAACTGGAGTTACGGCCAGGACGTCATCAACACCATCGAACATGAAATCAGTGAAGGTGGCATGGGTCGGATCGGCGGCCTCGGCGATCAAAACAGCTTTTGGAGCGTAATGGACTTGTTCCGTTACAACTCCTCGGGAGCGCCGGACTACACCGATGGTCGAGACGGGCGGACGACTTTCTTTTCGTACAACGGTGGCGCCACGCTCTCGAGTCTCTCGTTCAACAACGAATTCAATTCCAGCGGCCAGCAGGTCAATGGCGGCGACACCGCCGACTTCGTTCAGCAGGACGTTTTTGGTACCGGCGCGCCGGGCGAAACCAACACTTTGTCGCAGACCGACATGCAAATCATGGACGCCCTGGGCTGGGACCCCCAAGCCCTGCCGGTGTCGGCGAGCGGCTTGAACTTTGTGGCGACCGCGGATTTCAACAACGACGGCATGTCTGACGTGCTGTGGGACAGTACCAATGGCACGCCGACGATTTGGCTGATGAACGGTACGTCTCTTTCCAGCGCTTCGTCCCTGCCGGATATCGGCAATAGCTGGCAAATCGTCGATATCGGTCATTTCGATGGTGCCGGCACCGACGCAGACATTCTGCTTGAGAACAGCGGTGGAACGCCGGTCATCTGGCTCATGAATGGAACCAGCATTTCGAGCGGCGCCGCGCTGCCCACGGTTGGGACCGCCTGGCATGTGCTCGGCGCCGCGGATTTCAGCGGCAATGGCTTTTCCGACATCCTCTGGGAAAGCACCAGCGGGACGCCGGCGATCTGGATGATGAACGGGACCAATATCGTGAGCGGCGCCGCGCTTCCCAATTTGGGGTCGGCTTGGCAATTCCTGGCGACGGCGGATTTCAACGGCAACGGCAATGACGACATCCTCTGGGAAAGCGCCAGCGGGACGCCGGCGATCTGGATGATGAATGGGACCAATATCGTGAGCGGCGCGGCGCTTCCCAATCTGGGAACGGCGTGGCACTTCCTCGCCACCGCAGATTTCAACGGCAACGGCAATGCCGACATTCTCTGGGAAAGCACTAGTGGCACGCCGGCGATCTGGATGATGAACGGGACCAATATCGTGGGGGGCGCCGGCCTTCCCAATATCGCGGGATGGAATTTTGTCGGCACCGGCGATTTCAACGGCGACGGCAACGCCGACATCGTCTGGCAGAACGGCGGCACGCTGGCAATCTGGCTAATGAATGGCACGACGATATCAAGCGGAGCCGCGCTGGCCAGTCCGGGGTCAGGTTGGCACCTGCTGGGGCTGGCCGATTTCAACGGCGATGGAAAAACCGACATCCTGTGGGAGAACAGCAGCAACTCGGAAACCGCAGTCTGGCTGATGAATGGGACGCAGGTTCAGTCCGGTGCATTCGTTACGCAGAGCGGAACGCAAATGGTGAACGGCGCGCAAATCGTCGCGGACATGTCGGCGATGTCCGGCGCGGGCAACGCAAACGGCGCTAGCGCCGCATTCAGTGGCACCGGCGGCAACGATACGTTCGTGTTCAATCCCGATTTCGGTAACGCTGCGAGCAGCAATTTTGTGCCGGCATCTGACACGATCGAGGTCGGTCATTCGGCGCTGAGAAATTTTGCGGATGTGGCGGGTCACGCGACAAACGGTCCTGACGCCGTTGTTGTCGAGGGCGCGCCCGGCACTACGCTGCATGACGTCGTGCTTGGTCAGCACTATCAAAATCATTTCATCATCTGATCAATTGCATTGTGCGCGAAGATATCTTGCGCTTATTTGGGTGCGGCCGAAAGCGTCGACGGACTCACCATACATCGTGCTGTCCAGAGAAAAAAATTGCGCTAGTTGCAAAATTTATTAGTGAGAGGCAGTTACCACAGGGACAAGCCTGCTTTGACCGTTCGACAACCACGCGGCGGCGCGCCGCGCGCCCCGCTGGAACGGCCGCTCGATCAGGAAATAGGTCACCGTGGCGAGGGCGACCATCAGCACGGCCCGCTCAAGGAAAAGAATCGTCGGCGAATGGGCGTAAATAGATCCCGGAATCGGAAAGAAGAAGATTACAAACTGCATCAGGTAGATACCGTAGGAGAGCGCATCCGCCGCAGTGGCAAAACGACCAAGGGGCCGCGGCAATTCCCGAAGCACGATGAATGCCACGAAGATCGGGATTGCGGCGACGCCGATTCGGATCAGGCCGTGACCCGTAGCCTCGGTGCCAAGCAGCCAAACCGCGGCACCGGCGCACACCACGCAAAGGCAATTCGGGTTGCCGGTCCCGGCTCGAACCGCAGATACAGCCACGCCGCTGCCATCCCGATCGGGAAGTAGAAAAAGAGCGCGTCGCCGAGCTCTTAGCCGACAATAGCGTGGTCTTGTGCGTGGTCTAAGTTGAGATGGCCGCCTTGAGCGGAGACCATCATGGCGACGAGCAGTGCGGTAATGGCAATCCCGCGATAATCGCGAGCGATAGGGACCGCCAGCATCAACGCGAAAGCACCATCGAAGACAAGCTCGAAAAACAGCGTCCACTGCGGCGGGTTGCTGTGCATAGGCCCGGGGATAAAAGAAGATCGCGCCATAGGCCAGACCCGTAGGCGTCAGGGGTGGCAAGTAGCAGAATGGTGGCCGTCCAAGCGAGTGGGACGATCCGCGCCATGCGCCGGACAAGGAATGGCCCGGCGTCGCGATCGCGCTCGGTCGACACGTACATCACGAAGCCGCTGACAATGAAGAATAGGTCCACCCCGATATATCCGGTGGCGAAAGAGGGCTAAGCTACGGGATTTGCTGGCCGGAGCTATAGTGATAGCCCATGACGGCAATAGCGGCGAGCCCGCGCAGCAGCTCGATTGAACCAATTTTAGCGTGCACGCACCCGTCCCCCTTCGCCGCCTCAACTTCTCTAACGCTCACTCGCTGCCGCTGCAACAGCGGCGTTCTTCAACCTAGAGAGTCTCAATGAAACACCGGCACGCTCTCCGGCTCACCATACTCGTCACCTGCCTCGCGCTGGCGCTGCCGGCATGGGCGACGAACCGCAGGCGCCGGTCGTTACGCCGGGCCGCGCCTCGTCTCGATTTCGGCTCGTGATTGCCCGCGTGATTGGAAAACCACCGCGAGCGCGAGAAATAGGCGCAGAGCCCATCGCACCCTAGCCTGTGCTCGGACCCGCGGGGCCCGCGCGGTCCAAGTAGTTTCATCTTCCCGACAGGTATTGGTCCAGGCGTCGTTTGTTGTCCCGCAAGCTGTTCAAGCGGCGCCGATGCGCGCCGAGATTTCGGCGACGGCTAGCCCGTGCGCATCCAAAATGTCGTCGTGCGTCCCGTAGCAATGGATGAAGGCGTCCTTGAGCGTGAAAGTATCGAGGCGACAGCGCGCGCAGGCGCTCCAGGCGAGTTCCTTTATCCGCATCGCGAGACTGCCGTTGGGGGCGCATTCCTCGATGACGACAACGTGTTTGTAGGCATCGAGAATGCCACGCAGGCCTTCGGCGTCGAGCGGCTTGAGGGTGTGGACCGAGAACACCGCGGCGCGCCGCCCCTGCGCCTCGTAGCGGTCGGCGATCGCCATCGCCCGCTTCATGATCGGGCCGTAGGAGACAATCGCCACGTCGTTCCCGGCACGCAACTGACGAACCTTGCCGAACTCCCAGGGCTCGCGCAGCCTGCTGGTGAAGTCGGGCTCGCCGGCCTTGCCGAGACGCAGATAGACCGGCCCGCGTTCCTGACCGGCGCACCAACGCGTCGCCGCTTCGGTCTCGGCCGGGTCGCAGGGCGCGATGACCGACAGATTGGGAATCGTCGAAGCGATGGCGACGTCCTCCTGCGCGTGGTGCGTCGCCCCCAGCGTCGAGTAAGTGACGCCGCCGCCGATGCCGACGATCGTCACCGGCAGATTCTGGTAACAAAGATCGTCGCGCACCATCTCGAACGGCCGGTAGAGCGTGAAAGTGGCGATGGTATAGGCGAACGGCCGCAGGCCGCGCTGGGCGATGCCGGCCGCCATGCCGATCATGATTTGCTCGGAAACGCCGGTGTTGATGAACCGGCGCGGGAACTCGCGACGGAATTTGGCGATCGAGCCCGCCGGCGAAATGTCGGCGACGACGACGCAGAGCCGGGGATCGGCCTTGCCCAACTCGTAAAACGTGTCGGCAAAGCGGTTTCTCATAGCGCCGCCTCCGCGAGCTCCTTGAGGCCCTGCTGATATTCCTCCTTGTTCGGCGACCGGTAATGCCAGATGGCGACGTTCTCCATGTAGGAAATGCCTTTGCCTTTGACGGTGCGGCAAACGAGCAGCATCGGCCGGCCGCCGCGTCGGCCCAGGACCGCCTCGCGCATCGCCTCTTCGTCGTGGCCGTCGACCTCGACCGCTTCCCAGCCGAACGCCTCGGCTTTCGGCACCAGCGGATAAAACGCCGGATGCCCCTCGCTCATGGGTTCGAGGCCGCCAAAATCATTGTAGTCCATGAAGGCGACGAGGTTATCGAGCTTCAGATTTGCCGCCATCATCATCGCCTCCCAGGTCGAGCCTTCCTGGAATTCGCCGTCGGACAGCACGCAGTAGATCAGAACGTCGGTGCCTTTGAGTTTCTCGGCGTAAGCCTGGCCGGTCGCCATGCCGAGGCCGTGGCCGAGCGATCCGGTCGAGGCGGCGATGCCCGGCGTCTCGTAGTCGGGATGCGCACCGAGCCGGCCGTTCGGCTTGCAGTAATTGTCGAGGTCCGTCCGGGAGAGCACGCCCTGTTCTTCCAGGATGACATACTGGATCATGCAGCCATGACCCTTGGACATCAAAAACACGTCGCGATATTCGCCGCCGGCCTCGCGCCGCATCAGATTGTTGTAGATCAAGTCGGTGATCTCGATGCACGAGAAGGCCGGTGCTACGTGCAGCGCGGTGACCTGCTGGGAAATATCGAGGATGCGCCGGCGATAGTCCCGGCAGTGCCGCCGGGCGGCCGCAGGATCGAAGCTGTTGCGGCGCAAGCCGCGCTGCTCGGTCTCGGCCGGTAAGCTCATCAAGTCCTCACGCTCTCAGCACGTAGTCGGTCGGCCAGTCCTTGATCCAGGGCAGATACTTCTTGCCCCAGGCCACCATCTCGGCGAGGCCTTCATCCCAGCCGATCAGCGGCTCCCATCCTACCGCGTTCTTGATGCGGCTTGAATCGAGCCAGTAGCGCGAATCCTGCCCGAGCCGGTCCTCGGTCACGGTGCAGAGCTTTTCGAACGGAATGCCCAGCGCCTTGGCGCAGCGCTCGACGACTTCGCGAATCGAAGTCGGCCTTGCCGCACCGGCATTGTAGACGACGCCGAGCGGCGCCTTTTCCGCGACCAGGTGAATGGCGCGGCCAAGATCGCGGGCGTGGATGTAGGATTTCTCCGCCTTGCCGCCGCCATGCAGCGGCAGCTTGTTGCCGGTGAGCCCGCACCAGATCGCTTTGGGGATCACGCGGTGCAGCAACTGTCCCGGGCAATAGGCGTTGCACGGCCGAATAATGTCCATCGGAAATTTCAGGAACCGGCTCACCGATTCGAGATACATGTCGAAGGCGACCTTCGAGGCGGCGTAGGGGCTCGACGGCTTGATCGGCTCGTCCTCGGTGACGGCGCGGTCGACCGAGCCGTACATCTCCGACGTGCCGATCTGGATGAAGCGCTCCAGATAGTCGCGCTTCATCAGCTCTTCGGTCAGCTTGACCAGCGCCATCGAGTTCGTTTCAAAGAAGCGCCACGAGTCTTTCCACGACACGGCGCCTTCGCCCTGGGCGGCAAAATTGACGATGACCTGCGGGCGCTCCTTGTCGAGGAGCCGCAGCAGCAGGTCGAGCTCATAAGTCACATGATAGGCGTGATAGGCGTAGCGCGGATCGCCATCGCCGACCTTGAGGGTGAACGGTTCCGGCCGCGGCGGATTGCGGCCTACGGCGATGACCTTCTTTGGATTGGCGTGATCGAGCAGATATTTTGAGGTGTGAATTCCGAATGAGCCGCCCCCGCCGAGTACAACATACGTCCGCATAGCAGCTCCTGCCTCACGCCACGCGTATTTATCCAAGTGCTATACCAGCGTCCAGTAATAATCGCCGGTGTAGCCGGCTTCCGCGAACACTTCGAGCCAGCCCTTCGGGTAGTCGTGGAATTTCGCGGTGAGGACCCAGCTCAGGAACACTTCGCGCTGTTCCGGCGTGTGGTAGGAGTCGACCTGGATGAAGCCGCGGCCCGGCGCGAGCCGTTGCACCTCGCGCACCGCGGTCACGGCGTCGCCGCGCACGAAATTGTGGATGGTGTTGATTGAAATGACGGCGCTGAAGCTGCCGTCGGGAAACGGCAGCTTGTCGGCGCTGCCGAGATGCAGTCGCCCCACGATTTCGGGGAGACAGTGCGTCAGCGCGTATTCGGAAATGTCGAGACCGAACGCTTCGAGGCCGGGGCACACCTTCATCAGGTCGTGAACGAGAAAGCCTTTGGCGCAGCCGACGTCGAGAACGCGGTCGCCGGCCTTCAGGCCGAAATGCGCGACGATGTCGCGCGCCACCGGTAGCCATCTTCCGTCGTAGCGATAGCCGCCATAGCCGAGCTCGCGCGGACCGTCGAAATATTCGCGGCCGTACTGCCGCGAGATCGCGATATTCTCCACTGTCTGCGCCGCGGCGCGCTTCTCGATATTCCTCCTGGTTTGCGGCAGCGCCCGCAGCAGGTTGACTTCAGCCATGCGCCGCCTCCCGCTCCTGGCGATGAACGAGCGCCACGCCGTCTTCGATCGAGGTAAAGCGCATGTCGGGGAAGGCGCTGATGAGGCCGGTGATGTCGAAATGACGATGCAGGATCGGCGCCGTCGGATTGGCGCGCGGCAGATGGACGATCTCTGCTGGCGGGCTCGCTTGCTTCGCGACCAGCGCGGCAATCTCGGCGAACGCACGCGAGCGGCCGGTGACGCCGAGCAGCATGCCGATGCTGCGCCGGCGCAGCACCCTTTGCGTCAGCTCGATCAGGTCGTCGATGAAGATGTGATCGCGCCGCTCTTCGCCACGGCCGAACAAGGTGATCTTGCCGTCCTTCTCGCGCATGCGCCGAAAGCGGTTCGGACCGTAGGAGCTGTGGGTATCGGCAAGGCCGTAGACCAGCGTCGGCCGGATCACGGCGAGAACGCCGGCCATGGTCGACCTCAGCAGCACCTCGCGGGTCAGATGCATGGCGCCATAGGGCGAGTTCGGCTCGGCCTTGGTTTCGTCGGTGACCCACTGCGTGTCGTCGCCATAGACCGCATCCGAGCTGAAATAAACGACGTGGCGGCAAGCGGCTTTCGCGGTCGCGGCGGCAAAATGGTATCCCATCGCCAGGTTCTGCATGGTCGTGCCGAGGTCGCGTCCCTTGTCCGGCGTCCGGCACGACAACATCACCGCCGCATCCGTTGGGCGCAGCCGGGCGGCGAGCGCTTCGTCGGAGTCATTTTGCGTGAGGTCGATTTCGGCGGAACTCACCGGCAGGACGGGGACGCCGTCTTTGCGTAGCCGCGACACCAGCGCCGCACCGATGAAGCCGCGCGAACCGATGACGACCACGCGCTCGGGGGTCTGCGGATTGCCGTTGAGATGAACGAGCATGGCTCACTTGCCGAGCGTGATGTGGTCAAGGCCGCTTGCAGCCGCGCGCGTTCCATCGAGCAGGCGGTAGGGGTCGATCGCGAGCTTTCCCGCCATGCGCTTGGCAACCGCGTCCGGCGGCAGGCTGGCGAATTCAGGCCACGGGGTCATCAGGCAAACGGCGTCGGAGCCGTCGCAGGCTTCAAGTGCCGCGGAATGCTGCGTCAGACGCGGATGCCAGGCCGCGTCCGCCTTCACGACCGGATCGTACACCCGCACGCGGAACGGCTTCAGGCCGCGCAGGAGCGCCACCGCGGCCGAGTTCTTGGTCGAGGCGGTGTCCTCCTTGTAGGCGAGGCCAAGGATCGCGATCAGCGGATCCTGGTGTTTGCCGAGGAGCTTCGCGTGCAGCACGCGCAACGGCCAGAGCTTGCGGTGCGCGCTGTTGGCGAGCCAGGCCTGGGCGATGCCGCTGTCGCCGCCACGCTCGGCGGTGAGCCGGCAGACCGTGGCGACATCGCGTTCCAGATTGCCGCCGGAGAGGCCGAGCCCGGCGCTGATATAGGAATGCTGGCCGATGCGCCGGTCGAGACGCAGCGACGGCACGATCTCGTTCCAATCGGCGCCGACGCGCTCGCACAGCTCCGCCATCATGTTGGCGACGCCGACCGAGGCGATCAGGCACATATTGATGGAAATCTTGGCGAGCTCGGCGCTCTCGAAGCGCATCGGCAGGATCGGACAGCCATAGCTTTCCAGATAGCGGCGCAGCACGTCAGGCAGGCGCTGTCCCGGATCGGCGCAGCCGATGATGAAGCGTTCCGGATTGAGGGTGCGCTCGATGGCGCGCCCGAAGATCAGCGTCTCGACCTGATAGTAAAGCGCGCTGCCGGCGCGCTGACGGCTCCGGGTGAAGCCGGGCGGAACCTGGCTGAGGATGACCGCGACGGCTTCGCGCGCGAGCGCCGGCTCGACGCGGTCGAGGAGGGCGGCGAGCGGCGCAAGGTCGCTTGAGCCGCGGTCGTCGGTCGGAACATCGGGCGCGACATAGACGAGGGCGCAACGGCGCAGATCGTCGGCATTATCGGTGAAGCGGATGCGCTTCTGGCTCTTGGCCAGAAGCTCCGGCAGTAGCGGCTCGACGATCGGCAATTCATGCCGCGACAGCCGCGCGACATGAGTGGCGTCCGGATCGAAGCAAACGACATCAAAGCCTTTCTCCGCGGCGCCAACGGCGGAATTGAGCCCAAGATGCGTCAACCCCGCAAAGCCGACGGTGAAATCGCTCATCGCCGGCTCTCCGCCCGTGTCTGTGCGGCAATGTCGTTGAGCGCGGTGTTGATCCAGATGTCGTTGTCGATGTTGCTTTCGCCGTTTCTGCAGCGGCGCTTGAAGTCGTCATATTCGAGCGCCCAGGTTGGATCGCTTTGCACCAGCGTCACCGTGTCTTCGTCCGGGCGGCCGCTCGGCAGGACGCGACGGCGCAGCGTGAAGCTGCTTGGCCCCCACTTGCACAGCGACTGGATGTGAGCGCTGCCGTTCTCCGCCAACACGTCGGCATAGAAGTGATTGCGCCAGCTGAGCAGCGTGAGCTCCATCTGCAGGAGCGGCGATCCGCTCGAGCCGAAGCTGACGTGATCGAAGGCCCGGTTTTCGAAGCACGAGGCGTAAAACAGCCGAAACGGCGCCGTCGGCTTGCCGAACCAGAACAGGGCGGTATCGATGAGATGCGAACCGAGGTCGGGCAGGACCCCGGTTCCCTGGTCGCGCCACGCCGAATCGCGGACGAGCCGCGCCGTGCCGTTGCCATAGAAGATGCGCGCGGAATAGATGCGGCCGAGCGTGCCGGCGGCGATGACCTGCTGCATGCGCACGAAGTGCGGCTCGAAGCGATGATTGTAGGCCGTGTAGCAGACAGCGTTTTTGCCTTTGGCCAGCGCACGAAGTTTTTCGATCGGCGCATTGCCGGTTTCAGCGAGGAGCGGCTTCTCGACGAGCACATGCTTGCCGTTGTCGAGAAGATAGCTCAGCAGCTCGGCTTTGTTTTCGTCGGGCGTGCAGACGAGCGCGGCGTCGTAGCTTGCCAACGGCACATCGCCGATATGCTTGTAGGTTGCGCCGGGCGCGACCGGATCGATGGTCGCGACCAGATCGCCTCCAGCGACCGCGCTGCGCTTTTTTCCCTGGATGCCGAGCCCGACGACGACGACGCGCATGGAGCTACCGGTCACTCGTACCGGGCGATCCTTTCAATCGAATCGATCTTCTGGCCGACGTCGCTCTGGCCGACCGGCATGTTGCCTTCCTTCTCGCATTCGACGCCGGCGGCGAGACTGCCGAGGATCGAGGCAATGACCTCGTTGCCGGTCGCCGCCTGGGCGAGGCCGGCATAGGCGAGCAGCGCATCGCCGGCGCCGACCGCGTCGATGACGTGATCGACGAAGCTGTCGACGTTGAAAAATGCGCGCGGATTGTGCTGATCGGTGGAGCGATAAGTGATGATCCCGCGCGCCCCGAGCTTCAAGATCAGCGTCTTGCACTGCGCCCGGCGATAAAGCTCGCGCGCGAGCGGGCGGATCGTCGAGTCCTGATCGCCGAGCGCAAAGCGCGCCTCGCGCTCGTTCGGCGTGATCAGGTCGAAGCCCTCGAATTCGAGGATGTTGCCCCAGCGGCTCGCGACCTGGCTGTCGGCGATCCGCAGCGTCTCCTTGGGGATCGCCGCGGAGAGCGGCGGAATGGTGTCGCGATTGAAGATCCCGTGGCGGAAATCGCTGAACACCGCGATGTCGGTCGGCGTCTCGCGCAGCTGCTCGGCGATGGTATTGACCACGCGATCGGAGATCGAGCGATTGTCGACCTTGTCGACCTTGAGGAGCCGATAGCCGCCGGCCACGATCGCGTTCTTGTTCGTGGTCGGCCGCGTCTGGTCGATGATCGGCAGGCATTTGACGCCGGCGGCCTGCAGGGTGTCGAGGGCAAATTGTCCAAGCTTGTCGTCGCCGAGCACCGTCGAAAACGTCACGTCGGCGCCGGCGGCTTTCAGATGTGTCGCGACGATGCCGGCGCCGCCGACGAAGTCCAGCTGCTCCTCGAAGCGCACGCTCATCGTCGGCGTCTTGGTCATGCCGCCGATCATCGTGCACTGCGTGTAACTGTCGATGATCGTGTCGCCGATCACGTGTACCTTGAAGCCGGCGAATTTCTGCAGGCTGCGCCGCAGATCCTCGAAGCTGAGCTTCTCGGCGTCGAGGAGCGCCATCAGCTTTTCGGTGGCGATCGCCGGCGGATCCGTCTCGATGATGTGCGAGGACGAATAGACGACGTCGCCCGGCGTGAAGATCACCTCGCCGCCATACGAGGTCACCACCGCCTGTTCTTCCGCGGTGCGCGGGTTGAGGCCGCTCTTGGTGTATTCGTAGCCCTTGGCGAAATAGTCGGGCTGGATGATCGCGATGTTCTTCAGCGGTTTCGGATCGGCATCGATCAACACATAGTCCACGCATTCAAGCGCAGCGAGATTGAAGGCGCGCAAATCCTGCGGCACGAACGGGCGGAAATTGGCCTTCATGATGTGTTCGTCGGCCGTGAGGCTGGCGATCAGAATGGCGGCTTTGGATTTGGCATAGAGGAGATGCCGCACATGCCCGGGATGCACGATGTCGAAGGTCCCGTGGCACATGATGACTTTTTTATCGCGCGGCAGCGGGCCGATCAGCCGGGCGATTTCCGGCGCCGTCTTGACCTTATGGCCGACGATGTTGCGGCTTGCGGCATCCATCGCTGCGTCGAACCTTACTGTGCCAATTCTTTCGGGCTCAGCGCCCGAAACCAGCCTGCCGTCGCCTTGGCGATCGAGTCGGGATCCCAAAGCGGCGCGTCGCGCCAGTAATCGATATCGGCGACGATGCGGGCGACGCCGGCCTCGAATGGTACCCGCTGCGCCCAGCCGAGGTCACGCGTGATCTTGCCGATGTCGGCGAAGGTGCAGTCGGGCTCGCCGGGGCGCTTGGGGATGTGCACGACGGGGCCGCCCAGGAGCTCGACCAGGCGGTTGACCGATTGCGGGTCGCCGGCGCCGACATTCCAGACCTCGCCGGATTTCGGCGTCTCGGCGGCGAGCCGGAACGCCTCGGCGATGTCGGTCGCGTAGACGAAGTCGCGCGTTTGCGTGCCGTCGCCGACGACGGTGAAAGGCTTGCCGGCGATCTTCTGCCGCAGGAACACGCCGAACACCGCCCCGTAGGCTCCCGAGGTGCGCGAACGCGTTCCATAGGCGTTGAAAATGCGGATGGAGTTGACCGGCAGCCGGTAGACCTGGTGCCAATGGAAGGCCGCCTGCTCGCCCTGATACTTGCTCAGCGCGTACGGGTATTGCGGCGCGATCGGGTGATCCTCGCGCGTCGGCGTGGCGGCAAGGCCGTAGCACGACGAAGATGCGGCATAGACGAATTTGCCGGCGCCGGCCTCGCGGGCGCATTCGAGCATGTGCACCGTGCCCTGCACATTGACCGACATGTATTCGATCGGCTGCTCGATCGAGGGCACGATGTCGCCGATCCCGGCAAAATGGAAAACATGGTCGGCGCCCTTGAACAGGGCGTTGCCGGGCTCGTAGGCGCGGATGTCGGAGGTTTCAAAAACGACGTCTTGATTGTGCTTGTGCTGGGCGAGGTTCGCCTCGCGGCCGCCGACCAGATTGTCGATCACGCGGACGATGTAGCCGCGTTCGACCAGGAGGTCGACCATGTGGCTGCCGATGAATCCGGCGCCGCCGGTGACCACCGCGATCTTGCGCCCGGCCCTCATTTCGCTCCGATCTTCTTCATCGTGCGGACGTTGTAGTAGCAGTCGTCGTCGAAGCTGTGCGGCAAGAGGTGATTGCGGAAGGCGCGGGCGAGATCGCGCACCGCATCCTCGATGCTGCGCTTCGGTTCGAAGCCGAGCAACCGCTTCACCTTGTCGGAATTGACGTGATAGGAGCGCATGTCGTTGGTCGGCGTGGTGACGATCTTGATGTCGCCCTTCTCCGGCATCTCCTCTTCGACCACTTGCTTGACCATGTTCGCGATCTCGGCGATCGAGTAGTTCTGGAAACCGATATTGAACGTCTCGCCGTGGATCTTGTCGTGCGGGGCGTCGAGCATCACCAGATAGGCCTCGACCATGTCCTCGACATGCAGGTTGGGCCGCATCTGGTTGCCGCCGAACACGGTGATGACGCCCTTGTTGACGGCGTGATTGGTCAGGATGTTGACGGAGAGATCGAGGCGGGTGCGCGGGCTGTAGCCGCACACGGTCGCCGGCCGGATGACGACGCAGGTGAAATCATCCGCCTTGTGTTTCCACAATATCGGCTCGCACATGCCCTTGAACTTGTTGTAGAGCGTCAGCGGGACGAGCGGATGATCCTCGGTCACGTTGGGTGACTCGCTCACGCCATAGACCGAGCTTGACGAGCAATAGACGAAACGCTTGACGCCGGCGTTTTTCGCCGCAGTCACCAGCGGCTCGAAGCAGTCATAATTGATGGTTTCCGACAGCTTCTCGTCGAGCTCGAAACTGGCATCGTTCGAGATGCAGGCGAGGTGCAGCACCGCGTCCTGATCCTGCATGGCGGCCGCGAGCTTCGGCGTGTCGCGGACGTCGCCCTGGATCACGCGCAAGTTCGGATCGTTCGGCAAGCGGCAGCCGAAGAACAATTGATCGTAGACGGTGACGTTGTAGCCTTCATCGAGCAGCCGCGGCGTCAGCACATGACCGACATAGCCGGCGCCGCCGGTCACGAGCACGTTTTTGAGGCTTGGTTCCATTCCACTAACCGACTGTAATAGAAGAGATTCCCCCGGTCAGCCCATGGTCGACCGGCGCGCGGAACACATGCGGCTGAGGCAGCGCCGTTTTAGGAGGCCGCCCGCCGCGCCGCAAGGGGAATGGCAAAGCCGGCGGTGGTGGCGTCCTTGAAGAACATCATCACCGTCTCGCGCGAATAGTCGGTCATGTCCTTGCCGACCAGCGCCAGCTTCTTGATCACGTCAGCGGTGACGGTGATGATGTGACAGCCGATCTCATCCGCCTGGAAGATATTGAGGAGCTCGCGCGGGCTTGCCCAGAGGAGCTCGGCCTTGGGCCGATCCTTGAGCAGCGCCAACGCGCCGCGCATATGCGGCACCGGGTCGCGGCCGGTATCGGCGATGCGGCCGGCGAAAACGGAGACGACGGCCGGTGTCTCCTCGGCCAACGCCGCGCCGATCTTGCCGATCTGCTCGTGCGTGAACACCGCCGTGACGTTGAGCTTGATGCCGGCCCG